>Ga0182737_1000184_pt1 | contig 112681 bp, 91 predicted proteins | sample eDN5th30CBELigOP_FD_128878 | JGI IMG/M metagenome (GOLD analysis project Ga0182737, IMG submission 128878) | Enriched Organic Plus compost microbial communities from Emeryville, California, USA - eDNA 5th pass 30_C BE-Lig OP (version 2) (version 2) ... | reverse complement strand
TTGCCGCCGTGGTGGAGGGCCTCGGCGTTGCCATTTACGAAGGCACCACCGTCACACGCTTCGAGAAAGGCCTGGTCGAGACCGACCGCGGCAGCGTGCGCGCACCCGTCGTCATCCGCGCGACGGAGGGCTTCACCGCCGGCCTTCCCGGCTGCGAGCGCACCTGGCTGCCGCTCAACAGCGCCCAGATCGTCACCGAGCCCGTGCCGGATGCGCTCTGGCGGGAGATCGGCTGGGAGGGGCACGAGCTTCTCGGCGATGCCGCGCACGCCTATTGCTATGCCCAGCGCACCCGCGAGGGCCGCATCACCATGGGCGGGCGGGGCGTGCCCTATCGCTTCGGCTCACGCACCGACGATGCCGGAAAGACGCAGCAGGCGACCATCGAGGCCCTGCACGCCATCCTCCTTCGCCTTCTGCCGCAGACGAAATCGCTGAAGATCGACCATGCCTGGTGCGGCGTGCTCGGCGTGCCGCGCGACTGGTGTACAGCCGCCGGCTTCGATCCGGCGACCGGCATCGGCTGGGCCGGCGGCTATGTCGGCCTCGGCGTTTCCAGCTCGAACCTTGCCGGCCGCACGCTCTGCGATCTTGTCCTGCGCCGGGAAAGCGACCTGACGGGGCTTCCCTGGGTCAACCGCACGGTGCGCCCGTGGGAGCCGGAACCCTTTCGCTGGCTCGGCGTCCATTCCATGTACCAGCTCTACCGCATGGCCGACGAACGGGAGTTCGCCGGCCTGCCGCAAACCTCGCGCCTCGCGGCGATCGCAGACCGCATCACCGGGCATTAGCGCTCGGCAACGGGCCTCGTCTCCTCCAGCAGCCAGAGGCGCGTTTCGGGCTGGACACGGGCTTCGAGCTTCGCCCGCACTTCCGCGTGGTAGGCATCGATGAAGGCGGTTTCGGCCGGGCTCAGGGCATCGAGATCTGCCATGGTCAGGTCGATGGGCACGAAGGTGAGTGTCGCGAAGCGGCAGAAGCCGGGACCGTCGGCCACCACCTCCACCTGGTTCTCGATGCGCATGCCGAAAGCGCCCTCCCGGTAATAGCCGGGCTCGATGGTCATGATATTGCCGGGCGTGAGGCCGTGCAGGTTCGGCTGGCGCGCGAAGCGGTGCGGATATTCGTGGACCAGCAGGTTATGGCCGACGCCGTGGCCCGTGCCGTGGTCGTAGTCGAGGCCGATATCCCAGAGTGCGCGGCGGGCGAAGGCGTCGAGCTGGTGCCCGTGCGTTCCCGCCGGGAACCGCGCCGACATCAGCGAGATGAAGCCTTTCAGCACGGCCGTATAGGCAAGGCGCATCTCCGCCGTCGGCACGCCGAACATCACGGTGCGCGTCAGGTCCGTCGTGCCGCTGGCATATTGCCCGCCGGAATCCACCAGATAGGGCGCATCCGTCTCGAGCGGCGCGTCGGTCTCGGGGCTTGCCGCGTAGTGGCACATGGCGGCATTGGCGCCGGCGGCGGAAATCGTGCGGAAGCTCGGCTCGAGGAAACCGGGCCGCTCGCCGCGGAAGGCGAGCAGCCGCGCCTCGGCCTCCAGCTCGCCGAGCGGCGTTTCCGTGCCCGCCCGCACCGGCGCTTCAGCGGAAAGCCAGGCGAGGAAATCGGCGACGGCGATGCCGTCCTCCAGATGGCAGTCGCGATAGCCCTGCAATTCGGCCGGCGTCTTCTCGGCCTTGGCGAGCGTTATCGGGCTCGTCTGCGGCGCAAGCCGCCCACCGGCGGCAAGGATGCGCGCCCGCACGGCCTGCGGCGCGAAATCCGCATCGATCGCCGCCGTCCTTCCGGCGACGGTTTCGGCAAGGCGGTCGAGGAAGCGTTCCGGCGGCGACAGGGCCACGCCGGCAAGCTCGTAGGCGTCGAGGTCGTTGCCGAGCTTGCGGCGGTCGACGAACCATTCCGCGCGGCCATCCGCCTCCAGCACGAGGAAGGAATGCGGCACCGGGTTCATCGGCACGTCCGAGCCGCGCACGTTTAGGAGCCAGGCGATATTGTCCGGCAAGGTCTCGACGAGAAGATCGGCGCCCTTTCCGTGCAGGCCCGCGGCGATGCGCCGCCGCTTGCTCCCGGCCGTTTCGCCGGCCATCTCCGGCGGCATGGCGCGGATCGCGCCGAGCGGGCGGGGCGGACGGTCCCGCCAGACGGCGTCGAAGGGATCTGCATCGAGCGCGACGAGGCTTGCACCCGCCGCCGCGCAACCCTCCGCCAGCCTGTCGTAGAGGCTGCCGGGCACCAGCATGGTGTCGAGGCCGATACGCCAGCCGGGCCGCGCATTCGCCTTCAGCCAGCCGTCGAGCGGATCGTCATAAAGGTGATGGACGGCAAAGAGCGCCGGGTCGACCTCCTGGCGCACCTGCACCTGGTAGCGCCCGTCGACGAAGATCAGCGCCGCGTCCTCCAGCACGAGCGCCAGCCCCGCCGAGCCGGAAAAGCCGGTGAGGTAGCGCAGGCAATCGTCGCGCGGGGCGGTGACCTCGCTCTGGTGCGCATCGGTGCGCGGCACGATCAGCCCGTCGAGCCCTGCCGCCGCCATCCAGCCGCGCAACGCCGCCACCTTCTCCTTCGTCGTCATGCTTATCGTCTTTCCTTCACTGGTCGGCCTTCAGCGGCCCGCCCTTTTCGGCGACCATCGACAGGAGCCGCTCGAAGACCGAGCCCGACTGGCGGATGCCGTCATGCTCGAATTCGTTGGTGACCCAGGCGTCGAGATTGCCGACGGCCCTGGCCGTCGCGAGCGACAGGCCCGCATCGACATACATGTCGTCGAAATAGACGACGGCCGAGACCGGCACGGCATTTTCCGCAAGGCGTGCCTTGTCGTAGAGCCGCCCATGGCGGGGCCGGCGGGCAAGCGCCTCGGCGGCGGCCCGGAAGGGTTTCAGCAGGGCGATCTCCTCGAACATCCACGGATAGATCATCTCGCCGGTGAAGAGCAGCGGGCGCGCCTTGGCATCGAATTCCGGGAATTCGGCCAGCACGCGCCCGGCCGCCCATTCCGTCGCCCCCTCGCCCTCGCCGTAGATCGCCTCGTGGATTGCCGCAAAAAGCGGATTGCCGTTATAGGCGGTCGCGTGCATCAGCGCGCCGAGGAACTGGTCGGACAGGCGATCCGGGGCGGCGAAGGCCTCGTCGAGCAGCCAGTGGATGTTCTCGAAGCCTGGCCCCATGCCGAAATCGAGGCCGAGGCTCTGGAAGCGGCGCACCGACAGGCGGTCGCCGTCCGGCAGCCTCACGACATTCGCATCGAGGAAATCGGCGATGCGGGCAACCAGCGCCCGGTCGTCCGGATAGCGCTTGTAGAAGATTTCGTTCTTGGCGCGCACGCGCGGATAGGTGTGGCGGTAGACCGCCTCCGCCGAGGGATCGAGGCCCGGCAGGCCGCCGGCGACGTAGCAGGCGGAAAGGCCCTCGGGCGCGCGGCTGAGATAGGTCAGCGTCAGGAAGCCGCCGTAGCTCTGGCCGAGCGTCTGCCAGCGCACGCCGCCGAAGATCGACTTGCGCAGGTGCTCGAGGTCGTCGACGATGGAATCGGCACGGAAGCAGGCAAGGTAGTCGGCGCCCGCCTCGCCGTCGAAGCCGGCGATGGTCGCTGCCTCCACGGGGGTGGAGCGGCCCGTGCCGCGCTGGTCGGGCAGGAGGATACGGTGCGTCTTCAGCGCCTTGGCCAGCCAGGGCGGGCTGCTCTTGGTCGGACGCGGCGACTTGCCGCCCGGCCCGCCCTGCAGGAAGCAGAGGAGCGGCAGTTTTTCGTCCTTGCGGGCGGGATCGACCACCTCGCGCGCGAAGACCTCGATGGTCCCGCCATCCGGCTTCGACCAGTCGAGCGGGACGGTCACGACATGATCGCGCACATGCAGGCCGGGAATGGTGTATTCGGAGACGATCATGGGATTTCCTCAACGGACGCGCGGATCGAGCAGCACGTAAAGCAGGTCGACCACGATATTGGCGATGACGATGAACAGGCCGCCGAGCAGGACGACGCCGATGATGATCGGCCTGTCCTGGTTGGCGACCGCCTGCACGGCGAGCGCGCCGACGCCCTGGAGCCCGTAGACCTGCTCGATGACGATGACGCCGCCGAGAAGGAGCGCGATGTCGGCGCCGAGCTGGGTGACGAGCGGGGTCAGCGCGGCGCGAAGGCCGTGCTTCCAGACGACGCGGCGCTCCGAAAGGCCTTTGGCCCGGGCGGTGCGGATATAGTCCTCGCCCATCACGTCCAGCATCTGGCCGCGCGTCAGGCGCGCATAGATCGCCGCCATGGTCAGCGCCAGCGTGGTCCAGGGCAGCGCGAGATGCCAGGCCCAGACCAACGGATCGGACGTGAGCGCCTTGTAGCCACCGGCCGGAAACAGTGTGAAGCCCGCCTGTTTCGGCATGAAGTAGAGCAGATAGAGCGACATCATGCCGAGCACGAAGGTCGGGAAGCTGAGGCCGACGAGGATGAAGGCCTGCCCCAGCCGGTCGCGCAGGCTTCCGACATGGCGCGCCGACATGATGCCGATCGGCACGCCGATGGAAAGCCAGAGCAGCGCTCCGCCGAGCACCAGCGACAGCGTGACCGGAATGCGCCGCAGGATGATCGGCGCGACCGGCTGCTGGTTGCGGTAGGAAAAGCCGAGGTCGCCGGAGAGCGCCTTCTGCATGAAGGCGCCGTATTGCACGACGATCGGCCGGTCGACGCCGAGATTCTTGCGGATCTGCTGGAGCTGGCTTTCCGTCGCCTTGTCGCCGGCGATCATGCGGGCGGGATCGCCGGGCGCGACGAAGAACAGGAAGAAGACGAAGGCCGACAGGACGAGGAGCACGCCGGCACCGAAGCCGACACGGCTGGCAAGAAAACGGATCATGGCTTGGCTCCTGCCTTCGGCTGGCGCCTGAGGCGGCGCACGGTGCGGGCGCTCTTCGGGTCGAGCGCGTCGCGCAGGCCGTCGCCGAGGATGTTGAAGGCGAGCGTGGTCATCAGGAGTGCGGTGCCCGGCACGAAGATCAGCCACCAGGCGACGAGATAGAGCGAATTGGACGAGGCATCCGCCAGCATACCGCCCCAGCTCGGCGTCGGCGGCACGATGCCCATGCCGAGGAAGGATAGCGTCGCCTCGAAGACGATGGAGTTGGGGATCTGCATGGTCGTGTAGACGATGATCGGCACGGCGAGATTGGGCAGGATGTCGACGACCATGATCGACAGCGGCCCGGCGCCGAGCGAACGGCTCGCCAGCACGAAATCCTGCCGCCGCAGCGAGATGACCTGCCCGCGGATGACGCGCGCCATCGGCGCCCAGCTGAAGAAGACGATGACGACGACGGAGAGCGCAAGGCTCGGCCCGAAGGCCGAGACCAGCGCCAGCGCGCAGAGCAGGAACGGCACGCTCATCACGAGGTCCGTCAGCCGGCTGAGGACGAGGTCGACCGTGCCGCCGAAATAGCCCGCCGTGGTGCCGACGACGACGGCGATCAGCGAGGCGAGCATGGAGGCGAAGACGCCGACGAGCAGCGAGACCCGCGCTCCATAGGCGAGCCGCACGAGGACGTCGCGGCCGAGCTGGTCCGTGCCGAGCCAGAATTCCGCCCCCGGCCCCACCGGAATGCCGGCCGGCGACAGGCCCGTCTCGCGGAACTGCTCGATCGGCGAATGGCCGGTGATCCCGGCCATCCACGGCGCGACGATCGCCAGCAGGATCACCGCGAGGATGACGCAGAGCGCCGCCATGCTGGCGGTATCGCGCCGGAGCCGGCGGACCGTCAGCGCGAAGGAGCCGCGCTGGACGACGTCGGCCTCGGGGGAAGGTTCGTTCACCGTGGTCTCGCTCATGCCAACCCCCGTGTCTCTACAAGCACGCGCGCACCGCCGTCCGCAAAGGCCGGCAGCGTCCTGGAGGCTGAAAGCAGCGTGCGCGTATAGTCGTGCTGCGGATCGGCAAACAGCCGCTCGGCCGTCTCCAGCTCGACGATCCGCCCGCCCTGCATCACCGCGATGCGGTCGCAGACATGGCGCACGACCGAAAGGTCGTGGGAGATGAAGAGATAGGTGAGGCCGAGCTCGCGTTGCAATTCGCGCAGGAGGTTCAGCACCTGCGCCTGGATCGACACGTCGAGCGCCGAGACGGGCTCGTCGCAGATGATCAGCGCCGGATTGAGCGCCAGTGCCCGGGCGATGCCGATCCTCTGGCGCTGGCCGCCGGAGAACTCGGCGGGGAAACGGTTGTAGTGCTCGGGGTTGAGGCCGACCATCTCCATAAGCCGGCGCACTTTTTCGCGCCGCTCCTCGCCGCTCGCGATGCCGTGCAGGCGGAAGGGATCGCCGATGATGGCGCCGACGCGCCGGCGCGGATTGAGCGAGCCGAACGGGTCCTGGAAGACGAGCTGCACCTCGCGCCGCATCTTGCGCCAGGCCCGCGCGTCGAGGCTCGCCATGTCCTTGCCGAGCACGCGCACGCGGCCGGAGGTGGCCGGCACAAGCCCGGCGACGATGCGCGCCAAGGTCGATTTCCCGCAGCCGCTCTCGCCGACGAGGCCGACGGTCTCGCCGCGCCCGACCGTCAGGTCGATGCCTTTCAGCACCTCCAGCGAGCGCTTCGCGCCGAAGAAGCTGCCCGTCTGGTAGGTGAGGCATACGTCCTCGATCTCGGCGACCGGTTCTGGATCGGCGGCCTTTGCGGCGACAGCCGCCGCCGCCATGGCCGGGCGCGCCCTGCCGGCCCCGGCCTCCAGCCAGCAGAGGGATTCCACGCCGTCGTCATAGACCCGCAACGGCGGGCGCTCACTCGCGCAGCGCGCCAGCGCCTCGGAACAGCGCAGAGCGAAGACGCAGCCGGCGGGGGTCGCGAGCAGGCTCGGCGGCCGGCCGCCGATCGGCGCAAGCTCCGTGCCCGGCCGGTAGCTGGCCGGCGTCGAGCGCAGCAGGCCCGCGGTATAGGGATGGGCCGGGGCGCGGAAGACGTCGGCCGCCCTGCCGTATTCCAGCCGGTTGCCGGCATACATCACCATCACGTCGTCGGCGACGGAGGAGAGCAGGCCGAGATCGTGGGTGATGAGGATGACGGTGGTGCCGAAATTGCGCCGCATGGCATCGAGCAGTTCGACGATCTGCGCCTGCACGGTGACGTCGAGGGCCGTGGTCGGCTCGTCGGCGATGATCAGCGCAGGCTTGAGGATCAGCGCCATGGCGATCATCACGCGCTGGCGCATGCCGCCGGAAAACTGGTGCGGATAGTCGTCGAAGCGCTCGGCAGGCGAAGGAATACCGACCTTGCCCAGCATGTCGACGACGCACGCCCGTGCCTCGGCCGGGCCGATCGTCTCATGGGCGTGCAGGACCTCGGCGATCTGCGCGCCGATGGTGTAGAAGGGATGGAGGCTGGAGAGCGGATCCTGGAAGATCATGCCGATGCGCCCGCCGCGAAGCCGCCGCATCTCCTCCTGCGGAAGGCCGATGAGGTTCCTGCCCTCGAACCAGACCTCGCCGGAAATATCGGCATTGGGCAGCAGCCCCATCACCGCCTGCGTCAACACGCTCTTGCCCGAGCCGGATTCGCCGGCAATGCCGAACAGCGAGCCCGGCCGGATCGCGAACGAGACGTTGCGCACCGCATGCACAGTGCCGTCCTCGGTCGGAATATCGACGGTGAGGCCCTTCGCCTCGAGAATAGCCACGTCCGCCCCTCATCTATCGAAGAGAAATGATAAACGCCCCCGCGCATCCCGGGATGCGCGGGAAGCCGCAAGGCCACGCCGAAGCCGGCGTGGCCGTCTACCGGCTCAGCGTTCGATCCACAGGTTGGTCCAGTCGCCTTCGACGCCGAGCGCGTAGGGCTGGTAGTTCTTCACGGCCTCGCTGCGGTAGCGCGGGTTCTTGTTGGCGATCAGCGGCACGACGGGCGCATCCGCCATCACCAGCTCGTCGACCTCGGCCCAGAGCTTCGCGGTCTCCTCGGGCGTCGTGGCGTTGATCGCCTGCCCGGCGATCTCGTTGGCCTTCGGGTTGTTGTAGTCCGTGTAATTGTAGGTCTGGTGCGTGCCGTCGAAGGTGAATTGCGGCTGGAAGACCGAGCGTGCGGCGCCGCCCACCCAGTCCGGCGTCCAGCCCACGGGCGCGATGTCCCAGGTGCCGTCCTTGGTGTTGACCGGGTTCGTCATGAACTTGGAATAGTAGTCGGCGGCGGTCACCGGCGTCATTTCCAGCGTGATGCCCGCACGCGCGAGGCTCGCCTGGAGCGTGGCGGCGGTCGCCACCTCAAGGTCCTTGTTGCGATAGGGCATCTTCAGCGTGATGCCGTTCGGGAAGCCCGCCTCGGCCAGGAGCGCCTTGGCCTTTTCCGGGTCGCCCTTGGCGTCCGGCGAGGGATACAGATCGAACTTGTGGTAGCCGAGGACGCCGATGCCGAAGATGCCGTTGGCGGGCTCGGCGACGGTCGAGCCGCCCCATTGCTGCACGATGGCCGCCTTGTCGACGGCATATTCCAGCGCCTGGCGCACGCGAAGATCCTTCAGCGCACCCTTGTTGTTGTCCGAGACGGTGTTGATGAAGAGGAAGTTCGTGTTGCCCGAGGACATGGCCGTCAGCTTCTCGTCGCCCGTGGCGGCGAGCGTCGCGAGGATCGCGGTCGGCACGTTGATGTCATAGGCAAGGTCGCCGTCGCCCGACTGGAGCTGCTGCATGATGGCGTCGGCCTGCAGGCCCATCGTGATGTCGATCTCGTCGACATAGGCCTTGCGCAGCGGGTCGCTCTGCGGCTTCCAGGCCGGGTTGCGCACGAGCTTCAGGCTGGTGTCGGGCGTATATTCGCCGATCGTATAGGGGCCGCTGCCGATGAAGTTGGCGCGGAAGTCCGGGCTGTCGGGCACGTAGTCCAGCGTCTCCAGCGCGACAGGTGCGGGCATCGGCAGGGACAGCATGTAGACGAAGTCGCCGGCCCGCTCCTTCAGCTTGAAGATCACCGTCCTGTCGTCCGGCGTCTCGATGCCGGTAACGTCGTTGCCCTCCATATAGGCCTTCATCGCCGCCGGCGTCGGCTCGACCTTGGCAAAACCGTCGCAGAACTCCGAAAGGCCGGAGATCAGCGCCGTGAAATAGGTGAGCGTCGAGGCCTGCATATGCGGGTTGCACAGGCGCTTGAAGCCGCGCTCCACATCGGCCGAGGTGATCTGGCGCGCGCCGGAGGGCGCATTCCACATCGCCCCGTCGCGCAGCGTGAACGTATAGGTGAGGCCGCCGTCGGTCGGCTGTGGAACCTCGGTCGCAAGGTCCCCCACCGGCTTGATCGCCACGTCCGGATCGGTCGAGGCCTCGTAGCTGACGAGCTGGCGGGAAATCGCACGCATGAGGTTGTTGGTCGGCACCATGCCGGCGAGCGTCGGGTCCATGTGGTCGGGCTCGCCCGTCGCCAGGATGCGCAGCACGCCGCCGGTCTGCGGCTCCTCCTGCGCCAGCGCGCCGCCGGCCTGCATCAGGCCGATCACCGCGGCCGTCGCCATCAGGAACTTCCAGTTCGTCTCCATGCGCATGGGCTCCTCCCTTGAGCTTCATCCTCACATGCGAAAGTCATTACTCAAAAATTGAACCATTGCAAAAGAAATTGAGGCACAGTAGAAAAATTTTCGCAGATGCCGGATCGGGAGGCAAGGCGGGTCGCGGCGCGCGCCGAAAACCCCGGGCCTTGCGCCGTCCGGCACATCGACATCGCGGATCGCTTGGCCCATATTCCGGCCATCTCCAATCCGCGGAACAGGTTCGGCAATGTCGCAAGAGGCAGGAGCGAGGAAGAAGGGCGTGGCAGACAGCGTCGCGGAGGAACCCCTCGGCAAGAAGATCCGCAAGCGCCGGCGCGCCATCGACATGACGCTCCAGCAGGTCTCGGAGCGCGTAGGGCTGTCCATCGGCTTCCTGTCGCAGATCGAGCGCGGCGCCTCGACGCCCTCGCTCGCCTCGCTCTGCAACATCGCCGAGGCGCTGGGAACGAGCGTCGATGCCTTCGTCAAGACGCCGCCACGCGCCACGGGCACGGTTTCGCGGCAAGGTGAGCGCGGGGCCTTCAGCCTCGGCGATGCGCGCCGGACCTATGAGCTTCTCGGCGCCGGCTTTGCCGATGCCAAGCTGCATCCGACCCTCGTGCGCCGTCCCCCGGGCCATGTCTCGGAGATCATGCACAACGAGGGCGAGGACTTCGTCTATATCATCGAGGGCTGCATCCTGCTGGAGGTGGGTGGCGAGCGTCATATCCTCAACAAGGGCGATTCCATGCACTTTCGCTCGCACCTGCCACATCGCTCCGCAACGCTCGGCAACGAGACGACGCTGGAATTGTGGGTAAGAACGCAGCCGCTGTTCTCCTGAGCGCCGCCGAAGAGTTCAACCACGGGCTACCCGGATCCGGTGACCGGGCGCGACCTCGACCAATGCGGAGGGCAGTGGTGCGGTAAATATATCCGGGACGCTGCTTCCATCGAAAGCGAAGCGATAGCCGGCGTGCCGGCCGAAGTCATCCATGCTGCCTGTCTGCCTGCCCAGCCTTAGGGCTGCGTCCGGATCGGGGATGGCGGCGATCAGCCTGCGCGTATAGGGGTGGGCGGGAGTCTCGAAGATTGCGCGCCAGCCCCCTTCTTCCACGATCTCGCCAAAGAACATCACCAACACCCGGTCGCTCATGTGCTCGACGACGCTGAGATCATGGCTGATCATGAGGTAGGACAGACCGCGCTTTTCCTGCAGGTCGAGCAGGAGATTGATGATCTGGGCACGGATAGAGACGTCAAGGGCGGAGACGGGTTCATCGAGCACCACGATTTCCGGCTCCAAGATCAGCGCGCGTGCTATACCGATGCGCTGGCGCTGTCCGCCGGAAAACTCATGCGGATAGCGCCCCGCCTGTTCGGGTGTCAGCCCCACGTCCTTCAACACGGCCTCGATGCGCGCGTCGATCTCCGAGGCTGCAGTGACGCCATGCAGCCGCAGCGGCGCGGCAAGTGCGGTGCGCACGGTTTGCCGTGGATTAAGCGAGGCATAAGGATCCTGGAACACCATCTGCACCACCTTTGCGCGCTTCATACGTCCCGGCGCGCCTGCCCCGACAAGCGGTTGACCACGGTAGCGGATTGCGCCCTCAGATGGTTCCTGAAGGCCGAGGATAGAGAGCGCTGTCGTCGACTTGCCGCAACCCGATTCCCCGACAATCGACAGGCATTCGCCCTTCGCCAGCGAGAAGCTGATGCCGTTGACGGCGTGCAGCGTGCGCCGGCCCCCTCCTAGCAATCGGCCACCGGAGATGGGAAAGCGCACATGCAAGTCCTCCACCTGCAACAAGGGCGCTGTCATGGCCGACCCTCTTGCAATGTGCGCGGGGCAATGAAGCGGGTTTTCGTCAGAATGGAACGGTCCGCTATGATGCTGTCGATGTCGATAAGGCGCTGACGGTTATTCTGGGTGCGGCTACCGAGGCGCGGCAGCGCCCCTAGGAGGCCGCGCGTGTAGTCGTGCCGCGGATCATCGAATAGCGCGCGTGTATCGTTTTCCTCGACAAGACAGCCCGCGTACATGACGCCGACGCGCTGGCACACGCTGGCGATGACGCCGAGATCATGACTGATGAAGAGCACCGCGGTGCCGCGTTCCTTGCAAAGGTCCTTAATGAGACGCAGCACTTCGGCCTGGACCGTTACGTCAAGCGCTGTCGTGGGCTCGTCGGCAATGAGCAGGTCCGGATTGCAGGCGAGCGCCATTGCGATCATCACGCGTTGGCGCAGGCCGCCCGACATTTGGTGTGGATAGTTCCTTGCCCGCCGATCGGGATTGGGCACACGCACACTGGCAAGCGCGTCCACGGAAAGCTTGGATGCCTCGTTCCAGCCCTTTCCTTGATGGAGCACGAACATTTCCGCAATCTGGCGCCCAACGGTCGAGAGCGGGTTCAATGCAGTCATAGGCTCCTGGAAGATCATGGCAATGCGGTTGCCGCGCAGATGCCGCATCGCGCGCTTCGGGAGCGAAAGTAGGTTCTCTCCCTTAAACTTGATTTCACCGCCCGAGACAGCGAGCGGCTTCTTCAGAAGTCCCATTACGGCAAGTGAGGTCACCGACTTGCCGGAGCCGGACTCTCCAACAAGCCCATAGGCCTCGCCCGGCATAATCTGGAATGAGAGGTCTTTGACCAGTGGATGGACAGAGCGCGCGGCAGCAACGCCGAGACAAAGGTTTCTTATGTCGAGCAATGGCGCGATCATGGTTTACGGGTCCTCATATGCGGGTCAAGACTGTCACGCAGGCCATCTCCGAGAAGGTTAAAGCCGAGCACCGAGAGGAAAATGGCAAGGCCAGGGAAGACGGCGACCCACGGCGCGATGCGGATGAGCTGGCGTGCGTCGGTCAACATCGAGCCCCAGCTTGGGAATGGAGGCTGGATCCCGAGGCCGAGGAAGGAGAGCGCAGCTTCCGAAAGGACGGCCGCGCCCATCCCGAGCGTCGCCATGACGAGTATCGGCCCCATCATGTTCGGAAGTATCTGCGTGAACATGATGCGCAGGTCTGCGTAGCCAAGCGTCTGCGCCGCCTGCACATAGCCTTGAGATTTCAAAGAGAGCGTCGAGGATCGCGCGATGCGACACGTCCAACTCCAGTTGGTGAGGCCAAGGGCGATCAAAAGAGACGGCAGGCCCGGACCAAGTACCGCCATGACGGCGAGCGCGAAGATGAGCGAGGGAATGGCGAGCATCACATTGGTGAGGCCGTTGACAAGATCGTCCCACCAGCCGCCCCAAAACCCTGCCGTCATGCCGAGCGTGACGCCGATGACGGAATTGATGACTTGCGAGACGATCCCGACTGTCAAAGAGATCTGCGCGCCGTAGAGGATGCGGCTATAAACGTCGCGTCCCTGCCCGTCGGTGCCAAACCAGAACGTAAGGTCAGGCGGCAGCTCGGAATTCATGAGGTCTGCATCAAGCACGGGATCGAAGGGCGCGATCCAAGGGGCGAGTACACCGGCGAGAACAACGAGGGCCGTCAGGGCGGCGCCGAGCCAAAAATTGAGACCGAAACGCATCCTGTCACTCCTGCTTGATGCGCGGATCGATCGCGGCATAGATCAGATCAACGGCGGTATTGATGAGGAGGAACCACAGCACGATGACAAGGATCGTGCCTTGCACGACAGGAATATCGCGAACCGCTACGCTATCGATCAAAAGGGAGCCGATACCCGGCCAGGCGAAGAGCTTTTCGATGACGACCGCCTGGCCAATCAGGGATCCGAACTGCAACCCGACGGTCGTCACGATCAGGACCAACGCATTGCTCGCCACATGCCAGCGCACGACCTTCGTCTCGCTCATCCCCTTGGAATGGGCCGTGCGGATAAAATCAGCGTTCAGCACGTCGAGGACGCCTGCGCGGGTGGTGCGGGCTAACAACGCCAAGGGCGTCACACCGAGGGTCACAGCCGGCAGCACCAGGTTGGAAAAGGCCCCGTCACCGTAGCCGAAGCTCGGCAGCCAGTTGAGCTGAAGCGCGAAGAGATACATCAGCAGCAGCCCCAGCCAGAACTGTGGCAGCGAAAGGCCGGAAACCGCACCGATCATGGTTACCGTGTCAAGGATGGAACCGGGCCTGAGCGCGGCTAGAAAGCCGAGCGGTACGCCGACGAGGACGGCGAAGACCATTGCGGCGACCGCAAGCTTGAGGGAAGCCCCCATCCGGTCGGCGATCAGGTCGATTACGGGAAGGCGCGTGCGGAAACTCGTGCCGAGATCGAAATGGGCAAGGTTCGTCACATAGTCCACGAAACGATCGGCCAGCGGTTTGTCGATCCCGAACTCCGCATTGAGCCGAGCGATCACTTCCGGATCAGCCGCGTGCTTCCCATCGGAGAACAGGCTTGTCGCGAAGGAACCCGGCACGACCGAGAAGATGACGAAGATGAGCAAGGCGACCACGATGATCGTGGGAACGACCTGAAATAGGCGGCGCAGGGTGAAGCGAAGCATGCGTGGTCCCGTCTTGGCCGACCTTGGCGGCGCGGCAATCGGCGCGCAGGCGGCCCGCAAGGACCCAGGCCGCCTGCGAACCCCTCAAGGCTTACCGGCGCGATGCCGGCGCGGTGTCGTCGATCCAGATCTCGTCATAAGGCTGGATTGCAAGTTCCGTCGCGTTGGGAACAAGGCCATGGATCCATGGTTGATAGGCCATGACCGCCTTGTTGTAATTGAAGAACCAGACGGGCGCATCGTCCTGCACGATGTTGTTGGCCTGGCGCAGGAGATCGTTCTGCTTTGCCGGGTCACGCTCCTGCTGGGCTGCTTCGAACAGTTTGTCGAACTCAGGGCTGGCGTAGCTCGTATAGTTGCAGGCGGACTGCAACGTCTTGGAATAGTAGCAGCGCAGTGCGTTCAGCGGATCGGGGCCGGAAAGGTTCGACCAGATGAAGGCCTGGAAGTTGTTCGTCGTCACCGCATCGCCGAGCGCGGCGCTTTCCACCGGCTTCGGCTTTACGGTTATGCCGACCTTCTTCAGCATCGGCAGGATGGCCTCAACAATCGGAACGCCCCAGCTTTCGTTCGGGCTCGCCGTCACCTCGAACTCGAAGCCGTCGGCATAGCCGGCCTCCGCAAGCAGCGCCTTTGCCTTTTCCGGATCATAGGCATAAGGCGCCGCGTCCCTGTCGAAGGCGGGGGAGGAGAGCGGCAGCCAGCCGGAGGCCTGATAGGCCTTGTTTTTGACAAGGCGCTCAATGATGAGCGGCGTGTTGATCGCATGGTTGATCGCCTGACGCACCCGCTTGTCCTTGAAGGGCCCGAAGGCAGGGTTAAAGCCGATATTGCGCGTGAAGACCTCGGCGACTTCCAGCAGATGGTCTTTTAGCACGTCCTCGCCCTGATAGGCCTGATACTGGGTCGGCCCCAGGATCGAGACGTCGATCTCCTTGTTGCGGAAGGCGACGTCGCGAGCGGCATCTTCCTCCATCAGCACGATGTTCACGCGGTCGAGGTAAGGCTTACCTTCCTCATAGTACTTGTCAAATTTCTCGACAACGACCTGTGAGCCCGGCACATGTTCCTTGAAGACGAACGCGCCGAGGCCGACCGGATGTTTTGCGAACGCCGTTTCATCCGAAACGTTGGACGGATAGATCACGGTCGTGTTCTGCATCAACGGGAAGCCGGGGTTGATCGGTCCGGTAAAGGTGATCTCCAGCGTGTTATCATCGATCTTCTTCAGGCCGGAAATCTCCTCGACCTTGCCGGCGATATAGTCGTCAGCCCCGGCGATGTTGGCGATGAAGCTTGCGCCCGGGAAGGCGTTCTTGGGGCTGGCGATGCGCTTGTAGCTGTAGATGATGTCGTCTGCCGTCAGCGGCTTGCCGTTGTGGAATACGGCATTCTTGCGCAGATGATAGGTGTGGACCGTCCCGTCTTCGGAGACGTCCTCGGACTCTGCCAACTCCAGGACGGGTTTATTCTGGTGGGAATCCCAGCTGTAGAGGGCGCGGTGAATTGCCTGGGTGATGAATTCTTCCTGTGTATTCGGGCTCGCCTGCACGTCGAGCGTTGCAAAGCTCGCCCCATAGGGCGCGGTGAACACGAGCGTTCCGCCGTGGCGTTCCCCCGCGGCAAGCGCACCCGTCGCTGTCCCGAGCCCAAGTACCGCGGCCAATGTCATTATCTTCAGCATTCCGTTCTCCCTCCGTGCCGTTTCGGCATCGCTTCGATTTCAGTCCCGCAGGCCCTCACCGCGCATCGTGCACAACCTTGCCTGAGAGCAGGGTAAGCACGCAGCGCGTATCGGACAGAATGGTTTGCGGCGCAGCGGCCAGGAGATCGTTGTCGAAGACAGCGATATCGGCCACTTGCCCCGGCACGAGGCGTCCCTTTATCGTCTCGGCCTTTTGCGACCAGGCGCCATGTTCGGTAAAGGCCTGCAATGCTTCTTCCGGCATTAGCCGTTCGGCCGCATCCATCACCGTGCCCTTGCCTGTTTTGCGCGTGATCATCGCATAAAGGTTAGGGAACGGATCGGGCGAGCACACCGGGGAGTCCGAACCGGTGGAGGGTTTGAGGCCCATGCGCGTCCAGGTACCGATGGGGTAGGACCGCTTGCCGCGCTCGTCCCCGAGAACGGAAATGTAGCTGTCGCCGAAATCATGGATGAAGACCATCTGCGGGGCAGGCAGAATGCCGGCCGCCTTCATGCGCGCGTTCTGCTGCGGCGAAGGATAGCCGCAATGCTCGACGCGGTGGCGGCGATCCGCGTCGGGATTGGCTGAAAGCGCCTTCTCGTAGGCAATGATGAGCTGTTCGATGGCGCCGTCGCCGATGGCGTGACAGACCATCTGGTAGCCCCGGTCGTGGCAGGCTTTGACAATCGCCTCGACCTCCGCATCGGGCAGCATCTGCACGCCCTTGTTGTCGGGCTCGCCCGCGTAGGGCCGCGTCATCCAGGCGGTGCGCCCGCCGGCCGAGCCGTCGAGGAAGAGCTTGACCCCGCCAACGCGCAGCATGTCGTCGCCCGCGCCGGAAATGAGGCCCGCCCGAAAGCAGTCCTCAACGATCGAAGTGCCGGGATCGCCGAGCAGCGTCAGCCAGACGCGCACGGGCAGCCGATCGGAAAGCTTGGCCAACTGATAGGCCTGGATCTCGGCAAAGCCGGAAATCTGCCCCACCGCAGCATCCATGCAGCTTGTGATGCCAAATGAGAGAAGATGGCGGCCCGCCCGCTCGATGCCGTCGATGAGGTCTTCCATCGTCGCCGGAGGTATGGCGGCGCGCACGAGGTTCTGCGCGTTTTCGGCCAAAAGTCCGTTCAGCCGCCCGTCCGTGACGCCGATCACGCCGCCGTCCGGCCCGCGCGTCGCCTCATCGATGCCCGCCAGGGCCAGAGCGCGGGAATTGGCGATGGAGACGTGGCCGCAGGCCCGCGTCAAGAACACCGGATGATCCGGCGCCGCGCGATCGAGGTCTTCACGGGTCGGATGGCGGCCGGTGTCGAGCTTGACCTGGTCATAGCCGCGGGCGCGGACCCAGCCGCCCCTCGCCGTCGACGCGGCGCGCCTGGAAATGTGCTGCAGCAACACGTCCAGCGTCGGCGCAGCGGCGGGCGTCGCATCGACCCAGCCCATGGCGATGCCGGTCGAGATAAGATGCAGATGATTGTCGATGAGGCCGGGGCAGGCAAAGCGGCCGGCAAGGTCGATGACCTCTGTATTCGGGCCTGTCAGTTCCATCATGTCGGCATTCCTGCCGCTCGCCAGCACCTTGCCCTGCCAGACCGCAAGGGCCTCGGTGATGCCGTCCTGCCGGCCGCACCAGATGCGGCCGTTGTGCACGATGAGATCGGCATGAATTTCGGCGGCCATCTACAACTCCCCTCCGGCACCGCGCGGCAGCACCGATTTCCTCCGCGCCCAAGGTGGAAGGTTACGACCGGCTTGGCTAATTCGGTTTTAGCAAAAACCCATGCAGAATTCGCATACCTATTTTTCTTGAGTGACTTATGATCCGCCCACGGCTGTTCGGGCAGGGAGGGCGGCGCCTATGGAGATCAAATGGCTGGAGGATTTCGTCACGCTTGCAGACACGTCCAGCTTTTCGCGAGCGGCCGATCTTCGCAATGTCACGCAGCCGGCCTTCAGCCGCAGGATCAAGCAGCTTGAAGGCTGGCTCGGCGCGACGCTCATCAGCCGGGCGACCATGCCCGCCGAGTTAACGCCTGCGGGGCGCAGTTTCCTGCCGGTCGCCCAGGAGGCGATCCGCACCTTCTATGGCGCGCGAGAGGCGCTGCGCCCGTCGCACGAGCCGGGCCTCATCCGCTTTGCCGCGCTTCACACGCTGACGGTGACCTTCTTCCCGCGATGGCTGAAGGCGCTCGAGGCGTCTGGCGGTGCCTTCAACACCTCCCTCCTGCCCGATCGCGGGGGGATCGAAGCCAATCTTGACGCCCTGGTCGGCGACGAGGCGGATTTCTTCCTCACCTATGCCCATCCCGAAGTGCCATTCCACCTCGACCGCGGCCAGTTCGCCTCGCTGACCGTCGCGCATGACCGGCTGGTTCCGCTCGCTGCGCCCCGCCTTTTGGTCGCCGGCAGCGAGCAGCCGGGGCTGAACCTCATCGACCGCGCCGTCGCACAGCCACGACTGGCCATTCCGTTTCTCAGCTACGGTTTCAATTCGTTCTTCGGGGTCGCGCTGTCGCGCCTCTTCCTGCGCCGCGCGCCCTTCCGGCGGCGCACGATGCACGAAAATACGATCAGCGCGGGACTGATGAACATGGCCGTCACCGGCGCGGGCGTCTGCTGGCTGCCGGAAAGCCTGGCGCGCGAAGAGATGGAGACAGGCCGGCTCGTTCGCGCCTCGGCGGATGTGGGCTGGAACCTCGACCTTGAAATCCGCCTCTACCGACATGCCAGCAGCAGCAACGGCAAGGTCGAGGACCTCTGGCGCAGCGCAGGGCGGGTGCTGGAGGGCAAGACTTCGCCGCTCAGACCTTAAGGAAGACGAGCGCGCGAAGAATCTCGGCGAAATCGGCATGCGCGAAGGCGACCGCGCGAGGTCCGTGCGCATAGGCGCCCGGATACCATCCGGCCCTGTAGGCGTCCGTTGGATTGTTGAACTCGATGACGACCTCGTAGCGCTCGGAGCGGGCCGGCAGCGCCTCCGCGAAGTCGCCGGAAAGCGCTTCGGCGACCCGTTCGCGGATCAGGCGCCGCGACCAGGCCGGCGAGATGGACGACGAGGCGCGGCCCCTGCCCTCGAGCGTCTCGACCGTGGCAAGGCTCGGCACCATCGCCCGCGCTTCGGCGCACATGTGCGCATCGCCGGACAGGAAGACGGACGGCACGCCGTAGCCGGCCGCGCATAATGCGTTGACCGTGAATTCGGAGGCGACCTCGCCGTTGAGGATGAGGCGCGAGATGCGCAGGTTCGAGGTATGGGCAAGCGGGTTCGCCTCGCTGCCTGCTTTCGAATGGTAACCGGTATAGACGGCGGCAGCGAAACCGGCATCGAGGCCGAACATCATCGCGTCGGGATGGCCCGACCAACCACGAACGACCCGCACATAATCCGGCAAGCGGTCGAGGATGAGGTTGCGGCCGCTATCATGGGCGTCCTTGATCGTTACTTCGGTTGCGCCGGCAGCCCGCGCACCTTCGCAGGCGGCAACGACTTCCGCCGTCATCAGCGCGCGAAACTCAGCCCAGTCCGCATGGGTGCGCTCGGCCTCGTCCCAATGAGCAATGCCTGCCGTGCCTTCGATATCGGCGGAGATGAAGACTTTCATGGGGCGGGGTTCTCCTTGAGCCAGTCGGCAAGCGCGGGGTAGAGGCGGCCGTTGCGGCCGGGCATGGCTGGGGCTGCGCAGAGCGCGTTGAGGACGGCTTCCTGCGTTGTTTCGGCGGCGGCGCGAAAGGCAAGGTCGATATGGTCTTCCGACAGGCGCTGCTGCGTGGTGATCGGCGACGACGGATCGTGCTCGACCGGGTCGGCCGTGGTAAAGCAGAGGACGACGTCGCCACTGCCGTTGCCCCAGAAGGCGCCGAGCCGGGCAAGGCCCGCGCCCCCGCGCCGTGCGACGCGCCGCAATTGCCTGTCGCCGAGCGGCAGGTCCGTCGCCATGACGACGATCACAGAGCCTCGCTCCGGACTTGCCCCCACGCGCGGATCGGGACGCCGCCCGTCCGGCAGGATGAGATCGCCCGCCGCACCGAAATTGGCCAGCACCAGCGTGCCGAGCGTGAATTGGCGTCTTGCCACGCGCAGCTTTCGCGAGGCCGTGCCGATCCCGGCCTTGAAGCCAAAGGCCGTCATGCCCGAGCCCGCGCCGACGGCGCCCTGCTCGACCGGCCCGGCGCGGGCAGCGTCCAGCGCCGCCTCGCCATCAGCGGGAGAAACGGCGAGCGCCTGGATATCATTGATGCCGCCGTCGTTGCACTCGAAAACCAGTGGATTGACCGTGGAGGTCGTGCGGCCAATCGCCGGGTTGGCGGCGATGGCGCGGCGGATCAGGGCCTCGGTGCAAGCAGCAACGCCGAACGTGTTGGTCAAGAGGATGGGCGTTTCGATCGTGCCGAGTTCGGCGACCTGCATCAAACCGGCCGACTTGCCGAAGCCGTTGATGACCTCGACCGCCCCCCGCGGCTTGATCTGGAAGAGGTTCCCGGGATGGGGAACGATTGCCGTCACACCGGTGAAGACGCCTTCACCGCGCATCGAACGATGGCCGACCGCAACGCCTGGGACGTCGGTAATCGCGTTGTCCGCGCCCGGTTCGAGCCTGCCATTCGCGATCAGCCCCAGTTGCCGCGCCGTCTGCATGTTTCCCTCTCTTTCTGCATTGGCGCACTTTTAGACCGGAACGCCGGCGGCTTCCAGATAGAGGGCCTGGAGTTTGCGTGTCATCGGTCCCGGCCGCCCGTCGGCGACCGCCCGGTCGCCGATGCGCACCACCGCCATGACGAGGCTGGAGGCGGAGGTCTGGAACGCCTCGGCCGCCTCCTGCGCCTCCTGCGGCGTGAAGGCGCGCGCTTCGAGGCGCAGACCATTGAGGTCGCAGAGACGCGCGATCGCACGCTGCGTGCACCCTGGCAAGGTTGCCTTGGAGGCCGCACGGGTAAGGATGCGGCCGTCATGGGTGATGATATGGGCGGTGGACGAGGCCCCTTCGGTCACAACCCCGTCCTCCACCAGCCAGACGTCGGCAAAGCCGCGCCTGCGCGCCGTCTGCTTGGCCATCACCTGGCCGAGCAGCATCGCCGTCTTGATATCGCGCCGGTGCCAGCGCGGATCGGGCTGGAGATCGACCGCGATGCCTTCGGCCTGCGCCTTCGTGCCGATTAGCATCCGGGCCTGCGTGAAGCCGATCAGCTTCGGCTCCATCGCCTCGGGATAGAAAAAGTCGCGGTCCGCCTCCCCGCGCGAGACCTGAAGATAGACCACACCATCCGAAAGCGCGTTGCGACCGATGAGGTCCGCCTGCACGGCCTCGATGGCGGCGCGCGACAGGCCGAGCCGGATATCCAGTTCGCCGAGCGAGCGCTCGAGACGCTCGAGATGCAGGTCGTTGTCGATCATGCGCCCGGCAATTACCGCCGTCACCTCGTAGACCGCGTCCCCAAACAGGAAGCCGCGGTCGAAAAGCCCGATCCGCGCTTCTTCTTCGGGGACGAACTGCCCGTGGACATAAACGATCCTGCCCATATGGTCCTCTGCGTGCGTGGTTGTCTTGCAGCGAACATTGGTGGGACTTCTCGCTTCGTGCCAATTCAATTTGGGCAAAAGGCCATGCCGAAACGGCCTGACCTGAGCTCTTTCAGGGCGTTACGGCCATTGAAGGCGCTGGTTGGGCATTGATCTGTGAACGCACCGTTCTGCGTGCGCAGCTTTTCAAGCACCAGCCAATGCACCATGTTCCCTGCAACACCTTCCTTCAACATACACACCGCGTCGAGGCTTACAGATGAAGAACATCGGCTTTCTCTCCTTCGGGCACTGGACACCCTCCCCCCAATCCGAAACCCGCTCGGCCGGCGATATGCTTCTCCAGTCGATCGATCTCGCCGTCGCCGCCGAGGAGCTCGGCGCGGACGGCGCCTATTTCCGGGTGCATCACTTCGCCCGCCAGCTCGCCTCGCCTTTCCCGCTGCTGGCCGCCGTCGGCGCGCGCACGAAGACGATCGAGATCGGCACGGCCGTCATCGACATGCGCTACGAGAACCCGCTCTACATGGCCGAGGACGCCGGCGCTGCCGACCTCATCTCCGAGGGTCGCCTCCAGCTCGGCATCAGCCGCGGCTCGCCCGAGCAGGTCATCGACGGCTGGCGCTATTTCGGCTACCAGCCGCAGGAGGGCATGAGCGATGCCGACATGGGCCGCCGCCATGCGGAAGTGTTCCTCGACGTGCTCAAGGGCGGGGGGTTCGCCGAGCCGAACCCGCGGCCGATGTTCCCCAACCCGCCTGGCCTTCTGCGCCTCGAGCCGCATTCGCACGGGCTTCGCGAGCGCATCTGGTGGGGCGCCGGTTCCAACGCCACAGCCGAATGGGCAGCAAGGCTCGGCATGAACCTGCAGAGCTCGACCCTCAAGGACGACGAGACGGGCGAGCCCTTCCATGTCCAGCAGGCCGCGCAGATCCGCGCCTATCGCGCGGCCTGGAAGGAGGCGGGCCACAGCCGCAGGCCGTGGGTCTCGGTGAGCCGCAGCATCTTCGCCCTCGTCGACGACCGCGACAGGGCTTACTTCGGGCGCGGGGGCAAGGAGCAGGATTCGATCGGCTTCATCGACGACAAGACGCGCGCAATCTTCGGTCGGTCCTATGCCGACGAGCCGGACAAGCTGATCGACCAGCTTGCCGCCGACGAGGCGATCGGTGAGGCCGACACGCTGCTGCTGACCGTGCCGAACCAGCTCGGCGTCGAATACAACGCCCATGTCATCGAGGCGATCCTGAAGCACGTCGCGCCGGCACTCGGCTGGCGCTGACGACAGCGCCGCGGAAGCCATTCCGCGGCGTTGCTTTTCCGGCAGGCCCTTTCCTGGCGGGCGGCAATCGCGCGACAGAGCACACTTTCCCCCATCTTCGGCACGAGCGCTGGCGGCCTTCAGGCTCGGACAAGCTCACGCCCTTATCGAGCAATCTGCCGAACCCGTGGATTTTTGTTCTTTCGTTTTCCTATTTCAGGACTTTGCCCATGACGTCGATCGTTTCCTCCCTCAGCATCAGCCAGATCAAGCTGCTCTCGGCGGCCGCCATCAAGGACTGGACGACGGAGGACGTGGCATCGCTTTCCACCGGCCAGATCAATGCCTTTTCCTCCTCGCAGATCGCCGCGCTGGAAACGGAGGACATCGGCATCCTCAATTCCGGGCAGATCGGCGCGATCACGCAGGGCGCCATTATCGGCCTGTCGCTGGAGCAGATCGGCGCGCTCGACAAATATGCCATCGAAAGCCTGACGACCAACCAGGTCTCGAGCCTCACAACAGGTCAGGTGAAAGGGCTTTCCTCCGACCAGGCGGAGGCCCTGACGGCCGCGCAGGTCAAGGCCCTCAGCGCCGCCCAGCTTGCCGCGCTCGATCCCGAAGACCTTGCCGCCTTCTCCACCGAGGACATGGCGGCGATCAGCTACAAGGCCGTGCAGGGCCTCAGCCCTGCGGTCCTTGCCGGCCTTTCCACCGCGCAGATCAGCGCGCTGGCACCGCTGACTGTCGCCGGCCTCAGCCGCACGCAGGCGGATGCCCTCACATCGGACCAGATCGCGGCACTCACGACCGCGCAGGTCGCCCTTCTCACGTCGTCGCAGATCGGCGCCCTCAGCGCCGCCGCCATCTCCGCCTTCTCCGAAGCGCAGATCGCGGCCCTCAGCACCAGCGCGATCACCGGCTTCTCCTCCACGCAGATGACGGCGCTCGGCACGTCGCAAGTGGAGGCGCTGACGCCCCTGCAGGTCGCGGCCCTCAACGCCCAGCAGATCGCCGCCCTCGGCACCCAGGGCCTTGCCACCTTCTCGCTTGCGGATATCGCCGCGATCTCCTCGCGGGCCGTCTCCGGCCTCAAGGCCGACATGATCGGCTCGCTGTCCGAAGACCAGGTCGCCGCCCTGTCGCTGAAGACGGTCGAAGGCCTCACCGCCGCGCAGGTCGCAGCCCTTTCGCCCGAGCAGGTCGATTCCCTAACGCCCGCGCAGATCGGCTCGATGAGCGCGGCACAGATCAGCGCCCTCAGCATCGAGGCCATCAAGGGGCTCTCGAACGCAAGCATCGCCGCCATCGCGCCCAAGGCCGTGCGGGGGCTCACCCCCGCGCAGATCGCCGTGCTGACGCCCGAGCAGGTCCAGGCGATGACGCCGACCCAGGTGAACGCGTTCGACACGCGGCAGATCGCGGCCTTCAGCGCGCAGAACCTCTCCTCCTTTTCCCTCGGCCAGATCGCCGCGATCAACGCCAACGCGGTGCGGGGTCTGACCGCCGCGCAGATCGGCGCGCTGGACCTTTCGCAGCTGGATGCCTTCTCGCCCACGCAGGTCAAGTCCTTCACCGCCGCGCAGACCAGCGCCATCAATTCCGAGACCATCGCGGCCTTCTCGCCGGCCGACATCGCCGCCTTCTCGGCAAATGCGCTGTCCGGCCTCGGCACCGGCGCCATCGCCAACCTTACGACTGCGCAGGTCGCCGCGCTGAACGTGAAGTCCATCAGCGGCCTTTCGACCGCACAGGTCAGCCAGTTCGACGTCGAGCAGGCGGCCGCGCTCGGCCCGAGCCAGATCAGGGCGATGACGGCGGGGCAGATCGGCGCCCTCAGCCCGGCCTCCTTCGAGGGCTTTTCCAGCACCGATATCGCGGCCATCCAGAACAGTGCCATCGCCGCCCTCGGCACCGACGTGATCACCGCCCTCAGCACCGGGCAGGTCGCCGCGCTGACATCCGGCCAGATCACCGCCCTCAAGTCCGCGCACATCGCCGCCCTCGGCCTCGACCAGGTCGAGGCCTTCACGCCGGCGCAGGTTCGATATCTGAATGCCGCGCAGATCGCCGCCATGGCGCCGGAAGCGTTCACGACCTTCTCCAGCGCCGATATCGCCGCCCTGTCCGGCCGTACCACTTCAGGCATCCGCACCGATGTCATTGCAGCCCTGTCGAGCGATCAGCTCGCCGCCTTCAGCCTCTCTGGCCTTGCAGGTTTCACGCCGGTCCAGATGTATGCCATCGGGTCCAACCTGGTCGATGGCCTTTCCACCGCGCAGGTCGGCGCCCTCAGTGCCGCGCAGGTGGCGGGCCTCAACACGGCGGCGCTCGCCGCGCTCTCCGCGCAGCAGATCGCCGCCCTTTCGAGCAAGGGCATGTCGGGACTGCCGACATACGCCATCGCGGCCCTTACCACGGAACAGATCGCGCTTTTCGGCTCGAACGCCATCGCGGGCCTCACCACGGTCCAGCTCGACGCCCTGACCCCCGCGCAGATCGAGGCCTTCAACCCGGACCAGATCCGCGGCATGAGCTCCAGCCAGATCATGGCGCTCGGTCCCGACGGCATCGCCACCTTCTCCACCGACGACATCGCCGCGATCAACTCGAAATCCATCCCGGGCCTCGACAGGGAAAGCCTTGCCGGGCTTTCGGCAAGCCAGATCGCGGCCTTCACCACGGCGCAGATCGGCAACCTGACGCTGACGCAGCTTGCCGGGCTCGACACCGCTTTCGTCGCCTCGCTCACCACCGCGCAGATCACCGCCATCGGCGCCAACCTGATCGGCGGGCTGACGGCCGACCAGATCGGCGCCCTCACCACGACCCAGGTCGCCTCGCTTTCCACCGCGCAGGTCAAGGCCCTCACCGCGACGCAGCTTTCCGCCCTCACCTCGGCCGATCTTGCGGTCCTTTCCACCACGGCCGTCGCGGCGATCTCCAACAAGGCCATCGCGGGGCTGGATCCGGCCGCCCTCGCCGGCCTTTCCACCGCACAGATCGCCGCCGTCAACCGCAACACGCTCGCCGGCATGACGGCCGAGCAGGTCGAGGCGTTGTCGACGAGCCAGCTTGCCGCCTTGTCGACGAACCAGATCAGCGCTCTGACGTCCGCACAGACTGCCGTCCTCACGACCCAGGACATCCAGGCGCTGTCAACGGCACAGATCGCGGCCCTCAGCAATCGCGCCGTCACGGGTCTCGACCCCGACGTCTTCACATCGCTCACCTCCGAACAGATCGACGCGCTCACCACCAGCGCCTTCTCCGGCCTCACGACAGGCCAGATCGAGGCGCTGAGCGCCACGCAGGTCGGCGCGCTCTCCACCGCGCAGATCGCGGCCCTGACGGCCGCGCAGGCCGCCGCACTCGAGCAAGACGTGACCGTGCTCAGCCCGGCCCAGCTCGCGGCGCTGCGTGCGTCGGCCATCGCCGGGCTCTCCACCGGCCAGATCGCCGCCCTTCAGACCGACCAGGTCGCGGCACTGACGACCGGACAGATCGCCGCCCTCACCTCCGGCCAGATCGCAGCGCTCACCACCGGCGACATCGCGGCGCTCTCCACGACGCAGATGGCCGCGCTCAGCGCGGCCGGCATCGCCGGCCTCACCTCCGGCCAGATCGCCACCCTCGACAGCCGCCAGATCGGCGCGCTGCGCAGCAACCAGATCGCCGCCCTCACCGCCTCGCAGGTTCCCGCCTTCGGCACCGACCAGATCGGCATGCTGACGACGATGCAGATCGCCGCCTTCAACGCGGGCAGCATCACCGGCTTTACCTCGCAGCAGATCGCGGCGATGAGCACCGCGCAGGCCGAGGCGCTGACGGCCGTCCAGGTCGGCTCGCTCACGTCCAGGCAGATCGCCGAGCTCGGCACCGACGACATCGCCGCCTTCTCCACGAAGGATATCTCGATGATCAGCGCGGATGCGATTGCCGGCCTCTCGCCGGCGACGATCGCCTCGCTCTCGACGGCACAGATCGCCGCCATCAGCGCGTCCGCCATCGCCGCGATGACCACGCAACAGCTCCAGGCGCTTACCACCACGCAGGCCCAGGCCCTCAACCGCACGCAGATCGCCGCCTTCAGCTCCACGCAGCTCGCCGCCCTCGGCGCCGACGATGTCGCGACCTTCTCCACCCAGGAGATCGCCGCCATCGGCGCGGGCGCGATTGCCGGCCTTTCGACGGACACCATCGCCGCGCTCTCGACGGCACAGATCGCCGCCATCAGCACCGCGGGCATCCCCGGCCTCACCACCGGCCAGATCGCCGCCCTTTCCACCGCGCAGGCCGAGGCGCTGACCTCCGACCAGACCCGCGCGCTCAGCTCCACGCAGCTTGCCGCCTTCTCCATCGAGGAGATCGCCACCTTCTCGACCCGCGATATCGCCGCCATCGGCTCGGATGCCATCGCGGGGCTTTCGAGCGAAGCCATCGCCTCCCTTTCGACCGCGCAGATCGCCGCCCTCAGCACGGGCGCCATCACCGGCCTCACCTCCCGGCAGATCGTCGCGCTCACCAGCGAGCAGCTCGATTCGCTGACGCCCACGCAGGTCGCCGCGCTCGGTGCGCGCCAGATCGCCAATCTCGGCACCGAATACATCGCATCCCTGACGCCGTCCCAGGTCGCCGCGCTCTCCAACGCGGCCATCGCCGGCCTTTCGACCGACCAGATCGCAGCCATTTCCACCGCACAGGCCGAAGCGCTGACCCCCACGCAGGTCGCCGCGCTCAATTCGCGGCAGATCGCAGCTCTCGGCAAGGACGACATCGACACCTTCTCCACGGCCGACATGGCGGCGATCAGCTCGGGCGCCATGTCGGGCCTTTCGACCGACGTGCTCGCCTCGTTGACGACGGAGCAGATCGCCTCCCTCGGGCCGACCGGCCTTGCCGGCATGACGAGCGCCCAGATCGACGTGCTCTCCAGCGCGCAGATCGCGGGCCTGACGACGGCGCAGATAGCGGCCCTCGGCTCGAAACAGGTGGCCGCGCTCGGCACGGACGGCATCGCCGCGCTTTCGCCGACGAAGATCGCGGCCCTCGGCTCTGCGGGCATCGCCGGCCTGACGACGGATCAGATCGCGGCCCTTTCCACCGCGCAGGCCGAGGCGCTGACCACCACGCAGGTCGCCGCGCTGACCTCGGCGCAGGTCGCCGCCCTCGGCACCGGAAGCCTTCAGGCCTTCTCGCCCGCCGACATCGCCGCCATCGATTCGCGGGCGGTCGGCGGCCTCACGACGGCGGCCGTGGCAAGCCTCAGCCACGCGCAGGTCGCCGCGCTTGCCGTCGCGGGCCTCACCAGCGCGCAGATCAACGCTCTTGGCAGCGGCCAGCTCGAAGCCCTGACGAGCAGCCAGATGGCGGCGCTCGGCTCCGTTCAGATCGGCGCGCTCGATGCGAACGACCTTGCCGCCCTTTCCACCGCACAGATCGCAGCGATCGGCACCGACGGCATCGCCGCCCTTTCCACCAGCCAGATCGCCGCCCTTTCCAGCGAGCAGGCCGAGGCGCTGACGGCAACGCAGGTCGGCGCGCTCACCTCCCAGCAGCTCGCAGCCTTCAGCTCCGCCGAGATCGCCCTGTTCTCCACCGCCGACATGGCGGCGATCGGCTCGCGATCCATCGTCGGCCTTTCGACCGCCACGCTCGCCGGCCTCTCCACGGGCCAGATCGCCGCCCTCGGCACGGGCGGCATTTCCGGCCTCTCCACCAGCCAGATCGCCGCGCTCAGCGCCGATCAGATCGAGGCGCTGACGGCAACGCAGATCGGCGCGCTCACCTCCCAGCAGGTCAGTGCGCTCGATGCCGACGACATCGCGCTCTTCACGACCGCCGAGATCGCGGCGATCAGCTCCTCGGCCATGGCAGGCCTGTCGTCGGCGATCCTTTCCGGCTTCACGCCGGAGCAGATCGAGGCGCTCAGCCCCGCCGGCATCGGCGGCATGACGACGGGCCAGATCGCGGCTCTTTCCACCGCGCAGGTCGCAGCGCTCTCGACGAGCCAGGTCGCGGCTCTCACCTCCCGTCAGGTGGCCGCGCTCGGCGTGGCGGATATCGCGGCCCTGACGGCAAAGCAGATCGCGGCCCTCAGCCCGGGCGGCCTTGCCGGCCTTACCGGCCTGCAGGCGTCCGGCCTCACCCTCACACAGGCCGATGCGCTCTCGACGAGCCAGATCGCGGCGCTTAGCGCCGCCGCGCTCGGCGGACTTTCCAGCCAGGCGCTCGATACCCTGACGCCCGCCAAGCTCGCCGCCATCGGCGGCGCGGCGATCAAGGGCCTCCCGCCCGCCTATCTCGCGACGCTCTCGGAAGCCGAGATCGCCGCGCTCGGCACCGGGCAGATCGCCGGCCTCAGCAGCGCGCAGGTCGCCGCCCTCAGCACCGACCAGGTGGAGGCGCTCTCGCTTGCCCAGATCGGGGCGCTCACCCAGCCGGGCGTTGCCGGCCTGACGACGGCGCAGATGCAGACCATCTCGACGGAAGAACTGGCGGCATTCGGCATCGGGGCGATCCGGGGCCTGCCGACGGCCGTCATGGGATCGCTGTCGACGGAGAGCATCGCCGCCCTTTCGACCAGCCAGATCGCCGCCCTCACCTATGGCCAGATGGGCGCCCTGAGTTCCAGCCAGGTCAGCGCCCTCTCGGTCGAGCAGGTCGGCGCGCTGACCGCCACGCAGGCGGCCGCGCTCGGCTCCGACGACCTCAACGCCCTTTCCGTCGACCAGATCCTGGCGCTGGGGTCGGAGGCGATATCGGGCCTGCATACGGCGGCCCTCGCCGGCCTCACGGTCGAGCAGGCGGGCGCCTTCACCCCGGGCCAGCTCGCCTCGATGACCTCCTCGCAGATCGCCGCGCTGCCGCAGGCCTCCGCCGTCTCGGCCTTCAGCGTGTCGAGCACCGGCGACATCGCCGCGCCCGCGGCGGACGAGGTCCAGACGGAAAGCGACCCGCAATCCGACGTCGCGGCGATCATCTCGTCTTATCTGGAAATCTGAGCCGGTATCCGCCGGCTCAGGCCTCGAAGGACTTCAGGATGGGGCACGGCCCCGTCCTGCCCACCGCGCATTCCGAGACGAGCGTCTGCAGCGAGGTCCTTGCCTGCTGCAGGGCCTCCATGCGCGCGTCGAGCTCGGCAAGGCGCTTTGCCGCCATCTCCCGCACCGTCGCCCGGTCCTCGCCGGAATCGAGATCGAGCAGGCGCCGGATCTCCTCCAGCGTGAAGCCCGCCGCCTGCGCCTGGCGGATGAAGCGCAGGCGCGCGACGTCTGCGGAGCCGTAGCGGCGGATGCCGTCGATGCGCCGCGGCGTCGAAAGCAGGCCCCGGCGCTGGTAGAAACGCACCGTCTCGACGCCGACATCCGCGGCCGCGGCGAATTTTCCGATCGTCAGGTCTTCGAGGTGTTGACTCCGTATCATGGTACGGAACTTATGGTCTTGCCAACGATTTCACAAGACAGGAGACGTGAGATGTTGGACAGGACCCGGACTTCCACCGGCCGCAAGGCCACCCTCTACCGCATGGTGATGCCGAGCCACACCTGCCCTTACGGGCTGAAGGCGAAGGACCTCCTGCGCCGCGCCGGCTATACGGTCGACGACCGGCACCTGAAGAGCCGCGCGCAAACCGATGCCTTCAAGGCCGAGCATGAGGTCGAAACCACGCCGCAGGTCTTCATCGACGGGGCGCGCATCGGCGGCTACGACGATCTGCGCCGCTTTCTCGGCAAGCCCGTCGCCGACCCGAAGGCGACGAGCTACCGTCCGGTCGTCGTGCTCTTCGCGCTGACGGCCCTCACCGCAATGGCCGCGAGCTTCGCCTCAAGCGGCTCGCCGTTTACCCTTCGCGCGGCCGAATGGTTCATCGCCTTCTCCATGGTGGCGCTCGCCATGCAGAAGCTCCAGAACGTCGAGACCTTCTCGACCATGTTCCTCAACTACGACCTCCTGGCAAAGCGCTGGGTACCCTATGGCTACGTCTACCCCTATGCGGAAGGCCTTGCCGGCATCTTGATGGCGGCAGGTGCGCTCACCTGGCTGTCGGTGCCCATCGCGCTTCTCATCGGCACCATCGGCGCGGTCTCGGTGTTCAAGGCGGTCTATATCGACCGGCGCGAACTGAAATGCGCCTGCGTCGGCGGCTCCAGCAACGTACCGCTCGGCTTCGTCTCGTTGACGGAGAACCTGATGATGGTCGCCATGGCGGTATGGATGGCGGCCGGAGCGCTCGGCTTCATCGGTGGCCACGCCATGTAGCACTCAGCGGGCTGCGGCCTGCGTGCGCCCGTCGAGCGTGGCAAGCCGGCCGTAGAGTTCCGGCCGGCGGTCGCGGAAAAGGCCCCAGGAACGGCGCTGATGGGCGATCGCGTCGAGGTCGAAGGTCGCCGTCAGCACGCTCTGCGTTACCCGGTCGGCTTCGGCTACCTTGGCGCCAGTCGGATCGGTGATAAAGGACGAGCCGTAGAAGGTGATCTCAGTGCCGTTCCGCCCCTCCTCCGTGCCGATCCGGTTCGAGGCGACCAGCGGCATCAGGTTCGCGGCTGCATGGCCCTGCATGACGCGCTGCCAGTGGCCGGAGGAATCGAGCTGCGGATCGTGCGGCTCGGAGCCGATGGCCGTCGGATAGAGCAGGATTTCCGCGCCCTGCAGGGCCATGGAGCGGGCGGCCTCCGGGAACCACTGGTCCCAGCAGATGCCGACGCCGATGCAGCCCGCCCGCGTCTGCCAGACCTTGAAGCCGGTATCGCCCGGCGAGAAATAGAATTTCTCCGTATAGCCGGGTCCGTCCGGTATATGGCTCTTGCGGTAGTTGCCGAGCACCGTGCCGTCCGCGTCGATCACCGCGAGGCTGTTGAAATGGGCCTGCCCCGCGCGCTCGAAATAGCTCACCGGCAGCACCACGTTGAGCTCGCCGGCAAGCCGCGCGAAATGCGCGATCATAGTATTGCCCTCGAAAGGCTGGGCGAGCGCGAAGAAATCGTGGATCTGGTCCTGGCAGAAATAGGGCGCGGCGAAGAGTTCCTGGATCAGCACGAGATCCGCGCCCTTCGCCTTCGCCGCGCGCACCAGCCGTTCGGCCCGTTCGATATTGGCCTTCTCGTCCCAGATGCAGGCCATCTGCGTGGCGGCCACGGTGACATTGCGCATTGCGGACACTCCCTCTTTCCGCGATTGCCGCATCGTAGACGGTTCAGCCCTCGAATGCCATCAGCGCATCACCGGCCTGAACGTAGTCGCCTTCCTTCACCCGGAACCGAAGCCGCCCGGCCTTCGGCGCAAGAATCTGCGTTTCCATCTTCATCGCCTCCATCACCGCCACGAGGTCGCCCGCGACAACGGTCGCGCCATCGGCAATGCGGAAGGCCTGCAAGGTGCCGGAGACAGGAGCGGCAATGGCGTCCTGCGCCGCTATGCCGGAAGCGGGGGCGGGAGCCCTCCCCTCCCCGGCCGCGCCGAGCCCTGCGAGGAGGAGCGCCGGCAGGGCGAGCGAGACCCGCCTGCCGTCGATCTCGATATGGGTGCGGACCATCCCGTCGTCCTCGACCGGCTCCGGCCGGGCCATGGCGTCCGGCATTTCGGTGAAATCCGTCTCGATCCAGCGGGTATGGACCCTGAACCCGTCCCGGCCGATGAAATCCGCGCTGTCGACGGCCGCGCGGTGGAAGGGCAGGACGCTCGCCACGCCCTCGATGCGGAATTCGGCGAGCGCGCGGCGGGCGCGGCAGAGCGCCTCCTCGCGCGTCGCGCCGGTGACGATCAGCTTGGCCATCAGCGAATCGAAGACGCCCGGCACCGTCGAGCCGGCGGTAACGCCGCTGTCGAGGCGCACGCCCGGGCCGGACGGAGGGTCGAAGGTGGTGACCTTGCCCGGCGTCGGCAGGAAGCCGCGGCCGGGGTCTTCCGCATTGATGCGGAACTCGATGGAATGGCCGCGCGGCTCGGGCGTTTCGTCGAGGCGGAGCGGCAGGCCCTCGGCAATGCGGAACTGCTCGACGACGAGGTCGATGCCGGTCGTCTCCTCCGTCACGGGATGCTCGACCTGAAGGCGGGTGTTCACCTCGAGGAAGGAGATGGTGCCGTCCGCGCCGAGCAGGAATTCCACCGTGCCCGCGCCGCAATAGCCGGCCGCCGCGCAGATGGCTTTGGCCGCCGCATGGATACTTTCGCGCTGATCGGCGGAAAGAAAGGGCGCGGGCGCCTCCTCGATGAGCTTCTGGTTGCGCCGTTGCAGCGAGCAGTCGCGGGTGCCCAGCACCAGCACGTTGCCGTGACGGTCCGCGAGCACCTGCGCCTCGATATGGCGCGGCCGGTCGAGGAAACGTTCGAGGAAGCATTCGCCGCGGCCGAAGGCGGCCGTCGCCTCGCGCACGGCGGATTCGTAGAGATCGGCGGCCTCTTCCAGCTTCCAGGCCACCTTGAGGCCCCGTCCGCCGCCGCCATGCGCCGCCTTGATGGCGACCGGCAGGCCGTGCCGCTCGGCGAAGGCGATCACCTCGGCCGCCGACGAAACCGGCCCGTCGCTGCCGGCGACGAGCGGCGCGCCGACGCTCGACGCGATGCGCCGCGCCTCGACCTTGTCGCCCAGCGCCTCGATCACCTGAGGGTCCGGGCCGATCCAGACGAGGCCGGCATCGATGACGGCGCGGGCGAATTCCGCCCGTTCGGAGAGGAAGCCGTAGCCCGGATGAACCGCATCCGCGCCCGATCGGTTCGCAATGGCGATCAGCTTTTCGATGTCGAGATAGGTTTCCGCCGGGCGCACGCCGCCAAGCCCATAGGCCTCGTCGGCAAGGCGCACGAAGAGCGCGTCCGCATCCGGGTCGGCATAGACGGCGACCGACTGCAGGCCGTAATCCCGGCAGGCGCGCAGTATACGCACGGCGATCTCGCCGCGATTGGCGATCAGCACTTTCTTCATGGCTCTCTCCTGACGCCGATCTCGGCAAAGGGCGCGATGGGGCGGAAACGGATGCGGGCGTTCACGGGGATCTGGCCGGCGAGATCGAGATGGTGGTCCGCGACCGTACCGATGACGGGATAGCCGCCGGTCAGCGGATGGTCGGCGAGGAAAAGCACGGGCTGGCCGCTGTGCGGCACCTGGATTGCGCCCGTCGCCGTGCCCTCGCTCGGCAGTTCGGCGCTGTCCCTGCGCTCCAGCGGCACGTCGCCGGCAAGGCGGATGCCGACGCGGTTCGACTGCGGCGTTACCTGCCAAAGCTGGCCCGCCAGCGTCTCGATGCCCTTTTGCGTGAACCAGTCGGTGCGGGGCCCGAGCACCACATCGAGCGTCACCACCTCGCCGGCAGCCGGCGGATCAAAGGCGGCAAGCTCGTCCATGGAAACGCTGGAGAGCTCGTCCCCGCCGCGCAGGACAAGCACGCTCCCGGCCGTCACCGGCTCGGGCCCGACGACGGCGAGCGTGTCGGTCGCCGCACTTCCCAGCACCGGCGCCACGTCGAAGCCGCCGCGCACGGAAAGATAGGACCGCATGCCCCGTTTCGGATGGCCGACGGTCACGACATCGCCCGGCTCCAGCGCAATGGGCCGGAAGGCCGGATGATCGTGGGTCCGGCCGGCGGCATCGCGCACCATGACGAGGGACGGTGCGCCGGCAAGGCCGACCACGGCGCGGCAACGGCTCTCGAAGGAAAAGCCGCCGAGGGTGAGTTCGAGACAGGGCGTATTGACCGGATTGCCGACGATGCGGTTGGCCGCGTTGAAGGCGCCGCGGTCGAGCGCGCCGGAGGCGGAGACCCCCTGCCCCGTCTGGCCGAAGCGGCCGAGGTCCTGGAAGAGCGCCGGCATGGGCGCGGCCAGCACCGTGAACTGCGGGGCATCGGCCGGGACCGTGCGCGCCGGCCGGGCGGCGGGTACCGGAAGGCTGACGGTCCTGCCGGATTTTTCCATGTCGAAGAAGCGCACGCGATAGCCGGGCTGGAACAGCGCCCCGGGGTCGCGCGCGATATCCCACATCTTCAGCGGGGTCGTGCCGATGATCTGCCAGCCGCCGGGGCTTGCCTGCGGGTAGACGCCGCTGAAGGCGCCGGCAAGCGCCACCGAGCCGGCGGGAATGCGGGTGCGCGGGCTCCTGCGGCGCGGCACATGCAAGGCCGGATCGCCGCCGACGAGATAGCCGAAGCCCGGCGCGAAGCCGCAGAAGGCGACGGTGAATTCGCTCTCTGTATGGCGCCGGACGACCTCCGCCACGGTAAGGCCCGTCAATTCCGCGACGTCGCCGAGGTCTTCTCCGTCATAGCGCACCGGGATCTCCACCAGATGCTCCGAGGGCGCGGCTTTGGCGGAAAGGTCGCGGGTGGCAAGGCTTGCCGCCAGCGCCTCCGCCGTCAGCCGTTCGGGGCGGAAGCGGACCATCAGCGTGCGGGCGGCCGGCACCGTTTCGACGATGCCTGCCACGGGGACGGCCTCAAGCGAGGCGAAGAGCGCCAGCGTCTCGTCGAGACCGGCGAGCTCGACGAGGATCGTGTCCAGGCTGACGGGAAGGAAGCGCATCGCCTTCAACCGGCGAAGGAGCGGATGGCGATGCCCTCGGCCATGAAGCGGCGGCGGATTTCCTCGGCGATGGCGACGGCGCCGGGGCTGTCGCCATGCACGCAGATCGACTGCGCCTCGACGCGGATCGTGCTGCCGTCGATGGCCTCCAGCGTGCCGCTCTGGGCAAGGCCGACCATGCGGTCGGCGATCACCTTGGCGTCGTGCAGCACGGAGCCCGCCTCGCGGCGGGAGACCAGCTCTCCCTTCGGCGTATAAGCCCGGTCGGCGAAGGCCTCGGCGACGACGGCAAGGCCTGCGCGGCGTGCAAGGTCGAGGATCGGCGCATTGGCAAGGCCCATCAGGACGAGCGAGGGATCGACCGCCTTGATGCCGTCGATCACCGCCTGCCCTTGGCCGGCGTCGTAGGCGATGCGGTTGTAGAGCGCGCCGTGCGGCTTGACATAGCGCACCGTCGTTCCGGCAGCCGCGGCGACGCCCTTCAGCGCACCGATCTGGTAGATCACGTCGGCAATCAGTTCCTCGGGGGTCGCGTCGAGGTCGCGCCGGCCGAAGCCGACCCGGTCGGGATAGGAAACGTGGGCGCCGATCACGACGCCGTTTTCCGCCGCCGCCTTCACCGTGCGGTAGATGCCCGCCGGATCGCCGGCATGGAAGCCGCAGGCGACATTGGCCGAGGAGACGACGGCGAGCATGGCCTTGTCGTCGCCCATGCGCCAGGCGCCGTAACTTTCGCCCAGATCGCTGTTGAGATCGATCGCTGCCATTTCTCGTCTCCTTCCGGCCGTCCTTGGGGTCACTGGATCATGCATTGCCTGACAAGAATGTCAATATTGTTCAACAATATCTCGCAATCCTCCCTTGTTCCGGTCCTCGCCCATTCGTGCTAGAGCGGTCGGGAACGTGGCGCGGAGACCGACATGACCGAGGATGCAGATGGAATGTCGCTCGCCGACCGACTGGCGCGGCGCATTCGCGCGCTGCTGATCTCCGGCGAGCTTACCCCCGGCCAGCGCCTGTCGGAAGCCGCCTTCAGCGAGCGTTTCGACGTTTCGCGCAATTCGCTCCGCGAGGCCTTCCGCCTGCTCACCAAGGACGGGCTCCTGCGCCACGAGGCCAATCGCGGCGTCTTCGTCGCCGTTCCCACCATGGCCTCCATCATCGACATATACCGCGTGCGGCGCATGCTGGAATGCGGCGCGCTGCGTCAGGCCTGGGGGCAGCATCCGGCGATCAGGGTCATGCGCGAGACGGCCGACCAAGGCCGCGTCACGCGCGACCGGCAGGACTGGGCCGGCGTCGGCAGCGCCAACATGGCCTTCCATGCCGCTGTCGTCGACCTTGCCGACAGCGCCCGGCTCAACGAATTCTACGAGCGCATCTCCGCCGAGCTGCGGCTGTGCTTCGGCCTTCTCAACGACCCGGAAAACCTGCATGCGCCCTTCGTGGAGATGAACGAGACCATCGTGGCGCGCCTCGAGGCGGGCCTGCCGCACGACGCCGCGGCCGAGATGGAGACCTACCTGAACCTTGCCGAGCGGACGATGCTGAAGGCGCTGGAACGCGCCTGCGAGCCCGCCTAGCCCTTCACGCGCGCACCGGCGGGATCGTAGAGCGGCTCCAGGTGGATTGTCGCTGGCGTGCGCTCCATGGCGACGACCAGCTCGTAGCGGCCGCTCCTCAGGAAGGCGTCGTCGATCCCCTCGGCCCGGCGCACATAGCCGTAGCCGATGTTCTTTGCGAGCGTATAGCCGTAGCCGCCGCTGGTGAGATAGCCGACGGGCTTACCGTCGCGCAGGATCGTCTCCCGGCCGACCAGGACGATCTCGGGATCGTCCACGGTGAAGCCGGCGAAGGCCTTGCGGCGCGGCTCGTCCTTTGCGCCTTCCAGCGCCGAGCGGCCGAGGAAATCCGTGTCCTTGCGCAGCTTCACCGCCCAGCCGAGGCCGGCTTCGAAAGGCGTGTCGTTCGGCGTGATGTCCGAGCCCCAGGCGCGATAGCCCTTTTCGAGGCGCAACGATTCCAGCGCGCGGTAGCCGACCGGGCGGATGCCGAAGGGCGCACCCGCCGCCATCAGCGCGTCGAAGACGACGCCCGCGGCGCCGATCGGCACATGCAGCTCCCAGCCAAGCTCGCCGACATAGGTGACGCGGAGCGCCCGCACCCTCTCGCCGGCAATGGCGATCTCGCGCGCATGGCCGAAGGGGAAGCCGGCATTCGAGACGTCCGCCTCCGTCACGGCGGCGAGCACGTCGCGCGCCTTCGGCCCCATCAGCGAGAGCGTGCCAAAATCCTCCGTCACATCGGTGAGCGTGACGTCGAGGCCGGCGGGAACGTGGTCGGCGATCCAACCGAGGTCGTGGGTGCGGAAGCCCGTACCCGTGACGATGTAGAACCTGTCGTCGCAAAGCCGTGCCACCGTCAGGTCCGCCTCGATGCCGCCCCGGCTGTTGAGAAGCTGGGTGTAGGTGAGGCGGCCGGCCGGCCTGGCGACGTCGTTGGCGCAGATCCAGTCGAGCGCCTTGCCGGCATCCGGCCCGGCCATCTCGTATTTGGCAAAGGAGGACTGGTCGAAGATACCGACGGCCTCGCGCACATGGCGGTGCTCCTCGCCGACGGCGGAAAACCAGTTCTGCCGGCCCATGGAATAGACGTCGTTCGGCTCGGTCCCGTCAGGCGCGAACCAGTTCGGCCGTTCCCAGCCGAGCTTCGAGCCGAAGACGGCGCCGTGCACCTTCAGCCGTTCATAAAGCGGCGAGACGAGGCGGGGACGGCCGCTTACATATTCCTCGTGCGGGAAGGCGATGGTGTAGTGCTTGCCGTAGGCTTCCAGCGTGCGCTCGAGCACCCATTGCCGGTCGCGGTGCATGGCGGAAAAACGGCGGATATCGACCACCCAGAGGTCTAGCGGCGCCTCGCCGTCGACGACCCATTGCGCCAGCACCCAGCCCGCCCCTCCCCCCGAGGCGATGCCGAAGGCGTTAAAGCCGGCGCCGACGAACATGTTGCGACATTCCGGCGCGACGCCGAGGATGAAATTGCCGTCCGGCGTGAAGCTCTCCGGACCGTTGATCATCTGCTTGACGCCGACCGTCTCCAGCGCCGGAATGCGGGCGATGGCCTCGACCATATGCTGCTCGAAATGGTCGAAATCGTCGTCGAAGAGGCGGAAGGCCCAGTCGTCCGGCACGTCGCCGGTCGTCCATGGCTGCGGGTTCGGCTCGTAGCCGCCCATGACGAGGCCGCCCACCTCCTCCTTGAAATAGGTGCGGCGGTCGGGATCGCGGATCGTCGGCGCGTCGGTCGAAAGGCCCGGCACCTTTTCCGTGACGATATACTGGTGCTTGACGGGCTGGAGCGGCACGTTGATGCCCGCCATGGCGCCCACCTGCCGCGCCCATTGGCCCGCGCAGTTGACGACCTTCTCGCAGGCGATATCGCCAAGCGTGGTGCGCACCCGTACGATGCGGCCGTCTTCCATCTCGAAACCCGTCACGCGCACGTTCTCGACGATCCGCGCGCCATGCATGCGCGCGCCCTTGGCGAGCGACTGGGTGATGTCGGAAGGGCTTGCCTGCCCGTCCGTCGGCAGCCAGCTCGCGCCGACGAGGTCGCCCACCTCCATCAGCGGCCACATGGCCTTCACCTCCTGCGGCGTCAGCAGGTGCATGTCCATGCCGAAGCTCTTCGCTGTCGTGGCGAGGCGGCGAAACTCCGTCCAGCGGTCCGCATTGGTGGCAAGGCGCAGGCACCCCGTCATCTTCCAGCCGGTGGCAAGGCCGGTCTCGGCTTCCAGCCCCTTGTAGAGGTCGACGGAATATTTCAGCACGCGGGTGATCGAGGCCGAGGAGCGGAGCTGGCCGACGAGGCCCGCCGCATGCCAGGTCGAGCCGGAGGTCAGCGTGCCCTGCTCCAGCAGCACCACGTCCGCCTTGTGGTCGCGCGCCAGGTGATAGGCCGTCGAGCAGCCGATGATGCCGCCGCCGATGACAACGATCTCGGCATGGGATGGCAGGGTCATTGTGCGTTCTTTCCGTATGTCGTTCTGTAATGGTCGAGCGCCTCGTCGAGGCGGCCCAGGTTCTCCGCCGTGTAGCCGACATAGTCGGCGCCGGGCGCGGCAAGGTGCAGCTCGGAAACCATGCTCCACATCGCCTCGCGCAGCAGCGAGGCGCATTGCATGGCCGCATGGGCGCGGCGGATGGCCGGATCGGGCGCACCGCCGAAATAGGCCGCAAGGAAATCCTCCGCCTCCTCCGGCGAGAGCCCGGCATTGGAGGTGGTGCCGGCAAGGTCGAACATGGCGGTCGAAAAGCCGGCATACTCGAAATCGATCAGCCAGAGCCGCTGCCCATCGTCGAGGATATTGGCGGGCAGGAGGTCGTTGTGGCCGAAGACGATGGGCAGCGGCGCCTGTGCCGCCTCCAGCTCGTCGGCAAGCGCCAGGTAGGCCGGCAGGTGCGCCGCCATGCGGCTGCCGCCGGCCGCAAGGGTGCGCGCATAGTCGCGCACGACATGGAAGGGCCAGAAGAGGAAGGCAGCGCCGCTCACTTCGGCCGGCATCCGCCTGTGGAAGCGGCTGAGGAGGTCCGCCACGCGCCGCCGTTGCGCGGCGACGTCCCCTGCCTCATAGGTTTTCGCGCCGAGATAGGCCGAGACCATGACGCCCGGCTCGGCATAGCGCACTTCCGGCCCGAAGCCTGCCGCGTGCGCCGCCCGCGCCGTCATGAGTTCGCGATCGCGGTAAACGTGGTGGAACGGATAATCCCGGCCAAAGCGCGCCACATGCCGCCCGGCGCCGTCCGTCACGAGATAGCTTTCATTGCTGATGCCGCCTTTCAGCGGCGCGATATCAATGCGCCCGCACCAGCAGGGCAGCGCCCGAATGCGGTCTTCCGCGGCGCGGCCGACGTCGACATGCCCCTCCATTGCCGTCCTCCCGAAAGCGCCGGCCGGAACGTTCTTCGCCCTTGTTCGGCGGGCGTCGTTCGCCTGTACGCCTGCCGGCAGCAGCCAAACTTATGACATGCCGGAAGAAGACGGCTGTCAATCCTCAAATGTGGCTTTTTCTGTTTTTCTGACCGTTTATGTGGCTTTCTTGCGCGCCGCGCCGTCAGGCGTTATGAAGAAGGCGACCGCTCCCGGGCCAGTGCGACATGAACCATTCCAAGCGCCACAACGATATTCTCCGGCTTCTGCAGCAGCAGGGGACCATTACCGTCGCGGACCTCGCACGCCAGCTCGACGTCTCGCTGGAAACCGTGCGGCGGGACATCAAGCCGCTGACCACGAGCGGGACCGTGGTGAAGATGCACGGTGCGGTGGCCCTGCTCTCCGTCGTCGGCGAAGCGCCCTTCGAAAAGCGCATGCGCGAAAACAGCGAGGCCAAGAAGGCGATTGCCGTCGCCGTCGCCGCGACGATCCGCGACGGCGATTCGGTCATGCTCGATACCGGCACGACGACGAGCTACCTTGCCCGCGAACTGCTCGGCCACCGGCGCCTGACGGTCGTCACCAATTCCTCCGACATTGCCCGCACGCTTTCGACCGTCAACGACAACCGCGTCTACATGGCCGGCGGCGAGCTGCGCAGCGACAACGGCGCGGCCTTCGGCGTCTCGGCCATCGAGTTCATCAGCCATTTCACGGTCGGCCACGCCGTCATCTCGACGGGGGCGATTGACGCCGCCATCGGCGTGATGGACTACGATCTGGAGGAAGCCGAATTCGCCCGCGCCGTGCTTGCGCAGGGCCGGCGCGCCGTCGTCGTCACGGACCATACGAAGTTCGGCCGGCAGGGGCTCGTGCGCGTGTGCGATTTCGGCGCCATCACGGATCTTTTCACCGACAAGGCGCCGCCCCGCGACATCGCCGCGGCGCTGAAGACGGCAGGCGTCAACGTCGCCCTCGCCTGAACGCAGAAGGGGCGGCGCGCCGCCGCCACCCCTTCCGTCCCCGCAGGTGTCTTCCGTTATTCTTCTTCCTGGAAGACTTCCTCGCGTTTCGCCTTGACCGACGGCAGGAAGACGACAACCAGGACCGCAAGCGCGATGGCCAGCAGCACAGCGCTGATCGGGCGCGTGAAGAAAGTCGTCGGGTCGCCGCGCGACAGGATCATGGCGCGCCGCAGGTTCTCCTCCAGCAGCGGCCCCAGCACGAACCCGAGCAGCAGCGGCGCCGGCTCGCAGCGCAGCTTGACGAGGAGATAGCCGCCGAGGCCGAACAGCGCGACCGCATAGAGGTCGTAGACGTTGGAGTTCACGCTGTAGACGCCGATCGAGCAGAAGGCCATGATGATCGGGAAGAGCACGTAGTAGGGCACCGTCAGCAGCTTCACCCAAAGGCCGATCAGCGGCAGGTTCAGCACGACCAGCATCAGGTTGCCGATCCACATGGAGGCGATGATGCCCCAGAAGAGGGTCGGCTGCTCGGCCGCCACGTTGGGACCGGGAACGATGCCCTGGATGATCATCGCCCCGACCATCAGCGCCATGACCGGGTTTGCCGGAATACCGAGCGTAAGCAAGGGGATGAACGATGTCTGCGCGCCCGCATTGTTGGCCGACTCCGGCCCGGCGACGCCCGCAATCGCTCCCTGGCCGAACTCCTCCGGCCGGGCGGCAACACGCTTTTCGACCGTGTAGGAGGCGAAGGCGGCGAGGATCGCCCCTCCCCCCGGCAGGATGCCGAGCGCCGAGCCGATGGCCGTTCCGCGCAGCACCGGCCCGACCATGCGGCGGAAATCGTCCCGCGTCGGCCAGAGGCCGGAGACCTTCGCCATCAGGACGCTGCGCGATTTCTCTCCTTCGAGGTTGCGCAGGATCTCGGCGATGCCGAACACGCCGACCGCCACGGCGACGAAGTTAAGTCCATCGGAATACTCACGAATCCCGAGAGTGAAACGCGGCGTACCGGTATAGATATCCGTGCCGACGAGCCCGAGCAGCAGGCCGAGGGCCACCATGGCGAGCGCCTTGACGATGGAGCCGTGCGCGAGCGCGATGGAGGAAACGAGCCCGACCACCATCAGGGAGAAATACTCCGCCGCGCCAAATTTCAGCGCGATGCCGGTCAAGGGGATCGCGAAGATCGCCACGAGGAAGGTGGAGACCGTGCCGGCGAAGAAGGAGCCGAGCGCGGCAATGGAGAGCGCCGCCCCTGCCCTCCCCTTGCGGGCCATCTGGTAGCCGTCGATCGCCGTGACGGCGGACGAGGACTCCCCCGGCATGTTGATGAGGATCGCCGTGGTCGAGCCGCCGTACTGCGCGCCGTAGTAGATGCCGGCGAGCATGATCAGCGAGGAGACCGGCTCGAGTTGGAAGGTAATGGGCAGGAGCATGGCGATGGTCGCCGTCGCCCCGATGCCGGGCAGGACGCCGATCAGCGTGCCGAGCAGGACGCCGATCAGGCAGAAGAGAAGGTTGGCGGGCGAAGCAGCGGTCGTGAAGCCGAGCGCGAGATTGCTGATGAGATCCATTGCCGTCTCCCTTAAAGCCGCGTCCAGGGACCGAACCGCTCGAACGGCAGGCCGAGGGCATAGCTGAACACCGCCACGGAGAAGACCGTGATGGCCGCCGCCAGCGCCACAGCCATCAGGGGCTTCATGCGCGAGGAGGCGAAGGCGGCGATGAGAGCGGCGAAGAACAGCGACGGCACGAAGCCGAGACCGCGCACCGTGAGCCCGAAGAAGACGGGCGCAGGCAGGATGAAGAGCATGCCGCGCAGCGCGATCGGCCCTATCGGCTCGCCGCTGACGCGCGTTGCCTGCACCAGAACCACGACACCGAGAATGGCCAGGATGACGGCGAGGATGAGCGGAAAGTATCCCGGGCCCATGCGCAGCGCGGTGCCCAGCTCCAGGCCGAGGCATTGATAGATGAAGAAGCCGCCGAGCGCGATGAGGGTGATGCCGCATATCGCATTCGTCGTGTCGAATTGTAACTGTCTCATGAAGTCCCCTCTCCTCGCCGCAAAACCGGACGACGCGGTCGCCGTCCGGCAGAAGCAAAGCCTCAGTCGGCGTACTGGCCGGCGGCCTCAATGACGGGCTTCCAGCGTGCGACTTCGCTTTCCAGCTTGGCCTTGAGGCCATCCGGCGTCGCGTCGGCCTCGGAGGACGGCGCCGTGCCGAGCTCGGCGAAGCGCGCGACGACGTTCGGGTCCTTCAGCGCGAGCTGGAGAGACTTCGACAGGCGCTCGGTAATGTCCTTCGGCGTGCCCTTCGGCGCGTAGATGCCGTGCCAGATGCCGATCTGGAATCCGGAAAGCCCGCCCTCTTCCGCCGTCGGAACGTCGGGCAGGTTGGAAAGGCGCGCCGGCGAGGTCACCGCATAGGCCTTGATCGTGCCGCCGAGGATCTGCTTGGTGGTATTGGTCGTCTGGTCGCACATCACGTCGACCTGACCGCCGAGCAGGTCCGTCATGGCCGGGCCGGTGCCCTTGTAGGGAACGGTGGTAAACTGCGTGTCGAGCGCGCTCATCAGCATCATGCCGCACAGGTGCGACGCCGCGCCGATGCCGGCATTGGCGACCGTGACGGTATCCTTGTTGGCCTTCATGTAGTCGATCAGGCCCTTGAGGTCGGTCGGCTCGAAGTCCTTGCGCGCCACGATGGTCATCGGCACTTCAGTGACGAGGCCGACATATTCGAAGGCGTTCAGCGTGTCATAGGCGAGCTTGCGGTAGAGCGTCGCGCTCGTCGCCATGCCGATATGGTGGAGAAGCAGGGTATAGCCGTCCGGATCGGCACTCGCCACGCGGCCCGCGCCGAGCGTTCCGCCGGCCCCGCCGACATTCTCCACGACGATCTGCTGGCCGAGGTCCTTCGACATGGCTTCCGCCACGAGGCGCGTCACCGTGTCGGTCGGGCCGCCGGCGGAGAAGGGAACGACCATCGTGATGGTGCGCTCCGGATAGGTCTGGCCAAGGGCCGAGGTGGCAAGCAGCGTTGCGGCAAGCACGGTCGTGGCGCCGAACAGGGTCTTCAGGCTCTTCATCAAATCCTCCCGATGAAACGACCAGCCGGCATGGCTCCTCCCGTGCCGGTACTGGTTGGGAAGACAGTGACGCATGGGACATTCGAGACAAGCGGCGACGGCTAAAGCCCGTCAAGTTTACCGCCGTAAACCGGTTGCCATGGGTGGAAGCGGGGACAAAGGGCGGCAAGGACGGGTGGATTTCCACCCATCGGAACTTACAGATCGCTCTGAAGCAAGTCCGCGCCGAGATTCCTGTCGAGCCCGTACTTCTGCATCTTCTCGTAAAGCGTCTTGCGGGAAACGCCGAGTTGTTCGTAGACGGGCTTGAGGCTCCCGCCATGCGCGGCGAGAGCACTGGCGATGAGGCCGCGCTCATAGGCGGCGACCTTGTCGGCCAGGCGCTGCGGAGCGCCGTCGCCGCCGGCCTCCTCCGGCGCGCCGTCGAGACCGAGCACGAAACGGTCGGCCGCATTGCGCAACTCCCGCACATTGCCCGGCCAGGAGCGGCCGGCGACGTCGGCGATCAGCTCGGCCGGCACCTCGACGTCGGCGCGGCCGTAGCGCGCCGCCGCCTCCCGCACGAGCTGAAGGAAGAGGAGGGGGATATCCGCCCGCCGCTGCTCCAGCGACGGCACATGCAGCGTCGCGACATTGAGACGGTAGAAGAGGTCCGCGCGAAAACGCCCGGCGGCCACCTCGTGCGCCAGATCCACCTTGCTGGTCGCGAGAAAGCGCACATCGAGCGGCACGGCCTCGTTCGAGCCGAGGCGCGTGATGACGCGTTCCTGCAACACACGTAGGAACTTGGCCTGAACATCCACCGGCATGGAACCGATCTCGTCGAGCAGGATCGTGCCGCCGCGTCCGTGCTCGAACTTGCCGTAACGCGGCCTGAGGGCCCCCGGAAAGGCGCCGATCTCGTGGCCGAAAAGCTCGCTTTCAATGAGGTTCTCCGGAAGCGCGGCGCAATTGATGGCGATGAATGGCTTGCTCGCGCGGGCGCTGATGTCGTGCATCGCCCGCGCGACCACCTCCTTGCCGACGCCGGTCTCGCCGATGATGAGCGTATCGGCATCTGCCGCGCCGATGGCGCGAAGCCGATAGCGGAGGTCGACCATCACCTGGGTGCGGCCGGGCAGGCGGGCCTCGATATCGTCCCGCTTGCCGGCAACGGCGCGCAGGCGCCTGTTGTCGAGGACAAGCGCGCGGCGTTCCATTGCCCGCCGGACAATACCGGCCAGATGCTGCGCGGCGAAGGGTTTTTCGATGAAGTCGTATACGCCGGCACGCATCGCGCTGACGGCGAGCTGCACATCCGCGTGGCCCGTGACGAGGATCACCGGCACCTCCGGGTCCACCTCGCGAATGCGCTGGAGCAGCGTCATGCCGTCCATGCCGGGCATGCGGATATCACTGACGACCACACCGGCGAATGCGTAGCCGACCAGCTCCAAAACCCGCTCCGCGCTGGAGAACGTCGCTACATCGAGGCCGGAAAGCTCCAGCGCCTGCGCGGTGGACCGGCGCATCTCCTCCTCGTCGTCGATCAGGAGGACGCGGGCATCCGTCATTCCGCTGCCTCCTGCACCTCTGCCGCGCTGTCGAGCACGACGCGGAAGACGGCACCGCCGCCCGGTCGATCGGAGACGGAGAGATTCCCGCCGAAGTCTTTGATAATGTTGTAGGAAATGGAAAGGCCAAGCCCGAGGCCACGGCCCACGCCCTTCGTGGTGAAGAACGGATCGAAGATACGCTCGGCAATGGCCGCCGGCACGCCGGGCCCGCGGTCGCTTACCTCGATGGCGATGCGTCCGGTCGCACGTCGTGCCGACAGCGTGATCTCCCGGTTCCCCAGCCCCTCGACGGCGTCCGCGGCATTGCTGACGATATTGACGAGGACCTGCTGCAGGCGCACCGGCCCGGCCTGCACCACCAACCCCTCTTCCTCCAGATCGACCATAAGCCGCGCATCCGCCGCTTTCAGTCGCGGAGCGACGATCTCCATCGTGTCGGCGATGACCTCGGGGAGGGGAACCGGGCCCAGTTTCTCGTTCGGCTTGCGGGCAAAGTTGCGCAGGTGACGGCTGATGGAGGCCATACGGTCGATGAGGGCTGAGATGCGCCGCACGTTGTCCTGCGCTTCCGGCACGCGGCCGCGATCGATGAGAAGGGCGGCGCTGTCGGCATAGGTCTTGGCGGCGGCGAGCGGCTGGTTGAACTCGTGAGACAGCGCGGCCGACATCTGGCCAAGACCGGCAAGCTTGCCCGCCTGGATAAGGTCGGCCTGCGTCTTGCGCAACTCCTGTTCCGTGAGCCTCCGCTCTGCGATCTCCAGCTCGATCTGCTCGTTGACGCGCGCAAGATCGGCGGTGCGTTCCTCCACCCGTTTCTCCAGCGTGTTGCGTGCCTCCTCCTGAAGCCGCAACCGCTCGACCACCCGGGCGCGGCGTTGCCAGAGGATGGCGGCGGCGAGGGCGGCAAGGCAGATGAAGAGCAGGACGGCGACCAGCGTCGTGCGGGCCTGCGTGCGGACGGACGCCGTGTCGAGCAGGACGTTCACGGTCCAGTCGGCCTCGGGCATGTAATGCGACAGCCGCAGATACTCGCGTCGCGTGCCGCCTTCGGCGATCTGCATCAGTTGTTGACCGTGGTAAACTGCCTCGGAGACGGGCAGGGGGCGGAGTTCGGCTTCCGCATAGCGGCGCGAGGCCTGGGTGCGCGCCAGCCGCGGCGCGTCGAGCGGCAGGATGCCCGTATAGAGCCATTCCGGGCTGCCGGTCATGAAGATGATACCTTCGGGATCCGCGACGAAGATCTTGTATTCACCGCCGCGCCAGGAATTTTCGATGGAATCGATATCGACCTTGAAGACGATGACCCCGAGTATCTTCCCGCTTTCCTCGACAGGGGCCGAGAAATAGTAGCCGCGCTTCAGCGACGTCGTGCCGAGTGCGTAGAACCGGGCCTGCTGTCCAACGATGGCGCTCTGGAAGTAGGGACGGTAATGGAAATTCTGGCCGATGAACGTGCCGGGGACGTCATAGTTGCTGGCGGCAATTGTGTTACCGTCCGGTGTCAAGACATAAATGTCCGAGGATTCCAGTAACTGATTGATTGCCTTCAGATACTCGTTCGCCGCTTGGCGAAGGGCGGGCTCGGTGGGCGTCTGCAGCAACTCTTCGATGATCTCATGGTCGGCGATCAGCGCGGGCAGGGGCTCGTAACGGCTGAGATGGCCGGCGAGCGCGGCGACGGCGAGCCGCAAGGCCGAACTCGCCTGAAGCGAGGCCTCCTCCATGTAACTGCGGGTCAACAGCGCGCCGCCCTGAAGAATGGCGAGCACGACGATGATGGGCAGGATCGTGAAGGCCAGGGCATGGCGAAGTTTCATCGAATGGCGGCTCCTCTCCGCCCTCCATCCTACCGATAGGCCTTCACGTTTCATAGGGGGAGGGGAGGGGGGATGAAGGGCTCGTAGCGGTTTCGGCATCGCCGGCGATTTGCTAGAAGACGACTTGCGCAACAGCCGGGGCGGTTCATGCATCCAAGACAATTGAGGACGTTCCTGGCCGTCGCCCGCTGCGGCAACATCACCCGGGCAGCCGCCGAGGTGCATCTTGCCCAGTCGAGCGTCAGCGACCAGATCCAGGCATTGGAAGCTGAGATGGAGACAGCGCTATTTCATCGCGCCCGCTCCGGCATCACCCTCACCGAGGCCGGCCGCGCATTCCTGCCCTTTGCCGAGCGGCTGGTGCTCATCGGCGAGGAGGCGCGGATCGCCGTGCGCCAGACGGCGGGCATTGCCGCCGGCACGCTCTCCATCGGCACGCTTGAGACCATTGCCGCAAGCAAGCTGGCGATGCTGTTGCCGAAGTTTGCCGCAGCCCATCCCGACATCGCGATCCGGGTCACCGTCGCATCGAGCGGCGAGCTCTCCCGTCAGCTCGCCGCCGGCGACCTCGATCTCGCCCTGTCCTTCTTTGGCCCGGGGGCCGACGACCGTTTCAAATCGCGCAAGGTCGCCGACGAACCGCTCGTGCTCATCGCCCCCGCCTCCCGCCACGACGGGGGAGGGGGGGTCGACCGCCTCGCGCGGGAAGCCTTCATCGCGACGGCGAGGGGCTGCACCTATCGCCGCATGTTCGAGGAGGGGTTCGAAGCGGCCGGGTTCGCACCACCGGCTCCCGCCGCCGAGGTCGCCAGCATCGGCGCGATCGTTCAGATGGTCGCGGCGGGCGGCGGCCTTGCCCTCGTGCCGCGGCTCGCCCTTGCCGGCAATGCCGGGGCTGACCGGGTAACCGAGCTCGAATGGCCGCGGGCGGACGCCGCCGCGCCCCTCCACCTCTTCTGGCGGCGCGGCACGGTCCGACGCCGCGCCATTGCGGCCTTCCTCGAATTCGCACGAACCGGCCTCAGATCAGCCGATGCCCGCCTTCGACATGCAGTACCGAGCCCGTCGTAAAGCCGTTCTGCATCAGGAACAGGATCGCATCGGCGATATCCCCGGGCTGGCCGACGCGGCCGACGGGCAGACGCTCGGCCATGGCCTGCAGGGTGGCCGCCTTCGCATCGCCGGCCACGAAGGACCAGATCGGCGTGTCTACCCAGCCGGGCGAGACCGCGTTGACCCGGATTGGCGCGAGTTCCACCGCAAGCGCCCGCACCAGTCCCTCAAGCGCGGCATTGGCGGAGGCGACGACGGAGCCGCGTGCCGAAGGACGATAGGCGGCGATGCCGGACGTATAGGTGATCGACCCGTTGGCCCTGAGCTTCGGCGCTCCATGCTTGGCGAGGAGCAACGGCCCGTAGACCTTGCTTTCCATGACACGCCGAGCCGCGGCAAGCTCGATATCCGGCAGCAGCCGGTAGGCGCCTTCGATGTCGGCCGCCGTGGCGACGATATGGTCGACGGCATCGAGCTCGGCGAACATGCGCGCCACCTGAGCTTCGTCGGTGATATCGCAGGCTATGGCGTGCACATTGCCGCCGAGGCTTTCACGGGCGACAGACAGCTTTTCCGCGTTGCGGCCAAGAATGACGGTGCGGGCGCCCCGCAAGGCGAGCCCTTCCGCCAGCGCGAGGCCCATGCCGGAGCTTCCCCCGGCGATGACAATACATTGTCCTGAAAGATCGTTCTGCATCTTGCATCTCCCGATTGGTTACGGAATGCAGATGCCCCGGAGGCGGTCCCGAAGGGAAACGGAAGAAACCGATGGTTCAATCGGAATTTCCGATGGTCAATCGTCCGTACCGTCATGCAGGCGAAGAAGCTCCTGCTGGACCTCTTCCTGGAAGGCGAAGACGGCAGCGCGTGCCTGGCTCTCGTCCGAACCGAACTTGCGCAGCTCCGCCGCCAGTTCCCGGCAGACCCTCAGCCAATAGAGGCGCGCGTCCTCGCCGTGAAGACCGTCCAGCTCGCCGGCGCAACGCCGCACATGCGCCGTGCGGCGCTCGGCGGGGAAGGGGACGACCGGGCTGGTCTTGGCAGGGGTCGGACGGCGGCGCTGTTGCGCCGAGGCATGTGACGGCATTGATTCGGTTTTCCTTGTCTTCCGACCATGATTAGTCAGTCCATGGTTAACGTGCGGTTTCCAAAGCCGAATCCATCGCCTTCCCCGCCCTTATCCGGCACGCTTTGCCGGCGAACCGTTTGAGCGCGCCAGCGCCATCAGCATGGGACCGAGGGTGAATTCGCCGCGTTCGGCCCGGCGCGTCAGATCCCGCAGGTATCCGCCGGCCGAGTTGATGTGCCCGGCCCGCTCAAGAATGCAGGCGATGACCGTCGCCGCATTCTCCGGCCCGAGCACCTCGCACGCCGCCTCATAGGCCGACGGGCTGATCGCAAGCATCGAACGCACGACCACCGCGGCGGTCATCAGGTCCCGCCAGCCCGAAATGGCCCCGCCGGGTCCGAACGCCACGATTTCCGGGCAGGCCTGAAGGACGAGGCCCAGCGGATAGGGCTTGTGCGGCTCGGCCGGCGCCAGCTTCTTCTGGCTGGTCCGTCTCCCTTCCGATATCCTGTCGTCCATCCGGTCCAACGGGGTGGGCGGCTGATCGCCGGGTTCGGCATCGCCTCCCTGCTTCGGTTCGAAGCGAGGTTCAAGATCAAAGGTGGAGTCGGATTTTGAATTCTGTTTGTGCCGCTCAGTTTGATCGGCATTGCCCGCCATATTTTGAAAAATAACCTGTCGTTCCAGGCTGTTGAGGATATCGTTCCGGAGGGCTTCGAGTTCGGCGAGGACCGGCGTCAGGATTTCCACCGTCGCAACCCGCGGCAGGGAAAGAACGAGCCGGCGATAGGCGGCCTCATACCCCATCCAGTCACCGGCAAGGCCATCCTCCAGGGCGGTCTCGATCAGCTTGGCGATGTCGCGGCGAACGAGCGTCACGCGCTCGCGCAGGCGCCGCAGCAGGAGGCGCTCGGCCGTCACCTGTGCCGCCGTCTGCTCGATCTCCCCTGCCCGGGCGAGAAGAGGCGCGAGAGAGAAACCGAACGCCTCGCCGACGGCACCCTCGCCGTCTCGCCGCACGTAGCGCTTGCCGTTCGGGCTGTCACGCCGGTTGAGGAGCCCCGCCGCGACGAGTGCGGCAAGATGCCGGCGCAGCGTCGTTTCCGCCATGCCATGCGTGCGCAGGGAAAGCTGGGCGTTCGAGGGAAACACCACCAGGCCATCCTTGCCGGAAAGCTCGGTCTTCGGATGAAAGCTCAACAGCGCATTCAGCACGGAGAGCGCCCGGTCGCTGATGCCGAGCTTCGGCTTTGCCTCGCAGAGCCAGCGATAGAGCTTCCACTTGTCGATGCTCGCTTCCGGCGCGATCGTCCTTGCCAGCGCCTGGCTTGCCAGCATGCCAAGAGTCATCGACCGCCGCCCGAAGGGCGTCGTTATGCCGTCCGTTTCCATGTCTCTTCACCTTTCAACAGGCAAAAGAGACCCCATCACCGGAACCGGTGCCGAAAAGGCTTGACTGCGATTCGGGGAAGTGCGATTCTCAGGCTGCTAAACGATGAGAAGGGCTTCCGCGACGGTAACGTTGAGGGGGCCTTTTTCTTTTGCGGATCAATCTCCTGATTTGTCTTTGCTTTCCGCCCTGTACGCCTCGTAGAGGCGGTCAAGGTTGCGGGTGATGTAGGCGCCGAAGGAAGCCGCTTCCGCCGCCTTCAGCGCAATCGTGTACTGGCGGCCATTGGCCTTGATGCTGGCCTTCACGTTCCTGCGCTCCCATATGGCGGGCACGACAGGCCGGCGGACGGCCATCGGCACGTCGCTCTTCGAGAGGAAACTGCTGACGAGGTTGAACCGCTCTTCCGGCGAACGCGCCTTGACGCGATCACGGGCGAGGAATTCGACGGCGCGGTCCTCGTTGGCCGGTTCGTCGAAGCGTGTCGCCAGCTCGTGCCAGCGGTCGCGGCCGATGGCGAGCGCCGGCCCGATGCCCGCGCGCACTGCCTTCGGAATACGGTTCACCACGGAAAGCATCTTGGAAACGGTGGTCTTGTCGGCGCTCAGCGCCGCCATGATCGTCTCGCGGTCGAAGCCGCGCGCCTCCAGTTCCCCGGCGAAGGTCGCGCGTTCGAGGAAGGAGAGATCGGCGCGGGCGCTGTTCTCCTGGCCCTGCGCGATGACGTGGTCACGGTCGGAAAGCGCCCTCACCACGGCTCGGACGGGCCGGCCGAGCAGGCGCGCCGCCTTGGCGCGGCGATGGCCGAAGGCGATCTGGTAGACGCCCTGCCTAGTGGGATGCGGGCGAACGAGGATCGGCGAATCCTGCCCGCGCACGCGCATCGCCTCGACGAGCTCCTGGAACTGCTGGTCGGAATGGGCGAGGCGGTCCGAGATGAAGGAATCCTCGATCTGGTCGGCCTCCAGCTCGATGACCACCTCGCCGGCCGTCAGCTTCGCCTCGATCTCCTTGGCCGCATCCGCCTTGGCGGCGAGCGCATCGATGCTGCGGGTCACCGCGCCGAGCGCGCCGATGCCCTTGTAGGTCACATGCTGCCGGTGCTCTTCGACGGGGTTTACCGGCGTCAACTTCTCCGCCGGTGCCATCAGGTTCGAAAGAACGTTCTTGCGCGCCATGATCAACGCCCCCATGCCTTGTGAATGAGCTCGACGATCTCCGTGTTGACCGCCTCCATGGATTCCAGCGCCCGGTCATAGGTGGCGCGGGTGAACTGGCTGCGCTCGACCTCGTAAAGCGTCTGGTTGGTGAGCGCCGCATCGGCGATGGCGACGCTGCGGACCATCGGGTTGGTCAGCACATGCTGCTTGAAGAGCGAGCGCATGAAGGCGACCATCTGCGTCTGCGGCCCGTCGGCCGGGTCGTAGCGGGTGACAAGATAGCGCAACCAGTCGAGGTTCATGTTGCCGCCCGCGCTTTTCAGCGTGTTCAGCACCTCGCCGAGCATCTGCAGGAACTGGCACATGGACATGACGTCAAGCATCTGCGGATGCACGGTGATCAGCGCCGCCGTCGCGCCGCAGATGGCGCTCATCGTCAGGAAGCCGAGTTGCGGCGGGCAGTCGATCACCACGACGTCGTAATCGTCGGCGACCGAGGACAGGGCCTCGTCGAGCCGCGCGAAGAAGATGCGGCCGTAATCGCCGCTGTTGCCCTGCGCCAGGATGCGCGGCGTGTCGTGCTCGAACTCCATCAGTTCGAGATTGCCGGGCACGATGTCGAGGCCGGGGAAATTCGTCTTGCGGATGATCTCCTTCAGCGGACGGCGCTGGTCGTCGTAGCGGATCGCGCCGTAGAGCGTCTCGTTCTCGTCGACGTCGAATTCCGGCTGGAAGCCGTGGATCGCCGAAAGGCTCGCCTGCGGGTCGAGGTCGACGGCGAGCACCCGGTGGCCGGTGAGCGCCAGGTGCTGCGCCAGATGCGCCGTCGTCGTCGTCTTGCCGGAGCCGCCCTTGAAGTTGACGACCGCGATGACCTGCAGATGCTCGCCATTGCGCCTGCGCGGCACGTAGCGCTGGCCGCGGCTGTTCTGCTCGAGATAGGCGCGCATCTCCTGCAACTGCTCGGCCGTATAGGAGCGGCGGCCGGACGGCGTCACCTGCGGCAGGGGCCCCTTGGATTCCAGCGACAGGTTGCGCAGATACCCGCTGGTGACACCGAGGAACCGCGCCGCCTCGCTGAGCTGGAACTGGCGCAGGCTCTTCTGCGCGACCGGCGGAAACATCTCCAGCCGATGCTGCTTCAACTTGTCGGAAAGTTCGTGCGCCTGGCCGATGATCAGTTGATCGACCTCGGAAATTGCCTGCCCGAACGTTGTAGCCATATTCATGCCAAGAATCTCAAAGTGCGATATCAAACCCATTTTGCGGTTTAAAACGCATTTAGAAACTGATTCTGACCGGGGAGCAAGGCAATAATGGTTAACGCGCCGAGCGCGAAAGCGCTGGCCCATCAGTAATTTGGAGAGATTAATCCATTGACGCCGGCCTGCCTATCGGCATGTCCGAATCAACTGGGGAAAACGGCTGGTTTCCTCATGCCTCGACATAGCCGCGTCGGCGGCGCCGCGCGATCTGCCGCGCCAGGACGTTTTCGGCCTCCGCGAGCGTCGGGTGAAGGCTGAGTTTCTGCTGCCCGCCCGTGCCGATGCGGCCCCAGTGCCGGAGAACCGCGATCTCGCCGAAAAGCGTCGGTTCGAGCGAGAGCATGTAGAAGCGCGCCATGTTGCGCGTTGGGTCCACGCGGTGGAAACGGCGGGGCGTCGAAAGGGCAGGGCTGCGATCTTCCATGGTTCCGAGTCTGCCGGAGCGCCGAATCGTCGTCCAATGAAAGTCCTGAATCGATGGAGCCGGATCGATTCATCCGCGTGATGCATTCTCAGTCGCTCGGCCCCCGCCGCGCGGTTGCCGCCGGCAATCCGGATTCGACGGCGGCAAGGCCCGCCTCGAGCCGGGCAAGGCCGTCCTTGCCCAGAAGACGCGCGAGTTCCACCTCATAGGCCCGGGCAAGTTCGATCATCTCGTCGTAGATGCGCCGGCCGGCCGCGGTCAGTGCCAGGTGCTCGATGCGGCGGTCGTCCGCATTCTCGCTGCGCTTCAGCCAGCGCTTTTCCTCCAGCGCCCGCACCGCGCGCGACACCTTCGTCTTGTGCATGCTGGAATTGACGCCGATCTCCGTCGCAGTCATGCGGCCGTAGGTGCCGAGCGCGGCGAGCGTGCGCCATTCCGGCCGCGTCATGCGGTAGCGCGCGCGGTATTGCGCGGCAAAGCGCTGGCTGACCCGTTCGGCCGCCTGGTTGAGCCGATAGGGCAGGAAGGTCTCGAGCCGGAAATCCATGGTCGCCTTGATGGTTACAAAATCGACAGTTACACCTGCAACCATATGACGATAGACAGCCTTGCAGAGGAGGGCAAGCCATGCCGGATCGTGCGACGGACAGCGCCAACAGCCTGAAATACATGCCGGGCTTCGGCAACGACTTCGAGACGGAATCCCTACCCGGCGCCCTGCCGCAGGGCCAGAACAGCCCGCAGAAATGCGAATACGGCCTCTATGCCGAGCAGCTTTCCGGCTCGCCCTTCACCGCCCCGCGCGGCACCAACGAGCGTTCCTGGCTCTACCGCATCCGCCCGAGCGTACGCCACACGCGGCGCTTCTCGAACGCCAGCTATCCGCACTGGAAGACCGCGCCCTGCCTCGACGACCATTCCCTGCCGCTCGGGCAGCTCCGCTGGAACCCGCTGCCTGCGCCGGCGGAACGCCTCAACTTCCTCGAAGGAATCCGCACGATGACGACGGCGGGCGACGTGCTCACCCAGGTCGGCATGGCTGCGCACGCCTACACGTTCAACGCCGACATGGCGGACGACTATTTCTTCGACGCCGACGGCGAGCTGCTCGTCGTGCCGCAGCTCGGCGCCATCCGCGTCTTCACCGAAATGGGCATCATGGACGTGGAGCCGCTGGAAATCTGCCTCATCCCGCGCGGCATGATGTTCAAGGTCTCACGCATCGGCGAGGGCGATACCTGGCGCGGCTATATCTGCGAGAACTACGGCGCGAAATTCACCCTGCCGGACCGCGGGCCTATCGGCGCGAACTGCCTTGCCAATCCACGCGATTTCAAGACGCCCGTCGCCGCCTACGAGGACAAGGAAACGCCCTGCCGGGTGCACGTCAAATGGTGTGGCAAGTTCTACGTCACTGAGATCGGCCATTCGCCGCTCGACGTCGTCGCCTGGCACGGCAATTACGCGCCGTTCAAATACGATCTTCGCACCTATTCGCCCGTTGGCGCGATCCTCTTCGACCATCCCGACCCGTCGATCTTCACGGTGCTGACGGCGCCGACGGAGGAGGCCGGAACGGCCAATATCGACTTCGTCATCTTCCCGCCGCGCTGGCTGGTCGCCGAACACACCTTCCGCCCGCCCTGGTATCATCGCAACATCATGAGCGAGTTCATGGGCCTCATCCACGGCCAGTACGACGCCAAGGAGGAGGGCTTCGTGCCCGGCGGCATGAGCCTGCACAACATGATGCTGCCGCACGGCCCGGATGCGCCGGGCTTCGAGAAGGCTTCCAACGGCGACTTGAAGCCCGTGAAGCTCGACCATACCATGGCCTTCATGTTCGAGACGCGCTTTCCCCAGCAACTCACGAAATTCGCTGCCGAGCTGGAGACGCTGCAGGACAACTATCTCGAATGCTGGGACGGGCTGGAACGCAAGTTCGACGGCACGCCGGGCATCAAGTGAGGCTAGCCGCCCTGCCAGGCCTTCACCGCCTCCATGGGCCAGACGAGCATCAGGATGTTGAGTGTCAGCCCGTCGCGGATGAGCCAGGTGGTCAGCGCCTCGAAGAAGACGATGAGCACGACGCTCGCCCAGACGGGAAGGAGCGAGGCGAGGAAGAAGCCGACCACCATCGCCAGGATATCCGCGCTCGAATTGATGACGCTGTCGCCGAAATAGTCGAGCGAGATCGTCGATTCGCGATAGCGGTTGATGACCATGTCGGTGTTTTCGAGGATCTCCCAGCCGCATTCCACGACGAGCGCCAGCGCAAGACGCACCGTCACGCTCGCTTTCGGCAGGAGAAGGAAGAAGAGGCCGAAGAACAGGATACCGTGGATGATGTGGCTCGGCGTGTACCAGTCGGAGATATGCTGCGAATTTTCCGAGGAAACGACCACGCCGTGCCAGAGTTTGACATATCCGCACTTGCAGATGGGCGGCTGACCCATCGTATAAAGGATGATGGCCGTCACGGCGACAAAGCCGGCGACGACCAGCAGGGAATTTCGGACCGTTGGGTTCAAGCGGGATTTCCTCGCATGAGGGTGGAGACAGGCGGCCGGCAGATGACACCATCTTGCGGCCGGAAACAAGATCGGGAGTAGGGCATGAAACTTGCGACACTGAAGGATTCCACCCGCGACGGCCGTCTGGTCGTTGTCTCGCGCGACCTGACGCGCTGCTCGGAGGTCGGGCACATCGCCCGCACGCTGCAGGCCGCACTCGATGACTGGGCCCATGTCGCCCCGCGGCTGGAGCGCGTGGCCGAGGGGCTGGAGACCGGCTCGCAGCCGACGGTCCGCTTCCACGAGCACCACGCCGCCTCGCCGCTGCCGCGCGCCTACCAGTGGGCGGACGGGTCGGCCTATGTCAACCACGTCGAACTCGTCCGCAAGGCCCGCAACGCCGAGATGCCGGAGAGCTTCTGGTCCGACCCGCTGATGTACCAGGGCGGCTCCGACAGCTTCCTCGGGCCGCGCGAACCGATTCTTGCGGCGGACGAGGCCTTCGGCATCGACATGGAAGGCGAGGTCGCCGTTGTCGTCGACGACGTGCCGATGGGCGCGAGCGTCGAGGAGGCCCGCGCGGCGATCAAGCTCGTCATGCTCGTCAACGACGTCTCGCTGCGCGGTCTCATCCCGGGCGAGCTTGCCAAGGGCTTCGGCTTCTTCCAGTCGAAACCCTCCTCCGCCTTCTCGCCCGTCGCGGTGACGCCGGACGAACTGGGAGAGGCCTGGGACGGCGGCAAGCTGCATCTGCCTCTCCTCGTCTCGCTCAACGGCAAGCCCTTCGGGCGCGCCGATGCGGGCGTCGACATGACCTTCGATTTCGGCCAGCTCGTCGCCCATGCGGCAAAGACCCGTCCCCTCGTCGCCGGCTCGATCATCGGCTCCGGCACGGTCTCCAACAAGCTGGACGGCGGGCCCGGCAAGCCGGTTTCGGAGGGCGGGGCCGGCTATTCCTGCATCGCCGAGATCCGCACCATCGAGACCATCGCCACCGGCGCACCGAAGACACCCTTCCTGAAATTCGGCGACACCGTGCGCATCGAGATGAAGGACAAGGCCGGCCATTCCATCTTCGGCGCGATCGAGCAGACCGTGCAGCGCGCCGAGAAAGGCTGAACGATGAGCGGCGACATCGTGCTCTTCGACTACTGGCGCTCTTCGGCAAGCTACCGCCTGCGCATCGCACTCGAAAGCCTCGGCCTTTCCTATGCCCGAGAGGCCGTCGACCTCCTCGCCGGAGAGCAGCGCGCCCCGGAGCACCGCGCCCGCAACCCGCAGGGGCTGGTGCCGGCGCTCCTGATCGACGGGCACATGCTGACGCAGTCGCTGGCGATCATCGAATATCTTGCAGAAACGCGCCCCGAGGCGCGTTTCCTGCCCGCCGATCCGCTCGGCCGGCAGCGCGTGCGCACGCTCTCCTACGCCATCGCCATGGAAATCCACGCCGTCTGCAACTCCGGCGTCGCCGCCCATGTCCTTGAGATCACCGGGGGAGGGGAGGAGGTCCGCGTCGGCTGGATGAAGAAGTTCATCGGCGAAGGCCTTGCCGCCGTCGAGCACCTCCTCGACGACCCGGCCACCGGCATCTTCTGCCACGGCGACACCCCCACCATGGCCGACTTCTGCCTCGTCCCGCAGGTCTACAACGCCGAACGCTGGGGCGTCGACCTCTCCGGCCTCGACCGTGTGCGCCGCATCACGGGAACCTGCCGCGCGCTGCCGGCCTTCCAGGCGGCCCATCCGGAAACGGTGAAGGCGGCGTAAGCTTTGATATTCGGAAGGGAGCGTGCTATATATACCTTTAGCTGAAGAAGGATATACCATGCCGCTCTATGTCAAGGACCAGGAAGTCGACCGGCTCGCCGACCGGCTATCTGCGCTGCGCAAGATCAGCAAGACCGAGGCGGTGCGGCAGGCGCTGGCGCATGAGCTGGAGCGCGCTGAAATCGAGCCGACGCTTGTGGAGAAGGCAGTTGCCATGACGCGAGAGCTGAACAGGAAATACAAGCCGACCGGCCTTACGGCCGATAAGGCCTTCATCGACAGTCTCTACGAAGACTGATGTTTATCGACGCCTCGGCCATCGTCGCCATGATGACGAACGAGAGCGATGCGGAGGCCCTTTCAGCGCGTCTGATGGCTGCCGATTCGCGAATGACGTCGCCGATGGCGTTGTGGGAAGCCAGCGTAGCCTATAGCCGTATTCTCGGGCTCGATCCCCAAACAGCATTGCGCGAAGTGGAAGCCTATATTCGGCCTCTTGAAATCGAGGTCATCGCAATCGCTCCAACCATGGTGGCCGCGGCCGTCGAGGCTTACCAACGCTTCGGCAAGGGCCGGCATCCCGCCGGGCTCAATTTCGGTGACTGTTTCGCCTATGCCTGCGCGCGCCACCTCGATATGCCACTGCTCTTCAAGGGCGATGACTTTTCCCGGACAGATATCGAATCCGTATGAAACCCGCACCGCCGAAGCGGAGCGGGTTCGAGCTTGTCAGGCCACATCGCCCATGCAGATGTACTTCATCTCCAGGTAGTCGTCCGCGCCGTGGGCGGAGCCTTCGCGGCCGAGGCCGGATTGCTTGATGCCGCCGAAGGGGGCGGCCTCGGAGGAGATGAGGCCGGTGTTGACGCCGACCATGCCGTATTCCAGGGCTTCGGCCACCTTCCAGACCTTCTTGAGGTCGCCGGCAAAGAAATAGGCGGCAAGGCCGAATTCCGTGTCGTTGGCCTGCGCTATCACGTCCTCGACCGTGTCGAAGCGGAAGAGCGGAGCGACGGGGCCGAAGGTCTCTTCGCGTGCAACCGTCATATCGCGCGTGACGCCCTTCAGAACGGTCGGCTCGAAGAAGGTGCCCTTGCCGGTAATACGCTTGCCCCCGACGACCACGCTCGCGCCCTTGGAGAGAGCATCGGCGATATGGGTCTCGACCTTGTCGATGGCGGCTTCCTCGATCAGCGGGCCGATGGTCGTGCCCTTGTCGAAGCCGTCGCCAACGGAAAGTTCGGCGACCTTCTTCGCCAGCTTCTCGGCGAAGGCGTCATAGACGTTGGACTGCACATAAAGCCGGTTGGCGCACACGCAGGTCTGGCCGGCATTGCGGTACTTGGAGGCCATGGCGCCTTCCGCGGCGGCGTCGAGGTCCGCATCGTCGAAGACGATGAAGGGCGCGTTGCCGCCGAGCTCCAGGCTCACCTTCTTGATCTGGTCGGAGCACTGGCGCATCAGGATGCGGCCGACCTCCGTCGAGCCGGTGAACGAGATCTTCCGCACCTTCGGATTGTAGCAGAGTTCCTTGCCGATGGCCGGGCCGTCTGTACCGAGGATGATGTTGAAGACGCCCGCCGGAATGCCCGCCTTCTCGGCGAGAATGGCAAGGGCGATGGCCGAGAGCGGCGTCTGCTCGGCGGGCTTGGAGACGACCGTGCAGCCGACGGCGAGCGCCGGAGCGACCTTGCGTGCGATCATCGCCGCCGGGAAATTCCAGGGCGTGATGGTGCCGACGACGCCGACCGGCTGCTTGATGACGAGCATGCGCCTGTCGGCGGACGGGGCGGGGATCGTTTCGCCGTTGATGCGCTTGGCCTCTTCCGCATACCACTCGACGTAGGACGCCGCGTAGAGAATCTCGCCGCGCGCCTCGGGCAGGGGTTTGCCCATCTCGGCGGTGAGGATCGCGGCCAGTTCGTCGGCGTTGGCGACGATCAGGTCGTTCCACTTGCGCAGGAGCGCGCTGCGGTCCTTGGCCGGGCGGGCGGCCCACAGGACCTGCGCGCTATGGGCGGCATCGATGGCGGCCGCCGTCTCGCTTGCGCCCATCTCGGGCAGCGTCGCGAGCTTCTCGCCCGTCGCGGGGTTGAAGACGTCGAAGGTCGCCGCACCGTTGCCGCCGATCCAGTTGCCGTTGACATAGCCTGCATCGCGCAGGAAATCGGTCGAGTTCAGGTGCCGGGTAAGGGCATCGTAGAAGGCCATGTTTCGTTCCTTTCGGACAGGAAAGAGCGTTCACCCGGAGCGATGCTCCGGGTGTTGCCCTTGAAGGATGGGGTTCAGCTATCGATCAGGCCGCGCGGGCTTCGACCATCGCCGCTTCGAGGATATCGAGCGCTTCGGCGAAGACCTCGTCCTGGATGGTGATCGGCGCGAGGAAGCGGATGACGTTGCCGTGGACGCCGCAGGTGAGCAGGATCAGGCCCTTTTCGAGGGCCTTGAGGCGCACCTTGTTGGCGAAATCGGCGCTCGGCTGCTTCGTCGTAACGTCGTTGAACTCGACGGCGTTCATGAAGCCCGGACCGCGGATGTCGACGATCTCCGGAACCTTGTCGCGGAGCGAGGCAAGGCGCTGCTTGAGGCGCGCGCCAAGATTTTCCGCGCGGTTACACAGGTCCTCATCCTTGATGACGTCAAGAACCGCATGGGCCGCTGCAACGCCGATCGGGCTGCCGGCATAGGTGCCGCCGAGGCCGCCCGGGCCGGGCGCGTCCATGATCTCCGCGCGGCCGGTGACGGCGGCGATCGGGAAGCCCCCGCCGAGGCCCTTGGCCATGGTCATGATGTCGGCGGCGATGCCGTAGTGCTCCATCGCGAAGAGCTTGCCGGTGCGGGCAAAGCCGGTCTGCACCTCGTCGGCGATGAGAAGGATGCCGTGCTGGTCGCAGATCTCGCGCAGCGCCTTCATGAAGGGAACCGGCACCGGATAGAAGCCGCCTTCACCCTGCACCGGCTCGACGATGATCGCGGCAACCCGGTTCGGGTCGACATCGGCGGCGAAGAGCTTCTTGAGGACGGCGAGCGACTGCTCGACCGTCGTGCCGTGCATCTCGACCGGGAAGGGCGCGTGGAAGACGTCGCCCGGCATCGCGCCGAAGCCGACCTTGTAGGGCACGACCTTGCCGGTCAGCGCCATACCCATGAAGGTACGGCCGTGGAAGCCGCCGGAAAAGGCGATGACGGCCTGCCGGCCCGTGGCCGCGCGGGCGATCTTCACGGCGTTCTCGACGGCTTCCGCGCCCGTCGTGACGAAGATCGTCTTCTTGGCGAAATTGCCGGGGGTGATGGCGTTCAGCCGCTCGGCGAGTTCGACATAGTTCTCGTAGGGCACGACCTGGTGGCAGGTGTGCGTGAAGCGGTCGAGTTGGTTCTTGACGGCCTCGATGACGCGCGGATGGCGGTGGCCGGTGTTGACCACGGCGATGCCGGCGGCGAAATCGATGTAGCGATTGCCCTCCTTGTCCCAGATTTCCGCATTCTCCGCCCGGTCGGCGTAGATCTGCGTGGTCATGCCGACACCGCGGGAAATCGCGGCGTTCTTGCGGTCTGTCAGAGGCGTTGCGGTCATGGCGCTATCCTGGATCTGGAGGGCTCTATCGAATAACTTGCATTTTTTCTGCAAGTCTCAAGTGGAATTCCTACATTTTTTCTGCAAGAATGCAACGGCGATTTTCGATATCCCGGCGCACTCTGCAAGAGGTGCTATAAGCGGACGATACGACAGAATCGGGGATTTGGCATGATGGGTGCGAACGAACCCGTTCATTACAAGGTAGCGGAGGCCGCGCGGCTCGCCGGCGTCTCGGCCTCGACGCTGCGGCTGTGGGAAACGCAGGGCCTCGTCGTGCCGGGCCGCTCGCAGACAGGCCATCGCCAGTACAGCGCCGAGGACGTCGCGCGGCTGAAGCGCATCGCATGGTATCGCACCGAGCGCGGCCTCAACCCCGCCGCCATCCGCGAGGCTCTGGAGGCAGAGGACCCGGCCGGCGAAACCGCCTCGGCGGAGGGCGACGCGCCGCAAGGCATCGGACGCAAGCTCCGGAGCCTGCGCCATGCCGCCGGCAGGACGCTGGAGCAGGTGGCCGGCGACATCGGCATTGCCACCTCCGTCCTCTCCACCTTCGAGCGCACCTCGCAGGGCGTCACCTTCCGCGTGTTGCACGACCTTGCCGACTATTACGGCACGACGGTCTCGAAGCTTTCGGGCGAGGAGGAAACGGCCGAGCGCTCCGTGGTGCGCGCGGGAGAATGGAAGCTCTGGCCGGAAACCTCCCCGGGCGTCACCGTGCAGGTGCTGGCCGACGGGCGCAACATGATGGACTGCCACCGCTTCGTGCTCGCCCCCGGCGCCTCCTCGGACGGCGCCTACCGGCACGAGGGCGAGGAATTCGTGCATGTGCTGTCCGGGCAGGTCGAGATCGTGCTGGACGGGCACGAGTTCCACGACCTTGGCCCCGGCGACAGCCTCTATTTCGAAAGCGCCCGCCGCCACGCCTGGCGCAACCGCCACGATGGCGAGACCGTGCTGATCTGGATCAACACACCGCCGACCTTCTAGTTTCGACGCTTCAACTGCTGCTCGCGGAAGAAGATGAAGAGGCCGGAGGCGACGATGAAGCCGGCACCGACGAGCATGGCGGAACGTGGCGCATCGCCGAAGAAGATCCAGCCGAAGATCACCGCCCAGAGCAGCATCGTATACTGCAGCGGCACGACGGTTGCCGCATCCGCGAGCTTCAGCGAGCGGTTGACCAGCATGTGCGCGCTCATCGCCACGATTCCGAGGAGGCCGAGAAGCCCGAAATCGACGGGCCGCACGGGCGTCCAGCCGGCGGGATCGGCAAGGCACCAGACGCCGGAAAAGATGGCCGCGCCCGCCACCTGCCAGAAGACGAGCGTGGTGTCGGGCGCCGCGCGCAACGTGCGGCCCAGCACCATGGCAAGGCCGAAGGCAAGGCTTCCCGCAAGCGCGATGAGCGCGGGCAGCGTGAATGTATCCTTCGATGGCGACAAGGCGATGAGCACGCCGACGAAGCCGACGACGATGGCGCTCCAGCGGCGCCAGCCGACCTTTTCCCCGAGCAGGAACGGCGAGAGCGCGGCGACGTAGATCGGCGCGGCGAGCCAGTAGGTCATGGCGTCGGCGAGCGGCATGTAGGCGACGGCGAAGTAGAAGCCGGAGGCCTCGAAGGCGAAGAGCGCCGAGCGCAGGACATGCAGCCTCGGCCGGTCGACATCGACGAGGCGCCGCCAGCCCATGCGCCAGAAGAACGGCGCCAGCACCATCAGCGCGGCGATGCTGCGGATGAGCATGAGCTGGCCGACCGAATAGGTCGAGACCAGCCATTTGCCGAGCACGTCGTTCAGCGAGAACATCAGCATGCCGAGCAGCATCAACAGCACGCCGAGGCGCGCGGAGCCGGAAGCATGGGGCGGGGAAACGGCGATGTCGGACATGGCGCACTCGGCTCTTCGATCCGCAGCCCTGTGACATATTCCCGCCGGGCGATCCAGTCAGCAATTTTGATGGCTTCATCAGGAAAGCGCCGGTTGATCCTTCCGGGCGGGGGTGAAACACTGGGCATCCATTCACGAGGCTTCCCGATGACGAATGAAAAGACCGCCGGACGCCGGCTGCGATCGCAGGACTGGTTCGACAACCGCGACCATATCGACATGGCCGCGCTCTACCTCGAGCGCTTCATGAACTACGGCATCACGCCCGAGGAGTTGCGCGCCGGCAAGCCGGTGATCGGAATCGCGCAGAGCGGCAGCGACCTGACGCCCTGCAATCGCCACCACATAGAGCTCGCCAAGCGCGTGCGTGACGGCATCCGCGATGCGGGCGGCATCCCCATCGAGTTCCCGACCCATCCGATCTTCGAGAATTGCAAGCGGCCGACCGCCGCCCTCGACCGCAACCTTGCCTATCTGGGCCTCGTCGAGATCCTCTACGGCTATCCGCTCGACGGCGTGGTGCTGACCACGGGCTGCGACAAGACCACGCCTTCCGCGCTGATGGCCGCCGCCACCGTCGACATTCCCGCCATCGTGCTTTCCGGCGGGCCGATGCTCGACGGCTGGAACGACGGCGAGCTCGTCGGCTCGGGTACCGTCATCTGGCGCTCGCGCCGCAAGCTTTCCGCCGGCGCCATCGACGAGGCCGAGTTCCTGCAGGCGGCGATGGATTCCGCGCCCTCGATCGGCCATTGCAACACGATGGGCACGGCCTCGACCATGAATGCGCTCGCCGAGGCGCTCGGCATGTCGCTGACCGGCTGCGCGGCCATTCCCGCCGCCTATCGCGAGCGCGGCCAGATGGCCTACCGCACCGGGCGGCGCGCGGTGGAACTGGTGCTGGAGGATATTCGCCCCTCGCATATCCTGACGCGGCAGGCCTTCCTCAACGCCATCTGCGTCAATTCCGCCATCGGCGGCTCAACCAACGCCCAGCCGCACCTGATGGCCATGGCAAAGCACGCAGGGGCGGAACTAACGCCGGAGGACTGGCAGCTCCACGGCTACGATATCCCGCTGCTTGCCGACGTGCAGCCGGCCGGTCGCTTCCTCGGCGAGCGCTTCCACCGGGCAGGCGGCGTGCCGGCCATCATGCGCGAACTGCTCGACGCCGGGAAGCTGGACGGATCCTGTCCCACCGTGACGGGGCGCAGCATGGCGGAAAACCTTCAAGGCAGGCAAGCCAGCGACCGCGAGGTCATTCGCCCCTATGGCGCGCCGCTGAAGGAGCGGGCGGGTTTCCTTGCGCTCAGCGGCAATCTCTTCGATTTCGCCATCATGAAGACCTCGGTGATCTCCGAGGAGTTCCGCCAGCGCTATCTGAGCGAGCCGGGACGCGAGGGCGTCTTCGAGGGGCGGGCGGTCGTCTTCGACGGCTCGGAGGATTATCACCGGCGCATCAACGATCCATCGCTCGGCATCGACGAGCGCACCATCCTCGTCATCCGCGGCGCGGGGCCGCTCGGCTGGCCGGGCTCGGCAGAGGTGGTGAACATGCAGCCGCCGGATCATCTCCTCAAGCGCGGCATCACCAGCCTGCCGACCATCGGTGACGGACGGCAATCCGGCACGGCGGACAGCCCCTCGATCCTCAACGCTTCGCCGGAAAGCGCGGCCGGCGGCGGCCTTGCCTGGCTGCGCACCGGCGACACGATCCGCATCGACCTTGAAAAGGGGCGATGCGACATGCTGGTCGACGACGGCGAGATCGAAAGGCGCAAGGCCGATGGCATTCCGCCGGTGCCGGCGGATGCCACCCCCTGGCAGCGGCTGTACCGTCAGACCGTCACCCAGCTTGCGGACGGTGCCGTCATCGAGGGCGCCGCCGATTTCCGGCAGATCGCAAAGACCCCGCCGCGGCACAATCACTGACGGCGATCAGCCGCGCCGGGCGACGAGGATGCCGACAAGCACGATCGCGCCGCCGATCCCCTGCATCAGGCCGACCGGCTCGGCAAGCAGTATCCAGGCGAGGATGGCGGCGACGACCGGCTGGAGAAGCAGCGTCAGCGAGGAAAAGGCCGTCGGCAGGTAGGCGAGCGCGAAGGTGACGAGGCCCTGGCCGCCGACATGGCTGATAAGGGCAAGGCCGAGCACCATGGCCCAGCCGAAGAGCGTCACAGGCACCATGTTGCCTTCAACGAAGAAGGCGACCGGCAGGATACAGATCATCGCGGAGAAGGTCGTCCAGACCATGATGCGCAGCGTCGAGAAGCGCGCGCGCACATGGCCGAGCGAGAGCATGTAGAAGGCGTAGAAGATCGCTGCGACAACGGCCGTCGTATCGCCCGCCAGCTGCCCGCCGCCGATCGCCGCCGGCCCGCCCTTCAGGACGATGACGCCGACAAGCGCGAGCGCCAGTCCCGCAAGAAAGACCGGCGTGATGCGCGTGCGGAAGAGCAGCCAGGAGCCGAGCGTCACGAAGACGGGCGCAAGGTTGGCAAGCAGCGTCGCATTGGCGACCGACGTCATGTGCAGCGAGAGGTGCCAGGCCGCAAGGTCGGCGGCAAGGAAGACGCCGGGCAGGAGCAGGACGATATGGTCGCGCAGCCCCGACGGCCGTTCGTCGCCCTGTGCGACCGCCCGCGAGGCGATGAAGAACGGCAGGAGCGCAAGCGCGACGCGCCAGAAGGCCGTCGCCATCGGCCCGACTTCCGAAAAGCGCACGAAGATCGGCGAACCGCCGATGGCGGCTCCCCCGATCAGGAGAGCGATGAGCGCAAGGCGCGCTTGCGGGGAAGAAGCGGTGGGGGACAAGGAGAAAACGTCCAGAGAGCGGCAATGCCGAGCGAGCTATCAGACCGGATCGGTTTCAGCCAGATGGGCGAAGGCGATTTGGAGGAAAACTTTGCGTGAGAAGCAAGCCCGCCTCTGCCTACAGGCATCTCCCTCGAAAAGAGAGAAAGCAAAGCGCTCTTATTTCCTCCCATTCGCGGGGCGGTATAGAAACGCCACGGACGTGGTGGCCATTCAATTACGCCGCCACTTCTAACGGCTGAATAGCATCGAGTTGCGGTCCCAGTTCCTGCGAGGACGTTTCCAGATCGTACTTCATCTGCATGTTCATGAACCATGCAGCGTCAACGTTGAAGTACCTGCCAAGGCGCAAGGCAATGGGTGCGGTAATCCGGTGCTCGCCCCTGCAGATTGAGTTCAGCTGGCTTCGCGAAATACCGATTGCTTTCGCAGCCGCATAGACGGAAATGTCCATTGCATCGAGGAATTCCTCCTTGAGGACTTCCCCCGGATGGGGGAGAGGGATTTCTCTAGCCATAGTCGGTCCCTTTCTAGTGGCAATCGACGAACTCGACGTCGTATGCGTCGCCGTCATACCAAGTGAAGCAGATACGAAACTGGGCATTCACACGAATTGAGAATTGCCCAGTTCGGTCTCCTGTAAGTGCCTCCAGGCGGTTGCCCGGCGGCACCCTTAAATCCTGAACCCGCTGAGCGGTATCGAGCATGAAAAGTTTCTTCACGGCTTGCTTTGCGACATCGGGATGGATGCCTGCCACGCGTTTTCCATGATAGAGGGCTTCCGCAGCCTTGCCTTTGAAACTCAGGATCATGGCGATACGTACTAAATAATAGTACGTACTTCAATAGCGGTACAGGAATATTTGAGGTGAGAACGTCAAGTCTCGGATACCAATCTCCGCCAGCCGAGCGCCCGGCGGTGGTACCGGAGAAAGCCTGACGGATCGTCGCGCCCTCATTTGCGGGCGGAGAAAGCGGAGACACCCTCCCCTATAAGAGAGGGGAGGGTCTATCCTCAAGCCGCGTCCGGCCGATGGACCGTCTTGACCTCCAGGAAGTCTTCCAGGCCGAAGATGCCGCCTTCGCGGCCGTTGCCGGACTGCTTGAAGCCGCCGAAGGGGCTGCCGTAGCGGTGCGGGCCGCCGTTGATGTGCACCATGCCGGCGCGCAGGCGGGCGGCGACGCGCTCGGCGCGGTCGGGATTGCCCGTCTGGACATAGGCGGCAAGGCCGTAGGCCGTGTCGTTGGCAATCGCGATGGCCTCCTCTTCCGTATCGAAGGGAATGATCGACAGGACCGGGCCGAAGACCTCCTCGCGGGCGATGCGCATGTCGTTGTTGACGTCGGCGAAGATCGTCGGCCTGACGAAGTAGCCGGTCTCGAAACCGTCCGGCTTGCCCGGCCCGCCGACGAGAAGGCGCGCGCCTTCCGTCACGCCCGCCTCGATCAGCGCCTGCACGCGGCCGAACTGGATATGCGAGACGAGCGGGCCGATATGCTCGCCTTCCTCCTCCGGATTGCCGACCCTCGCCTCCTTGCCGGTGCGTTCGGCGATCTCCAGCACCTTGTCGTAGACGGAGCGCTCGACGAGCATGCGGGTCGGCGCATCGCAGGACTGGCCGGAATTGTTGAAGCATTCGCGGATCGTGCCCGCGACGCGGTCCTCGAGGTCGGCATCGGCGAAGACGAGATTGGGCGACTTGCCGCCGAGCTCCAGCGTCACGCGCTTGACCGTGTCGGCTGCATCCTTGCTGACGGCGATGCCCGCGCGGGTCGAGCCGGTGAAGGACATCATGTCGACGTCCTTGTGGCGGGAGAGGGCCGCCCCGCATTCCACGCCGTCGCCGTTGACAAGGTTGAAGGCGCCGGCCGGGAAGCCCGCCTCGTCGACCATTTCGGCATAGAGCATGGCATTGAGCGGCGTGAATTCGGAGGGTTTGAGCACGCAGGTACAGCCCGTCGCAAGCGCCGGCACCACCTTCAGCGCGATCTGGTTGATCGGCCAGTTCCAGGGCGTGATGAGGCCGCAGACGCCGATGGGCTCGCGGCGCACCACGTCGCCGTTCGGCAGCACTTCGCGGCTCTTCAGGCGCTTCAGCGCGTCGATAAAGCCCTGCAGGTGGCCGACGCCGACGTCAGCCTGCTGCTCGGTGCTCATGGTGATCGGCGCGCCGAGCTCCTGCGTGATGGTACGGGCCATCTCGTCATAGCGGCGCTTGTAGATGGCGAGCAGCTTTTCGAGGAGCGCGATACGCTCCTCCACGCTCGTGCGGCTGTAGCTCGCGAAGGCCTTCCTGGCGGCCGCAACGGCGCGGTCGATATCGGCGGCAGTGCCCATGGAGATGACGGCGATGGGCTTTTCCGTCGCCGGATTGAGCACCGGAAGGTCGTGCGGCTTCAGCGGGTCCACCCATTGGCCGTCGATGTAGAACTTGCGCTTGTCGAGCATTCCCGTCTCCCTGTTGTCCTCGTAGCGGCCACCGCGGCGCGCTCCGCGCCTTTGGCCCGGGATGCTAGCCAGCCGGCGGCGAAGGTCAAGCGCAGCATTCCGATCCGCCGCTGGCAAGCTGTTCGAGGATGGGGCAATCCGGCCGGTCGTCGCCGTGGCAATGGGCGGAGAGATGCTCCAGCGTCTGCACCATTTCCTCAAGAAGCCGCATCTTCGCCTTCATCTCCTCGACATGCGCGCTGGCGATGCGCTTGACGTCCGCCGAGGCGCGGGCGCGGTCCTGCCAGAGCGCGAGCAGGTCGCGGATCTGGGCGATGGAAAAGCCGAGGTCGCGCGCCCGGCGGACGAAGGAGAGCGTCGAAAGATCCTTCGGCCCGTAGACGCGGTAGCCGGCACCCGTGCGGCCGGCCGGGCGGATGAGGCCGATCTCCTCGTAATGCCGGATCATCTTGGCCGAAACGCCGGTTGCCGATGCCGCTTCGCCGATATTCATGTCCCGTCCCTCCTGAATGGCGGCTGGAAACGCTTCAGCCGGAGCGCGTTCGACACGACGAACACGCTGGAAAGCGCCATGGCGCCGGCCGCGAGTGCCGGCGAGAGCTGGAGGCCGAAGGCGGGATAGAAGAGCCCCGCGGCAACGGGAACCAGCGCGACATTGTAGCCGAAGGCCCAGAAAAGGTTCTGGCGGATATTGCGCATGGTCGCCCTCGAAAGCGAAATGCCGGTGGCGACGCCGCGCATGTCGCCGGCCATCAGCACCACGTCGGCGCTCTCGATGGCGACATCCGTGCCCGTGCCGATGGCAACGCCCGTATCGGCTGCAGCGAGCGCCGGCGCGTCGTTGATGCCGTCGCCGACGAAGGCGACCTTCTTCGCGCCGCCGGCCGCAAGCTCACGCACCGCCGCAACCTTGCCTTCGGGCAGCACCTCCGCGATCACCCGGCCGATGCCGAGGCTTTGTGCGACGGCTTCGGCGGTTCGACGGTTGTCGCCGGTGATCATCGCCACCTCGACGCCGAGCGCCTTCAGTGCGGCGACCGCCTGCCTGCTCGTCGGCTTGACCGGATCGGTGACGGCGAAGAGCGCGGCGAGCTTTCCGTCCACGGCGGCATAGAGCGGCGAAGCACTCTCGGCGGCAAGCGCCGCGGCGCGGGCGGCGAAAACCGAGACGTTGAGCCCTTTACCCGCCATGAAACCCGCCGAGCCGGCCTCCACCTTGCGGCCCGCAACCTCAGCGACGATACCTTCGCCGGAAATGGCGGCAAAGCCGGAGGCGGGAGCAAGGTCGAGGCCTTCCGCCGTCGCGGCGGCCTGGATGGCGGCAGCAATGGGATGCTCGGAATGGCCTTCGGCGGCGGCGACCAGCGCCAGCACGTCATCCCGCGAAAAACCTTCTGCCGGCACGATCTCCGTCAGCGTCGGGCGGCCGAGGGTGAGCGTGCCCGTCTTATCGACGGCGACGACGTTGGTGGCCTCCAGCGTCTGGAGCGCCGTGCCCTGGCGAAAGAGCACGCCGAGTTCGGCCGCCCGGCCCGTGCCGGTGATGATGGACGTGGGCGTCGCGAGCCCCATGGCGCAGGGGCAGGCGATGATGAGCACGGCGACCGCATTGACCAGCGCATGGGCGAGGGCAGGGGAGGGGCCGAGCGCCAGCCAGAGACCGAAGGTCAGGAGCGCGGCCGCGATGATCGCCGGCACGAACCATTGCGTGACGCGGTCGACCAGCGCCTGGATCGGCAGCTTGGCCGCCTGCGCATCCTCGACCATGCGGATGATCTGCGAGAGCACCGTGTCGGCGCCGACCCGCGTGGCGCGGAAGGTAAGCGAGCCGGTCGTGTTGACCGTGCCGCCCGTCACCCTGTCGCCCGGCTGGCGCGAGACGGGCATGGGCTCGCCGGTGATCATGGATTCGTCGACATAGGACGCGCCCTCGGTCACCTCGCCGTCGACCGGCACCTTCTCGCCCGGCCGCACCAGCACGATATCGCCCGCCACGACGCTTTCCAGCGGCACGTCCTGCGCCTTGCCGCCGCGCAGCACGCGGGCGGAGCGGGCGTTGAGGCCGGCAAGGTGGCGGATCGCCTCGCCGGTGCGGCCCTTGGCCCGCGCCTCCAGGTAGCGCCCGGCGAGGATGAGCGTGACGATGACCGCCGCCGCCTCGAAATAGACATTGGCCGCGCCGCCCGGCAGGAGGCCGGGCGCGAAGGTCGCGACGGTCGAAAAGCCCCAGGCGGCGAGCGTACCGAGGACGACCAGCGCATTCATGTCCGGCGCAAGGCGCAGGAGCCCCGGAATGCCCTTGCGGAAGAAGCGCAGGCCCGGCCCCGCCAGCACCAGCGTCGCCAGCACGAACTGGAGGATGCGGCTTTCCTGCATGCCGAGCGTTTCGTGGATGGAATGGCCGAAGGCGGGGAAGGCGTGCGCACCCATCTCCATGACGAAGAGCGGCGCCGTGAGAACGGCGGCGATGATGAGGTCCCGCCGGAGCCTCTTCGCCTCGGCGGCGCGGCGATCCTCCTCGGGCGCAGCGGCCGTTTCGCGGATGGCCTTGTATCCGGTGCGCTCGACGGCGGCGGCAAAGTCGTCGAAAGAGGCTGCGCCCTTGAGGAAGCGCACGCGGGCGCGCTCCTGCGCAAGGTTCGCCGTGGCGTCGAGAACGCCGGGAACGGCCTTCAGCGCCTTCTCGACACGGCCGATGCAGGAGGCGCAGGTCATACCCTCGACGGGAAATTCCAGTACCTCTTCCGAAACGCCGTAGCCGGCATCGCGCACCGCGGCGACGACCGCCGGAACATCCGGCACGCCGGCGAAGGTGACGTCCGCTCGCTCGGTCGCAAGGTTGACGGCCGCGCCGGCAACGCCCGGCACCCTGCCTATCGCCTTTTCGACCCGCCGCACGCAGGAGGCGCAGGTCATGTCCTCGATGGAGAGCTTTATCGTCTGCCGGTCTTGCGGGGTGGTGAGCATGGTGCGCCTTTCATCATATCGGACGAAGCCTGCACCTTCCTATCATGTCAAGGTCAAGCCCTTTCAGGCATCGGTCGGCGAATAGCCTTCGGCCTCAATCACGCCGGCGACCGCCGCCCGGTCGCCGGCATTTTCGACGAGGACGCGCTTTGTCGGCAGGTCGATCTCGACCCGGGCGGCAGGATAAGCGGCGAGCACCGCCGCGGTGATCGCCTTGACGCAATGGCCGCAGGTCATGTCCGCAACGGTGAAGGCGAGGGTGTTTCGGTCCGTCATGCAAGGTCTCCCGATAGATTGGCTCAGGCTGAACCCTTCCCCCATGGGAAGGTCAAGCCCTCTCAAAACCGTTCAGCCGGTCCTTCAGGAGGCCGATGGTGGAGACGTCGGCATTGGCGAAGGCGAAGCGGAGATAGCCTTCCTGTCCCGCACCGAAATAGCTTCCCGGCAGGCAGAGAACGCCCGCTTCCTTCGCCAGCTTCTCCGCGACGAAGGCAGAGGACTTGTCGCCGCTGGGGTGCCCGATGAAGGCGAAATAGGCGCCGACGGCCGCGACCCGCCAGTCCGGCACGCCGGCCATCGTCTCCTCAAGGGCCGTGACGCGGCGGGCGATCTCGCGGCGGTTCTCCTCACGCCAGCCGGAAAGGAGAGGCAGGGCGGCCGCGACGGCGGCCTGCGCCGAGCGCGGCGGGCAGATCTGCAGGTTGTCCATGATCTTGGCGATCTGCTCCACCACGGCCGCGCCCGCGGTGATCGCACCGAGGCGATGGCCGGGAATGCAGAAGGATTTCGAGAAGCTGTAAAGGCCGATCAGTGTTTCCTCCCAGCCCTTGCGGGCGAAGAGGTCGTGTGGCCGGCCGGCGCCCTCCGGCAGGAAATCGCGATAGGTCTCGTCAAGGATCAGCCAGATCCCCCGCGCCGCGCAAAGATCGTAGATCGCCGCCAGCAGGTCCGGTGGGTAGACGGCGCCGGTCGGGTTATTCGGCGAGACAAGGGCGAGGGCCCGCACGTCCGGCGTGATGGCCGCGGCGAGCGTATCGAGGCCCGGCAGGAAGCCGTTCTCGGGATCGCAGGCGGCAAACCGCGTGCGGATGCCGAGCATGGTGAGCGTTGTTTCCTGGTTGAAATAGTAGGGATCGGTCATCAGCACGGCATCGCCTGCGCCGGCCACCGCCATGGCGGCGCAGATGAAGGCCTGGTTGCAGCCGGACGTGATGTGCGTGTTGCCGGCGGCAAGCGGCGCGCCGTAGACCTCGGTGAGATGCACCGCATAGGCCGCGCGCAGCGTATCCTCGCCCTCGATGGGGCCGTAGCCGGTATAGGCACGCGCGGCGGCGCATTCGCCGAGCAGGCGCAGCATCTCGGGATGGGGCGGATAGCCGGGCACGGCCTGCGAGAGGTCGATCATCGGCCCGGAACGCCCGTCGTAGGTCCGGCCCCAGGCGAAGACGGCGGGGATGGGTGGGGCTGCGAGGGTTGCGACGAGCGGATTGAAGCGGGGCATGGGCGTTTCCGTGAGTGTCAGGCGCGGGTCTTGCGCGGTGGATCGGCGCGGCGCGTGGCCGGCGCGGAAAGGGGGCGGGGCGGCTCGGCCGCGCGTCCGGCACGCCCGCGAAGGACGAGGCGGGCGGAAGCCTGCGGCTCGGCGAGGCTCTGTTCCAGCGAGGCGAACAGCCAATCGATGAACACCCTGACGATGGGCGCCTGCCGCGCCGTTTGCCGGCTGGCCACATAGAAGGCGTCGTTCGCCGGCACCGTGAGATCGAAGGGCACGACCAGCTCGCCGCGGGCGATCAGGTTGCTGGCGGTGATCGTGTCGCCGAGCGCGATGCCCTGGCCGTGCAGCGCCGCCTCGGTGGAAAGGCGGGCGTCGCTCATGAAGTGCTGGCGGCCGTTCACCAGCCCCACGGCGTCGGCCGCCGAAAGCCAGGTGTTCCATTCGCGCCCGTCGTCGCCGTGGAAGAGCGTGTGGTCGGAAAGATCGCGCACCGAGCGCAGCGGCCGGCTGTTGAGGAGGGTGGGGCTCGCGACCGGAAACAGCGCGAGGTTCGACCACAGCCGCGTCCAGCAGTCCGGCCAGTTGCCGTCGCCGTAGAGCACGCTGACATCGGTGTCGAGCGAGCGCAGGTTGCCCGGATCGTTGGAGGCGACGAGCGTGACGCGCACGCCCGGGAACTGGTCGGTGAAGGTGTTAAGGCGCGGGATGAGCCACAGCGAGAGGAGGGCGGGCACGCAGGTGACGGTAAGGTCGCCGTGGGTCTCCGGCTGCCGCATCAGGGCCGTCGCCGCAGCGATCTCGCCGAAGGCGTTGGTGACGGCGGGCAGCAGCAGGGCACCCTGCGGCGTCAGCTTCAGCCGCCTGCCGCCGCGCTCGAAGAGCGACGTGCCGAGCGAATCCTCCAGCGCCCGTATCTGGTGGCTCACCGCGCCGTGCGTGACGTTCAGTTCGCGCGCGGCGGCCGAGACCGCGCCGCGGCGGGCCGTCGCCTCGAAGGCGCGCAGCGGATTGAGCGGCGGCAGGCGGGAGGACACGGGAGGAAAGCCTTATGTGAATTTTTCTCACGGCAACTGCTATAACAACGTGAATTGCTTTTCCAGACGATTTGCACCGATACTGTGAAAAACGAGGGCAAGGCCCCGGGGAACACATCGAAATCCTTTTCGCCGGCCCCGGCCTGCCCGCATCCGCGAGGCGAGGTATCCCCATGGGCGGCAGCAAGCTCGACGAACTGAGGGCGAAATACGGCGCGAGCCACGGCGGCGAGATGTTCGATCCCGCCTTCCGCAAGGTCGCCGACAAGATCTTCACCAAGAACGGCACGCGCCTTGCGCCCTATGCCGGCGTGCCGACGTTCCTGTCCGCCCCGCACATACCCGTCGAGGCGGAGAACCCGGACTTCGGCAACCTCCAGGTCGCCATCACCGGCGTTCCGATGGACCTCGGCGTCACCAACCGGCCTGGCTCGCGCTTCGGGCCGCGGGCCCTGCGCTCCATCGAGCGCATCGGCCCCTACAACCATGTGCTCGACTGCGCGCCGGTGCAGGAGTTGCGCGTGGCGGATATCGGCGACGTGCCGTTCCAGAGCCGCTACCGGCTGGAGCTCAGCCACGATGACATCGAGAAGCGCTTCAACCAGATCGTCGATGCCGGCGTGATCCCGCTCGCCGTCGGCGGCGACCATTCGATCACCCATCCGATCATGAAGGCGGTCGGCAGGAAACAGCCGGTCGGCATGATCCATATCGACGCCCATTGCGACACGGGCGGCATGTTCGACCAGACGAAGTTCCACCACGGCGGCCCGTTCCGCAACGCGGTGCTCGACGGCGTGCTCGATCCCGCCCGCACCATCCAGATCGGCATCCGCGGCTCATCGGAATATCTCTGGGAGTTCTCCTACGATTCCGGCATGACCGTCATCCATGCCGAGGAGATCCCCGGCCTCGGCATTCCGGCGATCATCGAGAAGGCGAAGGCCATCGTCGGCGACGGGCCGACCTACCTCTCCTTCGACATCGACAGTCTCGACCCGGGCTTTGCGCCCGGCACCGGAACGCCCGAGATCGGTGGACTCACCACCCGCGAGGTGCTGGAGCTCATCCGCGGCCTCAAAGGCGTAAACCTCGTCGGCGGCGACGTCGTGGAGGTTGCCCCGCAATACGACGCGACGACCAACACCGCGCAGGCCGGCGCGCAGGTGCTCTTCGAAATCCTCAGCCTCATGGTATTCAGCCCTTCCGTCGCCCGGACGGCCTGACGTAGAATGGAATACAAGGGAACGAACCGGCCGGAGCCCGGCCTATAAACAGGAGAAAATGACGATGGGTGATATCCTCAAGACCACTGTCAGCCGCCGCGCCGTGCTCGGCGCCGGCGTTGCCGGCGCCTCGCTGCTCGCCATGCCCGCCATCCTGCGCGCGCAGGACAAATCGCTGAAGGTCGGCGTCTACGGCGGCTACTTCAAGGATTCCTTCGACAAGAACATCTTCGGGGACTTCACCAAGGCGACGGGCATCGCCGTGGAATCCGTCGCCGAGCCGACGGGCGAGGCCTGGCTGGTCCAGCTCGAACAGGCTGCCAAGGCAGGCCAGGCGCCGGCCGACGTCTCGATGATGTCGCAGGTCGCCATGCTGAAGGGCCAGTCGACCGAGCTCTGGGCGCCGCTCGACATGGGCAAGATCCCGAACGGCTCCAACCTGATCGACCATTTCGTCAACAAGTATCCGGACGGCCGCATCGCCGGTATCGGCGCCGTCGCCTGGTACATCACGCTCGTCACCAATACCGATGTCTACAAGGAACCGCCGACCTCCTGGGCCGCGCTCTGGGATCCGGCGAATGCCGACAAGCTGGGCCTCCTTGCCCTCGTCTCCAACTCGTTCCTGCTCGAAGTGACGGCCAAGACCCATTTCGGCGGCACGAATGCGCTCGACACGGAAGAGGGCCTGCTCAAGGCCTTCGAGAAGCTCGCCGAGGTCAAGCCGAACGTGCGGCTGTGGTATCGCGACGAGGCGCAGTTCGAGCAGTCGCTGAAGTCGGGCGAAATCCCGATGGGCCAGTACTACCACGACGTGACGGGCCTTGCAGCGAAGGACGGCCAGCCGGTGCGCTCCACCTTCCCGAAGGAAGGCGGCATCATGGATTCGGGCTGCTGGGCGCTCTCGCGCGCCTCGCAGAAGACCGAGGAGGCGCATGCCTTCATCAACTACATGTGCCAGCCGGCCATCCAGGCGACGCTGTCGCGCAAGGTCGGCACCGCGCCGACCGTCAAGCGCGACCTGCTCGACCTTACGGCCGAGGAATTCGCCGCGGTCTCCTCCGACATCGAGCCGATCATCCCGCGCTATGACCTCTATACGTCCAAGGCCGACTGGCTGAACCAGAAGTGGACGGAGATGATCGCCGGCTGACGGCGATACCCTTCCGCCCGGCCGCCCTTTGCGGATGCGGCCGGGCGCCAGAAACCAAGGCCCGAGCGGAGACCCGATGTCCGGACTGACCCTTCAGAACGTCACCAAGCAATTCGGCACGTTCACGGCCGTCAGGAACGTGGCGCTCACCGTGCCGCACGGCACCTTCGTTTGCCTCCTCGGCCCCTCCGGCTGCGGCAAGACCACGCTGATGCGCATGGTCGCGGGCCTCGATCTGCCGACGGAAGGCGAAATCCGCCTCGACGGCAAGGACATCACCAACGTCCCGACGCACAAGCGCGACCTCGGCATGGTCTTCCAGTCGCTGGCGCTCTTCCCGCACCTGACGGTCGGCGAGAACATCGCCTATTCGCTGCGCATCCGCGGCGCGGGCAAGGACGAGCAAAAGAAGCGCGTGGACGAGCTTCTTTCGATGATCCACCTTTCCGGCTATGCCGACCGGCCGGTCGCAAAGCTCTCCGGCGGCCAGCGCCAGCGCGTCGCCATCGCCCGTGCGCTCGCCATCTCGCCGAAACTCTTCCTGCTCGACGAACCACTGTCGGCGCTCGACGCGAAGCTCCGCGAGGCGATGCAGGTGGAACTGCGCCAGCTCCAGCAACGCCTCGGCATCACCACCATCGTCGTCACCCACGACCAGCGCGAGGCGATGACCATGGCCGACACCGTCGTTGTCATGAACGGCGGCGAGATCCGCCAGGCGGCCCCGCCAGTCGACATCTACCGTCGTCCGGCCGACACCTTCGTCGCCGACTTCATCGGCATGACGAACCTTCTCGATTTCAAGGCGGACGGCACGGGCGCAACGGTGCTCGGCGCATCGATCCCCGGCCTTGTCGTGCCGAATGGCCTTGCCTCCGGCATCGTCTCGGTGCGCCCGGAGGACGTCCACCTCACCGTGCCCGGCAATGCGCCGATCACCGGCACCGTCATCTTCATCCGCGACCTCGGCGGCACGATCGAGACCTTCGTGGAGGCCGCCGGCAAGCAGATCGTCTCCGTCTCCGTGCCGAACGCCCGGCCCGATGTCGCCGTGGGCCAGAGCGTCGGCATCGCGCTCGATCCAGCCGACTGCGTGGTGCTGAAGTCATGAGGCGCGAGGCTCCGCAGAAGCTGACGGACTATGCCCCGCTCGCCTTCCCGGCGGGCATGCTGATCGTCTTCTTCGTCGTGCCCTTCGCCACGATGATCGCCGTTTCGTTCTTCCGGCGCGATCCGGCCGGCTTCTATTCGCCGGATTTCGTCTTCGACAACTATGCCCGCTTCCTCAGCCTGTTCTTCGGCAAGGTGCTCGGCTTCTCCCTGTTCCTCGCCGTCGCGGTCGCAATATGCTGCGTCGTCATCGCTTTGCCCTTCACCTATCTCCTCTCGCGCACGAAGCGCAGGACGCAGGTGCTCTGGCTCGTCGCGCTGCTGTCGGTCCTGTCGCTGTCGGAGGTCATCATCGGCTTTGCCTGGTCGACGCTCTTCTCGCGCACGGCCGGCATCACCAACCTCTTCGTCATGCTCGGTATCATGAGCGAGCCGATCGCGCTCAATCCGAGCTTCGGCGCGGTGCTGACCGCCATGGTCTACCAGGCGCTGCCCTATACCGTGCTCGTGCTCTATCCCGCGCTCGTCCGGCTCGACCCGACGCTGACTGAGGCCGCGCGCACGCTCGGCGCCTCGCCGCTCAAGGCCTTCTTCACCGTCGTCGTGCCGGCGCTCAGGAACACCGTCGTCGCGACACTCATCATGGTCTTCATCTTCGCGCTCGGCTCCTATCTCCTGCCGCAGATCCTTGGCCGGCCGCAGCACTGGACGCTCTCCGTGCTCATCACCGACCAGGCGATCTACCAGTCGAACATGCCGTTCGCCGCCGCCATGGCCGTCTTCCTCGTGCTGGTCACGCTCGGCCTTGTCGCGCTCACCGTCTATGCCGGGCGAAAGGGGGAAGCCGCATGAACGCGCTCCTGCAACGGGTCTATTTCGGCCTCGTCGGCCTCTTCCTCGCCCTGCCGATCATCGTCGTGGCCGGTGTCTCGGTCAACGCGAAGCAGGACCTCGCCTTCCCGCCGAAGGGCTTCTCGCTCGGCTGGTACGGCGAGATCTTCGCCAATCCGGAATGGCGGAACGCCCTTTTCGCCTCCATCACGCTTGCGGCGCTTTCGGCCGCGCTGGCACTCCTCATCGCGCTGCCGCTCGCCTGGTTCCTGTGGCGACGCCATGCGCCCTGGGCGAACGTCTTCCAGCTTCTCGGCATCGCGCCCTTCACGCTGCCGCCGGTCATTACGGCGCTCGGCCTTCTCACCTTCTGGGCGACGACGGGCTTTTACGGCCAGCCGGCGACCGCCGTCATCAGCCACGCCATCTTCTTCGTGACGCTGCCGCTGGTGACGCTCTCGCTCGGCTTTTCCTCCATCGACCGCTCGCTGGTGGAGGCGGCTGCGACCATGGGCGCCGACGACCGCACGGTCTTCCGCACCGTTGTCCTGCCGCTGATCCTGCCCTATCTCATCTCCGGCTATGCCTTCGCCTTCGTGCTGTCGCTCAACGAATATATCGTCGCCTACATGACGGTCGGGTTCACGATGGAGACACTGCCGATCAAGATCTTCAATGCGCTGCGTTATGGCTACACGCCGACGATGGCCTCGGTGACGATCCTGTTCGTGGCGATCGCCGCGGCCATCTTCGGCCTCGTCGCCCGCTTCGGGGACCTGCCGAAGCTGCTTGGCGCCATGTCGTCAAGGGATTAACGCCATGCGGATCGCCGCCCTCCAGATGCATGCCATAGCTGGCGACGACGAGGCCAACCTTCAGCGGATCGCATCGGCGGCAGCCGATGCCGCGGCCGGCGGCGCGATGCTGCTGATCGTCCCCGAACTTGCCGTCACCGGCTACGGGGTGGGCAGGGCGGCTTTCGAAAGGCTCGCTTCGCCCGCAAGCGGCACGGTGGCCCAACGCCTCAGCGCCATCGCGCGGGACAACGGCATCGCCGTCATCGCCGGATTTGCCGAGCAGGAGGGCTCTTCGACCTACAACAGCGCGCTTTTCACCGATGGCATCGGCACGAACGCCGTCTACCGCAAGTCTAATCTTTACGGCGATTACGAGCGCGCCGCCTTCAAGCCCGCCGTCCCGGATTCGGTGATGGTGGATATCGGCGGCATCCGGCTCGGCATGCTGATCTGCTACGACGTGGAATTTCCGGAGAACGTGCGGCGCCTCGCGCTTGCCGGCGCCGACCTCGTCGTCGTGCCGACGGCCCTGCCGAAGGGCGCCTCCGGCAGCTTCATCGCCGGGCACATGATCCGGGTACGCGCCTTCGAGAACCAGGTCTTCGTCGCCTATGTCAATCACTGCGGCGCCGACGACAATTTCACCTATGCGGGCCTCTCGCGCATTGCCGCACCGGACGGCACGCTGCTCGCCGAAGCCCCAGCCGAAGGCGAAACCCTGCTCTTCGCCGAGATCCGCCCCGAGAACTATGCGCAGTCCCGCGCGGAAAACACCTATCTCCTCGACCTCGGCCGACAGGCTTGAGTAGGGCGGATCAAGCCGCCTCGTGCGCCGTGGTCACCGTAAAACGCAAGCCAAGGGCTTTCATCACCGCAAGAAGCGTGGAAAGCTTCGGATCGCCCTTTTCACTGAGGGACTTGTAAAGCGCTTCGCGGGTAATGCCGGCATCTCTGGCGACCTGGGTCATGCCCTTTGCCTTGGCAATATCCCCAAGGGCCATTGCGATCATTTTGGGATCGCCATCTTCGAAGGCAGCTTCGACATAGGCTTCAATAGCTTCGTTGCTGGTGAGAATAGCCGTCGGGTCCCATTTCGTGGTTTTGATTGCCATCAGACCTCCTTCGCCATGTCTATAGCGCGCTTGATATCGCGCTCCTGCGTTGCCTTGTCGCTGCCGGAAAGCAGAATGATCAGCTCATTGCCCCGCTGCACGAAGTAGATGCGGTATCCGGGGCCATAATCGATACGAACCTCTCCGATGCCGCCAAAGAACTTGACGTCGCCTAAGAGCCCGATTGTCAGCCTGTTGATCCGCGTTTGGATTCGCGCCTGGGCTTTGACGTCCCGGAGGGATTTGAACCACCGGGAAAAAACGCCTGTCTCACGAACCTCGACCATTTGTAATCTTTAGACTACAATGGAGATGACGTCAAGGAGATCGTGAACTATAGATTACAGCCGAATCCAAAGGCGGAGAATCCGCCGCGTTGATGAGCCGGCCTGGAACGATCAGGCCTGGTAGGTAATGCGGCCATCGCACATGGTCGTAACGGGGCGCACCTTTGCAAGACTTGCGAAATCCGTCGCCTCCACATCGGCGGAGAGCACGACGATGTCGGCGAGATAGCCGGGCTTCAGCATGCCTTTGCGGTCCTCCATGAACTCGACCCAAGCGCCGTTCTTCGTGTAGGCGGCCAGCGTTTCGTGCAGCGAAAGCCGCTCGTCCTTCATGCCTTCCTTCCACACGTCCCGCATCATGGCGCATTCGATGCAGTTCATGGGATCGAGCGGGGAGACCGGCCAGTCCGTCGCGAACACGATGGGCGCGCCGGCATCGGTGAGCGTGCGCCAGGCGAAGGCGTAGGGCCAGCGCGCTTCGCCGATATAGGAAAGGTAGGGTTCGACCGGCAGGCCGGCGCTACCCGGCGGATGGGTCGGCTGCATGGAGGCGACGGTGCCGAGTTCCTTAAAGCGCGGGATGTCGTCGGGATGCACCACCTCGATATGTTCGATGCGGTTGCGGCTGTCGCGCTTGCCGTTCGCCTTGATGGCGGCCTCGTAGCCATTCAGCACCATGCGCACCGCGCCGTCGCCGATGGCGTGGACCGCGACCGGCAGGCCGAGGCTGTCGGCGGCGATTGCGATATTGTCGAAATGCTCCTGCGAGAAGAGCGGGTCGCCCTTCCTGCCCGGCTGGTGGCAATAGTCGTCGACAAAGACGGCCGTGCCCGATTCGGTCACGCCGTCCATGAAGAGCTTGACGAAATCGCAGCGCAGGCGATCCGAATTGAAGCGCTCGCGCCAGGCGGCCGCTTTCGTCTCGAGGTCCGAGAGCGGCATGAAGTTCTTCATATGGAAGGGCATGCGCACGCGCACCGGCAGGCCGCTGGTCTTCTCGATCTCGTCCAGCATCTCGAGTTGGTAGAGGCTGCCATCCATGTTCTGCAGCGAGGTGATACCGAGCGAGGCGACATAGGCGAGCCCTTCCTTCAGGATCTCGATGTCGCTTGCCCGTTCCTCGGCGGTCACATGCTCCGGGTCGCCGCCCGTGCCGACGCCGAGCATTTCGCGCCCGCCCGTCTCGCTGAGCGCCGAGACCGGGCGAATGGCGTTGCTCTCGCGCAGCTCGCCGTTGGCAAGGCCGTCCTCGCCCATGACGATCTCGTTGCCGACACCGACGTCGCGGCCTTCAAGGATACCGCCCATCTTCAACGCCAGCGTATTGGCCCAGGCGGTGTGATGGTCGGGCGCGAAGATCAGCACGGCGCGGTCCGGCAGGATGCGGTCGAGGTGATGGCGCGTCATGCGCTCGTCGTCGGACAGCACGGTATAGTCGGCGTGCTGGGCGACCAGCAGCGTGCGCTCCGGATATTTCGCCGCATAGGCCTTCAGTTCCCGCTCCAGCGTCTCGAAGCCCTTCACGCCCATCAGCGAAAGCTCGCGCAGTTCCGCCGAGCCGCCGAAAATGTGCATATGCGCCTCGTTGAAGCCCGGCAGGACGGTAGCGCCCCTGGCGTCGATCACGTGGGTGTCGGGCCCGGAATAGGCATCGATCTGCGCTTGCGAGCCGACGGCCAGGATGCGATTGCCGGCAACGGCGATGGCGGCAGCGCGCGGATTGGCCTCATCCATCGTGAGCACTCGTCCATTGCGGATGATGAAGCTTGCTTCGCTCTGCATGGCGTTTCCTCGGTTTTCAGATGGCCCGGCGGCAGAGCGCGCGGAAGAAGGCGAACATGTCCTGGTTCTCCTCGTCGCCCAGAGGTTCGGGCTGCGAGGAGAGCTTGACGATGACGGTTTCGGTGCTTGGATCGATGTAGAGCCACTGGCCATGGATGCCGATGGCGCAGAAGGCACCGTCCGCCTCCCCGGATTGATACCATTGGCTGCGGTAGCGTCCGTTCGGCAGGTCGACGTTGCGCCCCTCCTGCCAGGCCTGCCGGTCGCCGTTCTCCTGCATGTCGCGGATCCAGCCCTCCGGCACGATCTGCCGGCCGTTGCGGACGCCGTGGTTACGCAGAAGTTCGCCGAGGCGGGCAAGATCGCGTGCCGTCATGGAGACGCCGCCGGCGGTACGCGGCGTACCGATGGCATCCACGGTGACATCCGCATTGCCCTTCGCGCCCATCGGCTTCCAGAGAAAATCGGAGACAAGGTCGGCGAAGCGCGCGCCCGTCACGCGCTCGATGACGACGCCGAGAAGGTCGGCATTGGGCGAGGCATAGTAGAACGGCCCGCCATGCGGCCGCTCGGCCTTCGTGAGCGTGAGCAGGAAGGAGGCCAGCGTCTCCGCCTCCGCGTCCGGCAGGGGCGGGTTCCAGAGCATGGCCCGGCGATAGCGGGCAAAGGCGCCGTAGGGGTCTAGATAGGCTTCCTCGAAATCGAGGCTGACGCGCATGTCCAGCACGTCGCGATAGGTGCAGTCGCCGTAAACGCTGCCCCTTGCCTCGGGAAGATAGTCGGTAACGGGACGGACGGGATCGATGAGGCCCTCGGCCTCGAGGATGCCGGACAGCACCGCCGTCAGCGACTTGGAGATGGAAAAGACGAGATGGGGCGCGTTGGGATCGGCATGCGCGGCATAGTATTCCGCGGCGATCTCGCCCCTGCGCATCAGCACGAAGGCGTCGGTATGCGCGACATCGAGGAAGGCACGGGCGGTAGCGGTGCCGGCAAGCCCCGTCTCCATCGCAGCATTGAGGAAGGCCTCGCTCGCAAGCGGCACCTCCGCGGCGGGCACTTCCGCGGCGATCACCGCGGTCGGCACGAAGTCGCGGACGTTCTGGAACGTCCAGCGGCTATAGGGGGTGGTGCGCCAGTTGGCGAGGGTGACGTCGGCACGGGCAAAGCCGTGCCTGTCCTTGAAGGTCTTGAACATGGCGATACCTGCCCGAACGACGGGAAGGCAGAAGCCTTCCCGCCTCTATGGACGTCCTTTCTTGGCGTACCGAACTGCTTACTTTTGCAGCTCCGTCCAGATCCGCGTGTATAGCTGTTGTGTTTCCGGCGCGCAGCTTTGGAGGAACTCGCCGGCCTTCTCGTACTCGGCCGGAACCACCAGTTCAGGAGCGGTCTTCATTTCGTCCGGAAGGAAGTTCTCCGAGCCCTTGATGCCGTTGGCGTATTTCGCGAAAGCCGAAATTAGCGCGGCGTTCTCCGGGTCCATAATGAAATTCATGAAGAGCTTGGCATTTTCGATGTTCTTTGCGTCCTTGATGATCGCAACGCTATCCATGAAATAGGGGAAACCCTCCTTCGGATAGCCCATCTTAATGTCCGGGTTCTTCAGGCGCGAACGCATGATTGCACCGTTCCAGTAATAGACGGCAGAATAGTCACCGGCCGGTAGCTTCTCTGTAACGCTGTAATCCATGGCGAGCCACTTCGTCTTGGCCTCCACCAGCTTGTCGCGGACCTTACGCAGGAGGTCCTTGTCCGTCGTGCACCACTCGCCGCCGAAATACTTAATCGTTGCGAAGAGAACGTCGTTCATTTCCGGTGCGACATTGATCTTGCCGACGAGTTCCGGGGGCGGATCGAGGAAGATCGCTGACGTGTTGATGTCACCTTTGTAGACCGAGGTGTTGACGCCGATGCCGGTCAGGCCCCACTGCCACGGAACAGTGTAGTGGCGGCCCGGGTCCCACGGGACGTCCACCCAGCGCGGATCGACATTCTTGAAATTCTCCATCTGGTCGGGCCGCGCTTCCTCGATGAGGCCCTCCTTGACCCAGATCTGCACGTAGTTGGCCGAGGGCACGACGATATCGAAACCGTGGCCACCGGCACGGACCTTGGCAAGCGCCGTGTCGTTCGAGTCGTAGTCCGTCACCGTGACCTTGACGTCGTATTTCTGTTCGAACTTCTTGATCAGCTCCGGGTTCGTGTAGTCGCCCCAGTTGTAGATGTTAAGCTCGCCGGCAGCCGATGCGGCATTGGCGAACGCCATCGCGACGACTGCCGTCATCGCCGGCGTGGTGATCCATTTCCTTTTCATTATCTGTTCCTCTCTGTCGTTAGCGTGTCGAAGATGACTATTGTTTTTTTCGGTTGATGAAGAAGAAGATCACGACGAGCACCGTCGAGAGCGCAAGGAAGACGGTCGCTATGGCGTTGATTTCCGGTGTCGTCTCGCGCCGGAGCTGCCCCAGCATGTAGGTGGGCAGCGTATCCTGTCCGCCGGATTTCACAAACTCGGTAATCACCACGTCGTCCAGCGATATAACGAAGGCCAGCATGAAACCCGCGATCACTGCCGGCCGCAGCAGCGGCAGGGTGACATGGCGAAACGTCTTCCAACGTGTGGCGTAGAGATCGGCTGCGGCTCGCTCCAGCGTAAGATCCATGCTTTCCAGTCGCGCGCGGATCGGTAGATAGGCGAAGGGAATGCAGAAAGCCGTGTGCGCGAGAACGAGATATCCGAGCCCCGAATAGCCAGTCCAAACCTTGATGCGCGAGAACACGATCAGCAGCGCCACGGCCGTGACGATCTCCGGCACCATGAGCGGCTGGTTGATCAGCGCGTATTTCAGAGTTTGTCCACGATAGGGCGCCGTGCGGGTCGTTGCCAAGGCTGCCATCAACGCTGCGACCGTCGCGAGGCCTGCCGCCCAAAGCGCAATGACGAGTGATCGTATAGCAGCGTCCTGCACGGCGGAGTTCTGCCAGGCGGCGACAAACCAACGAGACGAAAATCCACCCCATTGCGAGAGGGATTCCGCGCCATTGAAGGAATAGACCACCAGCGCCGCGATTGGCAGGTAGAGCGCGAAGAAGGTGAAAAGGGTAATGAAGCCGAAGCCGGGCTGGGCGCGAATGTCGAAACGCGATCTAGACATGGCCCGCCCCTCCGCGTGAGGCGTTGCGCACATAGAAAATCAGCGCGACCGTCACGAGAACCATCAGCGTGATCGACATCGCCGCGCCGAGCGGCCAGTTGCGGCCCGAGCCGAATTGCATTTCGATCAGGTTACCAAGCATCATGTTCTTGCCGCCGCCGAGAACGCGCGGGATGACATAGGCACCGAGCGAGGGGATGAACACGAGGATCGAGCCGGCAACGATGCCCGGCCGCACCAGCGGTATCACAATACGCCTGAGCACCTGAAAGCGTGTCGCATAAAGGTCGTAACCGGCCTCGACCAGCCGGAAATCAAGTTTTTCGATAGAGGCATAGAGCGGCAGCACCATCAGCGGCAGGTAGACATAGGTCATGCCGAGCAGGTTGGCGGTGTCGGTATACATGATCTGCAAGGGGCTCTTGATCAGACCAAGCCACATCAGTGCATTGTTGAGCAGGCCTTCGTTGCGGATCACCTGTTGCATCGCGAACGTGCGGATCAGAAGGTTCGTCCAGAACGGGATCGTGACAAGAAAGACCCAGATCTCGCGGGTATGTGGCGGCCGTGTCGCAATAAAATAGGCCGTCGGGAAGCCGAGGATCGCGGTCAGGACGGTGGTGAAGAACGATAGCTGGATGGAGCGCCAGATGATCGACAGATGCGCGTCCGCCAGCCCCAGCGTGTCATCGAAGATATCGCGCTGGAAGAAAACCGAGGTCCACCCCTCCAGCGAGAATTCCCCCAGTTTCACATCCCCGTAGTCACCCTTCACCATGAAGGAATACAGAAGCATGACGAAGAGGGGGCCGACCGCCGCGACGAAGATGATAAGCAGCGCCGGCGCGCTCAGGAGCCAGCGGGAGCGGATGTCCTGTTTTCTGGCCGCGGCCGCTGCCTGTTCTGCGCCATTCATCGTCAGTCCCTCAGAATCTGGGCGACGCCGTCGCTGAAGTCGATGCCGACGGTGTCTCCTTTGGAAAAGCCGCAATGGCCGCTGCGGGCATTCTGCTGGCGGACGGTGAAGGTCGTTCCGTCGTCGAGATGCATATGAAGATGCGTATCGGTACCGAGATAGACGATGTCATGAACCGCTCCGCGCAGGACCGACATGCCGGTCGGGGCGCCCGCGCGCGCATGCTCGGGTCGGACCACGATCGTGACGGAACCGGTCGGTACGGCGTCGGCCGGGAAACTCGCAGAAATCTCGGCGCCGGAGGAGAGGCGCACGCGGGCGGTGCTGCCGGAGACGGAGACGACGTCGGCTTCCAGGAAATTCGTTTCGCCGATGAAGTCGGCGACGAAGCGCTCGGCGGGGCGGTCGTAGATGTCCCAGGGGGAGCCCACCTGGCGGACCGTGCCTGCCGACATGACGGCGATGCGGTCGGACATGGTCAGCGCCTCCTCCTGGTCATGGGTGACGAAGACGAAGGTGATGCCGGTTTCCAGTTGCAGACGCTTCAACTCCATCTGCATGGACTTGCGCAGCTTGAGGTCGAGCGCGGAAAGCGGCTCGTCGAGCAGGAGCACCTTCGGCCGCGGCGCGAGCGCCCGGGCGAGCGCCACGCGCTGCTGCTGGCCACCGGAAAGCTGCGTCACCGGGTTGTCGCCGCGCCCTTCGAGATGAACGAGCCTGAGCATGTCGTTGACGACCGTGCCGATTTCGGCCTTTGGGCGGCCCAGCATCTTCAGGCCGAAGGCGATATTCTCGGCGACCGACAGATGGGGGAAGAGGGCGTAGTTCTGGAAGACCGTGTTGACCGGCCGCTGGTTGGGCAGGAGGCTGGAAATGTCCGCGCCGTCGAGCAGAATCTGCCCTTCCGTCGGCAGCTCGAAGCCGGCGATCATGCGCAGGAGCGTCGTCTTTCCGCAGCCCGACGGCCCGAGCAGAGTGAAGAACTCATTGGGGCGGATATCCAGCGTGACGTCGTCGACGGCCTGGAAGGTGCCGAACCATTTCTTGATGCCATGCAAGCCGATGGCGCCGCCATGGACCGCGGTCGTTCGGGTGTCAGTCATCGGTTCCCCGTTGGTCGTCCGGCCCCGAGCTTCCTCTGCCCAAACCGCCGGCTGTCCTCTGTCCGGCCGCTGATGACGGCTCTCATGTGATAGGCTTGCCTTGCTTATGATCACAACAAATCATAATTTGATCAAAACTGTAAAGGGTCATTTTGGGCCTCGACGATTTATCCGTTCTGCGTGCAAAGCGCCGGGAATTCAGCCCAGAGGCGACGAGCCGCGGCAGGAGGAGGGGAGGGCAGGCATGCTGGTCGCGGCCGGTCGGGAGGCGTCCGAATCCGCCAAGCAATGGGTTTATCGCGTGCTTCGGCGCGCCATCATGACGGGGCAGTTCACGCCCGGAGAACCCGTCACGATCAACGGTCTTGCCGAAACGCTCGGAGTCAGCGCCATGCCGGTACGCGAGGCCCTGCACAGGCTGGTCTCGGAAGGCGCGCTGGAGCTGCTCGACAATCGCCGTGTCCGCGTGCCCGATCTCGACGCGCAGCGTTTCGAGGATGTCCTTGACGCGCGCATCGCCCTGGAGACGCGCGCCGCCGAGCGCGCCATGCCCTTCATCGACGATGTTCGGCTTGTCCGCCTGCGCGCTTTCGACCAGCAGGCGGACCAGGCGCTGGCCGCCGGCAATTTTGGGCGTCTTGTAGAGGCGAATTTCGATTTCCACCGCTGTCTCTACGAGGCGCGTCCCGCTTCGGTGATGCTGCCGCTCATCGAATCCCTCTGGCTGCGCCTTGGCCCCTTCATGCGCCGTGCGGGCGAAACGCTGTCGCAGACCTATCAGGTCGACCGGCATGCCGAGGCGCTGGCCGCCATCATCGCGCGCGACGCCGAAGCCCTCAAGGCCGCCATCGTCGCCGATATCCGCGACGGCACCGGCCATCTGGGGCGCGGCCATTTCGAGCGCATCGCCGCCCTCGGTCGAACAGTTTGAGGCAAGGCGCGCCGCCCGCGCTATTTTCTCCCCGCAGGCTTGCCGATCCGATAGAATAGTGGCTAGACCCTGGGTGGGATTGCAGGTCACGGAGGATGCCTTGAGCGACGACAACGTTCTGAAATTCGAACGCCGGAAACCGAAGCAGGAAAGGAAGCCTCTCGCGCCCGGTCCGAAAAAGGGGCTGATCTGGCTTGCCGTCGTCGTCGTGATCGCGCTCGTGTGGGCCTACTACCAGTTCATCGGCCCGCAGGGCCTTTGACAGGACAGGCCCGCCCCGCGCCTAGTTCTTCTCCTTCAATAAGAGAGCGGCCTCGACGCGGTTGCGGGCCCCGAGCTTCCTCAGAACGTTGGTGACATGGAACTTCACCGTTTTCTCTTGGACCTCAAGCTTGCCGCCGATCTCGCGATTGCTGTGCCCTCGTGCCAAGAGTTCCAGGATGCGGAGCTCCTGAGGGGTCAGGCGTGCGAGGGGGGTCATTTCCACCTTGCCGCTCAACCGGGTGAGAAGACCGAGGCTGAGGCTCGGCGATACGAAGGATTCGCCCGCCGCGACGCTTTTGACGGCGGCGATCAGGTCGTTCGCGCCGGTGCCCTTCAAGACATAGCCCGCCGCCCCGGCCTCGATCGCCCGCATCACGTCATGGCCGTCGTCCGAGCCGGTCAGCATCAGGATGCGCGGCGGCCTTTGCGTCGCGGTGATCGCCGCGGCCGCCTCGATGCCGTTGCCGGGCATGGAGATGTCGAGCAGGATGACGTCGGGCTCATGCCGCTCGACCAGCTCGAGCGCCTGGCTGCCCGAACATCCTTCCGCGACGACCGTGATCGCCGGATCGAGAGCGAGCGATTGCGTGACGCCTGCCCTGAACAGCGGGTGATCGTCGACCACAATGATCCTGATCGGCGCGTTCATGCTTCCTCTCCCCCGTTCAGGATCGCGCTCATTTCGATGACAGTGCCCTGCGGGCCGTGACGCACGGAAAAGGTGCCGCCGAGGCTCTCCACGCGCTCGCGCAGACCGAGCAGCCCGAGGCTGCCGTCTGGCCGCTCCGCGCGCCCGCCCGCGCCCGCACCGTCATCGCTGACACGCAGGACGACGAGATCGCCGTCGTGCCGGCACTCGACGGTCTGCCCGTGTCCGCCGGCATGACGATAGGCGTTGTTGAGGCCTTCCTGCACGAAGCGATAGGCGCACAGGCGCACCGCCTGAGGGGTGTCGAGCGGCACGCCCTCGCAGATCACGCGGACGGCGGTTGCGGTTCGCTGCTCATGCACGCGCGCCACGCTTGTGACGATTTCACATAGGGAAAGCTGCTGGATTTCCGGCAGCATCAGGCCTCGCGCGATCGCGCGCATGTCACGCAAGGCATCGCCGAGAAGGTCTTCGATCGCCGACAGGATCGTCTCCCGTCCGCTCCGGTTCGATGCACGCCGGACCTGCTCGATCTTGAGGGCGGAAAGGCCGATGAGCTGGACGGGGCCGTCGTGCAGTTCGGCGCCCACATTGCGCAGGTAGCTTTCGTTCATCTCCACGAGCCGGCCCGAGGCCCGCTGGACCTTCATGCGCAACTCGCTGTTCTGGTTGGAGACGCGCTCGATCTCGGCAAGACGGTTCTGAAGGGCAATCTGCTGCTGCCCGATCAGCCGGCTGTTGCGATAGACGACTGCGGTCAGGGCGGCGGCGATCGACAGGGCCGCCCCGATAACGACGAGCCATGTGTGTATGCGCACCCGCAGCAGCTTGGCCTCCAGCGGTTGCGTCAATTCGTGGATTTCGACGACGGCGATGATGCGGCCGGACCTGTGTTCGCGCAGGGGAACGTAGATCTCCAGGTATTTCGTCGTCCAGGCCCGCGCGACATGTTCGCCGGCCGCAAGGTCGGTGTATCGCGCCGAAACCTCGCCGTCGAAGGCCATGGCGGCGCCTTCGGGCAGCGGGAACCGGCCGCCGGTCAGGCCGGAGGTCGTCGAATAGGCGAGGAGTCCGTCGTTCCGCCAGATATCGACATGGGCGAAGCGGTCGGCGAAGGCACCGTTCTTAAACGTCGCGTCGAGACGGACGATGGCCTGTGCGCCGAGGAGCTCGCGATGCGCGAGTTCCTGGACGAGCGGCGACAGGAGGCTGTCGAGGAAAAGGGCCGAGCTTGCCGCCGTGCTTTCCACTGCCGCGCGGGTAACGATCCCGGAGATGACGATCCCCGCCAGGAACATTGCCGCCAACATGACGATGCCGCCGGAAAGCGCGAACTGTATCGACTGGCTGAGGCTTCGAAAGCCGCGCGCCCGGTGAAAGTGTGGCGATGTGGCTGCTGCTTCGACCATACGCCAAAGATGCTCCGTTGCCTCTGTCGCCAGACGACCACGGAACCCCTTTGCCGGCTACTGCCGATGGTCCAATCATCTGCTTGGACCAAAGTCCAGGCTCGCCCCCGCCTTGCGATCAGGGCCGATTGCACTTTCGGGGAAGCAACTCGTCAGACCATCCGCCGTGGTGCGAAGGCTCCGGTCGGGCGCATCATTCCTGCGCAATGTCCATCGTGCGCGTTCAACGCAGCGCGCGGCTGGCCACACGGAAAGCGTCAGGAAACGCACCAGGGGGAGAATGGTCATGGTCAATATCGTCAAGCACGACCTGCAGTACATCTTGAAGCAGATCAAGATAGCCGAACGGCATGCTGCCGGCGAGGATCTCTATACGCTCGTGGCAGAGGCCGGAGGCGTTGATCCCAATTCTCCCGCCTCCGCGCAAATCCACCTGCTTCCCTACGGCCTGCGGACCGTCGACGGCAGCTACAACAACCTTGTGCCCGGCCGGGAGCACTGGGGCTCGGCCGACCAGCAGTTCCTGTCGCTGACCGATCCCCAGTTCACCCAGGGCACGGGCACCTTCTCCTACACATCCAACAACGACTACGCGCAGCCCGGCGACGTCGCCGATGCGCAACCTCGTCTGATCTCCAACCTCGTCGTCGACCAGACGCTCGACAATCCGGCGGCCATCGTCGCGGCGCTCGAATATGCTGGCGTTGTCGGACAGGCGCAGGTCGATGCCCTGCAGACCATTCGCGCGGCCCACACCGTCGTCAAGGCATTGCCGACGAATTCCCAGGCCTATGCGCTGGCCAAGGCACAGCTCGACGCGCTTCTCGTTGAGAACGGCATCGAGATGGACGGCCCGACGGTCTTCCTGCCCAACGTGTCGCCCGATATCGGCGACTCCGCACCCTTCAGCGCCCTGTTCACCCTGTTCGGCCAGTTCTTCGACCATGGCCTCGATCTCGTCGCCAAGGGCGGCAACGGCGTGATCTATATTCCGCTCTCGCCGGATGATCCGCTCTACAACCCCGCCAGCCCGCACACCAACTTCATGGTCCTGACCCGCGCGACCACCGGCGCTGGCGCACGCAACACGACGACGCCGTGGGTGGACCAGAATCAGACCTACGGCTCGCATGCCTCCAAGCAGGTCTTCATGCGCGAGTATGAGGACGGACCCAACGGAGCCCCCGTTGCGACGGGCCGCCTGCTCGAAGGAAGCGGGCATGGCCTGGCGACATGGGCGGATGTCAAGGCACATGCCGAGGACGTACTTGGCATCAGGCTCACCGATGCGGATATCGCCAATGTCCCGCTGATCGCGACGGACGAGTACGGCAACTTCATCCCCGGGGCCAACGGCTATCCCCAACTGGTGGTCGGGCTCGGCGCGGACGGCCTCTTCGGGACCGCCGACGACATGCTTCTCGAAGGCGACCCGGCCAACCCGGTCGATCCGAGCACCGTCGGCGCCTTCCGCACGGGCCATGCGTTCCTCGATGACATCGCGCACACGGCCGTTCCGGTCTTCGCCGCCGGCGTCCTCGCCGCCGATGCCGATGACGTGGCAGGCAACACGGTCGCAACCAACACCCGGGGGCAGAACGTCGAGTATGACGACGAGCTCCTGGATGCGCATTTCATCACCGGCGATGGGCGCGGGAACGAGAATATCGGCCTGACGACCATCCATCACATCTTCCATGGCGAACACAACCGCATGGTCGAGGAGACCAAGCAGGTCGCGCTCGAGGCGGCGGCGAATGGCGATATCGCGTTCCTCAACGAGTGGCTGCTGGTCGATGTCACCGCCGTTCCGGCCAATCTCGAGGATCTCGTCTGGGATGGCGAACGCCTCTTCCAGGCAGCCCGCTTCGTCACCGAGATGGAATACCAGCATCTTGTCTTCGAGGAATTCGCCCGCAAGATGCAGCCGGATGTCGACGCCTTCCTGTTCGAGCCGGATCCCGACATCAACCCGGCGATCTTCTCCGAGTTCGCCAACGTGGTCTATCGCTTCGGCCATTCGATGCTCAACGAGAATGTCGACCGTGTCGCCGCCGACGGCTCGGCGAACCACATGTCGCTGTTCGAGGCCTTCCTCAATCCCGTCGCCTATGACGAGGGCGGGAGCCTGACCCATGCCGAGGCAGCCGGAGCGATCATCCGCGGGATGAGTGCACAGGTCGGCAACGAGATCGACGAGTTCGTCACGAACACCCTGCGCAACCAGTTGCTCGGCATCCCGCTCGACCTTGCGACGATCAACATCGCGCGCGGCCGCGACACCGGCATGCCGACCCTGAACGAGGCGCGCGCCCAGTTCCAGGCAATGGCGCACGGCGACAGCCAGCTGGCTCCTTATGCAAACTGGACCGACTTCGCGCTCAACCTCAAGAACCCGGCCTCCATCGTCAACTTCATCGCCGCCTACGGCACGCATGCGACGATCGCAAACGAGACCACGATGGAAGGCAAGCGCGCCGCGGCGATGGCGATCGTGTTCGGCACGGCCGAGACGTTCTGGGACGAAAGCCTCGGGGCGAACCGGACGATCGCGTCGCCCGGCGACCGCACGGCCTTCCTTTCCGGCACGGGCCCCTATGCCGATGGGCTCGGCGGCCTTTCCAACGTCGACCTGTGGGTGGGCGGCCTTGCCGAGAAGAAGATGGATTTCGGCGGCATGCTCGGCTCCACCTTCTCCTTCATCTTCGAGCTGCAGATGGAAAACCTGCAGGACGGCGACCGCTTCTACTATCTCTCGCGCGTCCAGGGGCTCAACCTGCTCTCCGAACTCGAAGGCAACTCGCTTTCCAAGATGGCCCTGCGCACGACCGACCTTGGCGAAACGGGAACGGCGATCCCCGGCGATTTCTTCTCGCGTCCCGACCGGGTCCTCTATCTCGACGCGGCAAGGCAACTGGCCATGACGGGCAAGAGCGATCCCGTCCAGGACAATCCCTATCTCGAGGCCCTGTCTCCATTGGTCGAGCGCCGCGATGCTGACGGCGACGGCGTTGCCGAGTACCTGCGCTACAACGGCGTCGAGCACGTCGTCGTTCAGGGCACCGACGGCGACGATCACATCATCACCGGCGAGGGCGACGACACGATCTGGGGCGGGGCCGGTAACGACCGCCTGGAAGGCGGCTACGGCGTGGACCATATCCACGGCGGCTCGGGCGACGACATCATCACCAATGCGGGCACCGATATCGGCGCGATGGACTTCCTCCATGGCGAGGAAGGCAATGACGTCATTCACGGTGGCAGTGGGCTTTCGTTGATCTTCGGCAACGAAGGCAACGATTTCCTGATCGCCGGCCCCGACGGCAAGACCGTCATGGGCGGCATCGGCAACGACTTCATCCTCGGCGGCGACGGCATGGATTTCCTGCTCGGCGAGGCCGGCGACGACTGGCTGGAAGGCGGCGGCCGCTTCGATACGCTTGCGGGCGAGAACTCCGAGCTGATGTTCAACTCAACCATTGTCGGCAACGACGTGCTGAACGGCCAGAACGGCGATACGGACTATGACGCCGAGGCCGGCGACGACATCATGTTCCAGGGCGTCGGCATCCAGCGCAGCAACGGCATGTCCGGCTTCGACTGGGCGATCCACAAGGACGATCCCGTGGCGGCGAATTCCGACCTCGGCATCCCCATCTTCGCCAACCAGGAAGCCTTCATCCTGCGGGACCGCTTCGATCTGGTGGAGGGGCTTTCCGGCTGGAAATTCGACGACGTGCTGACGGGCCGCGTGGTACCGGTCAACACCCGGGTCGAGGCAACCGGAACGGCGGCCATCCCCGGCCCGGATTCGCCGCTCTATTCCTACTCGAACGCCCTTCTGGAGCGCAATGTCGCGCTCATCGACGGGCTGGATATGCTGGTCGCCCATCGCCAGCGCCATGTCGAGGTCGGCAACGACGGCGTCGCGGAGACCGTCGTCCTCGAAACGGCGGACGCCTCCGACATCCTGCTCGGCGGCGGCGGCAGCGACCGCATCAAGGGCCTTGCCGGCGACGATGTCATCGACGGCGACAAATGGCTCAACGTGCGCATCCGGATCGTCGCGAACGGCGAGACCTACACGGCGGACGGCATGACGAAGAAGGTCTACCTCGAAACCGACATGGTGAAGGGCGCGGTACGGGCGGGGGCATCGGCACAGTTCGGCGGACGTTCCCTCGACATGCTGATGCTGGCCGGCGTGCTGAATCCGGGTCAATTGTCGATCGTGCGCGAGATCGTCGACGGCAATACCGCGGGCGACATCGACACGGCCGTCTATACGGACATTCGCGAGCATTACGGCTTCGGCGTGAACACCGACGGTAGCCTCTATGTCGACCACGCGCCGCCAGCGACGGACGAGACCGATCCCCTCGCCGAGAACATCGAGGGCGTGACCGAGCGGCCCGTTCTCGATGGCCGCGACACGGTGCGCAACATCGAGCGGCTCGAATTCACCGACCTGACGATGAACGTCATCTCCGGCACGGACGCCAACGAGACGCTGAATGGCGACGTCGCCGGCACCGGCCTCACCCACGACGTCCTCATGGGCTTTGCGGGCAACGATACGCTCAACGGCCTTTCCGGCAACGACGTGCTGATCGGCGGGGCCGGCAACGACACGCTGCGCGGCGGCGGCGGCGACGACATCTATGTCTTCGGCCTCAATGACGGCACGGACCGCATCGAGGAGACGTCCGGCAACGACCGGATCAGCGTGGCGACCAACGGCGAGGCGCTCTCCGCCCTCAACTTCAGCCGGGCCGCCAATGGCGATCTCGTCATCACGCTCAACGGGCAGACGATCCGCGTGGCGGGCCAGTTCAACGGTGCCGGCAGCACCGTCGAGACGATCACCTTCGACGGCGGCAGCTATCACGGCTACGAGCTTTATCTTGCCGACGACGAGGGCGACGAGATCATGCGCGGCAGCTACGCGCTGCACACGGGAACGGGCACCACGCTTGAGGCGGCACCGGACGTCGATACCATCCTGGTCGATCTGGGCAGTTCCCAGGCGACGACGCTGCTGGGCAATACCGGCGACGACATGCTGTTCGGCAACAACGGTGCCGATACGCTCAATGGCGGCGCCGGCGCCGATCTGCTGGTCGGCGGCGCCGGCGGCGACACCTACATCGTCGATGACATCGGCGATACGGTGGTCGAATTGGAGAACGGCGGAACGGACACAGTCCAGACGACGGTGACGAGCTACATTCTCGAAGCGAACGTCGAAAACCTGACCTATACCGGGACCGGCACCTTCACCGGGGCTGGCAACGAGCTCAACAACGTCATCACCGGCGGCGCCGGCAATGACAGCCTTTACGGCGAGGCCGGCAACGACCGGCTGGTCGGCGGCGACGGGGACGACTTCCTCCATGGCGGGGCCGGCGACGACGTCATCAATGCCGGCAACGGCAACGACGCGGTCAATGGCGGTGCCGGCAACGACACCATCAATCTCGGCGCCGGCTTCAGCAGGCTGGTCTATGACGAACTGGATTTCGGCGACGATGTCGTCTCCAGCTTCGACGCCAACCCCACCGGCGGCGGCCAGGACAAGATCGACCTCAGCGGCCTTGGCATCACCGAGGCGGACTTCGACGTACGCGTTTCCATCACCTCCAACGGCACCACGACGCGCATCGACATCGCCGGCGGCGGATCGATCACGCTCAACGGCGTTTCGGGGACGGGCAACAATACGGTGGACCGCACGGATTTCATCCTTGCCGGTGAAAATATCATTCCCGGAACGGGTGGCGACGATACTCTCGACGGGACCGCGGGCGCCGATATCATTCTCGGGAACGGCGGCAGCGACACGATCAACGGCGGATCGGGCGACGACGTCATCGACGGCGGGGCAGGGGACGATTTCCTCTTCGGCGACAGCGGCGACGACATCATCCACTGGCAGGCGCCGAATGGCGGCTGGGACGTGGTCGATGGCGGGTCGGAGGGCATTGCCGGCGATACCTTCGTCATCACCGGCGACGATTCCTACGAGATCTTCCGCTTCTATCCCGCCGAGGACGCCGAGACCGTCATTCCGGGTCTCGCGCTTCGCGGCGGCGGCACCGAGATCGTGGTGACCCGCTCGGTCGTGGTGAACGGCATCGAGGGCGCTCCGCAGGTCATCGCCGAATTGTCCGAGATCGAGGAGATCGTCATCAACGGCAGCCGGGCGAGCGGTGCAGGAACCGCCGGCGGCGACCGCTTCGAACTGATCGGCGACTTCGCCGAGCAGGGCGAGGAGACCAGCCTGCGGCTGAACACAATCACCATCATCGGCTCGGAGGGCGACGATACGGTCGACATCTCGCAGCTCGCCTCGGCTCACCGCGTCGTCTTCAAGACCAAGGGCGGCAACGACACGATCATCGGCACGCTGCGGCCGCAGGATGTCGTGCAACTGCCGAACGAAACGACCATCGACGACTACGACATGGTCCGGAACGTCAACGGCTCCACCACGCTCGTGGGCGAGGGGCATTCGCTGACCTTCTTCAGCAATGGCGGCCTGCCGCAATTCGTCTCGGAAGGCGACGGGACCGTGCCGGGCGATTTCATTCCGCCAGCGACCGGCAACCAGAACGAAGAGGACGAGGACGACGATAACGACAACGGCGTCGTGCCGGACGGCAACGACGATGAGGACGACAACGACAACGATGACGATGACGATCAGGCCGGCGGGGCGGAGGACGACGACGATGCCTCCGGGGTCCTGATCGGCACCGTGAACGGCGAGGCCATTGTCGGCGGCAACGGACGGGACATGATCTTTGCCGGCGACGGCGCCGACATCGCGCTCGGCGGCAGCGGCAACGACATGATCTACGGCGATGCCGGCAACGACCGCCTCTTCGGTGAAGCCGGCGACGACCTGCTCGACGGCGGCCTCGGCAACGACACGGTCTTCGGCGGCGACGGCAACGACATCTTCGTGGCGGCGGTGGGCGACGGCGACGACGTCTACTACGGCGACCACATGAACGGCGGCACCGGCAACGACACGCTCGACATGTCCGCCATCAATGCGAACATCACGGCCGATCTCGGAACCGGCTTCAACGGCCGCGGCAGCGTGGTCAGCGCCCAGTCCGGCTCAGATACGATCTGGGGTATTGAGAACATCGTCACAGGATCGGGCAACGACGTCATAACGGCGAGCGCCGCCGTCAACGTGATGGACGGGGGCGCGGGCAACGACATCTTCCGCTTCCTGTCGGCAGGCGATGCGCATGGCGACACCATCATGGGCTTCCAGCCCGGGGACAGGCTGGACCTCAGCGGAATGGACGCTAACTGGGCGGCTTCCGGCAACCAGGCCTTCACGCTGGTTTCCGGCGCTTTCTCCGGTGCGAGCGGCGAACTGCTTGTCACCCACGAGAACCGCGACGGCATCGACTACACCGTCGTCGAGGGCAACGCCTCCGGTGGCAACACCGCGGACTTCAAGCTCTCGATCAAGGGCTCGCACAACCTGACGGCCAGCGATTTCGATCTCTGACACACATGGGACTGGAGGCGCATGAGGCGCCTCCGGCAAGCGAAATCCAGTTTAGCGGGTGACAGTCATGCGTTCCAAAGAGCCGATGTCCGCAGCCAGGCGGAAGAATGCGGAGAAACTGACCGGCGGCTTCCGCGCCGTCGGCCTCTTCCTCTTCGTCATGTCCGGCATCATCAACATCCTGGCGCTGACGGGCGCCTTCTACATGCTGCAAATCTACGACCGCGCACTGACGAGCGCGAGCATCCCGACGCTGCTCGCCATCTCGATCCTGGCGGTCGGCCTCTATTTCTTCCAGGGCCTCTTCGATATCCTGCGTGCACAGATCCTCGTGCGGATCGGTGCGCGCCTCGACCGGAAGATCGCGCCGCTGGCCCACCGTGTCGCCGTCGACATGCCGCGCTTCGGCTTCTCGACGGCGGAATCGCTCGAGCGAGGGCGCGACGTCGATACGGTTCGCAGCTTTCTCGGCAGCCAGGGGCCGATCGCCCTGTTCGACCTGCCGTGGATGCCGCTCTTCCTCGCGTTCGTCTACATCCTCCACCCGCTTCTCGGGGCGCTCGCCCTCGGTGGGGCGGTCGTGCTGACGCTCCTGACCATCGCCACGGAACTGATGACGCGGCGGCTGGCGGGCGCCACCCATACGGCCGTGGTGACCCGCAACGCGATTGCCGATTCCAATGCCCGCAACGCCGATATCCTGAAGGCGATGGGCTTTGCCCGCCGGGCCGTCGAACGGTTCGACCGCGCCAATGAGGACCACCTTCATCTCCAGACGCGCGCCAACGACATCACCGGCACGTTCGGCGCCATTTCGCGCGTCGTGCGGATGATCCTGCAATCGGCGGTGCTGGGGCTGGGCGCATACCTGACCATCCAGGGTCAGCTTTCCGCCGGCGCCATCATCGCCGCCTCCGTCGCCTCGGCACGGGCGCTGGCGCCGATCGATCTTGCCATCGGCAACTGGAAGAGCGTCGTTGCGGCGAGGGCGGCCTTCCAGCGGCTGCGCGAAACGGTGGTCGCCCTGCAGTCCGCGTCCGAACCGATGGACCTGCCGGCACCGGAACGCTCGCTGAAAGTCGAAGGCCTCACCGTCGCCGCACCGGGGTCGGGCCGGGTGCTGCTGAGCGACGTCAGCTTCGATCTCAGGGCCGGCCAGGCCCTCGGCGTCATCGGCTCCAGCGGCGGCGGCAAGACCACCCTCGCACGCGCACTGACCGGGATATGGCCGACACTGCGCGGCAGCGTGCGGCTGGACGATGCCGAGCTGACACAATGGGAAGACGCCCGGCTCGGCTCCTATATCGGCTATCTGCCGCAGGAGGTCTCGCTGCTCGACGCCACCATCGAGGAGAACATAGCCCGTCTCGACGAGGCCGCGGAGGCGCGGGCCATCGTCAAGGCGGCCGCAGCAGCGGGCGTCCATCCCATGATCGTGCGCCTGCCCGATGGCTACAAGACGGAACTGGGGCCGCTCGGGGTGTCGCTTTCCGGCGGCCAGCGCCAGCGCATCGGCCTTGCCCGCGCGCTTTACGGCGATCCCTTCCTCGTCGTGCTCGACGAGCCGAACTCCAACCTCGACAGCGAGGGCGAGGCGGCTCTCACCGCGGCCATCGAGGCCGTGAAGTGTCGCGGCGGCATCGTCGTCGTCATCGCGCACCGGCCGAGCGCGCTCGCTGCGGTCGACATGGTCGCGGTGGTGCAGAACGGGAAGATGACGGCCTTCGGGCCGAAGGAAGACGTGCTCGGCGCCGTCATCCAGGCAACGCCGCCCGCACCGGCCGCCGCTTCCGCAAGCCACATGAGAATGGAGCGCGCAGGTCTTGCGGCGCGGGTTTTGACATGATCATCGATATCAAGGCAACAAGGCAGGCACCCGCCGAGTCCGATCCTTCCAGGCGCTATGTCCTGAAGGGGGCGGAGCTGAAATCCAGGACGCCCTTTGCGCTGGGCCTGATGCTGGCGGGGCTGGTCCTCTATCTCCGCTCCTTCTTCGAGAGCAGCGCCCGCCCGGCAGAGGAGGGGGAGGAGGATCGGAAGACTGAAAAGGAAGACGAGGGGTCGTCCACGAGCGCGGGCGTCGCGCAGGATCTCGTTCTGCCTGTCGATCACGCGCTTTCGTCCCCGGACGATTATCCGCAGGAACGCGACCTGCCGGCCGACGAGCGCTTCCTGAAGGAACTTGCCCGGCCGGAGAGCTTGAAGGCAGGTATCACCTTCGACATCGACGTCAAGGGATGGGTGGGCGCGAAATCGTTCGGCTTCGGGTCCCTTGCGGCCAACGACAATGCGTTCCTCGGATCGCTCTTCCACGCGCCTGCCACGGGGAGCAATCCCGAAGGCGGAAAGAGCCGGCCCGACATTCCCGGTGCGGGCTCAGCAGGGCCGGACGACGGCGAGACGGAGACCGACGCTCCCCGCGAGGACGGCGAGACGGAGCGGGCCAACCGCGCGCCGCGCGTCACGGGACCCGTCTATCTGCTGGATGTCACGGGCTGCGCCTCGCTGGTCATCGCTCTTTCCGATCTGCTGCGCAACGCCCAGGATCCGGATGGCGACGTGCTCTCCATACGCAACCTGACGATTTCCCACGGCACGCTGGTGCCGGCGAACGGATATTGGCTGTTCCAGGGCGGAGCGAAGCTCGAAGGGCAGGTGACGCTCAGCTATCAGATCACGGACGGCGACTTCTTCGTCGACCAGGTCGCCTATTTCAACGTCCGGCGAAACGTCATCGAGGGATCGGACGGCAATGACATCATCCTCGGCACGGCCTGCGGCGACGATATCGCCGGCGGGGCCGGGGACGACAACATCGACGCGAGAGGCGGCGGTGACGTCGTTGCCGGCGGGAACGGTAACGATCACATCGTGGCGGGAGACGGCGACGACATCGTCTTTGCCGGCAACGGCGATGATATCGTCTTCGGCGGTGCGGGCAACGACACGATTTCCGGCGGCGACGGCGACGACCGGCTTTACGGGGATGCCGGGAACGACGTCCTCTTCGGCGACGCAGGAAACGACATGCTGTTCGGCGGCACCGGCGCCGACATCCTCGACGGGGGTGAAGGGGACGACCGCCTTTATGGCGGCGACGGCGACGATCTTCTGATCGACGGCCCCGGCCGTGACGTCAATTTCGGCGGTGACGGCGACGACCGGGTCGTGGCCGCACCCGACGGGGACGACGACATCCATGACGGCGGCGACGGCCGCGATACGATAGACTATTCCCGCACCGCCTCCGGCGTGACCATCGACCTTGACGAAGGCCGCGCATCCGGCGTCGAAATCGGAAGCGACACGCTCTCTTCCTTCGAGGCCGCCATTGGCGGAAGCGGAAACGATAACATAACCGCGAGCACGCGGCACGCGAGCGTCCTGACGGGCGGCGCGGGCGACGACGTCTTCCGGTTCCTGCCTCCGGCCCTGCCGGCGGAAGGTGCCGGGCCTCCTGTTGCGGCAAATCACATCATCCTCGATTTCGCCGTCGGCGACCGGATCCACATGTCGAAATATGACATTTTCGAACGGGTCCTCGACAGGCACGAAGACCAGTTCGAGGCGATCTACGGCGACGACTTGGAAGAGGACGACATTGCCATCCGCTACCGCCACGACCGGGTCGACGAACTGAGCCGGACGGTCATCGAGGCGGATTTCAACCGGGACGGCATCTGGGAAACGACCGTGACGATCGACGGGGCTCGCATGCTCGTCGTCATCGAGCAGGTTTGACGGGAGGCTTCAATGAGCAAGGAAAACAGCAATCCCTTTCGCATCGGTCCGCGGGTATTTGCCGGCACGACGCTCGGTTTCCTCCTGGTTGCCGGTGCGGGCGGCTGGGCGGCGACGATGCAATTGTCCGGTGCGGTCATCGCGCAAGGGCAGATCGCGGTGGACCAGCAGATAAAGGCCGTCCAGCATCGCGACGGCGGCATCGTCAGCGAGATCGCGGTGCGCGAGGGCGATCAGGTGAAGGAGGGGCAGGTTCTGCTTCGCCTCGACGACGCCCAGACGCGGGCCGAACTGTCCATCGTCAAGGCGCAGTTGCTTGAGCTCAGCGTCCGCAGGGCCCGCCTTCTGGCAGAGCGCGATCTGCTGGCGCATATCGAGTTTCCCGGCGATCTCGACATTCGCCACGCGGAAACGCGCCTGCTCGTTACCGGCGAGCAGCGGCTGTTCGAGGGCAACCGCCTGAACCGGGAAAGCCGCAAGCAGCAGCTCGAACTCGGCACGGTGCAGGTCGGAAAGGAGATCGTCGGGCTGGAGGCCCAGCGAAGCTCCAAGGCCGACGAGATCGCCCTGGTGGAAGAGCAGCGGGCCAAACTCGAAAAGCTCACCCGTCAGCAACTGATCGAGCGCGCGCCGCTCTACGCGGCGAACCGGGATTTCGCAAGGCTCCAGGGAGAACAAGGGGAGATCGATGCCGCCATTGCCCGCGCGCGCAGCAAGGTGAACGAGATCCGCCTGCAGATCATCGCCATCGATGAGACGGCGCGCACAGAGGCACAGCGCGAACTGACGGCGGTGGAGACCAAGGTGTCCGAGCTTCAGGACAGGCAGATGGCGATATCCGACCGCCTGTCGCGCACCGAGATACGCGCACCGCTCGCCGGCACGGTCAACGAGCTCAACATCCACACGATCGGCGGTGTCATCACCCCGGCCGAAGTGCTGGTAACCATCGTTCCGGCGAATGCGCGGCTGAAGGTCGAGGTCATGCTGCAGCCGGCGGCCATCGACCAGGTCGAGCCCGGCAGCGCCGCGCGCCTGCGCCTTACGGCGCTGAACCAGCGGACGACGCCGGAGCTTTCCGGCCTGGTGTCCCATGTCTCGCCCGCCACCACGCGCGATACGGCCAGCGGCCAGCTCTTCTACAAGGGAGATGTCGAGATCGGCGAAGGGGAACTGGCCAAGATCGGCAAGAGCCGGCTCATTCCGGGCATGCCGGTGGAGGTTTACGTCACGACCAGCGAACGGACCGCGCTTTCCTACCTCGTAAAGCCGATCGTCGACCAGTTCAGCAAGGCGTTCCGCGAGCGCTGACCTCTTCAGTCCCCGGTGGCAAGGCTATTGGCGCCTGCCGCTTTGCGTGTATCCTGCCAAGGGGGAAATGGAACGGGTGCCGCCTGTCATGGAGGAGCACGAAAGGGAGAAGGGCTGGCTTTCGGGCCTGAACCTGTCGAGCCAGTTCCTGGCGGCGGCGGCAGTGGTGCTGTGCCTCTCGATGGCGGTGCTCGGAACTTGGATCAACCGGCAGATCACACGAAGCGTCCTTGCGGTCTCCGGTTCGGCCGGGGCCGCCTTTCTCGAGGCCTTCGTCGAGCCGCTGGTCCAGGATATCGGTCCGGACGGCCGATTGCCGGCAGAAAGCCAGAAGGCACTTGATGCGCTGCTCTTCGACGACCAGCCGATCCGCAGGAGCATCATCTCCGTCAAGATCTGGAGAGTCGATGGCACGGTGATCTACGTCAACGAGCCGAAGGACCTGATCGGCCGGAAATTCGTCTCGGCGGATGTCGCCAGGGCCGCAGGCGGAGAGGTCATCGCCGAGTTCGACGACATGACGAGCGGGGAAAGCGCCCATGAACAGAAGCTCGGCCTCTCCACGATCGAAGTCTATGCGCCCTTGCACCGCAATACGACAGGGGAGGTGATCGCCGTCGGCGAGATCTACGAGAATGCAGAGATCCTCGACGCACAGCTCGAACTCGGCGTGATGCGGACCTGGATCGTCGTGTGCTTCACCACCCTGGTCATGCTCACGGTGCTTTACCTGATCGTTCGCCGGGGGAGCCGGCTGATATCGCGGCAGCGGGCCGAATTGCAGGCGCGTTTTCGGGATTCGCAGCAGTTGGCGGCGACGAACGAGGAGCTTCGCCTGAAGGCCGAGCGCGCCAGGCTGGACGCCAATGCCGCCAATGAAGAACTGATCGGGCGAATAGGCCTCGACCTTCACGACGGCCCGATACAGATCCTGAGCCTGTTGATGCTAAGGCTTGGCAGGCTCCGGAGCGGCGGACCGACGAAGGAAACGGCCGCCCATACCGCGGCAATCGAGGAGCTGACGGCGGGCGTCATCCATGAATTGCGTGTTCTTTCGGCGGGTCTGGTCTTGCCGGAGATCGGCGATCTCGCCGTAGGGGAGGCCATCAGGCTCGCCGCCCAGCGCCATGAAAACCTGACCGGCACCCGGGTCGACGTCGAATTCGGCGATCTGCCGGAGCATGTCACGGGCGCCCTGAAGATCTGCATCTACCGCATCGTCCAGGAATCGCTGAACAACGCATTCAAGCATGCCGGCGGCGCCGGCCAGCGCGTCGAGGCCGAACTGAGGGGCGCCAATATCGGATTGCGGATATCGGATAGCGGCGGCCTCGCAGCAACACAAAGATCGCCTGCCGCCGATGGGTCCAAGATTGGCCTACGGGGCATCCAAAGCCGCGTCGAAACCTTCGGCGGCACTGTCGTCATTCGATCGCTGGCGGACGGAACGGTAGTCGACGTCGAATTGCCCATCAGCAAGCTGGCGCAGATCGAGGCCGGCCTCAAGCCCGTGCCCGCGCCTTGAACGCGGTGAAAACCCTTCAATTGAGAAGGCCGCTGCCCTTCCGGCCGCTCGCCTTCTCGGCGGTGAAACCGCCAAGCTCCTGCGCGGCCAGCACGACCTCGACCCGGTTGCGGGCATGCAGCTTCTGCATCAGCAGGGTCATATAGTGCTTGACCGTTTTCTCGCTGATCTGGAGACGGTGGGCAATCTCCTTGTTCGTCCTGCCGAGGAGGAGAAGCCGGACGATCTGGTCCTCGCGAACGCTCAACCTGACCGCCTGCGACGCGGACCGGGGCATTGCCGACGTGCGAAGCGCCGAGATCACCTTGCCGGCAAAGCTCGGCGTGATGAACGTCTCGCCGGAGAGCACCGTTTCGATCGCCTGCATCAGTTCTTCGTCCGTGCTTCCCTTCAATACATAGCCGATGGCCCCCGCCTCGAAGGCCCTTACCGCATGATCGATCCCTGCGGAGGCGGTAAAGACGATGACCTTGGTGCGGGGCGCGACTTCACGGCTGCGATGGATCGCCGCAAAGACATCCCCCGGCATGTTCAGGTCAAGCAACAATATATCCGGATGCATCGTCGAAGACACCTCGACGACATCGGAAGCGCAACGCCCGGTGCCAAGTACCTTGAACCCCGGCATTTCTGAAAAGATATGCGCCAGCCCACCCAGCAGCACCGGATGATCATCGACAAACGCTATCGAGACGACTGCCATATAGGTAGCTCCCCCTTGCAGGCATAGATTGTAGGCCTAATGCAGCAAGGCGTAAATCGATAAGTTAACACATGGTAAATTAAAGTCGCCGCATCTGAATGGCGCCTGCCGATGCCCGAGATTTTCGGCCCGGGAAACGCATGCATTCCAATCAGCAAGCTCTGCTGCGAGCGACCGATCCCCGTGATTCCTCGCGACCATCAATCAGCAATACGTTTGGCCGGTGTACGAGAAACTGTTGTATACGCGCGGTCGCGCACCACGCGGGAAGGCAATGATCCAAGAAGGCCGTCTCGCAGTCGGCTGCATATCGCCACCGACTCCCAGACAAGACTTCTGACTTATGGCCACGACTAAAGAGGACCTTTCTGGAGCAGATCGTCCATCCGCTTTGAAAGCCAAGACAGTGATTTTATACGAAGTGGCGACGGCGAACTTAGTGTCGCAAGTTCGGTTCCGATCATGACCTAAGGCCCTAGGCTTGCCCACAACTCGACCTCCTGGAGCGCAGCCGCGCCTTCCGGGCCACGGCGGTGTTGGTATGCGATTTAGAGTTCCGCATGGACGATGAAGAGCCATCCGTGGGGAATGATCCTCAAGGAATCTGCAGGAAAGGGCAGGACGGGTTAGCAGCAGAACCATTGCCGTTCGTTGGATGCACGATCCGCGGTACCGTTGGCTATTGCGGACGCAAGCCGAGACCACATGCGGTCACGCGTGAAACTCTCGAGATCACCGCTCGACCGCGAAAGCGCTAGGTCCGCATAGCTCGACAACAGCGTTGGAACTCCACCGGCAGCTTCCATCTCATGAAGCGGATCGGGTTCGGGGCGCAGTAGAACGCGGTGCCCCCATACACCGGACCGCTCGTCTGCCAACATGGCCGCGAGCAAATCGACGTCACCAGACTGCTGGATGCCAATCGATGTCAGATATCGCATCAAAGGATAGTAGACGACTTGCCTACACCCACCCAGAACTCTCGTGCCGGGCAAGATGGAAATTACAAGAAACGCCGTGAAAAGACTCGGGAGGATTGCACGCGTGCGCAGCGCGGCCGCCAAGCGAGATGGGATGAACTCGACTTCGAAACACGACGCCTTGTCTGCCCTTAGCCGACCCATAACAAGGCGCAACGGAACCACGCGGTGCTCTTCCAGTCGCCAGAAGAAATCCGTCGTTTGCAGCACCCATCCGGCCCATAATCCGGCATTCAATTGGTCGAGCATAGCCAGTATCGACTTTGCAACAACCCCGTCACCGACGAACTGGGTTGCCATCCAGGAATCGGAGTTCTCGAGGTGATCGGCTATCAGATCGGCCACATCAAAATCATCCAGTTGGAGCAACTTGACCGAAGGGGGAAAAACCCGGTCCCAGAGCGCATGATTGCCCGCCTTGATCGCCTCGGCTGCCGACCGGAATTCGGTGTCGGGGAGTGCGGCGAGGAGACGGATCGCGGACGGATTGGGCGCTGTCTGACGCTTGGCGTTCGTCAGAGCGTACCGGTAGGGCCCATTCAGGCAGCCGATGCGGCCACCATCCATCCGGCTGCGTGGAAGGCCGAACAAATTGAGTGTCTCGCCGCCGATCCGAATCCAACCCGGTCCCTTTTTCGCGCGTTCATTGAAGCTCGACGTCGAGACGGAGTAGGTGATGTGCCAGTTCCGGCTATGAGCCATCAGGCCCATTAAACTGAACAGGTGCGTATAGAAGGCGTCTGGCTCGAACAGGAGCAGGCAATGCGGACCGGTCTGTAGTACCGGACATGCAAGGAGTTCGCGTCCTGCTGCCTGAGCTTCTTTGTCCGTATAACCCGACCTGCGCGCTGCGCGCTCGAAGCAGATGCGAAGCAGGCTCCTCGCATGCACGCGCGTGGTGCTTTCCGTGTGAAAACGCTCAACACTATAGACCTCCGATGCATACGCCCCGAGCGGCCTATCCCAATAAGGGCCAAGATACGGCATGAGATAGGAAAGAGAGCGCCGCACATCGGCAGGGCTACAGAACGCCTCTGAACTTCCCGACGCCGATCCGGGCATCTCACGATGCCTTGGCGTGCTTCGGAGCCAGTGCCGCCATGCTGTTGGCGCACCGCCACGAAAGAGCAGGGCCGAGTGGCTCAGAGGGCGTGTCGATGATGACCGCCGGCAGTGCCTCGTAGCAGAAGGCGGGTGGAATGGCGGGCTTGACCATCAGTGATACGAACTCCGAAATTGAGGCTCGCGAATTTGAGGAGACGATGGTGTAGAAGTTGCCGCTGTTCCAGGTCAGCACCGAATAGCGGAAAAACAGTTGCAAGGCGGCAGCCGTCGTTTGTAAATCGACCTGACAATCCGCCATTGTCTCGAGGACTTCCGACTTCTTTTCTGAAATCTGACCGGCTGAGAAATATCGACTCTTGAAAAGGTCGTCTTTCTGGCGCTCGCGCTCGGCATAAAAGTCGCGATTCTTGTGCGCCAGCTTGTGAACCTGCAAGAGAATGCCCCCATGCCGGATGCGCGGGGCGATGAATGCGAGTTGCGCAGTACGATCTCGATCATACATTTGGAAAGTCGTGTCTTCGACGAGCACATCGAACCCGTCCCGGAAGGGCAGAAGGCCGGGATCGGTTGTGTACCGGTCAGCGTCCAGCTCGAAGAACGGGCCTAAGAAGAAATGTGCGTGCTCGCTTCCCCGTCTGGCAAAGAATGCCTCGCGATTGGCCAGCGTCGGACTGCAGGCGAGTGTCTTTATGCGGCCGTCGCCCAGCGCAGCGACGGACCGCGCCATGCAGCCCGTTCCGGCGCCCAGCGTGTACACCGTAGACGCTTGGGCCGACTTCGCCCACGCGCGAAGGCAGAAGGCAAGTACCGTTGCCCCGACACGGCAGGTCTCTTCGAGCCTATAGGGAATGCTCGCATGATAGTGGCTGTCGAAGTTACCGAAAAGCCGCACATGCGTGTCGGCGTACACCGCACAGTCGAGATCGAAGTCATGAAGGCTGATGTCTGGTTCAGGCAAAGCAACGTCTGGGGCCCCACCTTTCCCGCTCGCCGTGCGTTCAAAGAACGGGGCGAACGACGTCAGTCGGGGCGCGTTGCGCCAACGCTCGATAGTCTGCGGGTCGACCATAATCGCCTCCAGGTTGTTTTGCGGCAGTGTAGTTCGCGTTGGCCAGCACCAACAATGTGTACGTAAGCGCCGGAACCTATTGATCTGCGATTGCCACGCCGATTGTGCGCGCGATTAGAACCTCAGCCAATCTATCGAAATCGACAGCTGGACCGATCGCGAGCCGAAGAGCTGCATGGAAGCGTCGTGACGAAGAGCAGGCTCGCTCCGATCACGCCGAGCCGGGGGGGCGGGCGCAGACATCGCCATCATCAAACAGTAAGCAGATGACGAGGTAGATATGCTATGCCGAACGAGGATACCATCCGGCGTTCTGTTTCTGGTCGTGGGAGCGTGCGCGGTAACGACAGCACGTTCGATGACCTTGTCGTTCCTGCCCGTAAAGCTCGATCAAATCTTCGGGTTGAGCCCGGCGAAAATTGGCTTCCTGCTGGGGGCCGGTTCATTGATCGGCGCTTTCACCGCACCGATTATGGGTGCGCTGTCCGACGATATAGGGCGTAGGGCTATTCTTACTCTCGTTCTCATGACGTTGGCTCTCGGTATGATCGCGCTGGGGCTTGCCGAAAGCGTGGTATGCTTCTGCGCCGCCCAGATTGTCACCGTTGCCGCGATTTCGCTTTATGGGCCGATGTCGCGCGCTATGATGAGCGATATCTGCGCTGAACCTGTCCGTCTCAAATACTTTTCTTGGCGCTATACCGCGTCAAACGTTGGCTGGGCCGTTGGCCCCCTTATCGGGGTGGCGGCGGGTGTCGCGTCGACCGCGCTTTTTCTCGCTGCAGCTGCGGTCTATTTCCTGCTCGCCTTTATTCTTCACCTGATACATTTTCCCCCGTCAGGTCGGGCAAAGGAGCAGGCTTCTATCGGAGCAGTCACGTTCCTTGGGAGTATCCAAGCTGCAGTCCGCGACCGCCGCCTACGATGCTTTGTTGCAGGCAATCTTTTTCTGCTGGCAGTCTATGGTCAATGGACCGCAACACTCTCGCCTTATCTCACAGACACGCTTCCCGGCGGGACCGAGATTTTCGCCTATCTGGTCTCGATAAATGGCGTCGTCGTTCTCTTCGGCAATCCACTGGCGAGACGGATCGTTGAGCGATTTGGCCCGTTCAGAACTCTCACGATAGGATGCGTGTTCTTCTTGGTGAGCCAGGTGGCGTTTATGGTTTCGGGCAGCTTAACAGGGCTATCTGCATCGATGATCGTTTTCACGATCGGCGAAATTCTCACCGTGCCGTCAGAATACGCCTTGATCGATGCCGCGTGTACATCCCGAAATAGAGGGAGCTACTTCGGCATTCAATCGTTCTCGATGATCGGTAGTTTTGTTGGCGCGGCCGTTGGAGGGGCGGTGCTCGGCGCTTCCGGCGGGGCCGCGATGTTTGGCGTCTTCGCAATGTTTGCTGGAATCGGGCTAACGTTCTTCGCAGTAGGAATGCGTACATCACCCCGGAACTCTTGACGGCCCTAACGCGGCGTCTCCCGGTCGGAGCCCACGCCGGAGCGCACGGCGTTCGTCCGGTTCCGCCGCAGCCTTGTCGCCCACGGACTGGACAAATCCGTGTTCGACGTGATCACCGGCCAGTATAGCGCGACATTTTAGGAGAGAATCTCACCTTGTTTGTCGCCGCCCAGGCCAGCTAACGGCAAGGACAATAGGGGTTACGACCGGCACGCTTGTAGCTACGTTAGCGCTCAGCGCTACCTGGCCCTCGCCGAGCAGAAAGATTGTCTATGCTGGCCCGTACCTTTAGCCAAAATCTCTGCCGCTGGCCTCGTCAATAGACAATTTCACGCCCCCCATATGGCAGTTTCTTCCGAAAGCCAACATGGGGCCGCTATCTCCGCGGACTTTTCTACATCGCCCTTCGGTCTTGTCCCACCGCTATGCTCGCCAAAGTGAACGCGGGATATCGAGATGATAGCAAGAGCCCGCGCCTTGACGTTAGCTCTCATAAATTTGGAGCAAATCTTGATGAATGCCATTCCAAAGATCATGGCTGCGGTCCAACTGGTTGGGCACGGCGGGCTCGACAAACTCGTCTATCGTCGTGACGTGCTGGTTCCTACTGTCCTACCCGGCGAGGTTCTGATCAAGGTCAGCGCCTGCGGGATGAACAACACTGACGTCTGGGTGCGCGAGGGTGCGTATGGAAAGGAAGATGATCCGGGGGCGGTGTCCACGTGGCGGAGGCACGGCAACACACTGACCTTCCCGCGGATCCAAGGTACGGACGCAGTCGGTCATGTCGTCGCGGTCGGCGCCGGCATCGATGAAGGTCGGATCGGGGAGCGCGTGATGATTGATTTCTCGATCTACAACCGCGACGACGACAGTCTTGCAGACATTGACTACATCGGCCATGGGCGTGACGGCGGCTATGCGGAGTACATGACCGTACCTGCCGAAAACGCGCATGTCGTTTTAACGAACATGAGCGATATCGAGCTTGCAACCTTTTGCTGCGCCTATCTTACCGGCGAGCGAATGCTCGAGCGCGCGCGACTGGCTTCTGGCGAATTGGTGCTGGTCACTGGCGCTTCAGGCGGCGTCGGCTCCGGGATAATTCAACTTGCCCGCGCCCGTGGCGCAATTCCAATCGCTGTAACCGCGCCTGGCAAGGAGCGGGCGATGTACGATATTGGTGCTGAGGCGGTCGTGACGCGTGGTAGAGGCGACTTGGTGGAGGCGGTCCACAGCGCCACGAAGGGGCGGGCGATCGACGTGGTCGCTGATCTTGTTGGTGGTGTAATGTTCAATGACATGTTGCGAATCCTTCGCCCGGAAGGCCGCTACACAACAGCGGGCGCCATTGCCGGTCCCGTCGTCCAACTCGACCTCAGAACCATGTATCTCAAGCAGCTTGAGTTGCATGGATCAAGCCAGGGCAGCCGCCATGATTTCCGGCGATTAATCAATTACATCGAACAAAACAAAATTCGCCCGCTTGTTGGCGGGATCTATCCCTTGTCCGAGTTTCACAGGGCCCAAACCGATTTCATGAGCAAGAATTTCGTTGGAAAACTGGTCGTAGTGCCATAGTGGCGCCAAAGGCTGGCGAACCTGCACTGCGCGCGGGTACCGTCCGCGCCCGTCCACTGCCTGACCAATTCCACCATCTCCTATCGTCCCGATAGAGCTCCAGAGGGCTACGGTGGAGGAAACGCGTTGTTGTCGATCCAGCGTCTAACTGCGGGCATGCAGGTATAAGGCTCCGCGCAGCGCCGTCCAAATGACATTCCTGTCAGATCGAACGCAAAAAGCTAAGTGTCGGACCACAAAGAAGTTGAGCGATATGAATCGTTTGTGATTCCATGCAGTTAAGTTGATTCGACGGGGGGCATGGAGCGATGTCCACGAAGGCGACCCGCGGGAAATATAATCGCGATGGTCTGCGATATCCGAGCGATTTGACGGACGCGAAATGGGGGCTGGTTGAGCCTTTGATTCCTCCTGCCAAGCGTGGTGGTCGCAGGCGTGAGGTCGACGTGCGCGAGGTCGTCAACGGCCTGCTTTATGTTCTCAGCACGGGCTGCCAATGGCGAGCCGTGCCGAAGGACCTGCCGCCGAAGAGCACGCTATTCAGCTATTTCGACCTGTGGAACTGGGACGGCACGCTCGGCCGCATCCATCAGGAACTCTACGTGAAATGCCGCGAAGCGATGGGGCGTGAGGTCAGCCCGACGGCGGCGATCATCGACAGCCAGAGCGTCAAAGGCGCGGAAAAAGGGGGCGTTGCATCGACCCGTGCGGGTATGATGCGGGGAAGAAGGTCAAAGGCAAGAAGCGCCATATCCTCGTCGATACGGTAGGGTTGTTGCTGCAC
>Ga0182737_1000183_pt1 | contig 114152 bp, 107 predicted proteins | sample eDN5th30CBELigOP_FD_128878 | JGI IMG/M metagenome (GOLD analysis project Ga0182737, IMG submission 128878) | Enriched Organic Plus compost microbial communities from Emeryville, California, USA - eDNA 5th pass 30_C BE-Lig OP (version 2) (version 2) ... | reverse complement strand
TCCTGAGCAGCATGGCGTCGCAAAAATACTGGCGCGACGATGTGCGAATTTGCGGCTCGCCAGGAGATTTGAACATCTGCTCGCACAGCGCGACGTTCCAGCCATGTCCTGAGGTCAGTCTAATGCGGGCAGGGGGCAGCTGCAATACTTGGCTGGGTCGACAGTTGGACCAGGTGGCCTGACCCCGAGCAAGAAGGGCAATTCTAGAACGGAATCTCGTTGTCCGAAGTGGTGTTTGCTGAGTCCCGGTCGGCCTCGATCCGTTCGATGAAGGAAAGCGATGCCAATACGCAATCGACGATGAACCGCGCCTCCGAAACAGCAAGGAGGTCGTTGTCATGCGCGAAAGAGCGCTTGTTGCACGCGTCATTGAGACCTTCAAAGAGCTTATGCTGAACGCGCAGGGTCGGTAGTGCAAATTGGCTCACTACACCTTCATCTCGCACCGCTTTGCCATATGCACCGAAAATGGCGTGTAGTGGTGTCGATGGATCGCACGGCATACCTCGATCCGCTAGCAGTGCACGGAACCGCTTCACGCAGTATGTGTGTATGCGATCGAGTGCCACATCAGGCTTGTTGCCGATCAGATCCCCAGCGATCGACGCTCGTAGCTTGGGCAAAGTCGTATCGCTCGAGAAGTCCTTGAACGCCTCGTCCAGATTAAGCGATGAGGAGTTCTCCAACTCGTTGGTGAACTGTTCGAGCCACATCTTGAGTCGCGTCTCCTGATCGGAATTGTCTTCCACGAAACCGTCCAGGCTACAACGATAGTCCCATAGTGCGCGAAGGACGCGAGCAACGAGGCGTGGCTCGGCGACCTCGATAAAACCCCTCAGCGTCTTGCCCTTGCTATCGCCCTCGATCTGATAACGTTCGTCAAAAGTATTGAAATCGAAGAATTCTTCAAACCATTCACCCATGGTCCGGTCAGAGAAATTCAGAACGTAGCCACCACCACTGTGAAATATCTGGTCGAAGGTGATTCTGTGCTGCGGCGTCAGCCGGCGTGTTCGACCGAGTATTTCCGGTTGCTTATTGGGATCTGGAGCGGTGCTTTGCATCATTCCTCAAGATAGTCCGAGGGGTACAGGTCGCGCAACTTCGAGAGGGCACGTACCGCCGCTTGACATCTCGAACTCGACCGAAGCTGCGCTAGGTTAGGAGCGACCGGCTTGCCCCGCAACTCCGGCTTGTCGCGCTGCTCGGCCGAGGCATAGAACGCATCCATATCCACATGGATGATCTTGCCGATATTCCTGTCTGGCTCGGCGGCCTCCCCGATCTGTTCTCCCGATCCCGACATGCTTCGTCGTCAACCTGTCGGAGTTGCCGGTTTTTCGATACCTTCCAGCCGATCGGCGGGCAAAGGTCGTTGCAGGGCCTTCGCCTCGCGCCAGTCGGCCGTCAGCCAGACCTCCACCTCGTCGGAATTGGTCAGGATCACTGGCATTGCCTTGGGATGGATCGGCTTCACCACTTCGTTGGCATCAGTGGTGAGGAAAGCGAAGAGTTCATGTTCGCCCGGTCTCGGCGTGCGGTTCGATCCGCGCGTCCCTTCCCATCGGGTCCAGATCCCGGCGAAGAAGAACAGGGGCTGCGCCTGGTCGAGCGCGAACCAGTAGAGTGGTTTGCGCTTCGTCATCGGATCAGGCACCTGCCCGTATTCCGAGAACGCCGTCGCCGGGACGACGCAACGGTGCTCAACCCCGAGCCACTGTTGCCAGTGCCGTATCCAGGTCTTGCGAACATTGGTGACGCCGGTGTCAGGCGCGTCCGGGGTCTTCAGATGCTCGACCGGCGTGGGCATTCCCCATGTAAGGCGAGCAAGCTCCAGCCCGCCATCGGTTTTGCGCACGACCGGCGCGGGCCGGTCGGGATAGACGTCGAGGATCGGTTCCAGATTGCCGATACTGTCGTGGGTGAGCGCCACGAAATCCCGGATCGCCTGCTGGTTGGTGGTCAGATTGTAGAGATTGCACAAACCCGCTTCTCCGATTTTGCGGCCATCATACGCCAGAAGTTCCGGCAAGGCTTCCGATCACATCTTACGAGACTCAGATTGACTCCCGCCGCGCACTAGAACAAACAAAGAACATAACGACAGGATTTGCCCTTGAGAAGATCCGGAGCCTGCCTTCCAGATGCACGAGCTCGCCATCAGTCCAGCCATTGCGGCCCTTCGTGTGCGAATCGCGCAGCTTGAAGGTGATGGCGCTCGCGCGCGGGAAGTGCTGCCCTTCGGCGTTCCGTCTCTGGACCGCAAACTGCCCGGTGGTGGGTTGGCTCTTGGCTGTCTGCATGAGGTTGCGGGCGGCGGCAACGGCGCCGTGGACGGCGCGGCGGCGGCCTGTTTCGTGGCCGGGATCGCCGCGCGGACCCAAGGCAAGGTGCTGTGGTGCGTCGCCCAGCAGGATCTGTTCGCGCCGGGCCTGGAACAGGCCGGCCTGCCGCCCGATCGCGTCATCCATGTCGAGGCCGGCGATGACAAGTCGGTCCTGGCCTGCATGGAGGAAGGCCTGCGGCACGGTGGGCTGGGCGCGGTGGTCGCCGATATTGCCCGGCTGCCGATGACCGCCTCGCGGCGGCTGCACCTGGCCGCCAAGGAAAGCGGCACCATCGGCCTCGCCCTGCGCCGCTGGCGGCGGCAGGCCGAGGCCAGCGATTTCGGCCAGCCGACGGCGGCGATGACCCGCTGGCGGATCTCGGTGCTGCCGTCCCGGCCTTTGCCCGTGCCCGGCGTCGGTCGCGCGCGCTGGCTGATCGAACTGATCCGGGCGCGGGCGGGAGAATCCCTCGATATCGAACTGGAGGCGTGCGATGGCTCGGGTCATCTCGGTCTTCCTGCCAACATGGCCGACAGACCGGCTGCGGCGGAAGGCCGGCGACACAGCGCCGCCAGTTGAGGTGCCGCTCATCATTGCAGGACGTGATCGTAACCGCCGTATCGTGACGGCGGTCGACGCGACCGCGCAGGCGCTCGGCCTGCGGGTCGGCATGCCCGTCACCAAGGCGCAGGCGCTGGTGCCGGGACTGGTGATTGAACCCGCCGACCCAAAAGCCGATGCCGAAAGCTTGGAGCGCCTCGCGCTCTGGGTGTTGCAACGGATCGCGCCGATTGTGGCGGTCGATCCGCCGGACGGGATCGTGATCGACTCTACCGGCGCGGATCATCTGCATGGCGGCGATGCGGCGATGCTCGATGCGCTGATCGGGCGGCTCACCTTGTCGGGTGTGTCTGCACGGGCCGCCATTGCCGACACCTGGGGCGCGGCCCATGCGCTGGCGCGCTATGGGTCCAATCCGGTGCTGATCGCCATGCCGGGGGCCAGCATCGACATGCTCGCGCCGCTGCCGCTGGAGGCTCTACGGCTGTCGCCCGCGATCCCGGCTGGCCTGCGCGATCTGGGGTTTTCCCGGATCGGCGATCTGATCGGCCAGCCCCGCGCGCCCCTGACGCTGCGCTTCGGGCCGGAACTGTCCCGTCGGCTGGATCAGGCCCTGGGCAACAGCGCCGAACCCATCGAGCCGCTGCGCCCCGAGGACATGATCGAGGCGCGGCGCAGCTTTGCCGAACCCATCGCCGCCGCTGAGACCATCGCCCGCTATATTGGAAAGCTGGTCGCAACGCTCTGCGAGGCGCTGGAGACCCGCGGCCTCGGCGTGCGCCGCCTCGACCTGCTCTGCCACCGGATAGACAGCCGTGTCGAGACCGTCCGCATCGGCCTCGCGCGGCCGGTGCGCGACCCTCAGCGCCTGACCCGGCTGCTCTGCGACAAGATCGAGACCATCGACCCCGGCCTCGGCATCGAGATCATGACGCTGACGGCCACGCTGGCGGAACCCATGACCGAGCGCCAGGCCGTGAGCCACCTGATCGAGGCGCCCGAGCCTGACCTGTCAGGCCTGATCGACACGCTCGCCAACCGGGTCGGCGCCCGCGCGATTTATCGCTTCGCGCCGGTGGCCAGCGATGTGCCCGAGCGATCCGTCTGCCGCATTCCGGCCCTGGCGGAAGAGACCGGCGCGGGCTGGCCCGATCACTGGCCGCGCCCCTCGCGGCTGTTGCCCCGTCCCGAGCCGATCGAGACCATGGCGCTGCTGCCCGACCATCCGCCGAACTGGATCTCGTGGCGCGGCGTGCGGCGGCGGGTGCGCCGGGCCGATGGCCCCGAGCGGGTCTTCGGGGAATGGTGGAAGCGCGATGCCGAGCTGGTCGCGGTGCGGGATTATTTCCGCATCGAGGATGACGCTGGCGAACGCTTCTGGATCTTCCGCGCCGGTGACGGCGAGGATGTCGCCACCGGATCGCATCGCTGGTTCCTGCACGGGGTTTTCGGATGAATGCGCCCCGCTATGCCGAATTGCAGGTCACCACGCAGTTTTCCTTTCTGCGCGGGGCCTCTTCGGCCGAGGAATTGTTCGCGACGGCGGCGGCGATGGGGATCGAGGCGCTGGCGGTGGTGGATCGCAATTCGCTGGCGGGCATCGTTCGCGCCCATGAGGCGGCGAAGGCAACCGGCATCCGGCTGATCGTTGGCTGCCGCCTCGATCTCGCCTGCGGCATGTCGGTGCTGGTCTATCCGACCGACCGAGCGGCCTATGCCCGGCTCTGCCGGCTGCTGACGCTTGGCAAGGGCCGGGCCGGCAAGGGCAAGTGCCACCTGGAATGGGCCGATCTCACCGCCTATGGCGAAGGGCTGATCGCGGTGCTGGTGCCGGATGATGCCGATGAATACTGCGGGTTCCGATTGCGCCGTTTGCGCGATGCCTTCGGCGACCGGGCCTATCTGGCGCTGACCCTGCGCCGCAGGCCCAACGACCAGATGCGGCTCTGGGAGCTTTCGCAACTGGCGCAGCGGATCGGCGTGCCGACCGTCGTGACCAATGACGTGCTGTTCCACGAGCCTGGCCGGAGGATGCTGCAGGATGTGGTCACTGCGATCCGCCACAACACCACCATCGACCAGCTGGGCTTTCGCCGTGAGCGTCATGCCGACCGCTATCTCAAGCCGCCCGCCGAGATGCGCCGGCTCTTCGCCCGCTGGCCCGAGGCGCTGGCCCGCACCATCGAGATCGCCGACCGTTGCCGCTTCAGCCTGGATGAGCTGCGTTATCAATATCCGGAGGAACGCGACGATCCCGCACTGACCCCGCAGGAAACACTGGTGCGGATGACCTGGCAGGGCGCGGCCAACCGCTACCCCGAGGGCGTGCCGGATGAGGTGACGGCGGCGTTGCGCCATGAGCTGACCCTGATCGGCAAGCTCGATTACGCGCCCTATTTCCTGACCGTGAACAGTATCGTCCGCTTTGCCCGGTCGCGCGGCATTCTCTGTCAGGGGCGGGGATCGGCGGCGAACAGCGCCGTCTGCTATGTTCTCGGCATCACCGCCATCGACCCCGGCCGCAACGATCTGCTGTTCGAGCGCTTCGTCTCCGAGGAACGCCGCGAACCGCCGGATATCGACGTCGATTTCGAGCACGAACGCCGTGAGGAAGTCATCCAATGGGTCTATGAGAACTATGGCCGTGACCGGGCCGCGCTGACCGCCACCGTGACCCGCTATCGCTCCAAGGGCGCGCTGCGCGATGTCGGCAAGGCCATGGGGCTGCCCGAGGATCTGATCCAGACACTCTCCGGCCAGCTCTGGGGCTGGTCCGAGACCGGTGTCAACGATCAGCAGCTTCGTGAGTTGAACCTCAACCCGGAGGATCGGCGTTTGCGCCTGACCCTTGATCTGGCCGCCCAGCTTCGCGGGGCGCCGCGGCATTTGTCGCAACATCCCGGCGGCTTTGTCCTGACCCATGACCGGCTGGACGAGTTGGTGCCGATCGAACCCGCCGCCATGGCGGATCGCCAGATCATCGAATGGGACAAGGACGACATCGACGCCTTGCGCTTCATGAAGGTGGATGTGCTGGCGCTGGGGATGCTGACCTGCATGCGCAAGGGGCTGGATCTGATCGTGGAACACAAGGGCATCGCCCTTGATCTGGCGACGATCCCGGCCGAAGATCCGCGCACCTATGCGATGATCCGCAAGGCGGACACGCTGGGAACCTTCCAGATCGAAAGCCGGGCGCAGATGTCCATGCTGCCGCGCCTGAAGCCGCGCACCTATTACGATCTGGTGGTGCAGGTCGCCATCGTCCGGCCTGGCCCGATCCAGGGCGATATGGTCCATCCCTATCTGCGCCGCCGCGAGGGGTTGGAAGAGGTCGATTATCCGACACCCGAACTGGAGAAGGTGCTGGGCAAGACCCTCGGCGTGCCGCTGTTTCAGGAACAGGCGATGCGCGTCGCCATTGAATGCGCGGGCTTCACCCCCGGTGAGGCCGATATGCTAAGGAAGAGCATGGCCACATTCAAGCACACCGGCGGCGTCTCGAAATTCCGCGACAAGCTGATCTCGGGCATGGTTGCCAAGGGCTATGAACAGGACTTTGCCGAACGCACCTTCCGGCAGTTGGAGGGCTTCGGCTCCTACGGCTTTCCCGAAAGCCATGCGGCAAGTTTCGCGCTGATCGCCTATGCCTCGGCCTGGCTGAAATGCTGGCATCCCGATGCCTTCTGCGCCGCGCTACTGAACAGCCAGCCGATGGGATTCTATGCCCCGGCCCAGATCGTGCGCGATGCGCGCGACCATGGCGTCGAGTTGCGCCCGATCTGCGCCAATGCCTCCCGCTGGGATTGCACGCTGGAGCCGACCGGCAACGAGGCGCGCTTTGCGGTTCGGCTTGGCCTGCGCATGGTCAAGGGGCTTGCCAATGCCCATGCGGCGGCGATTGTCGCCGCCCGTGCCGATCAGCCATTTGCCTCGGTCGAGGATCTCTGGCGGCGGGCCGGGGTTCCGGTCGCCGCATTGGTCCACATTGCCGAGGCCGACGGTTTCCGCCCGCCCTTCGGCCTCGCGCGCTGCGAAGCGCTTTGGGCGATCAAGGGGTTGCGCGACGAGGAACTGCCGCTGTTTGCGGCAGCCTCGGCACGCGAGGGCCTGACGGTTTCAGAGATATCGGAGCCGTCCATCGCCCTGCGGCCGATGGCGGCTGGCGGCGAGGTGGTCGCGGATTACAGCCATACCGGCCTGTCGCTGCGCCGCCATCCGGTTGCCTTCCTGCGCGAGGCTCTGCGCAAGCGCCGCATGGTCTCCTGCGCCGAGGCGATGGGCGCGCGCGACTGCCGCTGGCTGGAGACGGCGGGGATCGTCCTCGTCCGCCAGCGGCCTGGTTCGGCCAAGGGCGTCATGTTCATCACGATCGAGGACGAGACCGGCATCACCAATCTCGTGGTCTGGCAGAAAGTGTTCGAGTGCTATCGGCGGGCCATTCTCTCATCGAGCATGATTGCCGTCAGGGGGCGCGTTCAGCGCGAGGGCGAGGTCGTGCATCTCGTTGTCCATCGGATCGTCGATCTGTCGCGGGATTTGGCCAGCGTTGGGCAACGCGACGTGGCGGCCCTCCTGCCGGATGGCAGAGGAAGCGAACTCCACCAAGAATCTCCGACGCCTGATCTGCGCGGTCAGCCACCGAAGGGGCTGCGGGCGTGCAGTATGGCTGTGCCCGACCCGCACGTCGACGCGATCAGGGTAAAGACGCGGGATTTTCGGTAATGGTCGGAACCTTTACGACACCCAGCAACCTCGCATTGACCGCAGTTGCAGAAAACGAAATCGGCTCTTTGCGGCCGCACGACCGCACAGAGGCTAACTTCTGCTTTCCTTAGCCAGATTGATCGTACGGCAACAGGGATGCTTGAAAACTTGCCTGCTACACTCAGTCGTCGACCAGCAGCAGATACATCCGCATGCGATCCACCACCGCAGGGTACTCTTCCATGTTTGAGATCTCTGGCTCACGCTCGATAGTGGCGGAATAGGCCTGATGCGTCTGAACGCGGCTCAGAAAGCCGCGCTTGATGTCGCTAAAAGCGAGCTTGTTCGGGGTGTCGAAGCCGCGTCTGATCCCGGCTGCAAGGCAGTCAATGACAGAGACCGGCGTAGCCGTTCCGTCGGCGACGGCAGGTATCTCGCTTGCCGTGCGCGCGGCTAGACCGGCAGCGAAGGAAAGGCTGAGAGGCACTAGCTGAGAGACTAGCTCACGGGCACGCGGGCAAATCGCTTTTTCAGCGGGGTCGCCGCCGAGTTGTCTTTCGATTTCGCGCAAGGGTTCGCCGCATAGCCAGGCCAGAATGCCGGGTTCGAGGTTTCTTACGGCGTCGGCCGTCAGCGGTCCGTCCTTCTTGTTTCCGGTAGCGCCGAGAATTGCTCTACCATCACGGATCAGAATAGCATCGCGCGCATCCTGATCCTCTGCAAGCCAGTTGATGATCCAGGACGTCCAGTCCGGTATTGTCTGGGGTAGCCGTTCAATCTGATCCTCGATCCTTTGCCGCAGCGATTTGAGGATGCCGAGCGGCGCGCCGCTCTGGGTGGCAAGCTCCGCCAGGACCTGATCATCGGCCTCCTTCGCTCTCTCGCCGATAAGCTCGTTCAGTCGCGCGACTTTCGCATCGAACCCCGCTTTCTGATTGATCCTTATGGCCGTGAAGGCAGCCAGTGATCGTCCTATCGAAAAGCGCGTCGTTGCTTCGGTTTCTGCGCCTTCAGGCGCGACCGCAGTGGCTAGGCGGTTCAGGGCATACTCGACGTCGGGATCGGCAGCAGCCGCCACATTGATGCGATCAAGAATTGTCTGCAGGGGATCGCTCAGGGACAGGCAGCGGTCGTCCTCTGGCAGTACCGACTTCAGCTTGTCGAGCACCCCTTTTGGGAAGGCCCTACCTTGCCTGAATTGAAGCACGACTTCAGGGATCAGGAGCACGATGCCGTTGGCGAGGTGACCGGCGCGCCCTGCACGGGCCGCAGCATTCAGTATCTCGTGCGCCTCCAGGTCTTCACGCCCTCCTTCGTCCGGGTCGCTGCGCTTGTCCCCGGCAAGAATGGCAATATGAGCTGGAAGGTTCAGACCCTGCGCCAGCGTCGGTGTAGCAACGATGACTTTTGCCCCGTCGGCACGGCGGAACAAGCGTTCTGCCAGATCGCGCTCCAGCCTGAGCATCAGCGCATTGTGGGGCACGGCGGCAGCGGGACCGGCCAAGATCGCATGTTCCAGCCCGCCAAGCTCGATCTCCAGCGCCTTCCATCGCTCTTCTTCATCTTGCGTTTGCTCTGGCGGGTCGCCCAGCAGCGCCGAGATTTCACGCGCAGTGGACGCGGCAGTATCCTTGCGGTTGACGAAGACGATACCTTTCAGGCCGTTGCGCGCCGCAGCAGCCGCAACTTGCGCGGCGACCTTGTTTACATTCGGCGTCAGATAGATCGAACCATCCCGGTTGAGCTTACCGGTTAACGGGACCGGCGCATCGGAAATGGCCGCCAGGGTGCAGCTTGGCGCTGCACCGGCCAGCCAGTTGTGCTGAAGCCCGAAGAGAGCATGCGGCGGGCATTGCAGCGCTTCGGCAGCTGGTTTGCGCAGATGCTTTGCGCGCTTTTTCTTTCGGGCATCCTCCGCGCGCTGAACGGCGATCGCGTTGCGTCTCATCTGCACGATGGCGGCACTCTCATACAGCAGGACGCCGCGCGCCTGTCGGCTCGGCTTCCAAAGCGGATCGGCAAAAACACAGGTCCGACCGGTGAGCTCTTCAATCCACTCTGCGAATGCCGCGCCATTATCAAGCATCGCTGAAAGAAAAAGGAAATCGGCTTCCGGCGCGATGCTGTTGAAGGCAAGGACGCAGAACATTCCGTCCAACGCCCGGCGGAGATTCGATACGGGGCTGAGGAGATGACATTCGTCAAAGACCAGCAGCCCTACGTTTTCAAAAGCCTCGGGCGAATATGACAGAAGTGCAAGACAGCGCTCCGGCGTCATGACCTCGATGCTTTCGAAGTTGGTACCGGGAGCGAACAAGCGATCGAAATCGCTCGAAACAACCGAACCTTCCAGCGATTCCGGGAAGACCTTCTGCAGATCGTCGGTGAGTTGATCCACAAGCGCGTGAGTTGGAGCCAAGAACACAACCGACTTGCCGCTTGCCAGTACAGCAGCAATCTTCAGGCAAGAGACCGTCGTTTTTCCCGCGCCGGTCGGCAGAACGAGCACGGCGGACTTGCCGCTCTCGTGGAATCCTTTCGCTATGGCCTCCCTATGATTGGGCCAAGCGAAAGGTGCGGCATTCGCACGATGCCTCAGCCAGCTTCGCCAATAATCCCGATCTGAACCATTGGGCGGCTGCAGGCGTGTAACCGCCGCGCCCGCAATGGAGTCGTAGGCTGCCAGCAGCAGTGATGCGAGGTGACGTGGTCCCGGATAGGTGGTCTGAAAATTCTGGGACAAATCGCCGAGGCGCCCGTGCTCCAGCGAAGAGAGGGCCAACACGCGGGCGAACGCCGCCCTTGCGCCGTCGAACCGCCCTGCCGCCTTCTCGGGCATATCTTCTGCCAGAACTTCCGCAGCAAACAACTCGACACCGACGACAAGGCTCTCGAAGAGCGCCGTTGTCCCCCGCTGTTCAAGCAGTCCGCCGGAGAAGAACCCCTCCGGACGGCGCTGCGCGCGGTCAAGAATGCTCTGGAAATTGCCGCGCGCCAGGTCACGGATATCTTCGGCCAGAATGGTGCAGACATAGTCCTGCCCTCCATCTTCCGGCCTGATAAAGCGCGCGGCTTCGTGGGCGTCCGCATACTGCTCGGCCACCAGAAAAAGCACCGCCGCCGCGATCGCCGGATGGATGCGATCCCGATCCATGATGGCAACAGACCCGGCAGCATCGGTCTGCGCGAGGTCCTGCGCCAGAATTTGATGCGCCGTGCCGGCAACGAATGCCGCCGCTCTGCGGTGGTCGGCATCACGCCGGACGGACACAACGATCTCATAGGCGTCGGCAATACGGGCGAGAGGCCATTCGCCGTCAGCAGCGCCGTCACCCGCCGCCTCTTCAGCGCCATCGACGCGCCTCATTCTGCGGGCAGCCAGTTCTGCATACTGCGCTGTAAGCAATTGCGGCAGCTCGGCAGGATTCAGGCCTGGCAAGGCTGGCGCAGTACGCATGATTTCCGCTGTCACCGGATCGAACATTGGTGATCGTCCTCCCCGAGCACGTCAATGAAGGCGATCGCCCGACCGGCAATCTCGTCAAACCAGGTGCGCAGTTCCGAAGGCGGCAGGAATGTCGCCCCGATGCGCTGCGCCCCGGTGATCTTTTCAAGCCCCTCATATCCTTTGAACAAAGCTGTGCGTCCCGCCTCCGAGTCGTGGTCAGGGTTGATCGTCAATCCGGCGCGGTAGGCCCTGAATGCCATATCCAGTACGCGCCCTGCAGCCTCCATGACCGCTTCGTCGGGAATCCTGCCGTCAAGCAGCGAAGATGTTGCCGCCACCAGCTCCGAAGCCCTTTTGCCCGCATGGTAGTTTCGGAAGGCAGGCAGAACTTCGTCTCTGAATTTTCGCCGGGGGTCGTTCGAACATTTGTCTTCGAGAATTGTCGCGCGGACGACCGTTTCACCTTTTTCGTCCAGTTCGATCATGAGCCCGTCAAGACCCTGTGTCGTCGCGCTGATGTGCGGGTCTCTCATGAGCACGTTGGCGGCAGCACCCTGTCGGGCGGCGATCCAGGAGATCGCCTCGAAGATCAGACCGTCGCGATGCCATCGGTGAGCGTCCTGCTTTTCCGGCGTGTCTCCGGTCACGGTCAGACGCTGTTTCGCGTCGGAACGGAGCACGTCGATTGTCAAGGCCGGAACCGCTGGCTGCAGGTCCGCGATAATTCGCGCCGCGTGCTTCGCCTGTCCCATCGCGATGATCGCTATGAGCCGCGCTAGTAACTTGACATCACCGACCGTCCAGTGATCGCCGACACAGTGCTCGTTGACCTTGCACGCTGCCGTCGAAATCGCCGTTGGGGACGCAACTCCGGCCTCCGGCCCGGCCGAAACGGTTATCTTGTCGGGGCTGTCTATCTCATGGGCCTTGTTCATCTGGTTAAGACTCTCTTAGCAGCGGCGGCTGCATGCGCGTTCTTTTCAATGACAGTGCTGCGGATGTGCGACAACAACTACATGACTTTATTTGGTTTTACGTGAGAAACGTACTTCAAGTCGAGCAATCTGTTCTGTGAAGTGGCTCGAGGGGTAGCTCGCGATCGGGAACATCGGGAAGTTTGTGGTCATTCGCGCTCACGGCAACGAACGTCCGTTCTCCGCCCCTTCAATCGCTCAAGCCTCTGTTCGGACTGTCACACTATGCAGGCGCAGTGAACGACTACAAGGTTCATCATGGCTGAGATTCTCAGGTGGCAGGGAAAAGCCTTCCCCCTGGTCGGCACTGCGTTGCCGACGCACCCCCATCAGCGGGGAGACCCCGCAACGCCCCCTGAGAGTTCGAGTGCGGGCGGGTTTTCCGTGACGGGTTAAGGACTGGAGGAGTGGCCTCCGGCGCCCGTCGCGGAGATCATCCCGATGGCCAGACAGGACCGCGCCCGTGAAGGCGGCGCCCGCAGCAATCTTTACGACGACATCACCGGCAAGATCATCGCCGAGCTGGAGGAAGGACGGCTTCCCTGGGTCCAGCCTTGGGGGACTGCGGCGAAAGCGCCGCTTGCCATGCCGCGAAACGCCGCGACCTCGCGGCAGTATTCCGGGATCAATGTGCTGATCCTCTGGGGTGCCGTGGTCCAGAACGGCTATCCGACCCAGCATTGGCTCACCTATCGCCAGGCGGCAGCCCTCGGCGGCAATGTCCGTAAGGGCGAGCACGGCACGACGGTCGTCTATGCCGACCGCTTCACCCCGGAAGACGAGAAGCGCCGAGCCCGCGAGACCGGTGAAGAACCGGGACGCGTCCCGTTCCTGAAGCGCTTCACCGTTTTCAACACCGCGCAATGCGAGGGCCTGCCAGAAGATATTGCCGTGGAGGCGCCACCACCGCCGCCCGGTATGATCGAGCCGAAGGTCGAGGCACTGATCCGCGCGACCGGGATCGATTTCCGCATCGGCGGAGATCGCGCCTTCTATGTGCCGGCACTCGATTATGTGCAGGTGCCGCCGCCGGCCGCCTATTTCGAGCCGATTAACTGGCACCGGACGGCGCTGCACGAGATGGGGCACGCCACCGGCCATGCCTCGCGCCTGGGGCGGGATTTCTCGGGCAGCTTCGGCACGAAGAAATACGCCTTCGAGGAGCTGGTCGCCGAGATGAACGCGGCCTTCTGCTGCGCCTCGCTCGGCATCGTGCCGACCGTGCGCCACGCCGACTATATCGGCTCCTGGCTGGAGGTGCTGCGCGAGGATAACCGCGCCATCGTCCGCGCCGCTTCGCAGGCGAGCAAGGCGGCCGACTGGCTGCTGTCGCATCTGCCCGACGAGGACGGCGCTGAATCGGTTGCGGCCTCGACCGAGCGGAGGGTGGCGGCATGATCCTCCTGACCCGTACCCAGCGTGCGCAGCTCCTCGCCAATGGCCGGCAGCGCGGCGCCGATCACGTCCCCGTCGTCAAATTCTTCAATCCCTTCGGCGCGGGCGTCTGGCTCGCCACCGAGCTGGATCAGGGCGGCGACATCATGTTCGGCCTGGCCGATATCGGCTACCCCGAACTCGGCTCGTGGAGCCTGGAAGAGCTGCGTGGGGTCCGGTTGCCCTTCGGCATGGGGATCGAGCGGGATCTGCTCTTCACCGGGGATTTCCCGATCTCGGTCTGGGCGGAGGCTGCGTGGGAAACCGGCAGCATCCAGGCGGCGGAACGAGCCCTCTACCGCGCCGGTGCGGCATTCACCCGCACATCCACAGATACGGAAAGCCGGGAATCCTGATTTCCGGTTGCCGGCTTTGTGGCCTGGCGTCGCACTCTTCAGAGGAAGAGGGCGGCGCTTCGCTTCGTGACGGGTTGGAGGTCGAGAGAGTGGCTCCCGGCCGCCCGTCGCGGAGAAATCACCATGGCCAAAGCTGCCAGGAAGAAGCCCGTCGCCCCGATGATCGTCTTTTCACGGGCGCGCGACATTCCGTTCAACCGCATCAGGCTGTCGGACAGCAATGTCCGCGAGACCGATGTCGAGGCGGGTCTGGACGAACTTACCCATGACATCGACCGGCGCGAGGATCTCGTGCAGGGTCTCAATGTCCGCGCCATCCTCGACGAGGACGGCAATGAGACCGGCGAGTTCGAAACCCCGGCCGGCGGCCGCCGCTACAGGTCCATCGCGCGCCTTGTCGAAGCCGGTCGCTTCCCGGCCGAAGGGCTCGTGCCCTGCATCGTCAAGAAGGCCGATGCCAAGACCTCGGCAGTCGACGACTCGCTGGCCGAGAACCTGCTGCGCCTCGCCCTGCATCCGCTCGACCAGTTCAAGGCGTTCAAGCGGATGTTCGACATGGGCATGTCGAAGGAGGAGATCGCCGACGCCTGGCGGACCACGCCGCGCTACATCATGCAGCGCCTTCGTCTCGCGACGGTCGCGCCGGCGCTGCACGACGCCTATGCGCGGAATGAGATGACGCTGGCGATGCTGGAAGCCTTCACCGTCAATCCCGACCACGAGCGCCAGCAGCAGGTCTGGGAGCGGATCAGCACGTCGTGGCAGAAAGAGCCCTGGCACATCCGCAGCCTGCTGACCGAGACCACGGTTCCGGCTGCCGACAAGCGCGCCCGCTTCATCGGGATCGACGCCTATGAGGCGGCGGGCGGCCCGGTGCTGCGCGATCTCTTCTCCGACGAGAACGGCGGTTGGTTGCAGGACGTCACGCTGCTCGACCGCCTGGTTGACGAGAAGCTGCGCACTGTCGCCGACGAGATCGCCGGACAGGGCTGGAAGTGGATCGACGCGGCAGTCGAACTTCCCTACGGCTACGCCAACGGCCTGCGCAGGCTGGTCGGTGTGACCCAGGAGCTGACCGACGAGGAGCGCACCGCCCGCGAGGCGCTGCGCGACGAGTATGACGAACTCGAAGCGCAGTATGCAGAAGCCGACGACCTGCCCGATGAGATCGACCAGCGGCTCGGGGAGATCGAAGCCGAGTTGGAAGGCTTCGAGAACCGGCCCGTCACCTTCGCGCCGGAAGACATCGCTCGTGCCGGTGTTTTCGTCAGCATCGACCGCGATGGCGAGTTGATCGTCAGTCCCGGTTATGTCCGCCCCGAGGACGAACAACCCGAGAGCGTCGATGGTGAGGATGCGGGCGAAGGTGCCGACCCGTCCGATCCCGATGCGGTGCAGCGCGCGGTTATCACCGTCGGCGGCGAGCCGGTCCCGGACGGCGATGAAGAGGAGGACGATGCCGTCAAGCCGCTGCCCGAGCGGCTGGTGACCGACCTGACCGCCTGGCGGACGCTGGCGTTGCGCAATGCGCTTGCCGAGAATCCGCGCGTCGCCATGACGGCGCTGCTGCACAAGCTGGTTCTCGATACTTTCGAGCGCACCGCCACCTCGGGAACCAGCCTCTATGCCGCCGTGCGTCACATCTATCTTCCCACGGATGCGACCGGGCTCGCTGACAGCGCCGCCGCGAAGATGATCGACGAGCGCGCGGACGCCTGGCGGGGCGACATCCCCGCTGGCGATGACGACCGGCTCTGGGACTGGATCGACGGTCTCGACGATGCCAGCCGCCTGGCGCTGCTCGCCCATTGCGTCAGTTTCGGGGTCAACGCGCTTTACGAGCGGCCCAACCCCTATTCGGGGAATGGCATCTCGCAGCACGGTCTCGACCGCCGCATGGCCGAGGCCGAACGGCTGGCACAGGCCACCGGCCTCGATCTCGTCGAAGCGGGCTGGAGGCCCACGGTCGAGAACTACCTGGGTCGCGTGACCAAGACCCGCATCATCGAGGCGGTGCGCGAGGGCGCCGGCGATCGCGCGGCCGATCTCATCGCGCATCTCAAGAAGGGCGATATGGCGAAGGAGGCCGAACGGCTCCTGGCCGATACCGGCTGGCTGCCGGAGCCGCTGCGCCCCGCCATCGAGGCGCAGGCCGTGGATGGCGCGACCGATCAGGACGAGGACAGCGTGGCGCTGCCCGACTTCCTCGCCGGTGGCCATGAGGACACGGCCGAGGCCGCCGACGATCCGGAGGCCCTCGTCGCCGCCGAGTGACGCGCAGCAGCGGGGCGGCCTCCGCCGCCCCGCATTCCATCCCTTCCATCTCAAGGCCCGGCATCTCGCCGGGCCGCTTTCGTTTCAGGAGCAAGATCATGTCCGCTTCCCTCATTTTCGACATTGCGCCTCTCGGCTCGCTCGTGGCCTATAGCGACGGCCAGCCGAAACCGCCCGCACGTTTCACCAAGAAGCTCGCCGCGTGGAAATCCCGCAACGGGGCCGGTCGCCTCGTGCGCAAGGAACCGGGCCGCGAGCGCCCGACCTACACGACGCCGCCGTCCTTCACCCTGCATGAGGGTGATTTCGGCGAAGGCGGCATCATCCTCATCACCATCATGCGCAGCTACGGCATCGACAGCGATCTGAGCTTCCGGGTTGTCGAACGCCCGAAGATCGGTCAGGTCCGTGTTGTGCAGGATGTCGGAGAGAACGTCGAATTGCTGCACCTCGCGGAGAACCACGAGGCGGCCGAACTCTGGCTAGCCAGGAACGGCTACAGCCGCGCGCGCCTCGAGGAGATCACCGCCGACGAGGCAGGCGCCGATGCCGTCGAGGGTCGAGCTGCCGCGTGACCATCGCCGATCCCGTTCATCCGGCCCGCTTGTCCCGTGACGGCGGGCCTTCTTCGTTTCAGGAGAACACAATGGCCATTCCCGATCCCGTTCGAACGAACTTCGACACTCTGCTTCGTGCTGCCGATGACGGCAATCTCGCCCTTATGGAATGCCTCGACGCCGCGACCCGTGAGACACGCTATGTCCTGTGCGCGGTCGGCCGCGACGGGGGTGATTACGTCTTCACGCCGTTCGGCCATCTCGCAAGCGGCAACCCCTATGACGCCTATCTGCCGCCGGATCCCGACGATCCTGCCGGCTTTGTCGAGAAGGCCGAAGATGGGGGCGCATCATGATGACGGTCGATGAAATCTTCGCCGATGACCGCCGCAATCCGCCATCGGAGCGCTCGCTTCCCTGGGAGGAAACCCGCAACGGCGTCACCGTCATCGTGGAACCGAAACCGCATTGGGCCGAGGACATGCGCGCCTTCCGGCTCGATGCCCGCGAATACTGCCGCTATGCCGACTGGACGGCCCATGGCGCCCGGACGCGCTTTTTCGGTCATATCGACACCTCCGGCGACGATGTGATGATGAAGGCCCGCGCCATGATCGCCCGCGAAATCGCCGATGGGTTCTGGGACTGACCGGCCCTGAAAGCCGAACCTTGCACACGGGGCTATCGGGTATCGCTGCACAAGCAGCGATGGATCGAGTTCGAGCTTCACCATTGCGCCAACTCCTTGGTGTTGTGGGGGCAACGGGTTCCGTCCCCGGCCTGAAACACACCCTGAATATCCGCCGGCAACGAGGCTGGCGCAGCAAAGCATCTGCGACGGGTTTCCGGCACCGGCTCGACGCAAAGCACCATCCCCCGCTTCCATTCGCTAACCTTGGTCCGACCGTCTCTTTGCATTCAACCCCGGTGGGGTCGGCTTACGCGCGCGTGCCGCCCTCGGGGATTCGGAAAGAATCCGAACGCCCGAGGGTGATTGCAGATCCGGTCAGACACTTCGGGCGCCTGTCGCGCGGGGGATGGTCCCCCGCCTCCAAAGACAGGAGCCGGAACCCATGTCCTACGCAGATGCCACCGCTTTCGCCGCCAGCCTCGCCACCACGCTGATGGTCGTGATCGTCGTGTTCCAGGCCGGGGACGGCACCCACGGCGCCATGCCCGCCGACGAGTTCGACGGCGACGAAGAGATGGTGAAGCTCGAACTCGATCCCTTCGGCTGAGGCGCGAAAGCGCCTCCGCCCGACGGCCCGGCCCGCGTCAGGCGCAGCCGGGCCTTGTGCCATGCGCAGGCTGCGCATCGCCAGCGGCGGTGCCGAGGCCTCGCCTCGGCTGTGGAAAGGGAGAGTTGGGCCGGGATCGGGGCGAGCCTGGCGGAAGGAGAGGAGAGCGCCGCCGGGCCATATCATCCCGCTCTCCTGGAGGATCATCCAATGACCGATACCGACAAACCAGCCACGCCGGAATTCGACATGGCCGCCAGCGTCGCGCGCTTCTTCGCCGAGCGCGATGAGCGCAACCGTCGCGCTGAAGCGGTCCGTCCCGACAACAAGACGGCGCTGTTCGATGCGCTGGCCGCCGCAGGCATCACTCTCGTGACCGTCACCTTCGACGGTTCTGGCGACAGCGGCCAGATCGAGGACATCACCGCGCAATCGGACGACCGGACCGTGGACCTGCCGCAGGGCGAGATCACCATTGCCACGGTGGCATGGGGAACCGACAAGGTGACCGCAATCTCAATGGGCGTTGAGGCGGCCATCGAACAGCTCGCCTATGACTTCCTCTCGGAAACCCATGGCGGCTGGGAGAACAATGATGGCGCCTATGGCGAGTTCAGCTTCGATGTGGCGGCGCGCACCATCACGCTCGACTACAACGAGCGCTACACCGCCACCGAATTCTACAGTCACGAGTTCTGAGGGGGCGGAAATGGCACATCCCTATCATCATGCGCTCTCGTCGGTGAAGAAATGGGGCGGCACGGTCGAGGATTACTTGCCCATCCATAGCTGGTTCGATGCCAGCAAGGAGATCCTGGCCGATTTTCGTCATCGCGCGCTTCGCCACCATGCCGAGGGCATCTTCATGGCCGAGACCATTTTCGGGGCGACGATCACCCTGTCCACCGGCAGGGTGATCCCGGCCCGATGGGTCGGGGAGCAGCATGTCCGCGAGGATCTGGGCCGTATCCCGTCCTTCGCCGATTGGGCGCGGGCAATCCACCCGGCGCCTTGGATGGGGCGGACGCAGCGGATCGAGGCGGAGGTCGATCCGCATTGCGTCAATGGCCGACTTCAGGAAGAAGTCTGAGCAGTCGCGTCAGCCTCCCCCTTATGAAAGCCTCTTGCCATGCTCAGCCATATCGTCATCTCCGTCCTGCTCTGCACGGCTTCCTGCGAACCGGCGGAAATCCGCGTCTGGGACGGTGACTCGATCCGGCTGGGTATGGGACAGCAGTCCGAAGCTGTTCGGATATTCAACATCGACGCTCCCGAAATGGAGGGCCGCTGCATCCATGAAACCGACCTTGCCCGGCAAGCGAAGATCAGGCTGGCGGAAATCCTGCAAGGTCGGCGGGTCGAAATCCTGCGTCAGGGGACCGACCGCTATGGCCGGACCCTGGCGGCGATACGCGTCGAAGGCCGCGATGTCGGCGATATTCTCGTCGATGAAGGGCTGGCGAGAACCTGGGCCGGGCGGCGTGAGCCCTGGTGCTGATCGCCGGATCGTCCCGCCGAGGTGCGGGACGATCCACCGTCGGGACGGGAGAGTAAGAGTGCGGGCCGGTTGGCCGTGACGGATTGTGAGGCGGGAGAGGGGCTTCCGCCGTCCGTCGCGGAGCATTCCCCATGAGCCTTTCCCACCACACCACTTTCGCCTCGATCGGCGAAATTGTCGCGCGACAGATCCTGCCCCGGCTGCGTCATGCCCAGAAGCTGCCGCTGCGCATCTCCTGCATCGGTATCGCCAGCGATGACGAAAGCGATGACGTCGGCGGCTTCGACCGCACGCTCGTCATCGGCCAGTGCCAATCCCCCGAAGAGGCGCTGATCATCGCCAGCCAGCGCGTTGCGCGCGGTGATTTCCGCGTTGGACAGGGCGATGCGCTGCGCTTTCGCCCCCGCGTCATGGTCATTCAGGACAACGAACTGGGCCTTGTCCTTGCCGGTGAGGTCCGGGCCGGGATCGTGCTCTGGCAGCATCCGGTCGCCTCCGACGCCGAGGCTCGCCGCACCGTCACGGAGGCCAGCCGTCTGCGGGGCATGGCCTTCACGGCATCCGGGCGCGGCGATGCGGTATCGGCTCGTGATCTCCGCCACCGCGCCAGCCTGCTCGAGGCGCGGCTGGTCGATCCCTTCTGGCGCGAGACGACTGCCGATCTGCTGCGGCTGCCACAAGCTGCCTGACCTGTCGCCCCTTTCCATCCACTAGGCCCGGCCCCGCGCCGGGCCTTCTCGTTTCAGGAGCCTGACATGGCCGACTACTTCACCCATTTCTCCTGCCTGCTCGACGTGGGCAGCCCCGAGAACGCCGCCCGCGCGCTTGATCTCTACAACGCGCTGGCGCACGAAAACGCCGCCGAAGATCCGCCCTCGGACGGCTTCATGCTTTCGATCCAGCCCGAACATGGCGGCACCCAGCTCTGGATGCGCGATGACGGCACCGGCGATCCCGAGCATGTCATCCAGTTCGTCAAACGCTGTGCCGCCGCGTTCGGCCTGACCGGGCTATGGGGGATGCAATACGCCAATACCTGCTCACGTCCGAGAATCGACGGGTTCGGGGGCGGCGCGCATGTCCTCGACCTCGCCACCGGCGAGACGGTGGACTGGATCTACACCGACGGTTGGCTTTCCACCGTTCTGGACGGGGGCGACCCCAATGCCTGACGTCATCGAAACCACGGTCTATCGGCTCGACGAGCTTTCCGAAGCCGCGAAAGACAATGCCCGCGCCTGGTATCGCGAGGGCGGCTTCGACTACGATTGGTACGATGCCGTCTATGAGGATTTCCGGCGGATCGCGGACATCCTCGGCATCCGCATCAAGACCCGCACCGTCCGCCTCATGGGCGGCGGCGTGCGACAAGAGCCTTGCATCTGGTTTACGGGCTTCTGGTCGCAGGGCGATGGCGCCGCGTTCGAAGGCCACTATTCCTATCGCAAAGGCACGGCGGCGGAAATCCGTGCCTATGCGCCGAAGGATGCGGAGCTGCACCGCATCGCGGATGCCCTACATCAGGCGCAACGCCGCAACTTCTACCAGTTGACGGCCGAGACGACCCATCGGGGGCGATACTATCACGAATACTGCATGGCGATCTCGGTCACCCGCGACAGCCCGACAGGGCAGGGCATGACCGCCGATGCCGAGGAGACCGTCATCGAGGCATTGCGCGATCTCGCGCGTTGGCTCTATCGCCAGCTTGAGCGCGACTACGATGACCTGACTTCGGATGAGGCGGTCGATGAGGCCATCGGTGCCAACGAATACAGCTTCACAGTTGATGGGAATCGCTTCGGCTAAAGCCCGGCTTTCCGGGGTTACAGTACCGACCGCAGGTCCGTCCGTGAGAAATCATCGCCGACAAAGAGCAACGGACAGCCGCGCTCGCTCGCGACCTCATAGGCGAAGCAATCGCCGTAGTTGAGACCGGCGGGATGAACGCCCTTGCCCCAGCGGGCATAGGCTTCGGAGATCCTGCGTGCCGAAGCCTCCGTGACGGAGACGACCTCGAACCCAAGGCCCTCGATCAGGGCGGCAATCTCTTCCCCAACATTGCGGCGCCCGGCCACGATCAGCGTCTCGGCCACGGTTCCGGCCGAGATCAGCAATCCGTCCGCCGCCTCGATCGCCGCCATGCAGGTCTCGGCCTGCGGCTCGTCCAGCACGATCGCCATCAGCGCCGAGGTGTCGACGACGATCACGCCGGCATCCCGTCATCACCATAGAGGAAGTCCTGACTGCGCGCGGCATCGGCGCCGGGCAGTGCCTTGCCCCGCGCCGTGGCCCGGACCCGCTCCATCAGCGCACGCCGGCCTTTCGGGGTCGCTGCGACAGCAACCCGCACGAGGCGGGCGACCTCATGGCCCCGCCGGGTCAGGATCACCTCGTCGCCGGCCTCGGCGCGTTTCACCAGTTCGGTGAGCTGCCCTTTCGCCTCGGTGACAGAAACCCTCATCGCACATCGCTCCAGATGTTCTCCGCTATCCTGCCAAGATGGTCCATAGAATGGTCCATTTCAAGCCCCCAGAGCGAGAGGAGGGCCGGGAGAGGGTGCCTCCGGACGGGTTGAGAGAGGGTCGTCCGGCTGCCGTCCCTTTCCCTCCAGGAGACCGATCATGGCTTTGCCCGAACTTGCTTCTCAATCCGCAACCCGTGTCCCCGACGCGCGCCGCATGGAGTTCCTGCCGCGCCTTTTCGGCCGGCGCCTGCTCATCATCGGCGAGCATGCCGTCTTCCGATTCATGGAGATCCTCAGCCCCGCCGATTACGGCGGCGGGCTCTGGGATTTCTACGAACGCGCCGGCCAGCCGCTCTATCTCGCGCCGACATCAAAGCCCCGTTACCTCCTGTTCTGCGAAGGCAACGGTTTCGAGGGCGAGGTCTCATGCGATGCGGCTGGGATCATCGCCACGCTCTTCGCCTTCTCGCATCTTTCCTTCCGCTACGATGACGACGAACTCGCCGAGGGCTATGGCCGTCTCTACGAACATGCCGCCAATCACCCGGAGGCGGCGGCGATCTTCCAGGCCATCGACTGAAACCCACAAGCGCCCAGCCTGACGGTCGGGCGCTTGTTTCATGCCTGCTTTCGCCACGGCTTCAGAGCGAGAGATGGGCCGGAAGGGGTTTGAGCCGGTGCGGTCGAGAGAGAGCGCTGCCCGGCTTGATCCTGACTTGCTCTCCCGAGGAATCCCCGATGAACATGATTTCCGCATCCGCGGCGGCATCCGCCACCGCGCCGCTTCCGCGCGACCACGACGCCGAGACCGCAGCCCGCATATTCACCGCTGCCGGCCTACTGCTGCCGCATCTGGAGCGCGGTCAGCGCGTCGATGCCGCCACGCTGCGCGGCGCGATGGAAGCGGGTTTCGGCGCTTCCGATGCCACCGGCGCCTGGACCTGGAAGCTGGCCTATGATGCCTGCGAGGCTGCGACCGTCCTCTTCCTGCGCAAATACGGCAATGTGCTTTTCCGTAAAGCCGCCTCGAAGTCGGCGATCCTGCCGCAGCTCGGCAAGATCTCCGGGCTTCTGCCGACGCATACGCGCCGCTCGGAAGAAGCGCAGACCTTCCAGCAGTTCTCCACCCCGATCCCGCTCGGTTTCGCGGCGGTCACGGCGGCGGCGATCACGCCTGCCGACCGTGTGCTGGAGCCCTCGGCCGGCACCGGGCTCCTCGCCATCCTGGCCGAGATCGCCGGCGGCACGCTTCTCGTAAATGAACTGGCCGAGATGCGCGCCGGCCTGCTTTCCTCTCTCTTTCCGGCCCTTTCCGTTACCCGCTTCGACGCGGCCCAGATCGATGACCATCTCGATCCCTGCCTTGTCCCGACCGTCGTGCTGATGAATCCACCGTTCTCGGTCATGGCCAATGTCGAGGGGCGCATGCGTGACGCCGCCTTTCGCCATGTCGCTTCGGCGCTGGCGCGTCTTGCGCCCGGCGGACGGCTCGTGACCATCACCGGCGCGAGCTTCGCCCCCGATAATCCGGCGTGGACCGCCTCCTGGACCCGGCTGCAGGAACGCGGTCGCGTCACCTTTTCCGCCGCCATCGACGGCTCGGTCTATGCCAAGCAAGGCACCACTGTCCCGACCCGGCTCACGGTCATCGACAAGCTGCCGGCCGAAGATGCGGCGGTGTTTCCGGCAGCGCCTGGTGTCGCGCCGGACGTGGCCACGCTGATCGCCTGGCTAGCCGACCTGCTTCCCACGCGGCTGCCGGTCGATCCCGGCCTGACGGTGCCGGTCGCACGACCCACCGCGCCCCGCACCGTGCGCGGCTACGTCAACCGCGCCGCGCGATCCGCGCCCGCCGCGCCCCTTGCGGAACCGGAGGCCGTGCCGGTCGCCTACGAGACCGTGGATTGGGAACCGGCCGAGGGCGGCGGCCTCTCCGACGCGATCTACGAGGAATACGGGCTTCAGACCATCCGCATCGACGGGGCGCAGGCGCATCCTACCCAGCTCGTGCAGTCGGCCTCGATGGCGAGCATCGCGCCGCCGAAGCCCAGCTATCGGCCGACGCTTCCCAACGACATTCTCGGCAAGCTGTCCGAGGCGCAGCTGGAGACCGTGATTTATGCGGGCGAGGCCCATGGGGGCTTCCTCGCCGGGGGCTGGACGATCGATGACACGCTCGACAATCTCGCCGCCGCGCCGGAGGATGCCGAGGGAGCAATCCGTTTCCGTCAGGGCTTCATGATCGGCGACGGCACCGGCGTCGGCAAGGGTCGGGAATCCGCCGCCATCATCCTCGACAACTGGATGCAGGGGCGGCGTAAGGCGATCTGGATCTCGAAATCCGACAAGCTGTTGGAGGACGCGCAACGTGACTGGTCGGCGCTCGGCATGGAGCGGCTGCTGGTCACGCCGCTGTCGCGATTCCCGCAAGGCAAGCCCATCACGCTGAACGAAGGCATCCTGTTTCTAACCTATGCCACGCTGCGCTCCGACGACCGGGGGACAAGGGTTTCCAGGGTCAAACAGATCGTCGAATGGTTGGGCACAGACTTCGATGGGGTGGTGATTTTCGACGAGGCGCATGCCATGGCCAATGCCGCAGGAGGCAGGGGAGAACGCGGCGATGTCGCCGCCTCGCAGCAGGGCCGTGCCGGGCTGCGCATCCAGCATGCGCTTCCCGATGCCCGAGTCGTCTATGTCTCGGCCACCGGCGCCACCACCGTCCACAATCTCGCCTATGCGCAGCGGCTCGGTCTCTGGGGCGGCGAGGATTTCCCCTTCTCGACCAGGGCGGAGTTCGTCGAGGCGATCGAGGCCGGCGGCGTCGCGGCGATGGAGGTGCTGGCCCGCGACCTGCGGGCGCTTGGCCTCTACACCGCCCGCTCGCTGTCCTTCAAAGGCGTGGAATACGAGTTGCTCGACCACGAACTGACCCCTGAACAGGTCCGCATCTACGACAGCTATGCCGATGCCTTCGCCATCATCCATAACAATCTCGATGCGGCGATGCAGGCCGCCAACATCACCGGCGGCGAGGGCGGGTCCGGCACGCTGAACCGGCAGGCCAAGTCCGCCGCCCGCTCGGCCTTTGAGAGCGCCAAGCAGAGGTTCTTCGGGCACCTGTTGACGTCGATGAAAACCCCGACGCTGATCCGGTCCATCACGGCCGATCTGGAAGCGGGACATTCTTCCGTCATCCAGATCGTCTCGACCGGCGAGGCGCTGATGGAACGGCGGCTGGCAGAGATCCCCACCGAGGAATGGGGCGATCTGAAAATGGACCTGTCGCCGCGCGAATATGTCCTAGATTACCTTGCCCATTCCTTCCCGGTCCAACTCTACGAGCCGTTCACCGACAGCGAGGGCAATCTGTCCTCGCGCCCGGTCTATCGTGATGGCCAGCCGGTCGAGAGCCGCGAGGCCGCGGCCCGGCGCGACGAGATGATCGCAAGCCTCGCCAGCCTGCCGCCGGTTCCCGGCGCGCTCGACCAGATCATCCAGTATTTCGGGACCGACACGGTGGCCGAGGTCACGGGTCGTTCGCGCCGTATCGTCCGCAAACGCAGCGTCACCATCGACTGGCTCGTCGTGGAAAGCCGCGCCGGTTCGGCCAACCTGGCCGAGACGCAAGCCTTCATGGACGATCAGAAGCGCGTGCTGGTCTTTTCCGATGCGGGCGGCACGGGCCGGTCGTATCACGCCGAACTGTCGGCGAAGAATACCCGGCTGCGTGTCCACTATCTCCTCGAAGCCGGGTGGAAGGCGGACGCCGCCATCCAGGGCCTCGGCCGCACGCATCGCACCAACCAGGCACAGCCGCCACTGTTCCGACCGATCTCGACCAATGTGAAGGCCGAGAAGCGCTTCCTCTCGACCATCGCCCGCCGTCTTGACACGCTGGGCGCGATTACGCGCGGCCAGCGCCAGACCGGTGGTCAGGGCCTGTTCCGCCCGGAAGATAACCTGGAATCGCATTACGCCCGTGACGCGCTGCGCCAGCTTTATCTCCTGCTGGTGCGCGGCAAGGTCGACGGCTGCTCACTGGAGCGGTTCGAGGCTGCCACCGGGTTGAAGCTGATGGATGCGAACGGCATCAAGGACAATTTGCCGGCCATCACCACCTTCCTCAACCGGCTGCTGGCGCTGACCATCGAGCTTCAGGGCATCCTCTTCACCGCCTTCGAACAACTTCTGACCGCCCGCATCGAGGGCGCCATCGCCTCCGGCACCTATGACGCCGGGCTGGAGACCCTGCGCGCCGAGAGCTTCGTAGTGACGGATCGGCAGGTGATCTACACGCACCCGCGCACCGGGGCCGAGACCAGCCTGCTGACCATCACCGAACGCAGGCGCAACCGCCCGGTGACGCTCGACGCCGCGCTGGCGGAACTCGACGATCCCCGCGCCAGGCTGCTGATCAACGAGCGCTCAGGCCGGGCAGCGGTGCAGATCCCCACCACCAGCGTGATGTTGGACGATGGCGAGATCGAGCGCCGCGTCCGGCTGATCCGGCCGATGGAAGCGCAGAACGTCCAGGTCAGGATGATGCGCGAGACCCATTGGGTCGAAGCCGACAGGGATGCCTTCGTATCGGCCTGGGAAGCCGAAGTCGCGGAGGTGCCGGAGTTCGCCGAGTCCACCTTGCACATGGTGACGGGCCTGCTGCTACCGATCTGGAAGCGGCTGCCGAACGACTCCACTCGCGTCTATCGGCTTCAGTCTGACGCCGGCGAGCGCATCATCGGCCGCAAGGTCTCCCCGGCTTGGGCGGCCAATGCGACCGAGACCGGCATCACCTCGGTCTCGCCGGACGATGCCTTCGCGGCGCTGCTGGAAAGTCGGACCATCCTCGATCTCGCTGAGGGCCTCCAGCTTCGCCGGGTCCGGGTCATGGGGGCAAACCGGATCGAGCTGTCGGGTTTCACCGACACCATGCGCCAGCGCCTCACGGCCTATGGGCTGTTCCACGAGATCATCTCCTGGAAGCTGCGCATGTTCGTGCCGGTCGATGCCAGCGGTCCGGCGATCCTCGGGAAGCTCTTCGACCGCTGGCCGGTCGAGCGCATCGGCGAGCGGGAGGCAGCCTGATGCCCAGGCACGACGCATCCGAACTGGCGATCCGCCTTGGCCGAGAGGCCGAGGCGGTCTGCCGCCACTACCTGTCGTCCGGCCACCGCGCCGGGCGATACTGGCTGGTCGGTGACGTGCAGAACACCCCAGGACGCTCCATGTTCGTGCGACTGACCGGCCCGGAATCCGGCAAGGGTGCGGCGGGCAAGTGGAGTGACATGGCGACGGGAGAGCATGGCGACCTTCTCGACGTCATCCGCGAGGCGCTCGGCCTCGCCGATTTCAAGGACGTGGCTGAGGAAGCGCGCCGCTTCCTCGCCCTCCCGCATCCCGAACCGGCAAAGACGAGAGCGCCGACCGACAGCACATCCGGCGCGGCACCCGGTTCGCCTGAAGCGTCGCGGCGGCTCTTCGCCATGGCGCAGCCGATCCACGGCACCCTTGCTGCGATCTACCTCAACCGGCGAGCGATCACCACGCTCGAAGGCACCACCGCGCTGCGCTACCATCCCCGGTGCTATTACAGGCCCAACGAGCATGCGCCCACCGAGATCAGGCCGGCGGTGGTCGCCGCCGTCACCGATCTCACCGGCCACCAGACCGGCGCGCATCGCACATGGCTCGCCCCGGACGGTTCCGGCAAGGCGCCTGTCGAGACACCGCGGCGGGCGATGGGCGACCTTCTCGGCCACGCGGTCCGCTTCGGCATCGCCGATGAGGTGCTCGCCGCCGGCGAGGGCATCGAGACCGTGCTGTCGCCGCGCCAGGTCCTGCCCCGCATGCCGATGCTGGCGGCGCTTTCGGCCGCTCACCTCGCCGCCATCCTGTTCCCGCCGTCGCTGCGCAGGCTCTATGTCCTGCGCGATCGCGACCCGGCCGGGGACGGTGCAAGAGACCGACTGGCCGCCAGAGCAGCCGATCTCGGGATCGAGGCGGTCTCGCTCATGCCGCGCGAGGGCGATTTCAACGATGATCTGCGACGCCATGGCGCCGATGCCCTCGGGGCGGCCTTGAAGGATCAGCTTCATCCCGAAGACGTCCGCCGTTTCATGGAAGGGTGAGGGTGTGATCGGCCCCGGAGGCTCGGTCCGGCTCGGCCTCTGCCGGTTTCGTTCGCTTGCCATCGGCAGGTGCATCCACCGCCGGAGAGTCCCGCACCCACGGCCTTCGGAGAGGGCGATCGGCGCACAAACGGGACGGGCAGGCAATGGCCGGGAGCGACTAATTTCCGCCGGCGGGGAGCCACCCCACGCGACAGGTCGCGTGGGGACCCCGTCTCTGGCCCCGCCTTTGCATCGCGAAAGGCAAATTAGCCGCACCCGGCCATCAAGGCCCTCGCCGAGCGGGCGAGGGCTGTCAACCCGTCCCGCCCGTGCGCTTCGACGCCTGCGAAGGCCGCGATGGGCGCGGTCTCCAGACGAAGGACGCAACCGATGACGTTTGATCCCGAATATGCAGGGGCCGAGCCGGTCCACACCTCCTCCCAGACCGATCACGCCCTCACCGAACTCCAGCTCTACGGCTGGCGCCCGTTCCAGGACGAACCTGATCCCCGGCCGCTCCCCGAGGGCAATACCGTCGCTGTAGCCGTCACAGACATCTTCGACGCCCTTGTGGCGACGCTCAGTGACACCCGTCTCGAACCCGATCTCGAAGAGCTGCTCTGGGGGGCCGCCAATCTCTTCCACCGCGCCACCAGCCGGGTCGAACGCGATCTAGACGCCAACGAGCAGGCGCAGCGCCGGATGCAGCGGGAACAGGACGGCAGCGAGGTGAAGTCGGTCGAACTCGAACGCCTTACGGCCGAGGGGCAGACCCTGATCGAACGGCGCGCCAGCATGGAACTCTTCCGCGACCTCGCGGCCGAGGCTTTCGAGCACCACACCGGCAGTGCCTGGCGGCCGCGCAGCGGCTCGATGGTCAACCATCGCAACCTGACCGCCGCGATGATCGACAGCCGCGACTTCCTTGCCGCGAAGCGCCGGGCCGAGACCGAGGTGATGCTGCCCGCCGGCCCGAAGGTTGCCGTGACTGGCGGCGCGGACTTCAACGATCACCGCCTGATCTGGGCGAAGCTCGATCAGGTCCATGCCAAGCACCCCGAGATGGTGCTGCTGCACGGCGGGTCGCCGAAGGGAGCCGAACTGATCGCTTCCCGTTGGGCAGATCACCGCAAGGTGCCCCAGGTCGCCTTCCGGCCCGACTGGACCAAGCACGCCAAGGCGGCGCCGTTCAAGCGAAACGATGCCATGCTGGACGTGCTGCCGGTCGGCGTCCTCGTCTTCCCCGGTACCGGGATTCAGGAGAATCTCGCCGACAAGGCCCGCAAGCTCGGCATCCCGGTCATGAAGTTCGACGGCGGGGCGTAAGTCCCGCCGCCTGGCGGCTTTAAGCCGCCGAACCTTGACAGAAAACGCCGCCGCGCCTTTGATGGAACATCCTTGCAGAACCGGCGAAGCAGCATAGTCGCAGGCGGAGCGTATCTCCCGGCAGCCTGTCGTGATCCCCAACCGTTCTCTGGAGGTTTCCATGACGCTGATCCTGCTCGCCATCTCGCTCAGCATCGCGGCCTGTGTGATCGCCTACAATCTGGCGATCTATGCCTTGCCCGTCATGGCGGCGATCACGACCGCGCAATATGCCTGGGGCGCGGGGGCCGGTGTCGTGATGTCTGGCCTCATGGCCATCGGTGCCGCTTTGCTCTCGATCGCCCTTGTGATCCTGGTTCTTGGCTTCGCGAGGAACCCGGCCCTGCGGCTCATTGCGCTCGCTCTCTTCGCCGTGCCCGCCGTCATCGCCGGCTATGCCCTTGTCTATGGCATCACCAAGAACGCCATCGACTCGGGGCTGGTTCTCAACCTGCTCGGCGGCATGGGCGGCCTTGTCATCGGCATCTCGGCCATCGTCAATCTGAACGCCCTCGGCGAGTCGGTGTTCTCGCGCTGAAACGGCGGACGCGATCAGCCACTTCTGAGGAAGACTGGCAGCTTGCGCCATCGGGCGACGGTCGTTCCATCAAAGACGGAAAGTCGGTCCGACGCAGCATGTCACCATCGCACCCGGTCTGCTTCGCCCGGCTCTGGAAATGGGACATCGGTGCGTACCCGCAGTCCCGTGCGGTCGATGCCCCGCTGCATCGGTCCACGTCGTTTCGTGGGGCCTCCGCGAACACCTTCCTTGCCCCTTCACGATGCTGTGGGACCGAGCCTTTGGCCGATGAAGCAGGACGGTGTCATAGCGGGCATGAGAACCCGATAGCCTGTTCGATCACATCGCGGATGACAGGGCCTTCCGGCGGCGGACACGACGTTGACCGGCAAAGACGGTTGAACGAGTGCCATGCCGGTGGTCTCGGTTCGCAGGGGGCCTGCCTGGCCGCTGTCGCCAGCAAGGACGATGGTTCTGCTGTGCGTCCCCGATCTGCTTTCGAAAGCACCATCCCTCCGCCTGACTGATCCCCTAAGTCCGTTCGGCTTCCACCAGCAACCCCCGCGGCTCCCAGCCGTGTTGCCGCGCAAGCGCGGCTGCCCGCCCCACCTGGGGCCTTGGGGGCAAGCTGCAGCAAGGGCGGCAGTTGCAGGAGTCTTCCGACGGCCTTGGCCGGGTCTCGTCGGAGGGACGGTCCCTCCGAGGAGCAACGGAGACCTACAATGCAGAACATCGTCATCCTCGCCGGCAACATCGGCCAGGCCCCCGAAACCCGCACCACCCAGGGCGGCACCGGCATCACCCACTTCACCCTGGCCACCTCGCGCCCCCGCTATTCGGAAGGCCGCGTCCTGCGCGACGAGAACGGCTATCGGGTCCAGGACACCGAATGGCACCGCATCACCTGCTTCAACGGCCTCGGCAAGACGGTCCAGCAGCATTGCGACAAGGGCATGAAGGTTCTGGTTCGCGGCCGCATCCACTACACGAAATGGACCGACGCCGCCGGGGTCGATCGTTACGGCTGCGAGATCATCGCCGAGACGGTCGATTTCCTGAGCCGCGCGAAGCAGACCGAGAACGACGACGGCAAGTTCATCGACGACGATGACATTCCGTTCTGATCGGGAACCCGAGGCCCGGCGGCGCAAGCCGCCGGGTTTCTCCCCTGCTTCACCGGATCGCGCCCGCCGATTCTGGCAAGGTCCAGCGACCGAATCAGACGGGCATGGACGGGAGAGTCGCCTAGCTATCCTTGATAATTGCACCTGAATTTCGGCTGGCATCCGAAGCAAGAACGACTATTATAGTCGTAGTTCTGGAGTGCGTGCATATCCCGGTGGGAGGTGATCATGTATGATCACCGCTCGCCAATCACGGGCTGCGCGCGCGTTACTGGGATGGACACAGGAGACGCTCGCCGACAAGGCCCAGGTCGCATTGACCGCACTCAAACGCCTCGAATCCCAAAGCGGGCTCGAGGTGTTCGAGTCCACCCGTGACCAGGTGCGCCGCGCTCTCGAAGCGGCCGGGATCGTATTCCTGTCGACGGACAAGGGCGAGGGCGTGTTGCTGCAACACAATGGGGCCAACACCGACAAACGGTGAAATAGCGGCCGGCGTGATGTCAGGTTCTCGTCAAAAGGAATGGCTATCTTCCGCCGAAGATGGTTAACAAATACGTTACCCGAACGTGAGCGAATGATGGGCCGCGCGACACAGACATATCTCGACACACCACCGTCCAGCCAGACGCTGACGTCTTATGATCGCGAGCATATGAAGCTCTACATGCGCCTTCTCGATGCCGAGCGTGATGGCGCCGATTGGCGCGAAGCTGTGCAGGTTCTCTTTGGCCTCGATCCAGAGTGCGATCCCGACCGCTGCCGCTCCATCCATGATACTCATCTCGCTCGCGCGCATTGGATGACCGAACACGGCTACCGCGAACTGGTCCGCGAAAGTCAGCGCAAGACCTGACCCGTGATGCGTGCCGCGCATCACCTGTTGACCAGCGCCTGACTTCCGAAACGCAACTCATGCGGGAATCTTGAGCCTTCCCTATTCGTTTGAGTGGATTCGGGAGGCCGCGATGACCCCTGACGCATCGACCTGGCGTTCTTCGGCGCAATACGACCATCTGGATGAACTGACGGCATCCGATCTGGCCTGGGAATGGCTGCGCCGCAATGACGATTATGACGCAGATTTTGAAGCCTCGATTGCCGACCAAGGAGACCCCCAACCGCTGACCGAACGGATCCGGCAGCGCTGGGGGTTGCGATTTCCCGGTCGATCCGCTGGTCCCGCCGCCCGATGCGCCGGTCTTCTGGCTCCCAGCGGAGGACACAAGTGTGGTGGTGCTGACCGAAGTCCCTTTGGAACTTGGCGACAGCACTGACGGCGCTCCGCTGAACTGGCGCCTCGACTTCTCGGTCGAGAACGCTGGCGCAGAGTTCCACGTCCCGCTTGGCAATGGGCAGAAGCTCCAGATCTTCGACGGCGCCATTAAGGGGGACGCGATCGCGGTCGCCGTCGTCCCTCTCAGCCTCGCCGGTTTCGACCGGATCGAGGCCATTCAACGCTTCCTTTCCGCCCTGCATGGTCGCGCGATCCCGCCGGATACACGCATGACACGCCAGCAACGCGCGCGCCTCCGACGGATGCTGCGGGCCTTCGATGGCCATCGGGCTGGTGCCACGCAGCAGGAGATCGCGCGGGTTCTTCTGAACACCGGCCGGCTTGACCGGGACGAATGGCAAGCATCCTCGGCCCGTCATGCCATCAAGGCACTCCTGCGCGATGCCCGTGCAATGGTCGCCGGCGGTTATCGGAAACTCCTTCGTCATCGCCGCCCACGATAGCGCGGGTTTGCGCCGGCAACAGCCACTTCGTTGCGCCCGTCGCGGGCGCGTGGCTCTTCGGTGCCACGCTGCTATACAAGATCAACTCCAGCACCAATGCGCGTATGCGCGGGCGGCTGGTGCTGAACGGATCGACCGAAATCCGAGATCAAAGGGCGAGATTTCAGGGGCGCACGCCTCCGAGGCGACGGCGCTCTGGCTGCAGACCATGGCGCCGCTCGCGCAGGGCGACACCGTCGAGTTGCAGGGCACCTTTCGCGCGGCGGATGGGTATTTCGCGGCCGATCACACGTCGTTCTGGGGCTGCAAGGTCGGTTGAGCGGCGGAAGGGAGAAGTGATGACACCACCCGTTCCGATCAGGGCTTTGTCCGCATGCTGGACGCCGAGTTCGAGGCGATCCTGACGCGCACGGCGGAAGAAGGCGCAAAACGCGCACTGGCGGATATCGGCCTCGACGGCGAAGAGGCCGCGCCGCCGGATTAAGCGGCGATGGCCGACAATGCCCCGCAGTCAGACGGAGGGGCGGCTGCCTGGCAGGGGTGCCCTCGCGGGTGCCGGCCGATGCTCCGGGGCCGCTTGCTCGAAGTCGCAGAGGATCGGGCAGTCGGGCCGGTGGTCGCCCGCGCAGGCGTCCGCCAGCGTCGTGAGCGTGGTGACCATGTCCTCCATCTCGGCGATCCGATGCCGCAGCTCCTCGATGTGCTGAAGAGCGACGCGCTTGACATCGCCGCTCTGCCGGCTGCCGTCACGCCAGAGGTTAAGGAGCTTCTGGATCTCGGGCACCGAGAAGCCCAGATCGCGCGCGCGACGGATGAAGCGCAGCATGTGGACGTCGGTGTCCGAATAGTCGCGATAGCCCGATTGGGTCCGGTTGGCGGGAGGGATGAGGCCGGTCTGTTCGTAGTAGCGGATCATCTTGGCGGAGACTCCCGAGGCGTGGGCTGCTTGTCCGATGTTCATGGGTGGCTCCTTTGGTTGGTGGTGAAGATGAGCGGAACGGCCGCTGGCGGAAAGATGACGTCGTGCGTGACGTGCGTGATATTGGTCATGACGGTCTTCCAGGCTAGGGGAATGACCGGGACGCACTCTGGCGCCCCGGTCGGCGCGGGTGGCGATCACTCGGCAGGTGCAAGCCGGCCGGACATGGCGGGGCTGGCGGTCGCTGGGGCCGTCGGATCGGTCCCCATCGGCGGCGTGAAGCGGCGCAGGCGGAGCGCGTTGCCGAGCACGAAGACCGAGGACAGCGCCATCGCCCCGGCGGCGAAGACCGGCGACAGCAGAACCCCGTAGGCCGGGTAGAGCACGCCCGCCGCGACCGGGATCAGCGCGGTGTTGTAGGCGAAGGCCCAGAACAGGTTCTGCCGGATATTGCCGATCGTCGCGCGCGACAACGCGATGGCGTTGGGCACGCCCTTGAGGCTGCCCGACATCAGCACCACGTCGGCGGCCTCGATCGCCACATCCGTTCCGGTGCCGATGGCAAGGCCCACATCCGCCTCGGCCAGCGCCGGGGCGTCGTTGATGCCGTCACCGACATAGGCCAGCGTCCCATGACTGGTCTTGAGACGGCGCACGGCCTCGACCTTGCCTTCGGGCAGCACCTCGGCCACGACCTCGTCGATGCCTAGCCGCCGGGCGATGGCTTCGGCCGTGCGGCGGTTGTCGCCGGTGATCATCGCAACCTTCAGGCCGAGGTCGTGCAACGCCGCGATCGCGGCCGGCGTCGTCTCCTTGATCGGGTCGGCCACGGCGATGATCGCCGCCAGCTTGCCGTCGATCGCGGCGTAGAGGGGCGACTTGCCCTCGTTGCCGAGACGCTCGGCGATCTTGGCGAAACCGGCCACGTCATGGCCTAGCTCGGCCATGTAGCGGTCTGCGCCGATCTCGACGGGCTTGCCGCCGGCCACGGCCCTGACGCCGAACCCTGTCACCGACTCGAAGTTCGAGACGGCGGGCAGCGTAAGGCCTTCCCCGGCGGCCGCGTCCACGATCGCACGGGCGATCGGGTGCTCCGACTTCTCCTCGACCGCGGCGACGAGGCTCAGGACCTCGGCCCGCTCGAACCCGGCGGCCAGTTCCAGATCGGTCAGCGCGGGGGCGCCTTCCGTCAGCGTGCCGGTCTTGTCCACCGCCACGACCCTGGCATCCTTCAGCAGCTGGAGCGCTTCGCCCTTGCGGAACAGCACGCCCATCTCGGCGCCGCGCCCGGTGCCCACCATGATCGAGGTCGGCGTGGCGAGGCCCATCGCACAGGGGCAGGCGATGATCAGGACCGCGACGGCGTTCACCAGCGCGAAGGTCAGCGCCGGGTCGGGACCGAAGAAGAACCAGATGCCGAAGGTCAGCGCCGCCACCGCCATGACGGCCGGGACGAACCACATGGTGACGCGGTCCACCAGCGCCTGGATTGGCAGTTTCGAGCCCTGCGCCTCCTCGACCAGGCGGATGATCTGCGCCAGCACCGTGTCCCCGCCGACCGCAGTGGCGCGAAAGGCGAAGGCGCCTTTCTGGTTCACGGTGCCGCCGGTCACGGCAGCGCCCGCCTGCTTCTGGACGGGGATGGGCTCGCCGGTGATCATCGATTCATCCACCCAGCTCTCGCCCTCGACCACCTCGCCGTCCACGGGGACGCGCTCGCCCGGACGGACCTCGACGAGATCGCCGGGAGCCACGTTGGCCACCGCGATGTCCTCGACGCGGCCGCCCCGGCGCACGCGCGCGGTCTTGGGCTGCAGGCCAACAAGGCGGGTGATCGCCTCGGAGGTGCGGCCCTTGGCGCGCGCCTCGAGATAGCGGCCGAGCAGGATCAGCGTCACGATAACGGCTGCCGCCTCGTAATAGACGTTGACGGTGCCCGCCGGCAGCAGGCCGGGGGCGAAGGTGGCGACAAGTGAATAACCGAAAGCCGCCAGCGTGCCGACCGCGACAAGGCTGTTCATGTCAGGCGCGCCACGGAACAGGGCGGGAAGGCCCTTCTGGTAGAAGCGGATGCCGGGGATGGCGAGGACCAGCAGCGTCAGCGCGAACTGGATATACCAACTGGCCTGCATGCCGATGGTGCCCGCGACGAGGTCATGGACGGCGGGAATGAGGTGGCTGCCCATCTCGAGGACGAAGACCGGCAGGGTCAGCGCCGCCGCCAGGATCAGGTCGCGCCGCAGCGTCTCGCGCTCGGCCTCCTTGCGGGCGTTGGCCTGCGCCTCATCGGCCCCGCCGCCGTCGATCAGCCGCGCCTCGTAGCCGGTTTCGGTGATGGCCCGCAGCAACGCGCCGGCATCGGCCGGGCCCGTGACGGTCGCGCGCTCGGTGGCGAGGTTGACGGTCGCCGAAGCAACGCCGGGCACCGCCTGCAGCGCCCTTTCGACCCGGCCCACGCAAGAGGCGCAGGTCATCCCCTCGATGGCGATCTCGACCGCACCCTGGGGCTTGGGCACGTCATAGCCCGCGCTTTCCACCGCACCCACCAGCGCGGCACGCTCGACCGGCGCGCTGAGACGGATGTCGGCGCGCTCGGTGGCCAGGTTGACATTTGCCGAGGCGACGCCGGGCACGGCCCGCAGCGCCTTCTCGACCCGGCCCACGCATGAGGCACAGGTCATGCCCTCGATGGACAGGCTGATCGGGGGCAGATTGATGCTGCCGGCTCCGGGCTCGCGATCTCGCGCTGGGGCGGTCATGAAGGGGGTCTCCTTGAAGCTATTCCATCATCCGCCAAGGGAAATAAGGGTTCCCATCGCTGGAAGGTCAAGACCTGTCAGGATCGATTCTTTCCTCTTGACCTTCCAACGATGGGAAACCCTATCTCACCTTGCATGAGACGAACCACAGGAGGCACTCATGCAGTTCCACATTGAAAATATGACCTGCGGCGGCTGCGCGTGCGGCGTGACCAGGGCGATTCACACGGTTGATCCCGCAGCGAACGTCGAGGCCGATCCCCCGAAGCGCAAGGTCGTCGTCACCTCCGGGCAGCCCCGCGCCGCCTTCGAGGCCGCGCTGGCCGAGGCGGGCTTTCCCGTCGCGCCGGTGGGGACGGTCGCCTGATGAACAAGCTGTCCGTTCTGTTCATGGCGACCGCGCTTGCCGCCGCGGGCGGACTGGCCGTTGCGCAATCGCAGATCGTGGATGAAGGCGTTACGATCACGGATCGTTCGGACATGGGTCATGGCGCGCATGGTGCGGCTGCCTCCGACAGCCCGGCAGTTCAGGCCTACATGGCCGCAAACGACCGCATGCATGCCGGGATGGCCGTCGAGTTCAGTGGCGACGCCGACGTGGATTTCATGCGCAGCATGATCCCGCACCATCAGGGCGCCATCGACATGGCGCGCGTCGTGTTGGGACACGGCGAGGACCCGCAGATCCGTGCCCTCGCCGAAGACGTGATCGCGGCGCAGGAGGGCGAGATCGCCATGATGCGCGAGTGGCTGGCCGCCCGCGGTCAGTAACAGGCTCGCGCCCCCCAAGGGATAGCGAGGGCCCGCCAATGAGACGGCGGGCCCTATTGTTCTGACCGACCGCGGCTCGGTGCCTGGCCGGTAGCTGGCGCCGGAGCGAACTCCGGCGCCGATCGCTCAGCGCGCCGGGCCGCCGTAGACGATGCCGTTCGGGCGATCGCCAACCGGCACTGTCTTGACCACTTCCTGGCTCCCCACGTCGATGATCGACACGGTATCGTCGGCGATGTTGGTCACGAACACATAGACCCCGTCCGCCGATGCCGATACTCCATGGGCGCCGCGGCCGGTGGTGATGGTCTTCACCACCTGACCGATTGCGGTGTCGATCACGGATACGGTGTCGTTCGGCTCGGCCTCGGTGCCCTGATTGGCGACATAGACGAATTTCCCATCCTGCGTCGCGATGAGCTGGATCGGGTTCGGCCCGACGTCGATCCTGTTCGTCACCTCGCGGGTTGAAGTGTCGATCACGGCGACGCGGTTCTCGTCGCGCAGCGAGACATAGACCTGATCGCCCGAGGGCGTGAACCCGACCTGAACCGGCGCGGTCCCGATCGGAATGCGCGCGACCTCGGACAGCGCCTGGGTGTCGATGACGGACACGGACCCGTCCTCGACATTGGCCACGTAAAGCTGGGTCTCATCCGGGCTGAGCCGTAGGCCGTGCGGATAGTCCCCCGTCGCGATACGCCCGATGACTTCGGCCCGTGCGAGATCGACGACCGCGATCTCGTCTCCGCCGGCCAAGGAGACATAGGCGCGCCCCTGCCGGTCAGCGACCACATGGGCCGGGTGCGAGCCTACCGCGACGGTCGCCTTGGGCGCCGAGAGGTTCTGCGGATCGAGAATGACCAACAGACCCTCGGCCGCACCGTCCCCGCCGTGCCCATGCCCGTCCGACCCGTGATCCCCTTCGACGGCAGGATCGCCAACGGCCAACAGCAGCTTGCCGTCAGGCGTCAGGTCGACGTTGTGGGGCGCGATCGGGATCAAAACCGTGTCGACCGCTCCGGTGGCGAGATTGATGGCGCTGATGGAATTGCCGCCTTCATTGGCGGACCAGACAGTCCCGCCGGTCTGACCAAAGGGCGCAGGTGCCTCGCCGGCCTTCGCCTCCAGCCATGCCTGCATTTCGGCGATCTCGCCTTCCTGCACCGCGATGATCTGCTCCGCCCACTCCCTTGTCTTCGGGTCGTCGCCATACTGCAGGACGATCCGGGCCATATCGATCGCGCCCTGATGATGCGGGATCATGCCCCGGACGAAGGCGACATCCGGATCGTCGGCCATGACGCCGTCCATCATCGGTCCGTGCATTTCATTCATCGATTCGACGTAGGCCCGGGTGAAATCCGGAAGGCTTTCGTTAACCGGGGCCGCCCCGGCGTTCGGCGCGCCCATCATCCCCTGCATCATCCCACCCTGCATCATCTGGCGCATCGCGCCCATGCATTCCGGGGTCATGGCCTGGCACTGCTCGGGCATCATCCCTTGCATGCCGGGCATCTGGCCTGAAGGCGGCGTTGGCGCGGGCGCCTGCTCCGCCTGTGCGGGCGGGGTTCCCGGGTGATGGGTGTCATGTCCGGCCTGCGCGAGAGCAGCGCCTGGCAGGCCTGCCAGCAGGCTGACAGTAAGGGCGATTACGATTGCTGTTCGGTTCATTGGATTTCATCCTCTGGTTCCGGAGCACCGGCCCGGATTTGCGGGCGCGGCTCTCCATCCTGTTCGTTTGTCTTTCGGGTTTGCGCGGAGCGGCCGGAGACGTCTCTCGTCCTCGCGGCGATCCCTGCGCATCACGCAGCGATGAGACGTGGCGGCTTCAGGATGCCTTCGGGTGATCGGTCGTGCGGATCAGTGCGCACAACCGTGAAAACCTCACCGTTCACGGACGGGCCGAACGTCGGCGGCGCGACGAGAACCGCGGCGGCCAGACAGATCTGGCAGCAGTCCGCCGGACCCTGGCCACTGTCCTCGTTCAGGCAGCCTGCCGATTGATCTGCGCCATGCTCGTCCGGCAGGTGAGGCTGGGCGCAGTGGCTTGCCGTGGCGGCGACCTGCTGCTGGTGGATGGCGTGTCCGGCGGGGCCGGCATGTACCGGGACCTGCAGAACCAGGGCGCCGATGGCAAGCAGCAGGATGCAAACCGCAAACTGGCGCAATCGACCGCATCTCACCCGGAAGGCAGCTCGCACCCGCCCGGTCATGCGCCACTTTCCTTCCCGGCGGCACGCCGGGCCAGTGCGATGTCGCGTTCACGTCTCCCGCCACCCGACGCCGCGAGACCGCCCCGCTGACGGAGGCAAGCCGCCTCGGCCAGGTGCTGTTTCGGATCATTCGCAAGTCGGGCGATCATGTCGGCAGCCCCGTGTCAGATTTCCCGTGGACCGAGAAAGCGCCCGAAGCTCCGGACGGTCGGGCCGAACAGGAACGCTTCATAGGGCTCGGGATCGACGCCCGGAAAATCCATGCCGGGCGAGCCGGCCGGCATGCCGGGAACGGCCAGCCCCGTCGCGTCAGGCCGCTCGGCCAGAAGGCGGCGGATGGCTGCGGCAGGCACATGGCCCTCGACCACGTAGCCGCCCACCTCGGCGGTGTGGCAGGAGGCCAGTTCGGCCGGGACGCCGAGCCGCTGCTTGAGGCTGTCCATATCGGAGGATTCTACCACCTTCACCGGGAAGCCTGCGGCCTCGATATGCGCGACCCAGCCATCGCAGCAGCCGCAGGATGGATCCTTGCTGACGCTCACCAGCGGCAGCGCTTCGGCATGTCCCCGCCTTGGCATGGACATCAGCAGGGGCAGCGCGCCGGCAGCGGCCAGAACGGTGCGCCGGCTGATGGGGTGATCGTTTCTCATCGTCAAACCTCGTTTCATGGATTCATTATCTCGCCGTCACGGTCCGGGCGCGACGCACGAAGGGGTGAGCAGGTGCTTGCATGCTGCGGCATGGTGCCGGCAGAGGCGCGCCAGCGGGCATCACAGCTTCACCCTCCGCAGCCGAGCGGCATTGGTGATCACGCTGACCGAGGACAGCGCCATGGCGGCCGCCGCGATGATCGGCGACAGCAGGATGCCGAAGAACGGATACAGCACCCCGGCCGCGACCGGCACGCCCAGAGCGTTGTAGATGAAGGCGAAGAACAGGTTCTGGCGGATATTGCCCATGACCGCTTCCGACAGCTTGCGGGCGCGGACGATGCCGGTCAGATCGCCCTTGAGCAATGTGACGCCCGCGCTTTCCATCGCCACATCGGTGCCGGTGCCCATGGCGATGCCAACGTCCGCAGCGGCCAGCGCCGGGGCGTCGTTGACGCCGTCGCCGGCCATCGCCACCACCTCGCCCGCCGCCTTGTGCCGCTGCACGACCGCGCTCTTCTGGTCGGGCAGCACCTCCGCCTCGACCTCGTCGATGCCGAGCTGGCGCGCGACGGCCTTCGCCGTGGTCCAGTTGTCGCCGGTGAGCATCACCACGCGGATGCCCTGCTCCTTGAGCGCGGCGAGCGCCTCGGGCGTCGATGGCTTGACCGGATCGGCGATGGCAAAGATGGCCGCAACCTGCCCGTCCACCCCCATGAAGATCGCGGTTGCGCCGTCCTCGCGCAGCCGGTCGGCCTCATCGGCCAGCGGCGCGACATCGACGCCCTGCTCGGCGAGGAACTTGGCATTGCCAAGGGGAATGCGCTTGCCCTCGACCACTCCGAGCGCGCCCTTGCCGGTGGGTGAGTCGAAATCCGCGACCGGTGCGAGTTCAAGGCCGCGCTCCTCGGCCGCCCGCACGATGGCCAGCGCCAACGGATGCTCGCTGGCGCGTTCGACACTGGCGGCAAGGCGCAAGGCTTCTTCCTCGGTAAAGCCAGCAGCCGGAACGATGGCGGTGACGGCGGGCCGGCCCTCGGTCAGGGTGCCGGTCTTGTCGACGATGATGGTGTCGACCTTCTCCATATGCTCCAGCGCCTCGGCGTTCTTGATCAGCACGCCCGCCTGCGCGCCGCGCCCGACGCCGACCATGATCGACATCGGCGTCGCCAGCCCCAGCGCACAGGGGCAGGCGATGATCAGAACCGAGACCGCCGCGATGAGACCGAACGAGAAGCGCGGCTCGGGACCCCAGATCGACCAGGCGATGAAGGCGAGCACCGCGACCACGATCACCGCCGGGACGAACCAGCCGGAGACCTGATCGGCCAGCCGCTGGATCGGCGCGCGGCTCCGCTGCGCCTCGGCGACAAGCTGGACGATCTGCGACAGCATGGTGTCGCGGCCGACCTTCTTCGCCTCGATCACCAGCGCGCCGGACTGGTTCATGGTGCCGCCGATGGCGGTGGCGCCGACCTCCTTGGTCACCGGCATCGACTCGCCGGTCACCATCGATTCATCGACGGCGCTGCGACCCTCGAGCACCTCGCCATCGACCGGAACCTTCTCGCCGGGCCGCACCCGCAGGCGGTCGCCGACATGAACGGTGTCGAGCTGAACCTCCTCCTCGGTGCCGTCGTCGCGGATGATCCGGGCGGTCTTGGGGGCAAGGTCGAGCAGCGCGCGGATCGCGCCGCTGGTGCTCTCTCTCGCGCGCAACTCCAGCACCTGCCCGAGCAGCACGAGCACGGTAATGACCGCCGCCGCCTCGAAATAGACCGCGACCGAGCCGTCGGGCTGGCGGAACTGGTCAGGAAAAATGCCCGGCGCCAGCGTCGCCACGACGCTGTAGATCCAGGCCGTGCCGGTGCCCATGGCGATCAGGGTGAACATGTTGAGGCTGCGGTTGACCAGCGACTGCCAGCCGCGCTGGAAGAATGGCCAGCCCGCCCAGAGAACGACTGGCGTGGCGAGGAGCAGTTGCAGCCAGTTCGAGGCCTGCTGACCGATGGCGTGGGTCAGCCCGAAAAGATGCCCGCCCATCTCGAGGACGAACACCGGGATCGTCAGAGCAAGGCCGATCCAGAACCGGCGCGTCATGTCGATCAGTTCTACATTCGGCTCTGCCTCTAGGCTGACCAGAACCGGCTCCAGCCCCATGCCGCAGATCGGGCATGATCCGGGCCCGACCTGCCGGATCTCCGGGTGCATCGGGCAGGTGTAGATCGTCCCTTCGGGAACCGGCTCTGCCTTGGCCGCCGCGGCGGCCGGATCGAGATAGCGTTCCGGCTCGGCCAAGAACTTCGCCCGGCACCCGGCCGAGCAGAAGTAATATGGCCGACCGGCATGCTCGGCCTTGTGCTGGGTCGTGTGGGGATCGACCATCATTCCGCAGACCGGGTCCTTGACCTTGTGCGTGTCGTCCTGCGCGGCGGCTGCGTGGTCATGCGCGTGATCATGCACATGTCCGTGGGCCGAATGGGCGTGAGTCTGGTTCTGGTGATCGTGTTCCGTCTTGCTGGTCATGTTCACGCCTCCTCGGCGTTTCCTGAGCTTGCGTTTCGTCTGTTCTGCGCCTTCCAATCGCTGGAAGGTCAAGAGGTGATTGGATTCCGGAGTTCCTGCCGTCAGTGACTACCGTGGACCTTTCCGACGCTGGCCCGTCCTGACCCGGCATGTGACCGCGTGATGTCGATGTCGGCCGCGGTCTCCTCACCATCGAGACAGTATTCCTCGATCTGCAACGTCGAGAAGTAGATGTTGAACTGCTGGCGCAGAAGATTGTTCGCCTGCCGCAGCACCCGCTCGCCGTCCTGCCAGTTCCGAACGCAGATATGGCTCGAGAAGACATTGCGCCCGGATGTCAGGCTCCAGGCATGGACGTGATGCACGTCCGTCACCCCCTCCAATTGCCGGATGGCCTCGATGGCGGCTTCCAGGTCGAGGTCTTCCGGCGTGCCTTGCAGCAGGATGTGCAATGCCTCGCGCAGAATGCCCCAGGAGGCCCAGAGCAGCACCAGTCCGAAGGCCATGCCAAGCAGAGGATCGATGGCCATAAAGCCCGTGAACCGGATCACCAGCGCAGAGATGATGATCAGGAAGCTGCCGACGAAGGTCTGCAGGATGTGCCAGTAGGCGCCGCGCATGTTCAGGTTGCCCTTCTGGCGCTCGTACAGCAGCCAGAGCGCGACAAGCTCGGTGGCGATCCCGCCCGCAGCGGCAAACAGCATCGGCGTCGTGGCCAGCTCGATCGGCTCCATGAGGCGCATCGCGCCCATCCACAGCACCAAAAGCGCCATCGCGACGAGAAACAGGCCGTTGAAAAGGGCGCCGAGGATCTCGGCCCGGACATAACCGAAGGTGCGCGCCGGGCTGGATTTCCGCTCGGTCAAGCGTAGCGCGACCAGCGCGATGAGCACGCCGCCCACGGCCGAGAAGGTGTGAAAGGCATCGGAGATGACGGCGACCGAGCCCGTCCAGATGCCGATTCCCAGCTCGATGACAAAGTAAAGGCCGGTGAGCCAGCCCGAGATGACAAGCGCCTTGCGATCGCCGCCCACGGGCATGTGACCGGCATGGCCGCCGTGAGACATCGACATGAGTCCGCCTCCTTGTTGCTGAGGGAGAACGCCGGGATCCGGCGTTCTCGGTTTGGCCTATGCGCTGACCGCGAATTCGGTCATCATGCCGGTTTCGAGATGCGGCATGTGGTGGCAATGCAACATCCAGCGCGCCGCCTCACCGGCGTCGAGCGCCACATCGACCATCGACATCGGCGGCACATAGACCGTGTCGCGCAACGCGCCCGCGACCGCACGTCCGTTCAGCCTGACGACCTGGAAGACATGCCCGTGCAGATGCATCGGGTGACCCATCATCGACATGTTGTGAAAGGACAGCACTACCCGCTCACCACTGCGCGCGGCTATCGGGCGATGCTGTCCCCAGACGGCTCCGTCGATCGTCCAGACATAGGGCTGCATCGAGCCGCCCAGCATCACCATATGGCTGCGGTCCACCGGCCGATCCGGCAGCGCCTCCGCCGCGAGCAGACGCGACTCCTGCGCCAGATCGGTGTCGAAGGCGGGGGCTTCCGATTCAGCCACGGCATCGATGCGCCGGATTTCGGCACCCTGCGTGGCAAGGATCAGGCCGGTGCGCTCACGCGCGCCTTCCCGCAGCGCGAGGATCGGCCAAGCGCCGCCCTCGTTCGGCAGGTCGATCTCCAGATCGAGCCGCTGGCCCATGGCCAGGCCGAAGCGCGTGCCAGAAACCGGCTGAACCGCATGTCCGTCCACCGCAACAAGCCGCGCCTGCGCCTCGCCGGTCTCGATCCAGAACACTGTCGCCGCGGCGGCGTTGATCACACGCAGGCGGACGCGCCCGCCGCGCTCGATCTGCACCACCTCGGGGTCCGACAGCGTGCGGTCATTGGCAAGATAGGCGTCCCAGTCGTAGTCATTGAGGTCCATCGCCATGGCGTCCATGGCACCCATCCCCATCATGCCGCCCATGGCGCCGTGATCCATGCCTTCCATCGGCATGTTCCCCATGGCGCCATGATCCATACCCGCCATGCCGCCCATGCCCGCGCCGTGGCCGCCTCCATGGCCGTCTGCCGTCCCATGGCCGTCGAGGATCTCGGCCATCACTTCCTCGGGCGCCTTGAACGAGAAGTCATGCAGGAAAAGCACTACTTCCTGACGGTCGGCGCTGATATCCTCGGCGCTGCGCACGATCAGCGGTGCTGCCAGAAGGCGCATTTCGTGCAGCGGCACATGCGCGTGCATCCAGTAGGTGCCGGGCAGCGGCGCGAAGTCATAGGCGCGTGTCTCGCCGGGGGCGAGCATCGGCAAAGGCATGTCGGGCACGCCATCCTGCGCGTTGGGCGGGATCTGGCCGTGCCAGTGGATCAGCGTGTCAACATCGAGATCGTTGCGCAGATCCACCCGGAAGCGCGCGCCGGGGTTGAGTGTCAGGCCCTGTCCGGTGGGTCCGGAAAGACCCCAGACGGTGGCGGCGCGACCGTCGATGTCCAGCGTCCGGCTAGCGGCGTGCAATGATAGCGGGGCGGCGCCCTGCGCGGCCGCGATCCGGGGCAGATGCGCATAGGCCAGCACGGCTGCGCCAGCGGCAAGAAAGCCGCGTCGTGAAAGGGTATTCATGGTCGTCTCCTCGGGACAGCCTGTCCCGTTCATCAAAACCGACAGAACGCCGCGGGCTCCAGCCCGGACGCAATCAGAGGAGACGGAGCTTGGGAGGTCGTTCGTTCAGCCCAGGTGCCCGACTGGCAAGCACTGCACCGGTCGGCAGGTCATGGCTGGCAGGCGCGTAATCGCTGCCAGAGCCTTCGCTCGGCGAGGTCAGGAAGACCGAAAAACCTACGCAAAGCAACTCACAGGCTTCGGCATCGCCTGAGCCACAGTGCTGGTCGCCATCACAGGGATTTTCGCTGCCGGCCGCAACCTGCATCATCTCGCCGACATGCACCGAGTGATCCGGTTCTGCGCTCAAGCGCGCCGCGTGCGCGGACGTCGCCGTCGTCATGACGGCGATCGCGAGGACGGCAAGCATGGTGACGAGGCGCGCGAACATGCCGGAAAGATAGGCGCTGGTCACGGGAATGTCCATTGCCCCCGGCGTCGCGCCTCTGGCAGTAATTCAATTTCGGCATGTAGCCGATTGAAATTCTTCACCAGCAGTCATGCAACTCATGCGCAATGAACTCCGTAATATCTTGTGGCTCGGGTTGCTCCTCGGCGGCCTGATCCTGGCGATCCTCGTTGGGTGGCATCAGGTCCGCACGGTATCCCCCGCCGCGGCATCCGCAGAAGTCATCGAACAGGGCCGGCAGGTCTATGCGGACCAATGTGCGTCCTGCCACGGTGCGCAGCTCGAGGGGCAGCCGGACTGGAAGACGCCCCTTCCATCCGGACGTCTCCCGGCGCCACCGCACGATGCCGGCGGCCACACGTGGCACCATCCCGATGACATCCTGTTCCGCATCGTCAGGGAAGGCACGGCCGCCATCGTCGGGGGCGGCTATGAGAGCGACATGCCGGGGTTTGCCGATCTTCTCAGCGACGCCGAGATCCGGGCTGTCCTCGCCTATATCAAGAGCACCTGGCCAGAGCGCGAGCGGACCTACCAGGAGAATGTGTCGCAACCACACTGATGGCACCTTCGGGATGGAGCTGCCCGTGCGACCGGCAGTGCAATTTCCCGAGGCCCACCGGTCACAGTTGAGGCCGCCGAACAGAAGCGGCATATTTGGATCGACCTGATGGCGAAACCTTTGGGAGGGATGTTCGTGGGATTATTCATGGCTTACTTGGCATTTGAAGCGCGCTCGATCTTGGCGCCGCCTCGGGTTTTCCCTCGATGAACAATCCCGGCTCCAGTTCATCGAAGCGGGTTCATGACCGCACGGAGCGGCTCAACAAGAGCTGCTTCTGCGTTACAATGGACCTTCCATCGCTGCGCGAAGCGATGGAGCGCGAGGCCGGTGATCCGGCGTTCTTCGAGACGTTCATCCGCCCCAAGGCCCATCTGTTCTCGCACGTGCCGGTGTTCCTTTCGGCCACCGCCGTCAATGAGATGCGCGCGATCGCAGTGGCTGTGGAGACCACCGCCCAACTCGCGGCATACAAGGCCGCAGTCCTCTCTTGGGTGCCGGAAATCGCGCGGGCGGATCATGGCCCGCTCGGGGCATTGATGGGCTACGACTTCCATCTTGGCGAAGACGGCCCCCGCTTGATCGAAATCAATACCAACGCCGGCGGGGCGTTTCTCAATGCCTTTCTTGCGAGGGCGCAGCGCGCGTGTTGCACCGAAATGGATATCCCCCCGACGCTGCCATCGTTCGAGGACGCGGCGTTTCGCATGTTCCAGAACGAATGGATTCGGCAGCGGGGAACGGGCGCGCCACAACGCATCGCCATCGTCGATGACAGTCCGCCGGAACAGTATCTCTACCCCGAGTTCGTGCTCGCGGGGCAAGTTTTCGCGGCACGAGGGGTAGACGCGATCATCGCCGACGCCAGTCACCTTCGCTACGACGATGGTCGGCTCAGCGCCGATGGAAAGACAATCGACCTCGTTTACAACCGGGTCACCGATTTCGCCTTCGATCAGCCCGAGCACAAGGCATTGCAGGAAGCCTACCGGGATGGCGCGGTGGTCGTGACGCCGAATCCGCACAATCACGCGCTCCTTGCAGACAAGCGCAACCTTTCGCTTCTTTCGAATTCCGCGACGCTGGAGGCCTGGGGCGTGGAACCGAGACTTCGCGCCCTGCTTGATGCCGTTCCACGCACCGTGCTGGTCAGTCCTGACAACGCTGACGCACTTTGGAAATCCCGCAGGGACCTGTTCTTCAAGCCGACCGGCGGACATGGCGGCAAGGCGGTATATCGTGGCGACAAGCTGACGAAAGGGGTCTGGGCGGAGATCGCGGAGGGCGGATACGTTGCTCAGACGCTGGTCCGCCCCAGCGAGCGCATGATCAGGATCGACGAGATACCCCAGACGCGCAAAATGGACGTGCGTCTGTATACATATGATGGCCAGGTGCTTCTGGTGGCCGCGCGCCTCTATCAAGGTCAGACCACGAACTTCAGGACGCCAGGGGGCGGCTTCGCGCCCGTGTTCGTGATCTGAAGCGTGAGCTGGCGGGGTTTGGCTTTAATATATCAATGCATTAATTTGGGGAGCATTCAACATCAGGCGCATCCCCTCCGGCACTTGCCCTCGCGAAAGCGTTCTCCCGATCCGGTTGCGGCCGGATTTTTTCGTTGTTTTCGAGGGCTATTCGGGCGGCTGAACACTGACCCCGCTGCCATGAGGTCCGGAAGCGGTTTCTCCGGACCGATACTCTCCTGACCTGATGACTGTGCCGGTTGGTGAATTTCTTACAGCAAGCTGAAATTGTGTGCTTTTCGGCTTTTCGGGATCGCCGGCCCGAATACTTCGATGCCGGTGGCGTTCGTGAGGGGGAGAATAAATCGAGCTATCGCCCTCAGAATAGTTCCGTGCTGCTCTCGTCGCGGATACGGAGGGGGTATCTTTCGCCCCTGATGGTGGGCGATTTCGATACCCCCCAACTTCGCCCTGCACCTCGCCGGTCTTCCTTCGCCACCGTGGTCATTGCCCGCCGCTGATCCGCAGTGGCCGTTTGCAACACCACGGAGGCCCGATCATGCCACATGAACCCGTCGTCCTGCCGCCGCGTTTTCTACGGACCAAAGAGGCCGCGACCTTTCTCAGCCTCTCGGCCCGGACGCTCGAAAAACACCGCACCTACGGAACCGGGCCAGCCTATCGCAAGCTTGGCGGCCGTGTGGTCTATGCCATCGACGATCTTGAGGCCTGGACCGAGCGCGGCGCGGTGACCTCCACCTCCGATCCGCGCGGCTCCGTGCTGCCCGCCAAGCGTCATGCGTTTCCGTCCGGCCCGCAGGCTGGTCGTTACGCCCGCTGACCGCTCGCGGTTTTCTTCATGACGGTGCGACGTCGATCCCTTTCCGAGCGCGGGCAACTCGACCTGTTCAGGGCGCTCCCCGGCGATTTCGCGCCACGAGACGCGCAGGATCTCATGGCCTATCCCTTCTTCTCCCTCGCCAAGTCGAAGCGCATCGCGCCCATCGACTTCGCCGCCGGCAATGTCTCCATCCGGGTCGAGGCTGTTCCCGATCACGGCATGGCCACGATCTGGGACGCCGATATTCTGATCTGGGCGGCGAGCCAGATCGTCGAAGCCCGCGACAGCGGCCTTCGCACCTCCCGGCTGATGGCCGCCACGCCCTACGAGATTCTCACCTATGTCGGGCGCGGCACCGGCTTGCGCGACTATCAGCGCCTGAAGGCGGCGCTCGACCGGCTGCAATCGACCACGATTTCCACCTCGATCCGCCAGCCGGTCGAAGGGCGCCGGCATCGCTTCTCCTGGATCAACGAATGGCAGGAACGCACCGACCATAGCGGCAGACCCGATGGCATCGAGATGATCGTGCCGGACTGGTTCTACCAGGCCGTCCTCGACGATGCGCTCGTGCTGACCATCGACCGGACCTATTTCGACCTAACCGGCGGCCTTGACCGCTGGCTCTATCGCCTGGTGCGCAAGCACGGCGGCCGCCAGCGCGATGGCTGGCGGTTCGATTTCCGTCACCTTCACCAGAAATCCGGCAGCCTGTCGCCGTTCAAGCGCTTCGCCTTCGAGCTGCGCGACATCATCCGGCGCCAGCCTCTGCCGGGCTATTCGCTGTTTCTCGAAGCTGAGGTTGGCGGGCGGATGCTGCTGGCCTTCGAGCCGGTCGCGCCCTGTGGAAAACCTGTGGATGGCCTCGTGCTATCAGGAACCCGGACTATCGTGCTATCGGGAACCGGAGGCTCGTGCTATCAGGAACCGAAACCGGGCTTAACACCCGGAACCCATTCAGGAAATCGCGCCCTTAACTTAGAGTCTAACAAAGAGTCTAACTTTGAAGAGCGCGCGCGCGATGTGGAAAACCTCATCCGCGACACCGCCAGAAACCTCGGTAGAGCCGCGAAGGAGAGGGCCTCATGTGCCCTGACACCGCCTCGACCGGCATGTGATCGAGGCGCGGCAGAAGCTCCTGAATCTGCCGACACACCCCGCCTGCCTCTCGATCTGCCGGGGGGGTGCGAATGATCATCGCGCTCCTCAACCAGAAGGGCGGCGTCGGGAAGACGACGCTGGCGCTGCATCTTGCCGGAGAATTGGCGCAGGGTGGCAAGCGCGTCACCCTGATCGACGCCGATCCGCAAGGTTCCGCCCTCGACTGGTCGCAACAACGCGCGCGTGAGGGCCTGCCCCGTGCCTTCGGCACACTCGGCCTGGCGCGCGATACGCTGCACCGTGAGGCGCCAGAGCTTGCCCGCGATGTCGATCATATCGTCATAGACGGGCCGCCGCGCGTCGCCGGCCTCATGCGCTCGGCGCTGCTCGCCGCCGATCTCGTGCTGATCCCGGTGCAGCCATCGCCGTTCGACGGCTGGGCCTCGGCCGAGATGCTCGCCCTCCTGACGGAAGCGAGCATCTATCGCCCGCAGCTCGTCGCGCGCTTCGTGCTCAACCGCTGCGGCTCGCGCACCGTCATTGCCCGCGAAACGGCCGAGACGCTGGCGGACCACGACCCCCCGCTACTCGCCAGCGCCATCGGCCAGCGCGTCGTCTTCGCCGACGCCGCGCAGACCGGGCGGCTCGCCAGTGAGATCGACGCCCGATCACCTGCGGCGCGCGAGATCGCAGCACTGGCTACCGAGGTCGAACGGCTGGGCATCGGGAGGGCGTCGGCATGACGATTCTCACCGGCGATTGCCGCGAACAGATGCCCTGGCACGCACCCTACGACATGATCCTCGCTGATCCGCCCTATGGCGGCACCTCGCTCGCCTGGGATCGGCGTGTCGAGGGCTGGGTCGGGCTGGCGCGCGCCGCGCTTACGCCGACCGGCTCGCTCTGGGTCTTCGGTTCGCTGCGCAGCTTCATGGCGACAGCGGACCGCTTCACTGATGCGGGCCTGCGGATCGCGCAGGAGGTGGTTTGGGAGAAGCAGAACGGCACCGGCTTTCATGCCGACCGCTTCAAGCGCGTGCATGAACTGGCGGTGCAGTTCTATCCCGCCGAGACGACATGGCGCGACATCTACAACGACGTCCAGACCACGCCCGACGCAACAGCCCGCACCGTCCGGCGCAAGCGGCGCCCACCCCATACCGGCAAGATCGACGCCGGCCATTACGTCAGCCATGACGGCGGGCCGCGCCTCATGCGCTCGGTCATCTACCTGCGCAACTGTCATGGCCGCGCCATCCATCCGACCGAGAAACCTGCGGCGCTCCTGGAAATTCTGATCCGCACGAGCTGCCCGGAAGGTGGCCTGGTCGGCGACTGGTTCGCCGGTTCCGGCGCGGCCGGGGAAGCCTGCCGGCTTTCCGGCCGGCGCTATATCGGCTGCGAGATCGACCCCGACATGGCCGAGCGCGCGCGGGCGCGCATCGCCACCGTGCTGCCGTTTCATGACGGAGGCCCGTCATGACGGCCCGCGCCGACAAGCGCGGCTTCGCCGCCCGCCCGGCCGATCCCGAAGGCTGGATCAGGGCCGGCGATGCGCGACCAGCGCGAGATGGCGCCGTAACCGCCCATTCCGCCCGGCTGACGATTGACATCACGCCCGAGCTTCGCGGGCGGATCAAGATCGCCGCGATCAGACGCGGCATCACCGTCGCCGACATGCTGCGCGACCTGCTGGCGCGCGAGTTTCCCGACATATCGGGAGACCGCCCATGAACGGCATCGACGCCCATGACGACAATCTGACCCGCGTGGAACTGACCTGGGTGGAAGGCAGGACCGAATACTGGATCAGGTTCGGCCATGAGGCGGGAACGCAGCTCCTCGACCGCAACCGCCGTATCGTCTCTTTCGGTCCTGGCGCGGTGTTCGCGTTCGTCCGCTGGGCGGCGAACGACCACGGCACGATCATTTCGCGCCTCGACATCCTGCGCGCGGTTGCGCCGGGCGAGTCCTATCAGACGCTGCCCTTCGCCCGTCCGGGCGGCGAAATCCTGCTGAAGATCGAAGGCTGGCCGAAGGTCGAGGCCGTCCTCCGCCATGTCGACGGGATCGAGGCCATTGGCGTCGATCCCGCCCAGGTCGATCCCGATCACTGGCGGCACGTTGCCCATTGGATGAACGCGGGCGAAGCGCCGCGACCCTACACCGCCGAGCGCCATCAGGCATGGCTCCGGCGCCGGGAGATCGCCCCATGACGCGCTTTCGCTATGTCATGGCGACAACGGCTGCCACGCTCGGGATCGCCATTACCGGATTCGTTCCGACCGCGCCAAGGCTGGTCTGGAACGCATCGGCCAGCGTGCCCATCGGCTTCTACACCGTCACGCCCACTCAGCGGATCGAGGTGCCCGATCTGGTCGCCGTCATCCCACCCGAACCCATCGCTTCGTTCATGGTCAAGCGCGGCTATGTCGCCCGCGACGTGCCGCTTCTGAAGCATGTCCTCGGCTTGCCCGGACAGCGCGTATGTCGCGCTGGCCGCGCCATCTCCGTCAACGGCGTTCCGCTCGGCGAGGCGCGCGACCACGACAGCCTCGGCCGAGACCTGCCGGTCTGGCTGGGCTGCCGCGTCATCGCCGAGGGCGAGGTTTTCCTGATGAACCCGGACGTCGGCGACAGCCTCGACGGCCGCTATTTCGGCCCGCTCCCCGCCTCCGCGGTGATCGGCCACGCGATCCCGCTTTTCACCGACGAAGACGGCGATGGCCGCTTTGTCTGGCGCGCGCCGATGCGGTGACGGCGCGTCCAGTGCGGGGCGTGCGAGCGCCCCGCGTCTTCTCTACCGCATAGGAAAGGAGCCTTCCATGGCACAGATCGGCCAGTTTACCCGCACCCCGTCCGGCTATTTCGGGCAGCTTCGCACCCTCTCGCTCGACCTTGAGCTGACCTTTGTTCCGATCGATGATGTCGAGTCAGAGAACGCGCCCGCCTATCGAATTCGGCTTGGGGATGAAGACGGGCCGGAAGTCGGCGCAGGCTGGAAACATTCTGGCGAGCGCGCAGGACCGTTCGTCTCCGTCCTTCTCGACGATCCCGTCTTTCAGCAGCCGATCCGCGCCCGGCTGTTCCAGTCGGACGAAGATGGCCGCGAGTGGGGTCTGCACTGGACCCGTCCGAAGAAGCGCGACGAACAGGGGTGATCATGGTCACGTCCTGCACTCGTCCCGCTTCGGGGAGATGCGGTGTCCGCCGCCGCATCATCCTCCTTCTTTTTTCCGGCCTGTTCGTCTCCACCATCGCCCCGCTGTCCGGTCTGGCGCAAACCACCGTGCCGGATCGCACGGTCGCTGCGCATCCGCACGGCGCGCATATCGAGGAGGCTTCGCAGCGTTTCGGCATCCCGCCGTCATGGATCATCGCCGTGATGCAGGTCGAAAGCGCGGGCGATATGCGCGCCATATCCACCGCCGGGGCGATGGGGCTGATGCAGGTCATGCCCTCGACTTGGGCGGAGCTGCGCATCCGCCATGCTCTCGGCCGCGACCCCTTCGAGCCGCGCGACAACATCCTCGCGGGCACCGCCTACCTACGCGAGATGTGGGATCGCTACGGCAATGTCGCCGCGATGCTCGCGGCCTACAATGCCGGTCCCGGTCGCTACGATGAATACCGCGCGACGGCTCGTCCGCTGCCTGCCGAGACGCGCGCCTATGTCGCTGCTTTGACGCCGATCCTGCTCGGCGAGCGGCCTTCCGGCAGCGGCTCGACGGTCGCTCCGCCGCCCGACTGGCGCGAGGCGGCGCTCTTCGTCGCGCGTGAAATAGGCGCTTCCGCTGCCGATCCCGCGTCCCCCGACCGCACGCCGGACGATGCCCCTTCGCTCGTCCCGGCGGCACCGGACGCACTCACCGCCTTGCAGTCGGAGGGGCTGTTCGTCGCCCGCGATGCCGGTGGGGACCGGCCATGAGCAGCGGCACCGCAATTCGCATCCCATCGGGCGCTGGCGTGTCATGGAGGGCGCAGAGGGTGGCGGCAGGCACCACGACCGAAAGATGGCAGGATAAAAGCGCGCACGGTGCGGCTCAGGCGGGCGGTTGTTTTTGTTCATGTTTTCGGCGCGTTTCGCACCGTGCTGCTTTTTCGCGCGCCGTGTGCTTCGCGCCCATCTTCCTGATTTTCTTTTCTGTTTTGCACCGTGCGGGGATGTGCCATGTCCGATGAGCACGAGTTTCGCATCCGTCCGGGGCGCATCCGCTCGACCCGTGCGCAGCAAACCCGGCCCTTCATCGCGCAGGCACTTGCCGCCGCGAAGAAGGCCGGAGGCGGCGTCTCGCGATCCGGTCTCGTCACCTCCAGTAATCGCTCCCGTTTCGGGCGCGGCCAGCGCGCCAGCGTTCAGGCCAACCGCCTCATCACCTCCCGCACACGGGGCGCCGTCGTCAAGGCGCGCGTCGTTCGCCACATGGCGTCGTCGGCGCCGCTTGGGGCGCATCTTGATTATCTGCGCCGTGACGGCGTGACCCGAGACGGAGAGAAGGCAAGGCTGTTCGGGCCGGGAACCGAGGACGCCGATGGTCGCGCTTTCGCGGAGCGCTGCGGTGATGACCGACATCATTTCCGGTTCATCGTCTCGCCTGACGACGCGCTGGATATGTCCGACCTCCGATCCTTCACCGACGATCTTGTCGGTCAGATGGAAAAGGATCTCGGAACGCGCCTCGACTGGGTGGCGGTCGATCACTGGAACACGGCGCATCCGCATGTCCATCTGCTCGTGCGCGGCACCCGCGATGACGGGCAGGATCTCGTGATTTCCCGCGACTACATCAAGGAGGGGATGCGGGACCGGGCGCGCGATCTCATCACCCTGGAGCTGGGGCCGCGCACCGATCTCGATATCCGCCGCAGCCTTGAGGCCCAGATCGAGGCGGAACGCTGGACACAGCTCGACCGGCAGCTTGTCCGTGACGCCGGCAAATCCGGTATCGTCGATCTCGCCCCGCTCGCTGATCACCCGCAGGACGAGTTCCACACGCTGAAGGTCGGTCGGCTGCGCACCCTCGAAATCCTCGGGGTGGCCGACCAGATCGGCCATTCGCAATGGTTCATCAAGCCCGAGGCCGAGACGGTGCTGCGCGAACTCGGCGAGCGCGGCGACATTATCAAGCGCATGCACCGTGCCCTGACCGAACGCGGCATCGAGCGCGGTTCGGCCAGCTATGTGCTGGCCGGCGAAAGCCTCGATGTTCCCGTCATCGGCCGCCTGGTCGAGCGCGGCCTCGATGATGAGTTGAAGGGCACCGCCTATGCCGTGGTCGACGGCGTCGACGGCCGCAGCCATCATATCAAGCTGCCGCATCTGGATGCCGCCGGCGACAGCCCACCCGGCTCGATTGTCGAGCTGCGCGCTTATGAGGATGCGCAAGGTGCGCGCCGTGTCGCGCTTGCCGTCCGCTCCGATCTCGATCTCGGCGCTCAGGTCGGCGCGTCGGGTGCGACCTGGCTCGACCGGCAGGCCATCGCCCGAGATCCGATTGCGCTTTCCGACAGCGGCTTCGGCGCCGAGGTCCGTCAGGCTCTGGATGACCGCGCGGAACATCTGATCGGCGAGGGCTATGCCGAACGACAGGGCGGACGCGTGGTCTTTGCGCGCCGGCTGCTCAGCACGCTGCGCAGGCGCGAACTCGACAGCCTTGCCGAGAAGCTCGCAGCTGAGACCGGCATGTCCTTCGAGCGCGCCGCCAGCGGCGAATATGTCGCCGGTTCCTATCGCCAGCGCTTCGCGCTCGCCTCCGGCCGTTTCGCCATGATCGAGGGTCCCGGACCCGACGGGGGCCTCGGCTTCCAGCTCGTGCCCTGGTCGCCCTCTTTGGAAAAGCAGATCGGCCGTCACGTCTCCGGCGTCGCCCGCGACGATGGCGGCATCGATTGGGACTTCGGGCGAAAGCGCAGCCTCGGCCTCTGACCTCAACCGGAAAGGATCTCCGCCCATGTCCGCCACCAAAATTCTCTGGGGACAGATCAGCATCGTCTTCCTCATCATCCTCGCCACCACCTGGGGCGCGACGCAATATGTCGCCTGGAGTCTCGGCTATCAGGCGCAACTCGGCCCGCCCTGGTTTGAGCTGTTCGGGACGCCGATCTACTACCCGCCGGCGATCTTCTGGTGGTGGTATTTCTATGAAGCCTATGCGCCACCGATCTTTGCCAAGGGTGGGATCATCGCAGCCTCGGGCGGCTTCATCGCTATCGCGGTCGCCATCGGCATGTCGGTCTGGCGGGCGCGCGAGGCGAAGGGCGTCGCCACCTATGGCTCGGCGCGATGGGCCTCAAAGCCCGAGGTGAAGGCTGCGGGCCTGCTCGATCCCGATGGCGTCATCCTCGGCCGATATGAGCGCGAGTATCTGCGGCACGACGGTCCCGAGCATGTGCTGTGTTTCGCGCCAACCCGATCGGGCAAGGGCGTCGGCCTGGTGGTGCCGACGCTGCTGACCTGGCCGGGTTCGGCTGTTGTCCACGACATCAAGGGCGAGAACTGGCAGCTCACCTCCGGTTTCCGGGCACGTCATGGTCGCGTGCTGCTCTTCGATCCGACCAACCCGAAATCATCCGCCTATAATCCACTGCTCGAAGTGCGTCGCGGCGAGTGGGAGGTGAGGGACGTGCAGAATATCGCCGATATCCTCGTCGATCCTGAAGGCAGCCTCGACAAGCGCAACCATTGGGAAAAGACCTCCCATTCGCTCCTCGTCGGCGCGATCCTGCATGTTCTCTATGCCGAGCCCGACAAGACGCTGGCTGGTGTGGCCAGGTTCCTGTCCGATCCCAAGCGTCCAGTGGACTCCACCCTGCGCGCCATGATGACAACCGCGCATCTGGGTGAGGCGGGGCCGCATCCGGTCGTGGCCAGTGCGGCGCGCGAGCTGCGCAATAAATCCGAGAACGAGAGGAGCGGCGTCCTGTCGACGGCGATGTCGTTTCTGGGCCTCTATCGCGATCCCGTCGTGGCCGAGGTCACGCGCCGCTCCGACTGGCGGATCAGCGATATTGTGGCCGGCGATCAGCCAACCACGCTCTACCTCGTGGTGCCACCATCCGACATCAACCGAACCAAGCCCCTGATGCGTTTGCTGCTGAACCAGGTCGGCCGTCGCCTGACCGAGGATCTGCAGGCGAATGCCGGGCGGCATCGGCTGCTCTTGATGCTCGACGAGTTTCCAGCGCTCGGGCGACTGGACTTCTTCGAGACGGCGCTGGCGTTCATGGCCGGCTACGGCCTCAAGAGTTTTCTGATCGCGCAGTCGCTGAACCAGATCGAGAAAGCCTATGGGCCGAACAACTCGATCCTCGACAACTGCCATGTCCGCGTGAGTTTCGCCACGAACGACGAGCGCACCGCCAAGCGTGTTTCCGACGCGCTGGGGACCGCCACCGAGATGAAGGCGATGAAGAACTACGCCGGGCACCGGCTGTCGCCCTGGCTGGGGCATCTCATGGTCTCACGCTCGGAAACCGCGCGGCAATTGCTGACGCCAGGCGAGATCATGCAGCTTCCACCCGATGAAGAGATCGTCATGGTGGCGGGCATCCCACCGATCCGGGCGACGAAGGCGCGCTACTTTGAGGATGCCCGATTCCGGGAGCGGGTTCTTTCCCCGCCCGAATTGAAGCGCCCCGAGGGAACGCGCCCCGACGACTGGACCACGCTACCGATCCCCGCGCGACCCGGGCCTGCCGAGGATGACGAGGACCACATGGCAGATGATGAAGATCCGACCGAATCCGAGCGCCGGTTGCAGCCCGAACTCAGCCGCGTGAAGCCGGTGGAGAAGAAAATGCCCATCGAGAACGAGTTCGAGCCCCATCTTTCCGATGACGTGGAAGAAGATGTTGCCCGGAACCGACGCCTGATCCGCCAGGAGCAGAGGATTGCCCGGCAGATCGCTATGGACCCGAACGACGGCATGGATTTGTAGGGCCATGACACGCCACAGGAAGAAATCGAAGATCACGATCTATCTTGACCCCGATGTCACCTCGGCGCTGGCGGACTTTGCGGCACGCCGGGATCGCTCGCAATCCATGATCGCCGAAGCCGCCATCGCGTCGTTCCTGTCGCCGGACGATGCCGAGCGACGGGAAGCGGTTGTCGCCAAACGCCTCGACCAACTCGACCGCCGTATGACGCGGCTGGAGCGTGATGTCGGCATTGCCGTCGAGAGCCTCGCCGTGTTCATCCGCTTCTGGGTCACGACAACGCCGGCGCTGCCTGAGCCAGCGGCAAAGGCCGCGAAGGCCAAGTCGGCGGAACGATATGAGGCGTTCATCACGGCGCTCGGTCGGCGCCTCGCGCAGGGGCCGAAGCTCCGCCAAGAGATTTCCGAGGATGTGGCAGGGTCAGATCAGTGAACAGATCACATCGCACACTGGCTCTCTGAGAGTCTTGGCATATCCCCTACAGGAGGATAGCATATACCCATGAGCCAGGCACCGCACCCCCACGAAACCCACCCCCAGATCGTCAAGCGATTGAAACGCGCGGGCGGCCATCTGAACGGGGTTATCGAGATGATCGAGGCCGGCAGGCCGTGCCTCGACATCGCCCAGCAGCTCCATGCTGTAGAGAAGGCAATCGCCCAAGCCAAGAAGACGCTGATTCAGGATCACCTGGACCACTGCCTTGAGGAAGTGGTTGGGCCGCTCGACCGCGAACGGCGGCAGTCGATCGACCAATTCAAAGAGATAGCGAAATATCTGTGATGCTGGCCATTCTCCAAAACCGAACCTATCGCCATCTTTTTCTCGCCCAGGTCATCGCACTGGTCGGGACCGGCCTTGCAACGGTCGCCCTCGGCCTGCTCGCTTTCGAGCTGGCCGGAGCCGATGCCGGCGCAGTCCTCGGAACCGCGCTTACCATCAAAATGATTGCCTATGTGACGGTCGCACCCATCGCGTCGGCTTTCGCGGAGCGCGTACCGCGCCGCGCTATGCTGGTTGCGCTCGATCTCGTGCGCGCCGCCGTGGCGGTGTTTCTGCTGTTTGTTACCGAAATCTGGCAGGTCTACGTCCTGATCTTCGTGCTGCAATCAGCCTCGGCCGCCTTCACGCCGACCCTTCAGGCGACAATCCCCGACATTTTACCTGATGAGAAGGAATACACACGCGCCTTGTCACTCTCCCGGCTCGCCTATGATCTGGAAAGCGTCGTCAGCCCAATGCTGGCGGCGGCGCTGCTTGCCTTCATCTCTTTCCATAACCTGTTCGCCGGCACGATGATCGGTTTCCTGATCTCGGCGGCGCTGGTGGTGTCGGTCGTGCTGCCGAGCCCGAAGCCGTCGCAGCCGCGCGGCATCTATGATCGGACAACGCGCGGCATCCGCATCTATCTGGCGACGCCGCGCCTGCGCGGGTTGCTCGCGATCAATCTCGCTGTCGCTTCGGCCGGAGCATTGGTAATCGTCAATACGGTCGTCTATGTGCAGGTCGTTTTCGGTCTCGACCAACAGGCCATGGCGCTGGCGCTCGCCGCTTTCGGCGGAGGCTCGATGGTCGCGGCGCTCGCCCTGCCGAAGCTGTTGGAATCGGTTCCCGACCGCACCGCGATGCTGGCGGGCGCGTCGCTGCTGGTGGTGGGAGTGCTGGCGGCGGCCGCGCTGCCCGGTTACGGCTGGCTGCTGCCGCTCTGGTTCGTGCTCGGCCTCGGCTATTCGACGGCGCAAACGCCTTCCGGCCGCCTGCTGCGGCGCTCGGCCAACCCGGAGGACCGCCCGGCGCTATTCGCTGCGCAGTTCGCGCTTTCCCATGCTTGCTGGCTGATCGCCTATCCGCTCGCCGGATGGGCCGGCGCGGCGCTCGGCCTGCCGATCACGGCCGTCATCCTGGCGGCTGTGGCCGCCGTCGCCATCATCACCGGCTTGGCCGTCTGGCCGTCAGATGACCCCGAAATTGTCGCGCATCGCCATGACGACCTTCCAGCCGACCATCCTCATCTTGCGGAAACCGGGCAAGGGCATCGTCATGCCCATGCATATGTGATTGACGATATGCACCTCGCATGGCCACGCGAGCGCTGACCGGGAACGTGGAAGACCTGCTCTCACTGGCCGGGGTGTTCGCCATAGCCTTCGTCGCCGCCACGATCCTGCCGGCCCAATCGGAGGCCGCGCTGGTCGGGCTACTGGTTCTCGGCAAGCAACCGCCTGTCCTGCTGGTGATCGTCGCGACCATCGGCAATGTGCTCGGCTCCGTCACCAACTGGCTGCTCGGCCGCTGGGTAGAGCACTACCGTCACCGTCGCTGGTTTCCGGTTAGCGAACAGGCCCTCGACCGCGCAACCGGCTGGTATCGACGCTGGGGCCGCTGGAGCCTGCTCTTGAGCTGGGCACCGATCGGCGGCGATGCGCTCACTGTGGCGGCTGGCGTCCTGCGGGAACCGTTCTGGAGTTTCCTGCTGCTCGTGACGATCGCGAAAGCGGGCCGCTACATGGTGCTCACGGTCATCACGCTAGGGCTGCTCTAATGTGGCAGCCCTATCAGCAGCTCGTAGCGGTCCAGTGAGAAACCTACCTCACTTTCGCTGACCTCATCGGATCGTTCGCCACGTCCGGCGACTGACCGAAACTGGCCGTTTATCTGCCGATGGGCATCGGGTACGGAGCGGCGTTTTTCTTCCAGTGCTCGCAGCAATGGACTTTAAGAACGAATTGCGTGGGTGAATCGCAGCGGAATCAAAGCCTCGCTTGGCGCAGCGCAGGGCCACCGCCGTTCTCCTGTATTTGCACGCCACGCTACTACGATGGTCGAAACTTGTTGAAAAGGCGCGGTTTGGGTCTCCTTTAGTTATCCCCATCCGGGGATCATCTCTCGCCTCCCCGGTGGAACGGGGACGAGATGGCAGGCATCAACCACAAACAGGCAACGGTGGACCGCGGCGCGCGCATGCTCCGGACGGCGCTCGGGCCTGCCATCTCAACCCTGCTGCAAGACCCGTCCGTCGTCGAGGTCATGCTGAACCCCGACGGCCGGATCTGGGTGGACCGGCTGTCCAAAGGATTGGCCGACACCGGCGAGACGCTATCCGCCGCCGATGGCGAGCGCATCGTGCGCCTGGTTGCTCATCATGTCGGCGTCGAAGTCCACACCCGTAGCCCACGCGTGTCGGCAGAACTGCCCGAGACCGGCGAGCGCTTTGAGGGCTTGTTGCCGCCGGTCGTGGCCGCGCCCGCCTTCGCCATCCGCAAGCCCGCCGTCGCGGTGTTCACGCTTGATGACTATGTGGCGGCCGGCATCATGTTCGCCGGCCAGGCGGAAACACTCCGCGCTGCCGTTCTGTCGCGTGCCAACATCCTGGTGGCCGGCGGCACCTCGACCGGAAAGACCACGCTGACCAATGCACTGCTGGCCGAGGTGGCGAAGACGCAGGATCGCGTCGTCATCATCGAGGACACCCGCGAGCTGCAATGCGCCGCGCCCAACCTCGTCGCCATGCGGACCAAGGATGGCGTTGCCACTCTGTCCGATCTGGTCCGTTCCTCGCTGCGCCTGCGTCCCGACCGCATTCCGATCGGTGAGGTGCGCGGCGCCGAGGCGCTCGATCTCCTCAAAGCCTGGGGAACCGGCCATCCGGGCGGCATCGGCACCATTCACGCCGGTTCCGGAATTGGCGCGCTGCGCCGCCTCGAACAACTGATCCAGGAAGCTGTCGTTACCGTCCCGCGCTCCATGATCGCCGAAACCATCGACCTCGTGGCTGTCCTTGCCGGTCGCGGTTCCGCACGGCGGCTTGTGGAACTCGCCTGCGTCGATGGTCTCGGTCCCGACGGCGACTACCGGATTTTCCCCGCCTTTTCAGAACCCGACACCACTCGCAACACTGGAGACCCTGCATGATCCGTCGTGCCTTCCGCATCCGTCGCCATATCGCAACCGCCTCGGCCGTCGCCTGGGTGAGCCTCATGACTTCCCCCGCCTGGGCTTCGGGCTCCTCGATGCCCTGGGAAGCGCCGCTGCAATCCATCCTCGAATCCGTTGAAGGGCCGGTGGCCAAGATCGTGGCGGTGATCATCATCATCGTCACCGGCCTGACGTTGGCCTTCGGTGATACGGGTGGGGGCTTCCGGCGACTGATCCAGATCGTCTTCGGCATCTCCATCGCCTTCGCCGCCAGTTCCTTCTTCCTGTCGTTCTTCAGCTTCGGCGGCGGGGCGCTGGTCTGATGGCGGTGAGCTTCGAGGCCCTCGACGCGGTGCCGGGCTTCGCGGTGCCGGTTCACCGCGCCCTGACCGAGCCGATCCTGCTCGGCGGTGCTCCACGCTCTGTCGCAATCCTCAACGGCACGCTGGCCGGGGCGGTCGGCCTCGGCCTCCAGCTCTGGCTGGCAGGCATCCTGATCTGGGCGGTCGGTCACATCGCCGCCGTCTGGGCCGCCAAGCGCGATCCGCTCTTCGTCGAGGTTGCGCGCCGCCATCTGCGCATCCCCGGCCATCTCTCGGTGTGAGGTTTGATCCATGATGAATCTCGCAGAATACCGCCGCACCGCATCCCGTCTGGCCGATTATCTTCCTTGGGTCGCCCTGGTCGGGGAGGGCGTTGTCCTCAACAAGGATGGTTCCTTCCAGAGGACGGCGAAGTTTCGCGGGCCGGATCTGGATTCCGCCGTCGCGGCCGAACTGGTCGCGGTCGCCGGGCGGCTGAACAACGCCTTCCGCCGTCTCGGCTCTGGCTGGGCCATTTTCGTCGAGGCGCAGCGCTCGGAAGCCGCCATCTATCCCGCCAGCCGGTTCCCCGATCCCGCCTCGGCGCTGGTCGATGCCGAGCGCAAGGCCGATTTCGAACAGGAAGGCAGCCATTTCGTCTCGGGCTACTTTCTCACCTTCCTCTGGCTTCCGCCCGCAGAAGGTGCCGCCCGCTCGGTGTCCTGGCTCTACGAGGGCCGCGAGACTTCGGGCGTGAACCCCTGGGAGCTGGTGCGCGGCTTCATCGACCGCACCGACCGCGTTCTGGCGCTGCTCGACGGCTTCATGCCGGAATGCCGCTGGCTCGATGACGCCGGCACGCTGACCTATCTCCATTCCACGATCTCGACCAACCGGCATCGCGTCCGCGTGCCGGAAGTGCCGATGTATCTCGACGCTCTGCTGGCTGACCAGCCAATGACCGGAGGATTGGAGCCGCGGCTGGGCAATCAGCATCTCCGGGTGCTGACGATCACCGGCTTTCCCGGCACCACCACCCCCGGCCTCCTCGACGAGATGAACCGGCTCGCCTTCCCCTACCGATGGTCCACCCGCGCCGTCCTCATGGACAAGACCGACGCGACCCGGCTGCTGACGAAGATCAGGCGGCAATGGTTCGCCAAGCGCAAGAGCATCGCGGCGATCATCAAGGAGGTGATGACCAACGAGCAATCCGCGCTCGTGGACACCGATGCCGCGAACAAGGCGGCGGACGCGGACATGGCCTTGCAGGAACTCGGCGCCGACATGGCCGGGATGGCCTATGTCACGGCGACCGTCACCGTCTGGGACGAGGATGCCCGCCGCGCCGACGAAAAGCTGCGCCTGGTCGAAAAGATCATCCAGTCCCGCGATTTCAGCGTCATGGTCGAAACGGTCAATGCCGTCGACGCCTGGCTCGGCAGCCTGCCCGGACATGCCTACGCCAATGTCAGGCAACCGCCAATCTCGACGCTCAACCTTGCCCACATGGTCCCCTCAAGCGCCGTGTGGGCGGGGCCGGAACGGGACGATCACTTCGGCGCACCCCCGCTGCTATACGGCAGGACCGAAGGATCGACCCCGTTCCGGCTCTCCCTTCATGTCGGTGACGTGGGCCATACCCTCGTCGTCGGGCCGACCGGCGCCGGCAAGTCGGTGCTGCTGGCGCTGATGGCCTTGCAGTTCCGCCGCTACGCGCGCTCACAGGTCTTTGCCTTCGATTTCGGCGGCTCCATCCGTGCCTCCGCACTCGCTATGCAGGGTGACTGGCACGATCTCGGCGGCGAACTGACCGACGCTTCCGAGACATCCGTTTCTCTGCAACCGCTGGCCCGCATCCACGAAACATCCGAACGGGCCTGGGCCGCCGACTGGATCGTGGCGATCCTGATGCGTGAGAACATCCAGATTACGCCCGAAGTGAAGGAACATCTCTGGACGGCGCTGACCTCGCTTGCCTCTGCCCCGGTCGGGGAACGCACCATCACCGGCCTCGCCGTGTTGCTGCAATCCAATGACCTGAAACAGGCGCTGCGTTCCTATTGCGTCGGTGGACCCTATGGCCGGTTGCTCGATGCGGAGGCCGAACATCTTGGCTCTGCCGACGTGCAGGCGTTCGAGATCGAGGGCCTGGTCGGCACTGGAGCCGCACCGGCGGTTTTGTCCTACCTGTTCCACCGTATCGGCGATCGACTTGATGGCCGACCGACGCTGCTGATTATCGACGAGGGCTGGCTGGCGCTCGATGACGACGGGTTCGCGGACCAGCTCAGGGAATGGCTCAAGACCCTGCGCAAGAAGAACGCCAGCGTCATCTTCGCCACGCAGTCGCTATCGGACATCGACAATTCCGCCATCGCCCCGGCGATCATCGAAAGCTGCCCGACGCGGCTCCTCTTGCCGAACGAGCGCGCCATCGAGCCGCAGATCACGGCGATTTATCGTCGCTTCGGGCTGAACGACCGGCAGATCGAGATCCTCGCACGGGCCACGCCGAAAAGGGACTACTACTGCCAGTCGCGGCGCGGCAACCGCCTGTTCGACCTTGGCTTGTCGGAAGTCGGGCTGGCGCTTTGCGCCGCATCGGCCAAGTCCGATCAGGCCCTGATCAGCGACATCCTCGCCGAGCATGGCCGCAACGGGTTTCTCGCCGCCTGGCTGTGCGCCCGCGGCGTCGATTGGGCGGCCGATCTCATCCCGGACCTCACCAATCTCGCGACCGAAAGCGAACACCTGCCGCCCGTCGTCGATGAGGACGAGTTCGGCATCATCCTGGAAGAAGAGGAGATTACCCCATGACGCGCGCAATTCCCTGGTTCACCCGCATGGCCAGCGTTTCGACGCTCACTCTTGCGCTCGCTGCGCCGCTGGCTCTTGCGCCGGTGTTCACGACGCCGGCCCATGCCTTCTTCGGCGGGTTTGGCAGGATCGTCTACGACCCCACCAACCATGCCGAGAACCTGCTGACCGCCGCCCGCACGCTGGAGCAGATCAACAATCAGATTACCTCGCTCCAGAACGAGGCACAGATGCTGATCAACCAGGCCCGCAATCTCGCGAGCTTGCCCCACAGCTCGCTGCAGGCCCTTCAGCAAAATGTCCAGCGGACCCAGCAGCTTCTCGGTCAGGCCCAGAACATCGCCTTCGACGTGCAGAACATCGACCAGATGTTTCAGCAGGATTATGGCAATCTGTCCCTTACGACCACGGATCAGCAGCTCATCGCCGATGCCCGGTCTCGCTGGGAGAATACCGTCGGGGGCCTTCAGGACGCCATGCGGGTGCAGGCCGGCGTTGTCGGGAACATCGACAGCAACCGGGCCGAGATGTCCGCGCTCGTCGGCGAAAGCCAGGGCGCGACCGGGGCGCTGCAAGCTACGCAGGCCGGCAACCAGCTTCTCGCCCTCCAGTCGCAGCAGCTTTCCGACCTGGTTGCGGTCATCTCGGCTAATGGCCGGGCGGAGGCCCTCACGGAAGCCGAGCGGGCGACCGCTGCCGAGCAGGGCCGCATCCAACGCGAGCGCTTCCTGACGCCGGGGGCGGGCTACCAGCCCGGAAACGCGCAGATGTTCAACTGAGGCTGGGAGGGCAGATCATGGGAGGGAAGGTGCTGGCCCGCATCGCGGCCATCGTGTTCGTCGCCATCGCGATCACCGCGGCGATCATCGAGATGACCCGCGAGGAAGCCCCCGCGCCAGCACCTTCCGCTCCTGCGCTTTCGCGTCAGGTCGATCCCCTGCGCGAAGGGCAGCGCCGCTGTCAGGAGATGGGCGAAGCGGCAGCCAATGATGCCGCCTGCCTGGGCATCTGGGCCGAGACCCGCGACCGATTTCTTGGCCGGACACCCGCGCAAGCGACGCCTGGCCCGGATGGGGGGCGATAATCATGGGCGGGACGGGGGTCATCGACAATTTTCTCGGCATCTTCACCAGCTATATCGACTCGGGCTTCGGCCTGCTCGGCGGTGAGGTGGCCTTTATCGCCACAACGCTCATCGTCATCGACGTGACACTCGCCGCTCTGTTCTGGGCCTGGGGCGTCGACGACGACATCATTGCGCGCCTGGTGAAGAAGACGATCTTCGTCGGGGTCTTCGCCTATATCATCTCCAACTGGAACAATCTTGCCCGCATCGTCTTTGAGAGCTTCGCCGGCCTCGGCCTCATGGCCTCGGGCACGGGGTTTTCCGCCGCCGATCTCCTGCGCCCCGGCCGCGTCGCCCAGATCGGCCTCGATGCCGGGCGGCCGCTACTCGAATCCATCTCCGATCTCATGGGCTGGATCGCGGTCTTCGAAAACCTGGTGCAGATCCTCTGTCTGTTCTTCGCCTGGGCGCTGGTGATCCTCGCCTTCTTCATTCTGGCGATCCAGCTCTTTGTCACCCTGATCGAGTTCAAGCTGACCACCCTGGCCGGCTTTGTGCTGATCCCCTTCGGTCTCTTCGGCAAGACTGCCTTCATGGCCGAACGGGTTCTGGGCAATGTCGTCTCATCCGGCATCAAGGTGCTGGTTTTGACCGTCATCATCGGCATCGGCTCGACACTCTTCGGCCAGTTCACCGCAGGCTTCGGCGGCGCGACCCCGACCATCGACGACGCCATGGCCATCGTGCTGGCCGCCCTTTCCCTTCTCGGCCTCGGTATCTTTGGTCCCGGTATTGCCACCGGCCTCGTCTCGGGCGGCCCGCAACTCAGCGCAGGGGCGGCGGTTGGAACCGGCCTCGGGGTCGGTGGAGCTGCTGTCGCTGCCGGTGGCGCGACCATGCTCGCCGCGCGGGGCGGCGGTGCCGCACTCTCGGGTGGTGCTGCGCTTACGCGCGGTGGCGCCTCGGCCGCCGGTGCGGCCTCGTCCGCCTATTCCCTCGGTTCCATAGGCGACTCCGGCGCGGCCGGGGTCGCCTCCGGGCTTGGCGGTGTGGCGCGCGCCGCAGGCTCGGCCGCGATCTCCCCCCTGAAGCGAGCAGCCTCCCGTGCCACCGACAGCGTGAAATCCAGCTACTCCGATGGCACAAAAGCCGGGTTCGCTGCGTCCGGCGGCAGCTCCTCCATGGGAACCATCGCGGGCGCGCCGTTGCCCGAACCGTCAACCCCCTCAGCCGCAGATAGCCCGCCGGCCTGGGCGCAGAACATGCGCCGCAGCCGGGCGATGAGCCACGGCGTCACCGCTGCCGCCCATGCCGTCCGGTCCGGCGACAGCCACGGTGGCGGCTCCTCCGTCAGCCTTTCCGAAAGTGACCGCACATGAACATCTTCAAACGACCGACGACCCACTACGGCAAGGTGCCGGAACCCGAAACGCCCTATCAGCGCGCCGCGCAGGTGTGGGACGACCGCATAGGTTCGGCCCGCGTCCAGGCGAGAAACTGGCGCTATATGGCGTTCGGTTCGCTGATCCTCGCGGCAGGTTTCGCTGGCGCGCTTGTCTGGCAATCCGCGCGCGGAACCGTCGTGCCCTGGGTGGTGCAGGTGGACAATCTCGGCCAGGCGCAAGCCGTCGCGCCGGCAGCGGCCGATTATCGGCCGACCGATCCGCAGATCGCCTTTCACCTTGGCCGCTTCATCGAACAGGTGCGCGCGCTCCCAGCCGACGCCATCGTCGTCCGCCAAAATTGGCTCAGGGCCTACGAGTTCACCACCGACCGGGGCGCGGCTGCGCTGAACGACTACGCCCGCTCCAATGATCCCTTCACGCGCGTCGGTCGCCAGCAGGTTGCCGTCGAAGTGTCGAGCATCATCCGGGCATCGCCGGACAGCTTCCGCGTGGCCTGGACCGAGCGGCACTACGAGAACGGCCAGCTCTCCACCGCCGAGCGATGGACCGCGATCCTGACAGTCGTGATCCAGACCCCGCGCGACGCCGAGCGGCTGCGCGCCAATCCCCTTGGAATCTATGTCAACGCGATCAACTGGTCGCGGGAGATGAGCCAGTGATCCGCATGTCTTTGAGCAAACCCGCGTTTACGGCTTCCCGCAAACCCGTATTTCTGGCTTTGCTACTCTCCGCGACGATGCTGGCAGGCTGCGCCACGAACAGGACGCCGCAATTCAGCTACGATGGGAACGTGCCGCCGCTGCCCCCTGTGCAGACGGCCACAGTGGATGACCGGCCCCGGCCCCTGCATGTCCCGCCCGCATGGACCGTGGCGCGCGGCGGCGAGGCGGCGGGCACCGCGATCGCCCGTGTCGAAAACGCCAATGCCGCCGCCCGCGTCGAGCCGCGCCGGGAAGGCTATTACAATGCCATCCAGATCTATCCGTGGAGCGAAGGCGCACTCTATCAGGTTTACGCATCGGTCGGGCAGATCACCACCATTGCGCTGGAACCAGGCGAGAGCCTGACCGGCGCGGGGCCGATCGCGGCCGGTGACACCGCAAGATGGATCATCGGCGACACCGAGAGCGGATCGGGCGCAAACCGCCGTGTGCATGTGCTGGTGAAGCCGACCCGGGCGGACATCGCGACCAATCTCGTCATCACCACCGACCGGCGCATCTACATGATCGAGCTGCGCGCGCGGGAATCGCTCTACATGCCTGCCGTCGCCTGGGCCTACCCCGCGCCGCCGCCCGGCCAGCGACAGGCCGTGCCCGCAGCGCCGATCATCCCTGCCGAGACCGCACGAAACTATCGCTACGGATTGCAAGTGCCGGGCAGCAGCCCGCCTTGGCGACCGGTCTCCGTCTTCGACGACGGCCGGCGGGTCTATGTCGTATTCCCACGCGGCATCGTGCAGGGTGAGATGCCGCCTCTGTTCGTCCTTGGATCGGACGGCGAACCGCAGATCGTCAATTCCCGCATCCACCAGAACGTCCTGATCGTGGACCGCCTGTTCGGCGCGGCCGAGCTGCGCCTTGGCTCTGGCGACCGCCAACAGGTGGTCAGGATCGTCCGCGTCGAGCAGACGCAGGCCGCAGCCCAGCCGGCCGCTGCGACCACGGGAGGATCACCCTCATGAGTGGCACCCACACTGCAGCCCCCATGCGGTTGCGCGCCGAGCCACCCCGCGTCACCCGCCTGTCTCGCAAGGTGCTGGCAGGCGCCGGAGCCGTTGCCCTTCTCGGCATTGGCGGGGCGCTGATCTACGCCCTCCAGACCCGCGATGCCGGGCCGGGCGGAGGCGAACTCTATTCGACCGAAAACCGGCCCACGGCAGATGGGCTTGCCGGCCTGCCGCGCGACTATACCGGCCCGGTCCTGGGACCGGCGTTGCCGGGCGATCTCGGCCGCCCGATACTTGAGGCGCAGAATTGGGGACAGCCGGTCGCGCCACCGACCATCACAACGCCCGCTGTTGATCCAGATGTGCAGCGGCGTCTCGCCGAGGAAGAAGCCGCTCGTCTGAGCGGCGTGTTCTTCCAGTCTGGTCCGCGGGCTGGAGCAACGCCGGGAACGACCATGCCCGGCCTCGCCGGTCTCGATCTCGGTGGTCAGGCTCCAGCGCAGGATCGTCATACCGCTTTTCTCAACGGGCCTGTGGACCGGCAAACCGTCGCCCCGGATCGCGTCGCACCACCGGCGTCGCCCTATATCCTGCAGGCCGGGGCGGTGATCCCGGCGGCGCTTATCACCGGCATCCGCTCCGATCTTCCCGGCCAGATCACCGCGCAGGTGACGGAGAACGTCTATGACAGTCCGACCGGCAGCTTGTTGCTGATCCCGCAGGGCACACGCATCATCGGCCAATACGATGACGGCGTGACCTTCGGCCAGCGACGCGTCCTGCTGGTCTGGAATCGCCTGATCCTTCCGGGCGGACGGTCCATCGTGTTGGAGCGCCTGCCGGGTGCGGACGCTTCCGGTTACGCCGGGCTTGAGGATGGCGTGGATTACCACTGGTGGGATCTGATGCGGGCCGCTGGCCTCTCGACCTTGCTTGCGGTCGGTGCGGAATTGGCCAGCAGCGACGAGGACCGACTGATCCGCGCCATCCGCGATGGCGCACAGGATACCATCAACCAGGCGGGTCAGCAGATCGTCCAGCGCCAGTTGCAGGTCGCACCGACACTGACGATCCGACCGGGCTTCCCGGTCAGGATCATCGTCACCCGCGATCTAGTATTCGAGCCGGCAGGAGGTTGGCCATGACAAAGCTGAAACTCGGCCCGCTGCCGGACGACAAGCCCGTGAAGGTGACAGTGGAGCTGCCCGCGTCGCTTCACCGCGATCTGATCGCCTATGCCGAGGTACTGGCCCGCGAGAGCAGCCAGCCCGCCGCGGATCCCCTCAGGCTGATCGTGCCGATGTTGGAGCGGTTCATCGCCACGGATCGTGGCTTTGCAAAGGCGCGAAAGATCCGCTCATGACGTGATCGGGTGTTTGGCCGGGCCGGTTGCCGCGATCATCTCCATGAGCGCGTCTATCACGCTCTGCGTCGAGTCCCACTTCGCCGCGTGGTCCAGCAGGCGGTTCTGAATGTTCAGACTGACCGCGCCATGGATCGTTGACCAGAACATGAAGCCGTAGCGTCGCAGGTCAGCGCCCGGCAAGTAACCATGCTCCTGAGATGAGCGAAGGCCGGTCAGCAGCAGACTCAGGACCTGACGACTCGCTTCGCTTGACCACGGATCATCGCTCACCCCAAGCTTCGGGGGCGGTGAGAACATCAGCCGGTACAGAGTGGGGTTCTCCAGGGCGAAGCGCGCATAGGCATAGCTGCCATCGCGCAAATAGCCGAGCGGATCGCCTCGCATCTGTTCGAAAACCGCGAACTTCTCATTGTAGAGCCGTCCAAAGCCTTCATCGCGCGCCGCGCGCAGCAAAGCATTCTTGTTACGGAAATGGCCGTAAAGGGCCGGCGCCGTGCATCCCACGGCTTGTGCCACTGCCGTCAGTGGAACACCGAAGTCACCCTGCTGTGCCAGCAGGCGGATCGTTTCCTCGACCGCGCGGCGAGGAATATCAAGTTCCTGCTCCTTCCTGGGCCGAGCCATCGGGATCCCTGCTGCAACTGTGCGTGAAAACTGAATGCGATTTATTTTTTTCGTTGACGGAGCCGATGTCAAGCAGCACCATCCCAAGAACTGAATGATATTAAGTTTGAGGCGGAGAGGAGGGGAGATGGTCGCGTACGAATCTGGGCATCATGGCGCGCGCCTCTCTTGTGGCATGCGCCGGTGCCCTCGTCGGCAGGCTGCAAACGAGCGCCGGCCAGAAGCCAACTGCGGTTCGGGATGATGCGTCATGCCTGCGCGCCGGAACAGGGACGCCCCATCTGGTAGCTCCGTCCTCGCGCGTATTGTCGAGGGCAGCGCCGGTAAGAACACAATCCGGTTGCGCCAGCTGCGGCATTTCCTTGCAGCGGCGGACCACGGGAGTTTCCGCAAGGCAGCAATCGCGCTCGTCATCAATGAATCATCGGTCAGCCGCCAGATCCGCGACCTTGAGGATGAATTGGGTGCTTCTCTTTTCATACGACATTCGGGCGGGGTGCGGCTGACAGTCGCCGGGCAGGAGTTTCTGCGCAGCGCCCGGCATGCCCTTCGGCAGATCGACATCGGCGTGACAAAAGTCGCTGCGGTTGGCCGGGCTGACCAGGGACTGCTCAAGGTCGGAATTTTCTCGTCGCTGGCGTCGGGGTTTCTGTTTGACCTCCTGCGGAAGTTCGGGAGGCACCATCCGACGGTTCAGATCGACCTCATGGACGGAAATCCTGCCGAGCATGTCGCGGCTGTCCGGAAGCTGGACCTGGACATCGCCTTCATTACCGGAACCGCTCGCTGGGATGGCTGCGAAACGGAGCATCTCTGGTGCGAACGGGTCTTTGTCGTGCTGCCGACCGACCACCCGCTGGCTGCCAAAGCCCAACTCGGATGGCCTGATCTGACAGGTGAACGCTTCATCGTGAGCGATGTCGCACCGGGCCAGGAGATCCACGACTATCTGGTCGCTCACCTTGCCGGTCTCGGTCATCACCCTGACATTCACTCCCAGCATGTGGGCCGCGACAACATCCTGTCGCTGGTCGCGGTCGGTCGTGGCCTCACCTTGACGAGCGAAGCCACCACCGTCGGGCAATTTCCGGGGATCGCATTCCGGCAACTGGCGGACGAAGTGTTGCCGTTCAGCGTGGTCTGGTCTGATCAAAACGATAACCCGGCCTGCCGACGCTTGTTGAGCATGGCTCGCGCGATGGGGAAAGCTTCTGTGCTGTCACAACCACCTCTCTGAGGATGGCAACCCTCGAAGCAAGAATGTCGTGGGGCTTTCCTCTGGCTCGCGTGCTCTCGAACAGCAACCACCTTCAGATCCGACGGATAGTCTCACCTCCGCCGGATGCGCGCCGCGATAGCCCAGGCGCTCGCCCCTTCGGACGACATTCGCAGTGGAAACAACTATCAGGAACCCCTGTTTCGATCATGACGTGCAGCGATCCACTGGCCGAGACTCTTCAATTCGGCCGCGCTGAAGCCCGTGGCCATCGCATCGGCAGCGCGCTGCATCATCGCCCGATCGTCCGGGGCCGTGGACTTCGCAGGCCAGGACGATCGAAAGTGCTCGCAGGCATGGCTGAACCCGGCCGCCCAGTTCCGCATGGCCATCTGGCTGCGCCCGGACATTGCGGCCGTGAATTCCGCAGGCTTGTTCGCTTGGTCTACGCAGGCGTTCGCGCGCATCAGGATCAGATCGGCGAAGCGCTGGATACTGTCCGGCGTCAGGTTTCCAATGGCGCTGCCGAGGATTTCGGGCAACCACCTGTTGGGCGCGATCACCTTCGGCGCGATGGTGACCGACATCAGGAACCCGTCGATCCAATCCGCCGTGATCGCCGAGCCCTTCACGAGGCGTGCCAGTTCGCCCTTCCGCTCCGGCTTTGGCGAATCTGCCTCCGCCTCTTCCACCCATTCCTCAAGCGTGGCATCCTGATCCACGTCCGGATCGTCGAACACCCACGCCTCGATTGTCTGGTCGTGGACATCGGCCATGACCGGGATCCTCTTCAGATCGCGTCCTTCGAGGAGCGCCACCGCCGTGGCCGTGAAGCTGTTGGCGTCCGGGTGGTCGGCCGCCGTCAACACATCGGCCGCCCGCGCGACAAGTCGCGCCCAGAAGTCGCGTCGGGTCTCGAGCCATCGCCACAGCGCCGAGTCCAGCGCGCGCGGGCTGTGGCGGCCCTCGAGCACCTCATGCGCATGATCGCTTTCCTCGAACCAGCTCTGGACGATCTCATGGCGATCCCACCAGCCCTCGCTGGCATTGATCAGCTTGCCTCGCGCCTGCGCCGAGAGACCGCGTATGCGATCCGTGACGGGCAGCGCCGCGATCAGGGCCTCGGTCGTGACCGCTTCCGGCCGCAGCTTGTCGAGGCCACAGAGTTCCGCCACCTCGATGAGCCCCGCGGCCGGGGGTTGCCCTGCTGCAAGGCCATCGGCCAGCGCCATGGCGAGGCTGCCTTCGAGCCATGAGAGGGGCACCTTGACCGCGCCGGTTTCCTGGCAGATGCGGCTGATCAGCGCCTTCTGTTCGCTCGCCGACGTGCAGGGCACGGTATAGGCGTCCTTGACCCCGTGGCCCTGCTTGAAGAGCAGCATCGCGGTCTTGCGGCTTCCGCCCGATTGTAGTGCGATCATGACGCTTTGCGCGCCGCCGCCATCGGGCAGTGTGGCCATGACCGAATTGATGGTCCACCGCCTGGCTGACGCGCCGGTCGCCAGACCCGACCGCATGGCGAGTTTCAATGCCTTGTCCACCGAGGCGCGGGCCTCGCCCTGAGGCATCCAGCTGCGCAGGATCACCATCTTGCTCGCTATCTCCTGCGAGAGCGTGCCTGCCGCGGCGCGTTCGCTCAGCGCCCGCGCAGCCGCAGCGCGGGCCGGTGCAGCGGGATCGAGCAGCCAGAAACATGCCAGCTTCGCATGGATCGGCTCCGATCGTCCAACCGACCATGCGATGACGTGCTCGCGCATTGCCGACGGCATTGCCGGGAACGTCTCCGTCAGCGCGGCATGCAGCGCGAGCGCATCGCCTTCGGTCTGCTCGATCAGACTGCGGAACAGATCTTCCAGCGCCGCCTCCGCCGCGACACGATCCTGCTGGGCAGGGTCGGGCGCTGCGAGCATCGTATCGGCGGAAGAAACCTCCAGAGATGCGGGTGCGGGCAGTCCGTTCCTCGTCCATGCGCTTGCAAGAAGCAGGCGGTGGAAGGGGCTCAGGCGCCCCTGGCCAGAAGCCAGTTCGACCGCATCCGTCACTGCCTCAAGAAAGGTATCACCTCGCTTCTTTCGGTTCTCCCTGGCGATACGCGCGGCATCCAGTGCCGATGCCAGCAATTCGGTGAGTGGCTCCAGCTCCGGGGCGTTCTCCTCCGTGGCGCAAAGAATGGCGATCAGGCGTCCACCCAATGCAGGCCGATGCAGCATCGTATAGCTTGCGCGGTCGAGAACCTCGCGATGTGCGTTGTCATCGTCCCGCAGCCGCGTCAGTTCCGCTATCGCCGTTTCGATCTGCCCGTCAGCCACGCCGCCCCGCTTTCTGTATCAAGCTGCTACTTCGGTCACCAAAAATTGCGCTGCCAGTCTTGTCCTTGAGAAGATAAGCAACCAGCTCCTATTACTCGACAGACTTTTCGATGAATCCGAGGGTGTTGGCGTTCTCGACCAGCGTCCGGACCTTTGCGCGATCAAGGCCCGAGGGGATTTCCGCCTCGATTTCGAGCCGCAGCTTCACATCGCTGCCAGGGATGATGGTGAGTTGTTCGACGATGGCCTCCACGATCTGGTGCATGTCTCGCGCTGGCCTGTCGGCAGATACCATCACCGTTCCGGCAAATCGGGTTGGCTTCTTCTCCGTGGTAGTGGGTTCTGATGCACCGTCGGTGGTCTGGGCACCGCCAGCTTCCCCTGTGGTCTCGGCCGCCTCACTGGGATTACGAGTCGGATCAGGCAGCGCAGGAGACGGACGATGCGCCTCCGCGACGTCCGGTTTCACGATGATGCTGTCGCTGTCGATGACCACCATGGCGTTTCCGGTGTGCGAAATCGCGAGACCCAGATAGGTGTCCGTCTTCTCGTCCCACCGCTCCGCATAGGCGAAGGGGCCGGGCAGCATGCCACTAACGGCGGCCTGCACGGCCTTGATCAGCACGTCTTGGCCCTTGATGCGCGGCAGATAGATGTAGCGATTGAGAAACTCTCGCAGCTCCTTCAGGGACAGATGAGGCTTGCCGTTCCAGATGTATTTCTGGAGATCACGGTCGAGGCGAGACGGCCCCAGCTCCACGAGCAGGCCTTCTTCGGCAACCAGCTTCTTGCTGGCGCGCGCCAGCAGCCCGTCCTGCGCCGGGAATTTTCCCGACACCCATTCCCAGTCAACCTGGGCGCTCTCCTGGGCGGGATAGTGCAAATAGCACCATGCCTCTTTCAGGCGCGTCTTCATCGTTTCATTGGCCTCGGACAGCTTGGCCTTGGCCAGCGCACTATCGCTCTGGGTGAGGTTGAGCCGCTCGGTGTCCCGGACGATCTCGCCCCAGGCGAGCGATGTGCGCACGGCATCCTTCAGGTTGTCGAGTTGCCGGCTTTCCGCCGCGATGAACACCAGCATGTTGCGATAGACGCGCGGTGTGCTGCCGCGCTGCATCAGGATGTCTTTGGCCTCGACCAGCGCGTCCGAGCCGTCACGGCCATTGTGGGGATGTTTGACACCCAATACGACGGCACGCACACCGCCCGCTTCATCGGGGACTTCGGCGGATGAGGCCGGCGCGACCTGCACGGCGTCGAAATGCCCGCGATCGGCGAGGCCATTCACATATTTCCCGAGTTCCGCGTCGATTGTCACATCGACCAGTGCCGCTTCGATCTGTGCCGCCTTGTCCGCTGCGATGCGATTGAGGCTGGCCGACATCGAGTACCAGTAGCGGCCAAGATCGGCGTGCATGAACTTGGCCTGATTGGTCAGCCGTCGCATTGCATCGCCGAAGATCGCCGGACGCTCGCCCGGTTGAACGACCCCGAGATTGATCTGCTTGTCGTCGAGGCCGGTATTCTGCTGCTGGTGCGTCGGAGCTGTGCCCATGAAGATCGTGCGCGCAACGCGCCGGGTCGCCGAATAGCGGTTCAGGTTCGGTGCCGACTGGTCGATCTTGTATGGCGTGGATGCCGTGCCATCGACATCGCCGGCGATGATCGACTGCCAGGTCACGTCGAGATAATGCAGCAACTCCGGCTCAACGCGCGGCGAACTGACCGACACGCTGCCGGGCATGATCATCACCGAGGGGTCACCGCTCATCCAAAGTTCGTGAATGGCCTGCGCCATCAGGCGCAACACGCCGCGTGTGCGTTGGAACTTCTCCAGCGAGCCCCAACTCGTATAAAGCTGATCGAACAGTTCGGGATGGATCGGATAGGCTTTTTCCAGCTTGCGCCGGTAGTCCTCATCCGCGCAGCCCTGCGGGAAGTCGTTGGCGTTTTCCCGGTACAGCTTGGCGAACTGCTTCAGTGTGTTGTCGCGGTGATGGAACTTGTCGCCCGGGATTTCCTTGAACAGCCGCCGCCGGACGATCTCATAGCTTTCTTCCTGGCTTGCCGGTCGCCATGAGGATTCCACGCGACTGAAGGTCTGCTTCAGGCGCGCCAGCGCCTCCTGACCGCCTTCGCCGCCGACCTCGATCTGGGATGCCGGGAGCGAGGCCACCAGCAGCGTGCCGGGACTGGCCTTGACCGCCTCGGTCAGTGACTGGACGAAAGACAGGTTCGCATCAAACGAACCGGACGGCAGTCCCTCGACCTTGTAGATCTGCCGCAGATAGGCGACCCATTCGTCGATCAGGATCAGGCAGGGCGCGTATGTCTTGAAGAGCGTCTCAAGCAGGTTCGAGCCCGGCGCGATACCGCTGGCATCGTTCTCTGCCACCATGTCGAAGCCTTCCGGCCCGCCAAGCTGCCATGCCAGCTCGCCCCAGGTCGTGCGGATCTTCCGACCGCCCTCGGCGTTCAGCACGTCCTGCGGGCCGCGTGACGTGCCGACCAGCACCGCACGTTTGATGTCCTTCGGGACGCTCAGCCCCTGCTTGTCCAGCAACTGGTCCAACCCCGACAAATCCTGCACCGGCGTCGGGCCTGCCATGTGATAGAGCGCCAGCATCGAGTGCGTCTTGCCGCCGCCGAAATTGGTTTGCAGTTCGACGACGGGATCGCCGCCGGCAGCCGACAGACGCTTGGCCGCGCCGATCAGCAGCGTGCTCAACCCCTCGGTCAGATAGGTCCGGCTGAAAAACTGCTTCGGATCGCGATACTCAGCAGGCGCGCTGCCTGAATGCACCTTGGCGAGGTCGGCCGCGAACTCGGCCTGCTGGAAGTCTCCGGTGGCCACATCATCATGCGGCTCGACCACCTCGCGCCACGGCAGCAGGCCCGCCACCGTCTCGACCGAGATTTCCAGCCGCTGGCTTTTGCGCCGCTCCTCGTTACGCGCCAGTTCGGTGAACTTGGTGCGCAGGATGGTGTCGCGCATCTTGCCGATCTCGGCGGCGATCTCTCCGGCGCTGATCGACTCCATCAGCCGCCGCATCGTATCCAGCGCGCGCTCGGCGTCGTCATAGGTGAAGGTCTCGTTATGCGAGAGCTTGTTGCGTACATCCAGCAGTTCCGACACATAGGACCGCTCGGGGAACCCGAGGACCGTGGCGAAGGCCTCCTTCCAGAAGGCCATCATGGTCTTGAGCAGCCCCTGCTGATCCCAACCCACATTCCCGGTCGAGTTCGGACGCAACCCCTGAACGCGCTGGACCACCTCAAGCTGCCAATGCCCCTTGATCGCGGTTTCCAGCCGCTTCTCGACAAAGGGGATCAGCGCCGTCGGGATCAGCTCCATCCCTTCGAAGACGTATTGCCGCGTGCTTTTGGCCATGTTCCGGCTCCCCTCAGAATCCCATGCGGATCTGGCGATCCCCGCTTGTGTCGTGAATGCCCGCAGCCGCCTTGGTCAACTCGGCCCAGTCGGCGATCAGGGCGTTGTAGGCCGTCGCTTCCTTCGCATCCTTCCGCTTGTTTGCGCTGATGTCGTAAAGGCAATAGGCTAGGTCTTTCACTGCCTCGGCCTGGCTGCCGATCTTTTTCAGCAACACGGCGGTGTCGTGCGAGATGCCGTCCCTCTCATGCGCCTTGACGAGGTGCTGGAGGCATTCCCACACCGTCAGGTGGCCATCGCTTTCCGGCTCCCAATCCTCGGCAAGCTCGTCGCGGGTCAGGATGCGGACCTTGCCGGCGGCACTTTCCACGATCCCGGCATGTTTCACGCTTTCGACCGAGATGCCGCGCGCACGGGCGAGGTTGTCGGCCACGCCGTAATCGCCCTTGCCGTTCCCGTTCTGCTGGAACCAGGTGATGGCAAAGCGGGTCTCGGAATCGAACTCGCCCTCGATGCCGCCGAGATATTCGTCGAGTTCCCGGTTGATCAGTTGCAGCGCGGTCTTGACGCTCATCGGGCTATCGTCGGATTCCAGCACCGCCTTGTAGCGCGAGAACACGCCCATGCCGGGGCCGATGGCCGATTGGGGCATGTCGGCAGGGGCGATGTTGGCGGCCTGAAGCTCGGCGATGGCGGGGGGCAGTTCGCGTTTCAGTGCGCGGATGAACTCGGCGCGGGTGATGACCTCGGCCGAGGCGTCCTTCTTGCGGCAGACGAGGACAACCGAGTTGGCGAGGGCGTTGGTACCTGAGGCGATCATGCGGTTCGCCATTTCGGTGCGCATCGGCCAGGTGCCGACGACGGCATAACCGGCTTCGACCACGGCTTGCAGGAAGGTGGCCCAGCCGGTGGAACTGATACCTTCCTGCGCAACCTCGCTTTGCTTGAAAGCGTAATAGATGGACGCCGGGAACTGATCGGAAGACTGTTGGGCCATGTTGGCAATCGCTTTGCCCATACCATCAAGAAAGAAGGTCTCGGCGGCCTCTTTCCCGCCGTGGCGATAGGGTGTGGCGACGAGTTCTTCCGATTTTGGCGTAGCCAGAACACCAAAGATGTCACCGAATACAGGTCTGATGGCTGGTTTCATCCAGCAGAAAAAGAAGTCCGACAGATCAGCGTAGCCGATATTGTCGTAATATGGCGGGTCAGAGGAAATCACCGTGTTTGCGGGATACTGGACGGTCTGTGCGTCGTGCTGCACCTCAAATCCCGCAGCCGCTGGCACGAGAAGCTGGACAGATTTATGGACCCAATCAACATTGTTGAGGAAATTGCCGCTTGCCTTCGAGAATGGGTTTCCCTCGGCAAAATCCCACGTCATTGGAATTGCTTGCCGACCGAAGGTATTCCGCAGCGCCTCCATCTTGGGTGAGGAATCCCATGTGCAAATGCTTGATCCACGATCAGCAGACCGATTGAGGGCAAACGCCAAATACACGCTTACCGCCTCGGCATAGGCTTTAGCGCCTTTGCCGGTGTCGCGGAGCGGGGTTTCGTCGGGGTCCATCCCGGCGGCGAGGGCGTCCGCCTCGAGCTGCGCCCGCGCCTCATGCACCAGATCGCTGAACGTGTTCAGCGCAACAAGCTGTCGGTCGGTGAACAGTTTTCCCCACTGATCCAACCCGTAAGCATGGCAGGTTCCCCCAGTCAGACGGGCGGGCGTCTCACCTGACAGGAAGGTTTCCCGTGCTTCCTTCGCGATGGCCGCTGCCTCGTGGGTGAACGCGGTAGCGATATGTTCGTCGTTCGGCGCGACATAGCGCCTTCCGCCTTTACCCTCGGCGACGATGGCCATGAGGGTTTGCCCCATCCGGCCAGCCTTGCCCATTTCCTTCACATAGTCGCCGGTGATGGCCGATCCCGACATGAGGCAAGTGAAGTTTGCTCGTGAGCCTTTAGTTCCGCTTTTCGCTGCCGCAAGCTCGGTCTTCGTCCCGCCCTGCCGGATACGATAGCTGATGGTCTTGGCGTGACGGTCCACGACGGGCTCGACCCAAGCCTCGCGCCCGGCCTTGGAACTCAGCAGAAAGCTCGACGCAATCGGCACCTGCACATCGGCAAAGGCCGGATCCGGGCTCGGCACCGTCCGCGCCCAGATCCAGGCGATCACCGTCGCCTTGCCGCCGCCATACTCTTTCGGTAGGTCCACCTGCGGGTAGAGATGCCCGATGCGCTCCCACGCCTTCTCGCGCATCCATTCGCCGTAGTATTTCACATCCTCGGCCAGCCCTTCGGCGTTGCGGTAGAACGACCGCTCCTTGATGCCGGGGTGGATGGGGGGCATGTCCTTGAACTTCGGCGGAATCTCGATCATCGCCTTGCCGATCATCACCGCCACCGGGTTCAGGTCGGACCCATAGGCGGGCAGGCCCAGCCGCTGCGCCTCCAGCGGGATCGACCCGCCGCCCGAGAACGGGTCATAGACCGGCGGCAGCTCGTCCCCGCAAGAGCGTCGGATTTCCGCCCGCGCGCGCTCCAGCACCTCTTCGTTGGTCGAATTCTCCCATTTCACCAGGTCTTCGATGATGGCGAACAGCCGCTTGCGTTCGGCCTCCTGCGCCTCGGGCGTGGGGAACTGGTCGGGCAGGCTAGACGGATCATCCACCAGTTGCGCAAACAATACCGCCCGGCACGCCGCCAGCGGCCGTCGCGCCCACCACAGATGCAGGGTGGAGGGATGCCCATGCCGGATCGACTTCTCCCGCGCCGAGGCGGCGTTGATGGCCTCAAGCGGGATGGCGACTTCGATCAGTTTCTTCTTATAGGGTTGGGTCATGCGGGCACCTCTGCCCGCTCCAGCAGGCGCTTCAGGTTGAACTGGATCGCGGTGTGTTCGAACGCGGGTTCGTGGTCCGACAGCGCGCCGCGAACATAGCGCGGCTGATTGGCATAGCCATCACTGATCTGGACGATAGCGAGGATGTATTTGCCCGGTTCATGCAGCGAGGTGATGATTTCCTGCCGGGTCAGCATCACCGTGTCGGCGCCGTCGATCCGGCCCTTGACCTCGATGAAGCGCAGATGCCCGGCGCGGGGATCGTATGAGGCGATGTCGTAGCCGATCTTCTGGGTCGAGACGTCGGTGGGCTCGTTGCCCAAGGCGCGCTCGGCCGCCATGACGGCCTCCATCGCGGCAAGTTCGATCGCACGGCGCGCGGCGGGGTCTTCGGCGAAGTGGCTCGGCACACCCGGTGGGGTGGTGGCCCGGCGCGCGTCCAGAAGTCCGCGCGGAATGACAACCATGCCGCCCCGCACCCGCGGCGGCTGTGACGAGATGAACCGCTCGCGCTCAAGCTGGTCCATGCGGCGCTTCTGACGTTCCGCCAGTTCCTCGGCCCGGCGCTGGGCGTTCTGCCAGTTCACGCGCGTCTTCTTGCCGGCCCGCTCCTCCTCTTTCAGCGAGAAGGCGCGCGAGTCCCAGTAGTTGATTTCCTTCTTCAGCCGCGCGCGGACTTCCTGCTCGACCTTTTCGATCTCCGGCAGGCGTCGCGCCTTGACCTCGGCGACGTGGCGCTGGGCCAGGTCGACTGTTGCAAAGCGGACGGCTGTCTTCTCCAGATCGGTGGTCAGCCAGTCCTCGTGCAGGAGGTCGCTGACGCTGGCAACCTCTTCGGCCGTGGCTGGTCGAAGGTTGAGGTGCGGCGCAATCCCCGCGTTTATAGTCTGGCCGGTCTTGTCGATGGCGGCGAACTGAAGCCGCTGCGAAATCACATGCGGCTTGCCGGCGCTGGTCACGCGGCCGTCCTGGACCGTGTGCTCCAGCAGGAAGATCGCTGACAATGCGTCGCCCGAATCCGTGTCGTCCACAAGGACCGCGCCCTGCCGCATGATCTGGTCATACTGCTCGCGGATCAGGCTGATCACCGCGTCGAGCAGCGGATGGCCGGGGCAGACGAAGGCAGCAACGGGCTGCTGGTTGATCTTGTCCTTCTCGAAGCAGATGCGCTCATATTGTTTCTGGATCGGCGCTCCGGTGCCGATCTGGCGATCACGCTCGCGGATGCGCGCGGGCACATGGGTGATCTCCCAGCGGCCTTCCTCGCGGCGCTTGAGACGACCGCCCAGATGCTGGAACGCTTCGACGAAGAAGCTCTGGATGTGGTGCGGCTGCAGGCGCAACGCTTCTGCGCGCTCCATTTCGAGTCGCAGTTCCGCAACCTTCGCTTCCGGCATGGTGTCGTTGGTCAGCGCCCGGCGGCGCAGAAGTTCGAGCAAGTTTGCCTGGTCAACCGCTCCATCGACCTGCTGGAAGAGGCGCGCTTTGACTTCCTCCTGCTCGCCATACTGGATCGCTTCGAACAGTAGATCCTTGAGCGCCGTTCCCTCGAACAGTTCGCCGAGGACATCATAGACACGACCGCCGAGGGCTTCGCGCGCGGCTTCCAGCTTTTCAAGCAGCCGCGCATAAACCTCACCCTCGCGCGTGTCGGCCGCGACGAGATTCCAGAGGTGGCAAACCTCGGTCTGGCCGATGCGATGGATGCGGCCGAACCGCTGCTCGATCTTGTTGGGATTCCACGGCAGGTCGTAGTTCACCATCAGGTGGCCGCGCTGGAGGTTCACGCCCTCGCCGGCCGCGTCGTTGGCGATCAGGACCAGCATGTCCTTATCCTGCATGAACCGCTCGACAACCTTGCGCCGTTCCTCGCGCGAGACGCCGCCGTGGATCACTTCCACGGCTTGCGTGTTACCGAGCCGCGCCCGCACCTTGTCGAGCAGGTAGTGCAAGGTGTCTTTGGGTTCGGTGAAGATGATCAGCTTGCGGCGATTGCCGGCGGCGTCGATCATGAGATCGTCGTCGAGAATACGATTGAGCTGGCTCCACTTCGTGTCCACGCCGGAACGCAGGACGCCAAGTGCCATCGACTCCAGGCCCTTCAGCGTCTCAACCTCCAGGGCGAGTTGCTCGACCGTCTCGGCTGTTGTCGCGCCGGTCGAGATCAGATCCTCAAGCTCGTCTATTTCCTCCTGGCCGTATTCTTCGATGTTGCCCAACATATCGGTGTTGATGGTCGGCTCGTCGAAACCGGCCCGTCGGCCCTTGGTGGCAAGGCGCGCTTCGCCCAACTCGTTCTCCAACCGCTCGCGGCGGCGCTTGAGGGACTGGTAGATGGCGGCCGGCGACGAGGCGAGGCGCCGCTGAAGAATCTGCAAGGCGAAGCCAACATTATTGCGCTTCTTCCCATCCCCCTCAGCGAAGCGCTGCACGCGGTTCATCTCGGTGCGCACATATTCGGTGACGGCGGTGTAGAGCGCGGCCTCGCCTTCCGAGAGCTGGTATTTGACGGTGCGTGCCCGCCGCTCTGGGAAGAGTGGCCGACCATCGAACTTGAGCAGTTCCTCCTTGGTCAGCCGCCGCATCATGTCTTCGGTGTCGGCATAATGGACGCCATCGCGGAACCGGCCCTCGAACCGATCGCCGTCGAGCAAAGCCATGAAGAGCTGGAAATCCTCTTCCTTGCCGTTGTGCGGCGTCGCCGACATCAACAGCAGGTGCCGGCAGACCTGACCGAGCTTCTGGCCGACCTGATAGCGCCGCGTGTATTTGACCTCGCCGCCGAAATACGTGGCCGACATGCGATGCGCTTCGTCGCAGATAATCAGATCCCATTCGCGCGCGCTCATGAGCTTCTCCTGAAGCTCCTCGTTGCGCGCCAGCACGTCGAGGCGGACGATCAGCCGATCCCGGTCGCTGAACGGATTGCCCGACCGCGAGTTCTCGATCATGTCGCGGGAGAGGATGTCGAACTCGAGATTGAACTTCTGGCCGAGTTCGTCCTGCCATTGCTCGACCAGGCTGCCCGGCGCGACGACGAGACAGCGTTCGAGATCGCTGCGGGCAATCAGCTCCTTTATCAGCAACCCGGCCATGATCGTCTTGCCGGCGCCGGGATCGTCGGCGAGGAGGAAGCGAAGCGGCTGCCGTGGCAGCATCTCGCCATAGACCGCCGAAATCTGGTGCGGCAGCGGATCGACCAGACTCGTGTGGATCGCCAGATACGGGTCGAAATAGTGCGCCAGCTTGATGCGGTTGGCTTCCGTCACCAGACGCAGCAACGCACCGTCGGCGTCGAACGACCATGGCCGTCCGCTCTGCTCTACCTCAAGCCGGTGCTCGTCGTCCCGATAAAGAACGGCCTCGGCCACCGTGCCATTGTGGTCACGGAAAACGACGCTGATCGCCTGATCGCCGATCCAGTCCACCGAGATCACATGCACGGCCTGCGCCGAAACAATGCCCCGCACGGATGCGCCGTTCTTTATTTCCTCAAGCCTTGCCGCCATTAGCCGGCGCCCCCGATTCTCTCATAGCTGAAACTCCGCCTTCTCAAGCGCAGCCTCAGTTTCTTTGCGGTTTATCGTTACGATATGTTGCGTATGGGCGCTCTGTTTCGCGGCGTCACCAAGCAAACCCAGACGCTTCAAAACATAGAAGAGCATCGCGTAACGGACCGAGAGCACACCATTTCCCTGATCCAGCCCATAATCCTTGGCGACGACCTTCTTCTGGCTCGCCGCAAGCCCCGGATGCGGGCCGATGACGACATCGAAATAGTTGTGCCAGAGCCAGTCCCCCTCGCCGGCTTCCCCAGGTTCGCCCTTCCCACCGACTTCGAGGATGCGCGGCAGGAGGAAGTCCTTGAACTTATGCTCAAGGTGGCAATAGGCCCGCGCGTGCCAGCGGAACCCGTCATAGCCGAAGGCGTGCGGCGTGATCCGCCGCCAAATGGGGTCCGGCCGCACCTTGTTCATCGACTGGTAGAAGACGTCGATCGAGGCGCCCTCGCGGCTGGCGTCGAGAATCTTGCGCAGCACCGCGATGTCGATGTCCCGCCTGGGGGTCAGCGCGACATCGGCGCTGGGAAGCGCCGCGATCCAGGAATCGCTCGCGGGCACGGCGCCTTCGGCGACCGAACGAAGCTGCGAGAGATAGATGTAAGGGTCCGGTTCGAGGAAGCGCAGAACGAACTTTTCGGCGGCGACATAGCGCTTGGCGCGGGGGTCATACTCCATGTTTCCTGGCGCGCGCTCCTGATAGAGCGTCAAATCCTTGGACGCCTGCGGCACCGACACGCCGAAGAACTCTGTGATGTTGGCGCGATTGATCGATCCCTCCCAGAACAGACGGAACTCGATGAACTCTAGCCTTTGCTCGATGCCCCAGCGCACTCGTGATCCTTCATGGGGTTAGAAACTAATCTGATATTGACGTCGCGTGCGTATAGTTCGTATATCTATCTTGCCAGCGAGTCAATGGCAAAGGAAGATCGGTTGCCGACAGGTGCGCTACTGGATGGGGTGGCGTCGATGGCGCTGATTTTAAACGAACGAAGAACATATGAGGGTGCCATGCCGGTTCCACAGGCTCGATTTACCGAATTGCTCGAAGATATCGAGCCCAGCCAAACGACGAAGACCAAGGCTTCCGGTGGCCACAACGGCATCCGTAAACACCTGCGGACCCAGCAGAGCTTCAAGGATAGATACGTAAGCAGCTTTCTGTCAGGGAGTTATGCTCGCAGTACGTCCATCCGGCCGCGCACTTCAGCTGGCGAGTTGGAGCGCCCGGATGTTGACATCATCGTCGTCACGAACTTCTCGACCAGTGATCATCCTGACGATGTGCTGAAAGAAGTGTGCCGCGCGCTTGAAGATGGTGGCAATGGTTACGTGGTCGAGCGGATCAACAAGCGCTCGGTACGTGTGGAGACGTGGCAGGCCGAGATGGATATCGTCCCGGTCGTGCCGGCTTGGAACGGATACATGATCCCTGATCGTGATACGGGCACGTGGAAGTTCACGAATCCGCCGGTTCATACCAGTTGGAGCGCAGAGCAGAATCAAAGGTTCGGCGGCCGGTTCAAACCGCTCGTCAAACTGTTCAAGTGGTGGCGCAGGATGAACCCGAGCGGGCGTCGCCCGAAGGGTTTTGTCCTGGAAGTTCTTGTTTCGCGGCACGCGCCAGCGACAGAAACGCATTACGGCGAAGGGTTCGCGCAGCTTCTCGCGAATATCTACAATGAATACGCCTGGCTCGCAGCGAATAATCAGAAGCCGTTCCTCGCTGACCCTGCGGACCCGTCGAACGATATCCTTGGCAAAGTGTCGGTCGCACAATGGAAGGATTTCATCGAGAAGGTTCGCGTCTATGCCGACATAGCCCGTCGAGCCCAAGACGCCGTGGATATGGATGAGGCGACCCGCCAGTGGCGCCGGGTGTTCGGTGATCGGTTCAAACTCACCGCGAACGTGGCGAAGGCAGCGACCTACGGAGGCTTCGCGGCAGCGGCGCCTGTCGCTGCGGGCTATACCTTCCCTAACGCCATGGCCGCTCCGGCGAATAAGCCTCGTGGTTTCGCTTGAAGTTCTGGTGGGCCGTCGAATCTGCCAGACTGGCAGCGGAAAAATCCGCGGTCGAGGCCGTTGCCGACAACGAGAACTGGTTTGAGCTGGCGTGCTGGCGCTTCCATAAAAATATGTTCTGCGCGGAGGGGCTTCTGATTGCGCACGGGCATCGGTACCCGATCCGGTTGATCTATCCTGATCAGTATCCCGAAGTCCCCGCCTGGGTCGAACCACAGGGTGAGGTTCGGTGGAGTTCACATCAATATGGCACCGGGACGCTCTGCCTGGAGCTTCGGCCTGACAACTGGGATGGCAGAGCAACCGGAGCGGATGTCCTTCGCAGCGCCTACAATCTGCTTGTCATCGAAAATCCTCTTGGCGGGGGTGAGGACCGGGCGCCCTCAGCCCATGATATTGGAGAACTCCAGGCCTACGACTGGGGCGCGTTTCCAGTTCTGATCAGAGCGGGCTGTCTGGCGCGGATTAAGAGTGGAATCGCCGCCGGTCTCAACGCCTTGCGCTGGTTGGCCCATGACGATGTATGGCCGATCATGATTCACGATGAAGAGGATCGACGGGCGATGCAACGCCCCCCGGACGCCAGTATCGAGAACTGGCGTTCAGCTTTGCCGGTCTATGTTTCCGGCAATCCACCGCCACCGCCGGGTGCGCTGGACCGGGCCGGACTCGTCCAGGCCGCTGGATTTGATCCGTTGACGGCCGCAATCGTCGAAGTGTCGGTCGCAGCTGTCGTCATGTTTCCTTCTGAGGGGCAGGTCGAGATATTTCATCTTACTACTGAGGGGGGAACTTTTCGGCGGCGCGTGTTCGTCCTCCCGGACGAAATTGGTGCGCGCTCTGCACGCGCCGAGGAGGCGATGGCGAAACGCGTGACGATCGTAGGAGCCGGTTCGGTGGGTTCCAAGATTGCGGAAACGCTTTTGCGCTCGGGTGTTCACCATCTCACCCTCGTTGACGGCGATGTGATGTTGCCTGGCAATCTGGAGCGCCATGCGCTCGACTGGCGCGACGTCGGGTTTCGCAAGGTTCACGGGTTGAAGCGGCATCTTCTCCACATCGTTCCTGGTGCGGACATCCAAGTTGTTGATGCCAATCTGAACTGGCAGCGGTCGTCCAGGACACATGCCTGGCAGGTGGAGGCTTTGGCGGCGGCGCATGTTATCGTCGATGCGACCGGCGATCCGGCGACAGCCCTGTTCCTCGCTGCCGTTGCCGAGGCGAATGGTCGGGTTTTCGTTTCGGTAGAAGTGTTCGAAGGCGGTATCGGAGCGCTGATAGCAACCTGTGTGTCGCCGCGTGATCCTCCCTTCGTTGAAGGTCGTGCGACCTTCCTCGCCTGGTGTGATACGCAAGGCATCAAGCCACCGGAGGCAGGGCCGCGCCGCTACGAGATGCTGACCACAGACGGGTCGCCTGTCATTGCTGATGATGCGGCCGTCACGATGACCGCCGGCCACGCTGCCCGCACGATTCTGGATATTGTCGATGGTCATCCGCCTCCCGCTGAAGCTGCCTGGCTGCTATTGGGCTATCAGAAGAACTGGTTGTTTGACGGGCATGGGCACACGATCCGCCTGAACGTCGGTGAGCGAGGGGAGAGGGCTCAGGCCGCAGATGTACCGGAGGCGATCGCGTTCGCGCTCGAATTGTTGAAGGAGGGGGCGGATGAAGATAGCGGTGGCGGCTGATCAGACCGAGAAGCTCGTCGCGGCCCTCGGCCGAGCGGGCATCAAGGAAACCGGAGGCCAATTGTTCGGTGAACAACTGGCGCCGTCGATCTTTCGGGTGACGGAGCTGACCGTGCAGTCTCGTCCCGGAACCTTCGCCCGCTTCGTCGTCGATTTGCTGCAAGCCGCCAAGGATGCCGCTCGTTTCTTCGAGCGGACGGAGCGCCATTATACGCGCTACAATTATATTGGGGAATGGCACAGTCATCCGAGCTTCGCTGTGCAACCCAGCGGCCCTGATGTCGCAGCCATGCGGGGCATCGTTCGCGATTCGCGGTTCGTGGGTTCCTTTGCTGTTTTGATGATCGTGCGGTTGGATGCTGCAATGCTGACCGCCGGCGCTTGGGTATTCGATCCGCAGGGTGCCGAGCATCCGGTGACATTGGAGGTAGAATCTTGAGCAGTAGTGAGAATGCGCCGGCCTTGACGGACGCCCGCGGCATGGGAGGGGTGATCGCTCAGGACGGCTTTGACTACCAGCTATGGGATGGTCTTGCGCGGATGCCGGCATGGCTTGCCAATCCCGCTTTCGAACAGATGATCTTTGAAGGGTTGGAAGACCTGGAAGCGCGGTTCTTTGCGCCCCATGCACAGAGAGAGAGGCTGCTCGAACGATTTCAGGCGAAAGCCGGCGTGCTGGCACCTGCCGATGTGCGCGCTGTGTTGCAGACATTTTCCGAGTTCGAGACAGCCTTTCCGAATGCCGCGCGCGTTCATACCCTTGTCACGCCGCGGTTGCCGCCGAAAGTCCGTTGGCTTGCCCGAGATCCTGATCGGGTGCGAAAGGCCCGACCTTTCTACGCCCCCTTTGCTGATGTGATGGCAGCAAGCGATGCCGAACTACGAAAACAGCTCACGGAAACCTATGGCGATCCTCTTGGGGCCTTCGTTGCCGGGTCGGTCGAAGTCTGCGAGCGCAATCTGCCGGATCGCGACGCAGCCGTCACGCTGTTCGGAATAGAACTCGATCGTGCCTATCCCTCCCTTGATGCATCATCTAGACGGGTCGGGGAAGCGTTCGAGGCGTTGAGCGCGCTGGCCCGGCGTTCCATCGGCGCACCGCTTGGACGCGCCATCCTGCGCCAGACGATCGAGGACGCTTTAGGACATCCACTTCCGCTGCCGCAGAGCTTCCCGCTGCACATCCGGTCAGATCGCAATGAAGCGAACGAGCGGAGCCTCGAGATAGACGCCAGTGCATTTTCCGGGCGGGACGGGACCTTCCCGCCGCAAATGGAGTGGGCTGAAGATTTTCTCGCGCCGCTGGATCGCACGGCTCAATGGCTGCGCAGCCAGACCGTATCCCGCATCGCCCTCAGCGGTTCCTACCGGTTGACGGCGGCCATGGCTCTGGGATGCTCGTTCCGCGCAGCGATCGGCTTCGAGTTGGATATCCCGACGCGGGACGGTGCCTGGGCGACCGATGACCGGCCTTCGCCTGAGATGCGGCAGCCTTGGCGGATTTCTGAGCCGACGGCTTTGCATGGTGATCAACTCATCGTTTCGGTAGGTATCCTGCGTGATCCTTCTGCTGACCTTGAGCGGACTGCTGGCATTCCTAGCCAGTTGGCATTGGCGCTCTACCTCGAAGAGCCCATTCCGTCGGCCAAGTGCGCGCAGGCTGCGGTCTCGACAATCAAGCGCATTGTGGATTCCACCGCTGCACGCCTTCGCCCGCGAGGGATTCAGCTCTATTTCGCCGGGCCGGCAGCGCTCGCTGTAGCGCTTGGTCATCGCTGGAATGCGATGGCACCGACGCAGTTGCATGAGTTCGTCATTTCCGAGCGTAGGTATGTCCCCACTGCTTTGATTTGATCGAGGGATGGGATACTTCTCATATATTATGGTTCTCCGGGCCGACGCCCCTCGCTCCGTGAACCGCTCGAACATTCCATCTCCGAACCTCGGCTGATTGCTGCTACTGTACGCGGCAGATTTGTAATCAACGGTTCGCTGAGCGGTATTTTCTTTTGTGTCGGCGTGCCGGAGGCAGGCTGGGATCTGATGAAGGCCGCCGGGCTGTCGACGCTGATGGCGGCCGGCACCGGACTCGCCGCTGGCGACGAGGAGAACCGGTTGATCCGCGCCATTCGCGACGGGGCGCAGGACACCAGCAACCAGGCCGGCCAGCAGATCGTCCAGCGCCAGCTGCAGATCGCCCCCACGCTGACCATCCGGTGGAGATTCCCGATCAGGATTCTCGTGGGGCGCGACTTGATCTTCGAGACTGCATGAGAAAGATGATGACGAAGCTGAAGCTGGGGCCGATCGCGGACGATACGCCGGAGAAGCGGTCCGTCGGACCGCCCGTCGGCCTGCACAGGGGGCTGGCCCTCTATGGAGAGTTACTGGGCCGCGCCGGCACGGGCGGACAAGGAGTTGCGGTCCCTCCGCAGAAGCTCGTCGTGCCGAAGCTGGCGCGGTGTCTGGCGTCGGATCGCGGCTTTGTCAGCGCGAAAGCGGGCAGGCCGGCTGTGAGGGATTGGATGTGCGGTGTCCAAGGAGAGGGCAGGGGAGGATCCTGCGTCAACTGAGCGGAACGTCTCTGCTTGCTAGCAGCGATTGAAAACTTCCCAAATCGATGTGACTAGATTACGATTCCACGAAAACGATGATCGGTTAGGGCAACGCGGTGTCAAATGCGAAGCAGATACTGGCGATGCTGAGAAGCCAGGCGGAGGGCGATGAGGAGCAGTTTTTCTCCATCGCGCTTCAGGTTGCCGCCGGAGAAGCACGTCAGGGCCATCGGGCGACCGCCGAAGAGATCCGCTCGGCGGTGGATGCTGCGCGTGCACAGCGTGGTACCCGATCTTCGGTTCCGATTTCCTTCTCGCGCCCGCGCGGCGATCTCGACAGCCTGCTTGACCTGCGGGAACCAAGCATCCGTCTCGCGGATGTCATACTCAGCAGCGATATCAAAGGGCATCTTGACACCGTAGTGCTTCAGCAGCGGCGCCGGGACTGGCTCCGCGAACACGGCAAGACACCCAGTCGCCGGCTGCTCTTCGCTGGGCCTCCGGGTTCGGGCAAGACCGTGACGGCGGAGGCATTGGCCGGCGAGTTGCGGTTGCCGCTCTTTGTCATTCGCCTTGAAAGCCTGATCACGCGCTTCATGGGGGAAACGGCTGCCAAGCTGCGGCTTGTCTTCGATGAGGCTCATCGGCGCAGGGGTGTCTATCTGTTCGATGAGTTCGATGCCGTCGGCAGCAACCGTCTGGCGACGAACGATGTAGCCGAGATGCGCCGTGTCCTGAACAGCTTCCTTCAATTCATGGAGGAGCCATCTGCGACCGACAGCGTTCTCGTTGCCGCTACCAATCACCCTTCCCTTCTGGATCGTGCTCTGCTCCGCCGCTTCGATGAGGTGTTGCGGTTCGAAATGCCCACTGCCGAGGAGGTGCGCGCAATCATCAAGGCGCACCTGGCGCCGATGAAGTACCCCAAACTCTCCTGGAAGGCCATCGAGGCCGCATCGGACGGGTTGAGCCAGGCGGAAATCGTTCATGCTGCCGAAGAAGCGGTGAAGGAAGCCATCTTGGCCGAAAGAGGGCAGGTTTCTACGGCCGATTTGACGCGCCAGCTCAACAAGAGGCAAAGCATGAAAACGGTGTTCGCCGAGGAAAAAGAACGCCTTGGCTGAATACGAACACCGTCATATTGATCTCAGCGGCCTGGGAGTTGTCCGCGACTATAAGTCTCCTGGCAGCAATGCGCGCCAGAGATCACTTCAGCGCATCCGTGAAGAGCACGGCCGCCGGGTGGTCGGAGAACTTGATGCCGCTTTTCAGTCTGCGGATCGGGGGAGAGAAGCGCTCGATCTGCCTGACGGAACGTCGCCCCCCGATGGAATCTATCTTGAGGTTGAGCTTGCGCTGGGGGTGGGGCCGACGACTCTCGAACGCAAGCGCGAAGGAACACGGCAGGGGGCTGTAACCGTCACCGCGAACGGTATCCGCCGTATCGCGCTCTTCGTGCCCGACGATACACGCGATGTCTTCGACGCGGTCTTTCGTGACTATGCGTTCGCCGAGGTGCAAGGGGACAAGATCCCCAAGAAATCCCGCGTCGAGCCGGTCGAGCATATCCGTACCGCCCGCCTCCAGACCTTCTGGCGTGACGACCCGGCAGCACTGCCAGACGATCCGCAGGCAGAAATGTGGTGGGCGCTCTGGTGCTTCACAGATCGGGTTGAGCGGGTTGACGAACTGGCTCAACGCCTGGGGCTGACCGTCGGAGGCGACGACACGCGGCTCCGCTTTCCGGAGGTGATCGTTCTCCCTGTCCATGGTCGCCGCGCCGCGATCGAACTGCTGCTGTTTTCTACCGGAGGCATTGCCGAGATCCGGCGGGCGACCGACACGCCCGCGGTGTTCACCGATGAACTTTCTGGAATGGCGAATGATTTCGTCGAAGATCTCGCCGAGCGCATCACCTGGCCGGGCAGGGACGTGCCGGCCATTTGCCTGCTCGATACCGGAGTCAATCGAGGACACGCCCTGATTGAGCCGGCTCTCGATCGCGGCGATCTCTTCGCTGTGGTTGCCGCCTGGGGCGTCGACGATCACAGCGACATCGGCCATGGCTCCGGAATGGCTGGTCTTGCTTTGCACGGCGATCTTACAGCGCCCCTGGGGGATGCGTCACGGCCTGTCCTGTCACACCGGCTGGAATCCGTGAAAATTCTCCCGCCGGACGGTTTCGAGCCGAATGATCCATTTTCCTACGGTGCGATCACGACCTCGGCGACTTCATTGCCGGAAATCTCGGAACCTGAACGTCCACGGGTCTTCTGTGCGGCGCTTACGAACGAGAATCGTTCGGGAGCGGAGCCGACGGGCTGGAGTGCGGCTCTCGACCAGATTTCTTCCGGCGCTGATGCCATAGAGGAAGGGCCCGACCACATCCGCCGACTGTTTGTGCAGGCGCTCGGAAATATCGGAGACAATTCCAGAGCGGATGAAATCTCCGATGCCGATGCCTTCCCGGGCGAGGATCCGGCGCAGGCTTGGAACGTGCTTACTGTTGGTGGCACCACACTGAAATCCGTCATTGCCGAACGCAGCTACCAGGACTGGTCTGCCTGGTCGTCTCCGGGGGACCGCAGTCCTTACAGTCGGACAACTACGCTCTGGCGGCCGAGCCAATCCCCTATAAAGCCGGAGGTCGTGTTCGAAGCTGGAAACCGCGCGCTCAGCAGGTCCGGGGCCGAGGCCCTGTCCGGCCTGCCGTCTCTTTCCCTGCTGACGACGTCCAAAGCCGCAGGCCGTGAGCCAGTTGCACCTTTCTGGGCTACCAGCGCGGCGACCGCCCAGGCGGGAAGGATGGCCGCGAGAGTAATGGCTGAGCGTCCTGACTTTTGGCCAGAAACGGTTAGGGCACTGATGGTGCATAGCGCGCGATGGACGCCGCACATGCTCGCGGAATTTGCAGGTGCTGCTGGCAAGACCGAGAGAAAGGCCCTTGCGAGGAAGTACGGGTATGGAGCGCCAGATCTGCGTCGCGCGATAGCGTCGGCACGCGATGACCTTGCCCTGGTCGCCCAGCGGCACATCCAGCCCTTCCGGATGGACGGGGGCAACGTGCGGTTTGGCGATGCCCATGTCTATCGTCTGCCTTGGCCGCGGGAAGTCCTTGAAGGTCTCGGTGACGAATGTGTCAGGCTGAAGGTGACATTGTCGTATTTCGTTGAGCCGAATCCCAGCTTCGCAAGCGCGATCGATCCCGCACGATACCAGTCTTTCGGTCTTCGCTTCGACTTGAAGCGAGCGAGGGAGACGGAAAGGAATTTCCTGCGCCGGGTCAACAAGGATGACCGTGCTGAGGGGGATCCAAGGCCAGTGAATGAAGACAATGACGGCTGGTTCTTTGGGCCGAAATCGGTGTCTGCCGGCTCAATCCATTTGGACATCTGGGAGGGCAGCGCTGTCGAGCTTGCGGCGCGGGACCTCCTCTATGTGTATCCGATTTCAGGCTGGTGGCGCGAGCGCAAAGCCCTCGGACGAGCCGAGAGCAAGACGCGCTACGCACTGGTTGTTGGCATTGAGACGCCGGATGTTGATGTTGACCTGATCACGCCTATAGCCGCTGAGGTCGAAAACCTGATAGCTGCGGGCATATCCATCGGAACATAGAAAGCACGCTCGGCGGTGCCATTGGAAGCTGTCTGAGGGTGGATCGTTGTCTGGCCAGGTGGAGCCGCGCAGCTTCAGGGACTTGAAACTCCTGTTTCCTGATAGAGTAGAGTGGGTTAGACTAAGCGGCGAGCTTGGGAATTTCCTGCTCGACCAATCGCAAGTATCGTTGGTTGCGTGCCCCCGCAACCACTGAGACCAACACTCCCGAGCGTTCTGCGCCGGGAGTTTTGCTTTTTGTGCCGGTCTGTCCGTCCTGACGGGCCACCCATTCCAGAATGGTCGCCAGATCGCCGTGCAGGCGGGCGTAAACCTCGCCGCGCTTCGATCCAGGTGTCAGTACGATCTTCTCGATCAATACGCGAAGCTGGTCCGCGGATTCGGCCCGGGTCCCGGGGTGGTTCAGCGCATCGCTGAGTTCGGCGACCCGTCGGGCGTAGATCTGCGACGCCGCCGGCAGGATGTCCGGTTGGTCTTGCGGGGGCTCTGTTGCGCAAATCCCTGCAGGGATTCCTCTCGTGAATCCAGTATGGTAGCTGAGCGTCATGATCAGACCCACACCCCCGACCTACCAGACCATGAACTGGCCGGCCTACAATGAAGCGCTCAAGCGCCGGGGCTCGCTGACGATCTGGCTTGACCCTGAGATGACCTGGGATGCCGCGCCGACAGGCCGTCGTGGTCGCCAGCAAACCTACAGTGACGCCGCCATCCAGACGTGCCTTTCAATGAAGGTCTTGTTCGGCATGGCGCTTCGGCAGACGACCGGGTTTGTCGAGAGCCTGCTGAAGCTGATCGGCTTGGACTGGGCAGTGCCCGACTTCAGCACGCTGTCCCGCCGCCAGAAGACCTTGGCCGTGAACATTCCGTATCGCGGCTCGAAGGGGCCTTTGCACCTGCTGATCGACAGCACCGGCATCAAGGTCGAGGGTGAAGGCGAGTGGAATGCGCGCAAGCATGGCGGTTCCAAACGGCGGGTCTGGCGCAAAATCCACCTCGGGATCGACGAGCAAACGCTGGAGATCCGAGCCGTTGAGTTTACCAGCAGTGGCATCGGCGACGCGCCCATGCTGCCGGAATTGCTCGATCAGATCCCACCCGAACAGGAGATCGGTAGCGTCACCGCAGACGGCGCCTATGACACGCGCAAGTGCCATGATGCCATTGCGGATCGCGGCGCTGCCGCCGTCATCCCACCGCGCAAGAACGCAAAGCCATGGAAGCCGAACACCCTCGGAGCGGTCGCACGAAACGAAGCCTTACGGGCGTCGAAGTATCTCGGTCGGGCGCTCTGGCGAAACTGGAGCGGTTATCACCGCCGAAGCCGCGTCGAAACGAAGATGCACTGTGTGAAACTGCTGGGGCAGCGCCTCATGGCCCGGGACTTCGACCGTCAGGTCGCTGAACTCCAGATCCGCATAGCCGTCCTGAATGGCTACACCGCGCTCGGCATACCTGTCACTGAGGTCGTGCGATAAGTCTGTCCGGGGATAGGGGAACCTCGACCGTCAGCCGAATTGCGCAACAGAGTCGTTGGCGAGCGCAAACCCGAGGCAAGGCGCGCCCGCCTTCCATCTTCATCGGGGCCTGCAAGTCGAATCGCGGGTCCCCGATCGTTCGTGCAGGCAATGCTGGTTGTCGTATGGCTCCTTGCCGGAGCCATGCGATTTGATTCACGCGATTCTGGACAGCAGCGTCTCGGGCAGTTCGATTCCTTCGGCGGCGGCCTTCCGGCGTTGAGCAATGCGTCGCGAGCCGGGAATGCGGGCGTTTTGCTGCGCTTCAATGGCGGCGGCCAGGTGTTCGACATGGCTCAGCGTGCCCGATCCACCCAGAACCCGGGGGTCGAGGGTAATGATCAACTGCCCCGTGGAGGGTGGCCCGCCTTGGTCGTCGAGGAAGGACGAGGCGTTGGCCGCGTATTGCGCCCCCGTCAGCCCCGCCGCCACCAGTTCGACCATCAGCGCCAATGCCGTGCCCTTGGCATCGCCAAGCGGCAGCATGGTTCCCGCCAGCGCTGCGACCGGATCGGTGGTCGGCTGGCCCTGGGCATCGAGCGCCCAGCCCTCGGGGATCGGCGTGCCCTTTTGCTTGGCCGCCATGATATTGCCGCGCGCCACCTTGGAGAGCGACATATCGATGACGATCGGTGCGCCGCTTGCACGGGGGCAGGCGAAGGCAATGGGATTGGTGCCGAACAATGCGGTGGTGCCGCCCCAGGGCGCGATGGCCGCAGGGGTATTGGCGAACAGCAGGGCTGCCAGTCCTTGTTCGGCCAGCCGCTCGACCACGAGCCCAGCCGCCCCGCAATGATGCGAGCGATGGATCGAGGCGGCGGCGATGCCGGTTTCCCGCGCGATGGCGGGAAGCTGTTCGACCGCAAGATCGAGGGCCGGATAGGCAAAGCCATGGGCGGCGTCGATGCGCAGGACCGAGGTCGCGACGCGCTCGGCCACAGGGACGGCGCTGGGGTCGATCTTGCCGCTGCGCACCTGCGAGAGATAGCTGGGCAGGCGCGACAATCCGTGGCCCTTCAGCCCGTCGGCCTCGGCCCCGACCAGGGCGCAGGCGACGGACAGGGCCGCTTGTTCGGCAACCCCCACGTCCCGGAGGGCGGCGGCAACGGCGGCCTGCGCCTGTGCAATGGATGCTTTCGTCATGCCTGTTCCCGCTCCAGATGGTCGAGGACATTCCTGACCGTCAGCCACGAAACCCGGTCGTTCGATTCCACCGTGACGCCGGCGATATGGGGTGTCAGCACCAGGTTGGGCACGTCGGCGAAGGCTGCGCCTGCCTCGGCGTTCAGCGGCTCGGTCTCGAACACGTCGAGGGCGGCACCGCCAAGCGTTCCGCTTTTCAGCGCGGCGACGGTCGCGGCCTCGTCCACGACGCCGCCGCGCGCCGCATTGATCAGGATCGCGTCGTTGCGCATGCGCGAAATCGCCGCCGCATCGATCATTCGCCGGGTGTCTGCGGTCAGCGGCACATGTAGCGAGACCACGTCCGATCCGGCCAGCAGGTCATCGAGGGACAGGGGGGCGACCTTGCCCCAGCTCTGGGTCCAGACCGGGCTGTCGGCCGTCAGGAAGGGATCATAAGCCACCACCGTCATGCCAAGAGCTACGGCTCGCTGAGCCGTCGCCCGTGCGATGCTGCCAAAGCCGATCAAGCCCAGCACCTTGCCGGAAATCTCGCGCCCGGTCAGGCGGTTGCGCGGCCATGTTCCGGCGACCAGATCGGCATTCGCGCGATAGGCTCCCCGCAACAACAGCATGGCAGTGCCGATGACATATTCCGCCACCGAATCGTCGTTCGCGCCCATGGCGGGGCAAACCGCGATTCCTCGCGCCTTGCAGGCTTCCATGTCGATATTGTCCAGCCCGACGCCCAGGCGGCCGACAACGTGCAGATGGGGTGCAAGATCCAGCAAGGCCGGGCGGACCTGCGTGCGGTTGCGCACGATCAGCGCGCGGGCATGGGCCAGATGGCCCGCCAGTTCGTCGGGCTTGTCGACGAGCATGGGGTCATAGACCACATCCCGACCGGAAAGGCCTTCGCGAACGGCGGCCTCGTCCATGAATTCCGTAATGACTATCATAGTGGTTCCTCAACAAGAGCAGATAGGAACCAGGCGGTTTTCCCGCCCGGTCGGGTTTATTCGGCCTGGTTGCCCAGAACCCGTTGCCATGTCGCGATCTCGGCCTGCAGCTTTTCGTCATGGGCAGCGGGGCTGCGTTGATCGGTAGGGAAAGGTGCGGTGCCAACCGCGGCGAAGCGGTCCACAATTTTCTGGTCGTCGAGGGCGACCTGCAACGCGGCGCTCAGCGTTTCGACGATCTCGGGCGGCGTGCCGGCGGGTGCGTAAAGCCCGTGCCAGATGGTGAAGTCGAATCCGTCCAGGCCCAGTTCCTGCAAGGCGGGCAGATCCTTCAATGCCTCCAGCCGATCGGCCGAGGTGACGGCGTAGCCTTTGACCGTGCCGCCTTCGAGCTGCGGGATCGCGGTTGTGGACTGGTCGCACATCACGTCGATGCTGCCAGCCATCAGATCGTTCATCGCCGGCCCGGTGCCCTGATAGGCGGCAAGCGTGAACTTGGCGTCCATCGCATTTTGCAGCAGCACCGCGCAGAGATGCGAATTCGATCCGACGCCGGCATGGCCCACGGAAATATCCTCGCCGCCTTCCTTCATCCGTTGGATCAGGGTGGCGGCGTCGGGGGCGTCGAAATCCTTACGGGCCAGCAGGACCATCGGACCTTGATTGATCATCCCGATTGGGGCGAAAGCCGTCGCGGTGTCATAGGTCAGGTTGGGATAGAGGGTCTCGCCCGCCGCCAGTGAGACATGCGCGATCAGCAGCGTATAGCCGTCTGGATCGGCACGGGCCACGCGCGCCGCGCCAAGAGTGCCGCCGGCACCACCTACGCTTTCTACCACCAGTTGCTGGCCCAGCGTTCCCGACATCGACTGGCCGACCAGACGCGCGATGGCGTCGCTTGGCCCGCCCGCAGCGAAAGGCACGACCAGGTTGACGGGACGTTCAGGATAGGTTTGCGCCCCTACCATCCCCGCCGCGAACGTAGCTGCGGTCGAGACAAGCACACGCAGAAAATTCCGCATGGATATTCCTCCCATGTTGTTGCTCCCGCTCCTCCCCGGAGCGGCCGGCACCGCCGTGCCGTCTTGCTCTTATATCATATCTCTTATATAAAACTATAGATGATTGACCGAGATGAACGTCTGCTGTGGAGGGCGGCGCGCAACCGGGATCACATATCAGGGAGGAGAATAAATATGTCTCAAGACCCATCGCAGCCAACACAGTCCGAGACAATGAGGCCCCCCGGAAAGGGTAGGGGGCGGCTGCTGAATCAGAGCTTTATCGGAGGGTTATGCCTGCTTGGGCTGGCTGGTAGTGCCTTCCTGGCCATGGGGGATCTGGCCAGCGGCAGCTTGCGGGCGATGGGTCCGGGCGGGATGCCGCGCGGCACGGCCTGGCTGATTGCCGTGATTGGGGCGGGGATGGTCGTCGCCGGCATTTTCCGCGGCGGTGAGGCGATTCCGCGAATCTCGGTGCGCGGGCCTGTCATCATCATGCTGGCCCTGGTCGTTTTCGCCTTCACGATAAGACCGACGCCCATCGGCTCGTTCACCACGCCTGGCATCGGCATCGTCGGAGCGGGCCCGCTTGCCGTCCTGATCGCCGGCTTTGCCGAGCGGGACCGCGACTGGCTCGACCTTGCGATTCTTGCCGCGGCGCTGACGGCGTTCTGCATTCTGCTGTTCGGCTATCTGCTGAACCTGCCGATGCCCGCCTTTCCCGTGTCTTGGCTGAAATATTTCCCGGGCTGGAGCCAAAGGCAGGTGATGCTGCTGGTCTCGGGGGCGCTTCTGATCGTTGCGCTGGCCCTATATCTTGTCCGGCGGCGCCGCGGAGGGAATGCCTGATGGAGCTTATCCAGAACCTTGGGCTGGGCTTTGCAGTCGCGCTGTCGCTGCAGAATCTGGGACTTTGCCTGCTGGGCTGCTTGGTCGGGACGTTGATCGGCGTGCTGCCGGGGGTGGGGCCCATCGCAACCATTGCCATGCTGCTGCCGATCACCTTCGGGCTGGATCCGGCGGGCGCGCTGATCATGCTGGCCGGTATCTATTACGGCGCGCAATACGGTGGCTCGACCACCGCCATCCTGGTCAATATCCCCGGCGAGGCCACTGCCGTCGTCACCACGCTGGACGGGCATGCGATGGCGCAGCGTGGACGGGCGGGGATCGCGCTGGGGATTGCGGCGATCGGGTCTTTCTTCGCCGGAACCGTGGCCACATTGATTATTGCCGCCCTTGGGCGACCATTGACCGAACTGGCGATGCTGTTCAGACCGGCCGAGTATTTCTCGCTGATGCTGATGGGGCTTGTGCTTGCCGTGGTGCTGGCCAGCGGTTCCGTCATCCGGGCGATCGGCATGGTGCTGGTGGGCGTATTGTTGTCTTGCGTCGGCACCGACATCGAGACCGGAGAAGCGCGGATGACACTCGGCTGGTTCTCACTTGCCGACGGGATCGATTTTTCCGTGCTGGCGATGGGGATCTTCGGCATCGCCGAGATCCTGCGCAACCTGGAAGTGACCGAGGCGCGAGACGTGGTGCGCGCCCGCATCGGCCGCCTGCTGCCGGGGCGCGAGGAAATGAGGCAGAGCGCCAAGCCCATCATGCGCGGCACGGTCCTGGGGGCCATCCTGGGCCTCTTGCCGGGCAATGGCGCGGTGCTGGGGCCCTTTGCCAGCTATGCGGTGGAAAAGCGTCTGGCAAAGGATCCTTCGCGCTTCGGCAAGGGCGCAATCGAGGGCGTTGCAGGACCGGAATCGGCTAATAACGCGGGTGCACAGACCTCGTTCATCCCGATGCTGACGCTCGGCATTCCGCCCAACGCCGTCATGGCGTTGATGGTCGGCGCCATGACCATCTTCGGCATCGTGCCTGGGCCCCAGGTCATCACCGCGCATCCGCAACTGTTCTGGGGCATGATTGCCTCGATGTGGCTTGGCAACCTGATGCTGCTGCTGATCAACCTGCCGATGGTCGGGCTTTGGGTGCGGCTGCTGAAAGTGCCTTACCGGCTGATGTATCCGACCATTCTGGTCTTTTGCAGCGTGGGGATCTATTCGATCAACTCGCAGATCACGGATGTGCTGTTCATCGGCTTCTTCGGCTATGTCGGCTATGTGCTGGTCAAGGTTGGGTTCGAACCGGCACCCTTGCTGTTGGGTTTCGTGCTGGGATCGCTGATGGAGGAAAACCTGCGCCGGGCACTGGTCCTGTCGCGTGGCGATCCCTGGGTGTTCGTCACCAGCCCAATCAGCGCGGTTCTGTTGCTGATCTCGGTCGTAGTGCTGGTGCTGGCGTTACTGCCCAGCGTCAGGCGTGAACGAGACGAGGTTTTCGCGGAGGCAGATTAAGCCGTCCGTCCTGAACAACCCCGAGGGTGTTGGTCGCGTTGGTCGTGGCGATCTGCTTGAAATACAAGAAAGCCCGGATCCGTGGTTCGGGCTTTCTGCTTGTTTTCGCTGTGCATGGGGCTCCGGCCCCGAGCTTGTTATGTGGCTTGGATCTTATATATTATAAGATTACTGGAGGTATGCCGTTCCCGCAAAGCGAACGGAAATCCGCGCCTTGTAACCGAGGAGTTCCGATGTCCGACGATCTTGTCGCCGCCAAGCCTCTTTACGCGCAGGTGCGCGACCAGCTTACGCGACGGCTCGTGTCGGGGGAATGGGCGCCGGGCATGCTGATCCCCAGCGAACATGAACTCGCCCGGCAGCTTCGCGTCAGCCAAGGCACGGTGCGCAAGGCACTGGACACGATGACGATGGACAATCTTCTGGTCCGGCGGCAGGGGCGCGGCACCTTCGTATCCCAGCCCGAGGATCCCAAGCTGCTGTTCCAGTTCTTCCGCCTGACGGCCGACGGCAAGGAGGCGGAGTTTCCTCTTTCCCAGATGCTGGGGAACGCCGAGGTGCCGGCCCCGCAAGAGGTTGCCGAGCCGCTGGGACTGGCCGAGGGCGCCCCGGTCGTTCGGATCGAGCGGGTGCGCTTGATGGCGGGCGCCCCGGTCATCAACGAGGTCTTGTGGCTGCCCGCCGCGCGCTTCGCCGGACTGGCCGGGCTCGATGGCATTCCCAACAACATCTACAAGCTTCTGTCGGCGAAATGGGGCGTGACGATCGCCCGAGCGGACGAGCAGCTGCGCGCCACGCTGGCCGATGCGCAGGATGCCGAGCGGCTGGGCTGCGCGGTCGGGCATCCGCTGATCGCTATCCAGCGGATCGCCTATGACCTTGAGGACAAGGCGGTGGAGCTGCGCCAGTCGCGCTGCCTGACCGATGCCGTGCATTACTCGGTCAGCTTGCGTTGATCCGGCATGCAACCGCGGCCCGGCGTCCCGACACCGTAAAGGTCCGTTGACGGTATCGGGACGGTGCCGGGCCTAGGGAACCAGCACGACCTTGGGCGAGGCAATGGCATTGCCGACCATACCGGCGAAGGCCGCGGCGCCATCGGCCAGGTCCCGGATGTCGGTCCAATCGCAACGCCCGAGGCGGCCCTCGATGATCGCGGCGGTGCATTCCTCGAAGTCGCTGTGGCTATAGGTATAGGTGCCGATGAAGGTGATCTCCTGCAACGTCATGCGCCGGATGTTCAGCCCGTCGGTCGCCTGCCCAAGGCCGATATGCAGGATGACCCCGCCTGGCCGCACTGTTTCGGAAGCCACCGCGCGGGTAGCGCCGAAGCCTGCCGCGTCGATCACCAGGTCGGGGGCAGCGCCAGACGGCGCACGTTCGACGACGGGGAAATCGTCGATCTCGGTCAAACGCTGGCGGCGGATGGCGTTCGGCTCGACGATGGTGACGTCGGTGCTGCCCAGGGCACGAGCGGCCAGGGCCGCACCGAAGCCGATCGCACCGCCGCCCAGGATCAGTACCCGCGTCGCCGGGCCGCCCAGGACGCGGTTGCCCAGCTTGACCGCGTGCCAGCCGCAGGCCAGCGGCTCGGCCAGGCAGGCGACGGTCGCCGGCAGGGCATCTGGAATGGCGACGAGGTTGCGCTCGGGCGAGGTGATGAATTCCGCGAACCCGCCCTCGCGCGGCGGCATCGAGATGATCTGCCGCTCGGGGCAGAGGTTGTCGCGCCCCTCTCGGCAGGCGGGGCAGGTGCCGCAGGTCGCCAGCGGGTTGACGGTGACGCGCTGGCCGGTGCGGGCGCCGCTGGCGATGGTGCCCGCGACCTCGTGGCCCAGGATCAGCGGCGCCGGACGGCGCTCGTCATGGCCCAGATAGGCGTGGATGTCCGAGCCGCAGATGCCGACGGCATCGACGCGCACCAGAACCTCGCCCGGCTTGGGGACGGGGTCCGGCACCTGTCGTATTTCCAGCGCGCGTCCCCCCGTATAGACCAGAGCTTTCATTTCGCGGTAAATCCCCCATCAACCATCAGGATCTGCCCGGTCACATAGGCGGACGCCTCCGAGCAGAGGAAAAGCAGCGGCCCGTCCATGTCCTCGGGCTCGCCATTGCGGCCGATGCAGGTCTGCGCCGCATTCTTCGCGGCCAATCCTTCGTCGGCAAAGACCGCCGCGGTCAGTTCCGTGCGAAAGAAGCCTGGCCCCAGCGCATTGGCGGTGATGCCCGAACCCGACCATGCCTCGGCCATGGCGCGCGTCATCTGCGCGACCGCGCCCTTGGACGCGCCATAGGCGATGCCGGCGGCAAAGGCGCGGAAGGATTGCAGCGAGGCGAAGTTGACGATCCGGCCCCAGCCTTTCTCCCGCATCGTGGGCACCATGGCCTGCGCCAAGAAGAAGGGCGCGCTGAGGTTCAGCGCCAGGGTCAGATCCCAGCCCTGCGGCGTCACCTTGTCCGCATGTTCGCGCGTGTTCACCCCCGCCGCGTTGACCAGGATGTCCGGCGCGCCGAAGGCCGCTGCCGCGTCCTGGGCGATCCGGGCCAGGCGGTCGCGATCGGCCAGGTCGGCGGCGAGGGGCCGGATGCGCCCTTCGCCCTGCCTGGCCAGCTCGGCCAGCTCGGCTTCGCGCCGGGCGATGGCGACGACCCTTGCGCCACGGCGGGCAAGGGTCAGGGCAGCTTGCCGCCCCAGCCCGCTGCTGGCCCCGGTCACGCAGGCGATCCGGCCTTCGACGGAAAACAGCTCCTGTTCCATGTCAGGCGCTGGCATTCAGTTCGAACCGGGCTTCGGGAAAGTATTTCTTCAGCCGGATGTCAGCGGTGCGGGCGTGCCCTTCCATCCCCTCCAGGCGCGAGATGCGGGCTGTCGCCTCGGCGATGGGGCGGGCGCCTTCGCGGGTCGCGCGCTGCCAGGTCACGACCTTCATGTATTTGTGGACGGAAAGCCCGCCGGTATAGCGTGCCGCGCCCGAGGTCGGCAGGACGTGGTTCGGCCCCGAAGCCTTGTCGCCGAATGCGACCGTGGTTTCCTCGCCCAGGAAAAGCGAGCCGTAGCATTGCAGGCGCTTGAGCCACCAATCCAGGTCGGCCGCCTGCACGGTCAGGTGTTCGGGCGCATAGTCGTCGGAGGTCGCCGCCATTTCCTCGCGATCCGCGCAAAGGATTACCTCGGCATAGTCGCGCCATGCCGCCTCGGCGTTCATGCGGTTGACCTCGGGCAGGTCGGCGATCAGTTCCGGGACCAGTTTCAGGACGGCCTGCGCAAGCTTTTCGTCGTCGGTGACGAGCCAGACGGGCGAGTTGTAGCCATGCTCGGCCTGGCCCACGAGGTCGGCGGCGACCACCAGCGGATCGGCGCTGGCATCGGCCAGGATCAGGCTGTCGGTCGGGCCCGCGAACATGTCGATGCCGACGCGGCCGAACAGGATGCGCTTGGCCTCGGCCACGAACTGGTTGCCGGGACCGACCAGGATGTCGGCCGGGGGGCAATCGAAAAGGCCGAAGGCCATGGCGGCGATGCCCTGCACGCCGCCAAGCGCCAGGATGCGATCCGCCCCGCACAGATCGGCAGTATAGACGATCGCCGGATTGATGCCGACGCCGGGACGCGGGGGCGAGCAGGCGGTGATGTGCTGGCAACCCGCGACCTTGGCCGTCGTGACCGTCATGATCGCCGAGGCGACATGGCTGTAGCGCCCGCCCGGCACGTAGCAGCCGACCGAACGGCAGGGGATGCTGCGCTGCCCGGTGGTCAGGCCCGGCACCAGCTCCAGCGAGAAGTCGCGCAGCGAATCGCGTTGCGCCTCGGCAAAGCGGCGGACGTTGTCATGGGCGAACTTGATGTCGTCCTGCAGCTTTTGCGGAACCTTGGCCTTGGCCGCCTCGATCTCGTCCCGCGTCAGGACGATGTTGCCGTCGTATTTGTCCAGCTCGAGCGCGTATTTGCGGGCGGCCGCCTCGCCGCCCTGCTCGATGTCGCCAAGAATCTTCTGGACGATCTCGCGGGTCTCGCCGGCGTCGGTGGTCGCGGTCTTCGGCGCTTTCTTCAGATAGTGCAGAGCCATGAAATTCTCCGGGTTCTCGTGATCGGCCTTGTGCTTCGGCGGCTCTGATCGAGCCGGTTGTGAAGCGTCCTCCTCTTGGCCATGGTGTGATGTAAGCGCTTTCATTTGGGCGATGCAAGCTTTTCTCAACGGTTCTGGTCAAATTATTCGCTTGCTGCGAAAGTGGCTGCCGATGCGCAGATCCAGCGAGGACAGGTTGTGAGCGAGAAAACGGTGCATGCGACGGTGGACGATGTGGCGGCGCTTGCGGGCGTGTCCACCGCGACCGTCTCGCGCTGCCTGAACGCCCCCGACCGCGTGGTGCCGGCGACGCGGGAAAAGGTCATGGAGGCGATTCGCGCCCTGAACTATTCCCCGAATTTCGGCGCCCGTGCCTTGGCGTCGCGGCGGACGGGCATTATCGGCGCAGTGATCCCGACGCTGGAGAACGCGGTCTTCGCGCATGGGATCGACGCCTTCGAACGCTCGCTTTCGCCGGGAAAGTTCGCGCTGCTTGTCGCCTCTTGCGGCTATGACCCGGAACGCGAAAAGCAGCAGATCGAGGCCCTGGTCGCGCGGGGAGCGGATGGTTTGCTGCTGGTCGGTTTCGATCGCGATCCCGCGATCTATGAATGGCTGGCCATTCGCAAGGTGCCTTACGTGCTGGCCTGGGCCTGCGGCGATTCGCACCCTTACGCGGGCTTCGACAACGTGGCAGGCATGGCTGCGATGGTGCGCATGGTTCTGGACCTGGGCCACAGGAACGTCGCGATGATCTCGGGGCTGACCCAGGGCAACGACCGGGCCAGGGGACGACTGGAGGGCGCCCGCGACCTGCTGGCGGGCGAGGGGCTTGCCTTCCGCGGAGTGGCCGAGGTGCCATACGGCCTGGAAAGCGGGGCAAGGGCCTTTGCGGAGCTGATGGCGGATCGCAGCATCACCGCCGTCATCTGCGGCAACGACGTGCTTGCCGCCGGCGCCCTGCGCGCTGCGCATCGCATGGGGTTGCGCGTGCCCAGGGATGTGACGATCACCGGCTTCGACGACATCGACATCGCCTCGATCACCTTCCCCGAACTGACGACCGTGCGGGTTCCGCATACCCGCATGGGCGAGCAGGCGGCCGCCCTGCTGCAGCAGCTTATCGAGGGCAAGCGCGGCGAAAGCGTGCTTTTGCCGACCGAGATCGTTGCGCGGGGCTCCCATGCGCCGCCGACGGCGCGAAGGCGATTCGCCAAGGCGTAATGCCCCGCCACGAAAACCCCGCGCTGGGCCGACCCAAGGCATGGCCGGATGCAACATGCTTATAAAAAACGATAAAATATTGGATCGCCTTGATCTCTTCTGGATCTCGCGCGTCTTTTGACGCGGCCGGATTGGAAAAAGATTGACTGTCCCAAGCATCTATGTAACCGCTTACATAGCTAAGGGAGGACGAGGATGTCACGCAAGGCAGTGGTGGGTGGCGCGACCATATTCGCGGCTCTTGCCCTTTGGTATGTTGCGACTTCGGTGACGCAGATGATCTCACCGGGCCGGTTTCCCTCGCCGGCGGACACCTGGGCGGCTTTCGGCCAGATCACCGGCGTCGGCTATGCCAATGGGGTGCTGATCGACCATGTCCTGCGCTCGGTCACGCTGGTCACGCTGGGCTTTCTGGTCGCGATCTGCACCGGGGTTCCCCTGGGCCTGTGGATGGGCTGGAGCCGCAAGGCCGAGGCGCTGATCAACCCGGTCTTCCTGATCATCCGCCCGATCCCGCCGCTGGCCTGGATCCCGCTGGCCATCCTGTGGCTGGGGCTGGGTGACATGGCCAAGATCCTGGTGATCTGGTTCGCCGCCTTCGTGCCCTCGGTCATCAACGCCTATGCGGGCGTGCGCAACCTCGACAAGACCCTGATCGAGGCGGCGCAGATGCTGGGCACGCCCTTCCTGACCTTCGTGCGCGAGATCCTGTTGCCGGGCGCCAGTCCGATGATCTTTACCGGGTTGCGGCTGTCCCTGCAGGCGTCCTGGACCACGCTGGTCGCGGCCGAGCTGGTCGGGGCGATGACCGGGCTGGGCCGGGTGCTGAACGCGGCGCAGCAGGATCTTTACCCCGGAATGATCCTGGTCGGGATGATCGTGGTGACGCTTTGCGGCTGGCTGATGACCGCGGCCCTGGGCGTCGCGGAGCGTCGCGCGCTTTCGTGGAATACCGCCTCGCAGGCAGGGGAATGAGGGACATGCGGATCTTCGACACCAACAACACCGTGGTTCTGGGGCTGATCGGATTCGGCGGCTTCCTGGCGGTCTGGACATTGCTCAGCCTTTCGGGGCTTATCCCCAGCCTGTTCCTGCCGTCGCCCGCCGCCGTGGTCGAGCGTTTCGTCTATCTGCTGAACCACAGGTTCGCCGGCGGCACCCTGGTCGACCATCTGGGGGCCAGCATGCTGCGCTTTGCGGGCGGCTTCGGCCTGGCGGTTCTGGTCGGCATCCCGCTGGGCCTGCTCATGGGCTGGTTCCGGCTGCTCGACGACATCGTGACGCCGCTGTTCGATGCGGTCCGCTTCATCGCGCCGATCGCCTGGGTGCCCTTTGCCGCACTGTGGTTCGGCACCGGCATCGGCGGGCCGATCATGATCATCTTTGCCGGCGCCTTCCCGCCCTGCCTGATCAACGCCTATCGCGGCGCGAAATTCGCCGACCCCCGCCTGATCGAGGCGGCGCGCATGCTGGGCACCCCGGACCGGCGGATGATCACCGAGATCCTGCTGCCTTCGGCCGTGCCCTCGATCATCGCCGGGCTGCGCATCTCGGCCGGGCTGGGCTGGCAGTCGCTGGTGGGGGCCGAGCTGATCGTCGCCTCGACCGGGATCGGCTACATGATGGTGCAGGGGCAGGGGAACGTTTCGACCACCACGGTCATGGCCGGGATGATCGGCATCGGCATCATCGGGCTTGCCATCGACGTCGTCCTGCGCCGGATCGAGGAAGCGATCCTGCGCCGCCGTGGTCTCTCAGCATAATTCGAAAGGAATGGACGAATGGGAGCGATCCGCTTCGACAATGTCGGCCGCATCTATGGCAACAAGCAGGACGGTTTCGAGGCGCTGAAGGGCGTCGAGCTGGAAATCGCCGACAAGGAATTCATGGCGGTGGTCGGCCCTTCGGGCTGCGGTAAGACGACCTGCCTGCGCTTTGTCGCCGGGTTCGACCGCCCCACCTCGGGCATGGTCAGCGTGGACGGGGTCAAGGTGACGAAGCCCGGCCCCGACCGCGCCGTGGTGTTCCAGCAATTCGCGCTGATGCCCTGGAAGACGGTGCGCGAGAACATCGAGCTGGGCCTGCGCAACAAGGGCGTGCCCAGGGCCGAGCGCAGGGAACGCATCGACCGCATCCTGGCGCTGATGAACCTGACCGGCTATGCCGATGCCTTCCCCCACCAACTGTCGGGGGGCATGCAGCAGCGCGTCTCGATCGCGCGGGCCTATGTGCTTGACCCCGAGGTTCTGCTGATGGACGAACCCTTCGGCGCGCTCGACGCCCAGACCCGCGTCGTCATGCAGGAGGAGCTGGTGCGCTTGGCGCGGCGCAACCCGCGCACGGTCATGTTCATCACCCATGCCGTCGAGGAGGCCGTGTATCTGGCCGACCGCGTGGCGATCATGGCCCGCCAGCCGGGGCGGGTGAAGGAAATCATCGACATCCGCTCGATCCGCGAGGCTGAGCGCTGGGACGACCACGAAAAGATCGAGGACGTGATGGACCTGGAAAGCTTCGTCCATCTGCGCACCCAGATATGGCGCAGCCTGCGCCAGGAAAAGGCGATGGAAATCGCCTGAGCAAAAGACGATCCGCAACCGAATTCAATTCCTGGGAGGAAAAACATGAGAACCGGCATTTGCGCGGGCCTTGCCCTTGGCATGGCGATGGCAGGCGGGGCGGCCAGCGCCGAAGCGATCCGCGTCAGCTATCAGCCATCGCTTTATTGGGCGCTGCCCTTCCATGTGGCGAGCGAGAAGGGCTGGTGGTCCGAGGTTGAGCTGGAGCCCGAATTCGTCACCTTCCCGGCGGGCGCGCCGCAGATTGCCGCCGCGCAGGCGAAGGACTGGGATGTCGGCGGTACCGGCTCGGTCCCCGCGATCCTGGGGGCCTCCCGCTTCGGGCTGAAGACCATCGGCCTGACCAACGACGAATCGCGCACCAACGCGATCATGACCGCCAAGGCCGACATCGAGCCGGTGAAGGCCGATCCCGGTGTGATCAAAAGCCTGCTGGTCACGACCAATTCGACCGCAGATTTCACCGCCCGCGCCTGCCTTGAGAAATGGGGTATCGATCCGGCCTCGGTCGAATTCGTGAATTTGGCCCAGGCGCAGATCATCTCGGCCGTGATCAGCGGCAACGGCCGCTTTGCCGGGGTTTGGGCGCCGAACACCTATACGCTGCAGGAACGTGCGGAATACGACTATCTGTGTTCCGGCGCCGATGCCGACGCCATCGTTCCCGGCGCGCTGGTCGTGCGCGAGGATTTCGCTTCGCAAAACCCCGAGGCGGTTCAGAAATTCCTGGCCGTCTATCTGAAGAGCATTCGCTGGATCAAGGCCAACCCGGAAGAAGCCAGGGAGATGCTGGTCGATTTCTATTCGGAGGGCGGGGTCGAGATCTCGGACGCCGGCGCGAAGGCCGAATTCGAACTGCGCCCGACCTTCACCCTGGACGAACAGCTTGCGCTTATGGCGCGGGAAGGCGGCGCATCGGAGGTCGATGGCTGGATGACGCGCATCGGCGAGTTCATGACGAGTGTCGGCACCATCCCGCAGGCGCCCGAGGCCGAAGGCTATATCGACCCCAGCTATCTGCAGGGCGTAAAGGAAAACTCGGCGCTGGCCGAATTCGTCGACGCCGATTGAGGGACGCTTCCCCCGAAGCGCAAATGGCCGGGCGATGTCCCGGCCATTTTTCGTCCCTTGCCCGCCTCAGGTCAGCGACACCTGATAGGCCAGGCTGTCGGTCCGGCACAGGCTGCGCCTCCGCTCGACCGGACGTCCCATGATGTCGAAGGCCACGCGGTCCACGCAGAGCAGCGGCGTCCCGGTGCCGACATTCAGGGCCGCGGCGGACTCGCCATCGGCCAGGACCGCGGAAATCGATTCGTCAGCGCGCAGGATGATGCAGCCGTAGTTCTGCTGATACAGCACATAGAGCGTGTTCGGCAGCGGTGCGCGCTGGTCGAGGCCGACAAAGCGGCTTGCCGAAACTACCGCCGTTTCCAGCACGCTGGGCACGCCTTTGAGGCTGCGCACGCGACGGATCTCATAGACGTTCTTCGGCTCGCCATCCAACCCCTTGCGCTCAGCCGCCAAGGCGCGGCGGTTCGTCACCACCTCGCTGACCAGTTCGGGGCGGATCATCTGCCCGTCCGGCTGCCGCAAGCGAAAAAAATTGAACAACGAACTGTCCGGTGTCCGGGCCGTGACGAAGGTGCCACGCCCCTGTTCGCGCCGGACGATGCCATGCTGCTCCAGCATCATCAGCGACTTGCGCGCGGTTCCCTGCGACACGCCCGTCTCGGCGGCGATCTGCATCTCGCTTGGCAGCATCGAGCCCGGCAACAACTCGCCAGACGAGATCTGCGCCACGATTCTGTCGATCACTTTCTGGTAGAGGGGTGCGGCCATGTCCGGGTCCTTCAGGTTTGCCCACACCTATCATGCGGGCTGCATGTCGCACAAGAAATCATGAAATAAGTCTTGTATAAGATGTCATGTATATGATAACTGTTGCCTCGTAGGTTCATGCTGCTATCCAGAGGAGGGGCACTTGAGGAATATTCCACAACTTCTTGTCCACGATCATGCGGACAACGTTGGTGTCGTCGTGGTCGAGGATCTGAAGGCGGGCACCGAGATGCTGTGCGTCGTGACGTCCGACAACTCGGACTTTCGCCTGACCGCCAAGGCCGACATTCCTATTGGCCACAAAGTGGCGCTGAAGGCGCTGAAGGCCGGCGATACGGTCATCAAGTATCACGAGGACATCGGCAAGATGGTCGGCGATGCCGAGGTTGGCGGCCACGTCCATACCCACAACTGCAAAACGAAACGGTGGTAAGTCATGGCTCTTGATTTCAGCAATGCGACCGTCAAGGCATGGCGTCGCGAGAATGGCCGCGTCGGCGTGCGCAACCACGTCCTGATCCTGCCGGTCGATGACATCTCGAACGCGGCCTGCGAGGCGGTGGCCAACAACGTCAAGGGCACGCTGGCCATCCCGCACGCCTATGGCCGCCTGCAATTCGGCGAGGATCTGGAGCTGCACTTCCGCACCATCATCGGCACCGGCGCGAACCCCAACGTCGCCGCGGTGGTGGTGATCGGGATCGAGCCGGAATGGACGCAGGTGATCGTCGACGGCATTGCCAAGACCGGCAAGCCCGTCACCGGCTTCTCGATCGAGCAGAAGGGCGATTTCGAAACCATCCGCCAGGCAGGCTGGAAGGCCAAGGAATATGTCCACTGGGCGTCCGAACTGCAAAAGGAAGACTGCCCGATCTCGGATCTGTGGATCTCGACCAAATGCGGCGAAAGCGACACGACCACCGGCCTGTCCTCCTGCCCGACGGTCGGCAACATGTATGACAAGCTCTTGCCGCAGGGCATCTATGGCTGCTTCGGCGAGACCTCGGAAATCACCGGGGCCGAGCATATCTGCGAAAAGCGCGCCGCCAATCCCGAAGCGGCCGCCAAGTTCAAGAAGATCTGGCAAGCCTATTCGGACGACGTGATCTTCGCCCACCAGACCGACGACCTTTCGGACAGCCAGCCGACCAAGGGCAACATTCTTGGCGGCCTGACCACCATCGAGGAAAAGGCGCTCGGGAACCTGGAAAAGATCGGGCGCACCTCGACTTATATCGACGCCATAGGGCCTGCCGAAACGCCGTCCAAGGGGCCGGGCCTCTATTTCATGGACAGCTCTTCCGCGGCGGCGGAATGCGTCACGCTGATGGCGGCGGGCGGCTATGTCATCCACACCTTCCCCACCGGGCAGGGCAACGTGGTCGGCAACCCCATCGTTCCGGTCATCAAGATCTCGGGCAACCCGCGCACCCTGCGCACCATGTCCGAACATATCGACGTGGACGTGACCGGCGTGCTGACGCGCGAGATGACCATCGACCAGGCGGGCGACGCGCTGATCGAAATGATCATCCGCACGGCGAATGGCCGCATGACGGCTGCCGAGGCCCTGGGTCATCGCGAATTCTCGATGACCAAGCTCTATCGCAGCGCCTGAGCGATCATTGACGAACGCCAGCCCTGCCGTGGCGGGGCTGGCGGATGCCCTTGGCTCCATCGTTCTCTTCCTGCCGCTTCGTGCGGCCAAAAGGCGGCACATGCCGTTAGTGACGGACGCGCCGTAGGACATTGCGTCCGGCGGTTACTCCTCATTTGATGCTCGGATCCAATCCAAATGGTAGAATCAACAAACCAAGCGCGATCATCAGGGCGCGCGGGACGGTGGAAGCAGACCGGGGCGAAGCTGTTTCCCGGCATTGCCGTCTCGCTGCTCGTGGCGGTCACGGCGCAGTTCCTGTCCGACCATTACGGCGCCCCTGCCATGCTGCTGGCCTTGCTGATGGGGCTGGCACTGAACTTCCTGGCCGAGGAAGGCACGCGCACCAAGTCGGGGATCGAATATTCGGCCCGCACGGTATTGCGGCTGGGTGTCGCACTGCTCGGGGCGCGCATTTCGGTCGACATGCTGACGGAACTCGGTGGCGTGATGATCCTGCTGATCATCGGCGGCGTGGTCGCGACGATCCTGTTCGGAATGGTGGCGGCCAGGTTCTTCGGCAGGGGTTGGCGCATGGCACTGCTTTCCGGCGGTGCAGTGGCGATCTGTGGCGCTTCCGCCGCCATGGCCATTGCGGCTGTCCTGCCGAAAACCGACAAATCCGAACGCAATCTGGCCTTTACCGTCATGGCGGTGACGGTGCTGTCTACCATCGCCATGATCGCCTATCCGCCGCTGTCGTCCTGGTTCGGCTTCACGCCGTTGGAATCCGGTGTCTTTCTCGGCGGGACGATTCACGATGTTGCGCAGGTGGTCGGGGCAGGCTTCTCGGTCAGCCCCGAGGTCGGCGAGACGGCGACCGTGGTCAAGCTCATCCGGGTTTCGATGCTGGCGCCCGTGGTGCTGGTCTTTTCCCTGGCGATCCGCGCCGGCAGGCTGGATGCCGATGCGCCGGGCGGCATCAGGCCGCCCCTGCTGCCGTCCTTCGTCATCTGGTTTCTGGTGCTGGCCGGGCTGAACTCCTTCGGGTTCATCCCCGTATCGGTCTCCTACCTGGCCGAGCAACTCAGCCGCTGGGCCTTGCTGGCGGCGATCGCTGCCGTGGGGATCAAGACGTCGCTGGTGCGCATGATGGAGGTCGGCGGCACCGCAATCGGCCTCGTCGTGGTCGAGACCATTTTCCTGGCCGGTTTCGTTCTGGCCGGCGTCCACCTGATTGGCTGAAGGCATCGCTGATGCAGATGATGTTCCGAAAGATCTTGGTAGCGAACCGTGGTGAGATAGCGATCCGCGTGATGCGGGCGGCGAACGAGTTGGGCAAGAAGACGGTCGCGGTCTATGCCGAGGAAGACAAGCTGAGCCTGCACCGCTTCAAGGCGGACGAGGCCTACCGCATCGGCGGCGGCCTGGGGCCGGTGGCGGCCTATCTCAGCATCGCCGAGATCATCCGCGTCGCCAGGGAATCCGGCGCCGATGCCATCCATCCGGGCTATGGGCTTCTGTCCGAAAACCCCGATTTCGTCGATGCCTGCACCGCGGCGGGGATCGCCTTCATCGGGCCGAGCTCGGACACCATGCGGGCGCTCGGCGACAAGGCCTCGGCGCGGCGTGTCGCCATCCAGGCCGGCGTGCCGGTGATCCCGGCCACCGAAGTGCTGGGCGAGGACATGGAGGCGATCAAGCGTGAGGCTGCCCAGATCGGCTATCCGCTGATGCTGAAAGCCTCCTGGGGCGGCGGCGGGCGCGGCATGCGGCCGATCATGGCCCCCGAGGAGCTGCCCGAGAAGGTGCGCGAGGGACGGCGCGAGGCCGAGGCCGCCTTCGGCAACGGCGAGGGCTACCTGGAAAAGATGATCCTGCGCGCCCGCCATGTCGAGGTGCAGCTCTTGGGCGACGGCCATGGCGGGCTCTATCACCTCTATGAACGCGACTGCACCGTGCAGCGCCGCAACCAGAAGGTGGTC
>Ga0182737_1000175_pt1 | contig 117146 bp, 128 predicted proteins | sample eDN5th30CBELigOP_FD_128878 | JGI IMG/M metagenome (GOLD analysis project Ga0182737, IMG submission 128878) | Enriched Organic Plus compost microbial communities from Emeryville, California, USA - eDNA 5th pass 30_C BE-Lig OP (version 2) (version 2) ... | reverse complement strand
ATTTTGCTTGTTCGGGCACAGGCTCGAACCGTCACGGCGAAGCCGAGGTTCGATAACAGGCGACGCTCACAGGAATTTATTCCGAGAACGGAAGCGGATATACAAAGTAGTCCTGCCCCCGCAACCATAAGCACTTTGACCTCTGTTTTTACGACAGAGGTCTTTGTTTGCATAAAATTCTCTAAGGTGTTATTTGGTTCGAGTATTATGCGGCGTTTTCGCATATGCTTGCAATATTGACAAATGTCATTTAAAGTCGCCTATTATGACTACGCCATCACCAGAAGAACAAACGCCAAAATCTTTAACAGAGCAAGTAATGGAGCAGTGTCGTGAAGCATACAATACGTTTAGAATATTAGGGGATGCAATCCCCTCATTTACGAGCCCACTAGAAACATTAAAGGCAAAAACATTAAAAAAAGAACTTGGCCAGTATGCGGTAGGTATGATGGCTGCAGGACATAAACCAACCGAAATTGCAGACCTAGAACGCCCGCAGGAATTAGCTGATGTAGCAAGCAGTTGGTTTACAGAGGCTGTACACACGATGACAGCATCAGCCGTATACGAGGCTTATGCAGAACAGCAAAGAGAGGCTATCTCACTCCTTTTACAAGGTAAAACTATTACAGCAAAAAGCCTTGATGGCACGAACTTTAGTACATCAGATGGTGTTATGGAATCAACTCTCATTGGCGGTAACAGTTTGCAAGAGCATACAGGACCTTTCTTGGCGTATCACCCAAATGTAGGCATGTTATATCTAGGGACAAGAAGAAACCAGGTAATCGTCTCTTTATTCGACCTGACAACACATGAGCAAACAGCGTCAATCGAGATTCATGACCCAGAACAGCAGCAGTAGGTTCTAGTACTGACCGGTAGAGTAGTTCACTAATGACTCGTCTCTATTAAGCTGCACCCAACGAGATAATTCCGACAAGATAAGGCTCCAATTCGATTGTACTTGGGCAACCAAAATAAGGACCCGTCTTTGGACGGGTTTTTGTTTTGGTTATGGAGCTCGGCTCGGTTCTGCGACAGAGATTTTCTGCAAGAAAATGTCGTTGTCGCAGGTTCGGCGGAGGCAGAACTCTCGCAGAAACTTGTTTCGAGAAAGTCCTGCCGGAGAAGGGCGAAGCCCGCTGTCCTGCCCCCCGCAACATATCCGTATAGTACAGACATTATTTGAGGCCTGAAGCGGCTTCTTATATTTAGTCTTGACGGTTTGGCCCGCCGGCTTCTGGCAAGTGGCTGACCAATTCAAGCCCGTAACCAAGCCTGATAGTTTGTTTAGGTTCGCCATTCCAACCAATACCCAAGTAATGAGTAGCAGTTGAAAGGCCACATCGTGCCTGCGGATTATGGTGAACTATGTGCAAATCCGGGTCTTCTAGCCTAAGCCGTGCGGTTGCATCTGCCATTGCAGCCCGTACAGTATCTTCATCTGAAGCATAGGCTTTTCGGGTGATGAAGGCCTGGTCTCCACCTTCTGACATTGCTGCGACCATGGCCAGGGTTATGTCGCCAACAAGTTCTAGTGCCATATTACCCACCCGCCTTTGCGTTTCGGCTGTGTGGGCCTGGTTGAGCCGGCGGGCCCTCTCTATGAACTCTCCCATTGCGGTACTCCGATGCGGTTATAGCATTGTTTTAACCCAGCGTCCATTAAATATCAAGACGACGGGGGACAGCAAAATCAAATTTCCATCATCGGTTTATCAGGTTTCATTTTGCCCTGGGACAGAGCATGGCGCAGAGGTTGTGTAGAAGTTTGCTATGATGAAGACATGAAAGTAGCGCTGCTTGACCGCGACGGTACGCTGATATTTGACCCGCCCGATTACCGGGTGAAAACACTGCACGACCTGCATTTTTTTGAAGATACGACGGCTGCGATGAAGTACCTGAACGACAACGGTTTTGAAATCATACTCATCACCAACCAGGCAGGTATCGGTGAAGGGGTGATAACCGAAGAGCAGTTCTGGTCTATCCATAACGCGATGCTTGCCCGGCTCAAACAACGTGGTGTGCGGGTGCTTGATACCTTTATGTGCTCGGCCACGCAGGATAGCGATGACCCTTGGCGGAAGCCGAACCCGGGCATGCTGCTGGCTGCCGCAGAGAAGTATGGGTTTGACCTGGGCAAGACATTCATGGTGGGCGACCGGTTGTCTGATGTGATGGCTGGCAAAAATGCAGGGTGCAGGCCGATCCTCGTGGATACCGGCTGGGAAATCGTCAAAACCGACCAGGCGGAATATGTCGCGCCGACGCTGACCGACGCGGCCGAATACATCGTCACGAACAGCTAAACAGATACAGCGCCAACCCTATCTGGTACAATCACTCTCAATGAATAAAAAAGCGAAAACGATTCTGCGGCCACTTTTCCTATGGACATTCCTAGAGGCGCTGATTTTTTGGTATGCGATTGAGAAGTTGCTTTGGGATAGCATGGGGATAACCGCGGGCCAGATCATCGTACTCGGTATCATCGCACAGAGCAGCCAGATACTCATAGAGGTGCCGTCAAGCGTCATCGCCGACCGATGGAGCCGACGCAAGACGTTGATGCTGTCGACGGTGTGTATGCTGGTGTCAGTGCTTATTGTCCTGATGGCGCAGACGTTTATCGCATTCGCAGTAATGTGCCTGACCTGGGCTTTCTATTATGCGTTTCAATCAGGGACGGTCAATGCGTATATCTACGACCTCCTAAAAGAGCAGGGTGAGCAAGCACAGTACCGTAAGGCCTTGGCGCGGCGATCAACCTTCCAGCTTTCGGCGCTACTAGTGTCTTCGCTGCTTTCCAGTGTGTTCGTGGAGTGGGGGAATTTGCTGACGCCGTATTGGGTGACGCTCATACCAAGCACCATTGCGCTGGTGCTGCTCTGGCGTATGCATGACCCAGGTTTCGAGCGGACGCACCAATCTATGGGCACGCCCCTGCACCACGTGCGCAGCGCAATACGCAATGTAACTGCCAAGAGATGGCTCAGCATTATTTTCCTGGCGATTGCGTTCGTGATAGCCGGCAGGTTCATATGGTACGAGTACTACCAGCTGTACGCTATCGAGCGTGAGGTAGCAGCGCTGCTCTTCGGCCTGATGCTTGCGCTTATCCATATCGGAAGCATCATGGGTGCAGAACTGGCCCACCGGGTGAAGGATCCAAACGACGTGCTAGTCGTTGCGTTTGCCTGTACCCTGTTAAGTACCGCCGGCCTCATAGTTGCAACAGGCTCCGCGGCTATCATCTGTCTCTTAGTCTTGTGTTTCTTCGGCTCGGAAGCCTGTTCGATCGTGTTTGATGAAAGCCTTCAGCACCAGACAGATTCAGAACTGCGTGCTACCACGCTTTCTTTGGTGGGGCTGGCCAGCCGGGTAATCTTCGGTATCCTAGCGCTCGGGCTTGTCATATTCGAGACTTCTCCAGGGGCAATCGCCTTGGCCGCACTCATCGCATTCATTGCGGCGCTCATATATATTCCGGTACGGAAACGGCTCGTGAGTGCAGAGTTGACCCACGCTTAGGCACTGTTTACTCCTGGCAAAGTGCTACGAAACGGTGCTATATATTGACATATGGCTATACAAAATTGTATAATAGCATGTCTTTGTCGAGCCCTCCAGGCTCCAAAGTGCAGTTTAAAAGGTAGAGTATGCACGCGAGGCGAGCGGTGAGCCCATGGATTGTGGGCTGAGCACTCGCCTTGCTGCTAGTTAAGAGCAAGAGTAGTACGATGGTTGCGAGGAGTAATGTCAACTGCAAGTCCTGACACACGGGGCTTGCCTGTGAACCTAAGGAGGGTTCATGAGACGACGTTGGTTAGCTGCCTTAGCGGTAGCCTTCGCGTCGCTACTGGCTTTGCCGGCAGTAGCTAGTTCCCAGGCGTGGCCTGAGATTCCGGCCACTGCGACGCCACCACCACCTAGCACTCCCGTGGGTACTGAGTGCCATGTGGCACCCTGCCCCGAGCAGCCGGCTACCCAACAGCCGCCACCACCCGAACCAATTCCGTCGCCGGTGGTAAACGGGCAGTACCACCACACGGACAATCATGGCGTCAAGTGGTATACGCCGAATGCGCCGCCTCCATGGCCGGCGTGTCTGCGGTACTACGATGGTGAGGTGTTCTGCCCGCAGCTGAACGAGTTCGCCCCCAGCAATCAGCCGTTGCCGGAGGTGGTCAAGAACTCGCTCTCCAGGGGGAACGCGGAGGAGATGCTCGTAAATCGTACCGATCTCCGCGAGGTGGTCGGCCAGGCGCTCTCCATCCCGCCACAGTGGTTCGCATGGGTTGGTTCATCGAACACCCGTGAGATCGACCCCTACGGCGGTCGGCAAGGCTGGAGGACGGCGGCCTTCCTCTACTACTTCCCGTATGCTTGTCTGGCTGTGGCGAACGTATGGGGGGCGAACTACTCTCCAATCAACATCACACGCCTTGAGCGGCTGCACAACGTGTACTGCTACAACTACACGTCGTCGAGAACATTGGTGACGGTGGAGGCGAACGCGGCCACGGTGAAGGTGACGTCGGCGGCGAGTGCCATCTGGGGATCGGTTCGTCTGAGCCCTGACTTCCCGCTGCGGACTGTGACCAAAGTGAAGATCACCCCATCACCCTTGCCGGTGGCTCAAGGCTGACCGGGCGACCTGACCTGGGTCCGGTGCGCGCGACGTTTCGTGCACTGGACCCAGGCGGTCACTTCTTCCAGGCTTTACCTTTTAACCGACAATTAGATTTATTTACGTTTACTATTTGATGATTTTTTTGTACTTGGCTGTGCCACAGATGTGGTGATTGGGCTTGAAACGGGGTGAGACGGGGTAGTATCTATTGCATACGCTGGACGAGGCGTACGCCTAAACGCTTCGAGCAAAATCATGCCCGAGCCAACCCACATTGCAAGCAGTAGGGCGATAAAACCAAGCACCGGAATAAAGTAGAGCACCAGCAGTACCGTTGCTCCGACGAACATGATAAGCACTGGGTGGCGAGGGTTTTGCAGAATTACACGACCGAGATAGTATGCGAAGAACGGCCCGCTGAGTAGCAATATGACGAGCCAGAGCAAGCCGATGAGTAATGCGAGCGGGATGCCAACGATGGTTATGGCGAGCACGAAACACAGAATCGGTACGGCAAAGCTTGCCACAAAACCGGCGAGTAGCACCCGCCATGGCCACGGCAATGCCTGTCGAACCGTGGTTTGGAAGATTCTCGGGAAAAGTAGCACGAGCGCTAGTGCAGTAAGTAACATCGCCACAAACCAGTAGACGAACCACCAGATACTGAAGTTAAGGACAGCACCACGTTTGGATGATGTGGCGGTCGGTTCATGGCGCGTAATCTCGCCGCCAACTTCTGCATCTCGAGACTGATTGAGACGCTGGTTGCTCGTGTACTCTACATTGCCTGCGATACGGGCACCTGGTTCGATGCGAAAATTGTCGACTGTAGCCTTGATATCTCTGCCGATGGAGCTTGCGATGATAAGTGTGTCAGTGCCCGCTACGATGTCGCGGTCAACCTCACCATTAAAAGTGGCATCGGTGCCGGCCACAGTGATATCGCCTTTAATGACACCCTTTGAGTCAAGTGTAAATGTCTGCGCAGCAACGGTGGCATTGCCGCTGACTGTCGCGCCGACAGTGATATTCTGTCCGGCCAGCCGAATATCCCCCTCGACATTGCCGCGAATGTGGATGGATTGCCCGGCACATATGACGTCACCGCGAACTGTACCGGAGATCGTGATATTCTGGCCGGCACAGAACACATCGCCCTCAACAGTACTGCTGATATCGATGGTGCGTCCGGCAGTAAACAGGCTCTGATTGATGGTTTGGTTTTGCCTGACGGTTACGTTGTCGCCACTGCGGAAACTATGAGCGCTTGCCAACCCTGACCATACAAATGTAATGGCAGCAATAGAGATGATTAATCCTGTCAGAAGTTTCAGTTTCCCCATGGCTGCCCTCACTGCGTAACGTTACTAGCACAGTACTGCCAATATACGCCAGGTTCTGTAAGATACTTTACAATGGGTAGCCAGCGAGGTGTCAGATAAAGATATGTATTACTTCACAAATCTGTAGCGGGATTTTTCACTGCAGGCGATACAGCGAACTGCAAAGATTAAAGCAGTAACGGTTAACCAAGGAGAGTCTTATGAAATTCATTTCACCGCGCACCCATACAATTATCGGATTTATCGTAGGACTGGCACTGCTGTTTGCGCCTAACATTTTCGGTTTTAGCGATGTCGGCGGTGCGGCAGTACTGGTTCCGCGAATACTCGGAATACTGGTGATTTTGGGTGAACTGACGGCGAAAGGCAGTTTCAGCGGCATGGGTTTTATACCTATGAGTATGCATATCATGATGGATGTGGTTATGGGTGTCTTCCTGGCGCTTTCTCCGTGGCTGTTCGCGTTCGCTGATGAAGCTGCAAACGCATGGGTACCGCACCTGATCGTCGGTATTCTTATGGTCGGATATGCGCTTGCTACGCGGACGACGACTGAGGAGTCGCGGCCAGTCATGACATAGGGAGGCGTTTCGCTTGGTACACTAGGCTAACTGGTGCGGTTGATGGTCTTACCAATGAGGGTAGTGTATTGGTCACGATAATCTGCAGGGATATTGAGCGAGGTCAGTACTGATTCTGCGGCAGCAGCGTAGCTTTGGATTAGTTCCTCGGTTGCCTGTTTAGCTCCGCAGTCGCTAATAATTGTCTGTGCGGTTTTCAGGTCGGCATCATTCAGGTCCTTCTTGCCAACAAGGCTTTCGAGCTCCTGTTGCCGAGCACCTGCTCGTTCAATAGCCGCTAGGAGTAGGTATGTGCGTTTGCCTTGCCTCAGGTCGCTTTTGACCGATTTGCCAGTAATTTTTTCGTCACCGTATAGGCCAAGAATGTCATCCGTGAGCTGGAAAGCGATACCGAGATTGGTGCCGAAATCGCGCAGCTTGGCCAGATCGTCCTGTGATGCGCCGGCCAGGCTGGCTCCCATGATGAGTGGGCTGACAAACGAGTAACTAGCAGTTTTGAGCTGGGCAATCTTTAGCGCATCAATGTCCGTGCGTGGCTTAAAAGATGACTCAGTATCGAGTAGTTCACCACCGCATACGATGAAAATTGCGTCGTTTAGGATGTCGCTGGCGAGCTGCTTTTGGGCGTCACCCAAACGGCTAGTATTGATTGCCTGGTGTGCGCCAGCCAGTACGAGATCTCCGCCAATCAGCGCCGCGCTCTGTGCATAGTGTCGCTGTTCAGCACCATTCGGAAGATATGCACCGTATCGTTTCAAGTAAATACCACTGACATTATCGGTATCGTGCCGGATGTAATCCTCGTCTATGATGTCATCATGGATGAGCATGCTGATATGGAGTAGCTCCTGGGCGCCAGCGACTGGAATTATGTCGGTGTGGTCTTGATCGGCAGCAAATGATCGGTATGCAAGAATCGTCATATATGGCCGCAGCCGTTTGCCGCCTGCCAGGGCAACGGTTTTGAGCGATTTCCAGAGTTCGGCATAAGAGCTGTCTACTGCAAGCGCCCGGGTAATCTGGGTTTCAAAAAAGCCAGACAAGAATGCGTCAATATCACTACGCACTTGCACGAGCAAATCGGCTGAACTCGATTGATTTACTGGCATGTAGCCTCCGTGTGAGCGCGTCTCGTGTGCATATACGTACCCAATCATACCACGAGACAGGGTACTACTTGAGCGGCCAACAGTGTACACTAAAAGTAGAAACGGATAGTCATCTATGTCTCCACAAGATCAAAACGATAAACAGGATCTACACCCGTTACAGGCAAAAAAGCTGGAAACGATGTTTACGGCGAACCCAAACGCGCCGCAAATGCCGCCACCTCAAGCGATGCCACCCGCCCAACCTGTAGCGGCGATACCTCAGGCTCGTAGTAAAAAGAAGCTGGTCATTGCGATAATCGCAGGGGTAACAGTGCTGTTGTTAGCAGTAGTGGCAGCGGTCATCATGCAAGTTGCGAGCCGGAATGATCAGGCTGCCGAATTTGAACGCCAAGCAAACAGTCTAGTACGCGAGTTGAGTACGCAGGTGTCGAACATGAAAACTGACTTTGATGACACCAAGGAACTCAAAGGTTTTGAGGAGTCAAAGCAGAGACTAAAAACGCATACCGAGTCACTTGAAGCGACTAAGTCAGCCATCAATTCGCTAGAAGAACAGTACCAGGCTTTGCCTTCCTCAGAGAGCAGTGTATCAGTGAAGCAAAAAATAGACGAAGCCTTCGTGCTTGCCAAGGAAATTGTTGAGGAATACGAAGAATTTGTTGCATTTCAGCTGCACGCACTGGACGCATATGGCCAGCTGCCACACGAAATCACCGCCTATCTCTCGAAATACCAGCAAGGTGGGCTGCGGTCAGAATTTGTCAATCAAACAGCAGCCCTCGCGGTGCTTGCCGTGGAAGCTAAAACCGCAATGTCGGAGGTAGATGCACCAGAAGGGCTGGAGCCAATTATAGAGCTGCGTCTTGAAAATTTGGCAGTGAGTGAAGAGACGTTCAGGCTGCTCAAGCAATATTACGAAACTGGGAATGACGGGGCGGTTGAGCCCCAGTTACAGCAGTACGGCCAGAAGGGTGAGCAGTTCAATCAGGCGCTGCAACAAGCATTTGAGACTTATGCTACAGACTCAGAACTCGCACAGAAATTTGCAACGTTCCTGAAAACATATCCGGCACCCGAAGCAAGCTCACAGTAAGCTTAAGATTTTACATAATCTGCCGACACTCGCTGCGTCCTTCACCAAAAATAGCGAGTATACTAAGTGTATGTTCATCATTCCACAAGTTGGTCAGCTCATACGCAGAGCAGCATTAGTAACCCAAGTGGTTACCACGGTGCTTGTACTTGTTGTTTTGATGACATTTACGATCATTAGCTGGCAGAATGCCCGGCAAACACTAGAAGCACAAAAATTGCAGGTTGTGAGTGAGCAACTTGACATCATCGGCGATGTGGTGGCGCAGCGCATGGATACAAACGGCATGCTTTTGCGTGCGGGCGCTGGATTTTTTGATGGTTCCGAAGCAGTTACGCGGTCGGAGTGGCAGCGTTTTTATGCACAATTTGATATTGCAAACCAATTTGACGGCGTGAGTTCGGTCGGATATGCACCGGTTGTTAGGGCGTCTGACCGGGCCGCCTTTGAGGCAAGTATGCAGGCCGAAGGCCTGGCTGAGTACCGTATCACACCGACCAACGATAGCGATATATCGGTACCAGTTATGTATCGGGAAAGTTATACAGGTGGCGAACCAGCGTTTGGATATGACATGTACAGCGAGCCGTCCCGTCGTATAGCCATAGATAGGGCGAGACTCAGCGGGACTGTCGCCATGACTGGCGCGCTTGAGCTGCAGGGTACAGGCGAGCCGGGCATAGTATTGTATGCGCCAGTCTATACGCGCGGGGCGGATATCAGCACCGAAGCTGCCCGTGATACCGCAATACGGGGGTTTGTGTTTGTAAGCTTGCGAACTAACGATTTGTTCGCACATGTGCAGACAGGCGACGAAGACAACATCGGCTTTACGGTACGAGAAGTGGCAGAAAATGGTGAACCGAAGCAGATCCATAGCTCATTCATCCAGAGCTCAAGTCAGCAACGCTCGAAGCAGCTACAAGAGGTGAGTCGGGCAAATGTCGCGGTGTATGGCCAAACTTGGCAGGTCACACTGTTTGCGAACGAAGGGATTGTGTCTGAAACCGAAAACGAACGACCGTCGACAATATTAGCCGGCGGTGCTGCAATTTCGATTATTGCAAGCCTGGCGGTGTATTTGCTGATCCAGTATCGCACTAGGTCGTTTGCGCTAGCCGAGGAACATCGTTTGCAGCAAGCCAAGGACGAGCTGCTGTCGCTAGCCTCACACCAGCTGCGGACGCCGGCTACTGGCGTGAAGCAGTACATTGGCATGGTGCTCGATGGTTTTGGCGGCAGCGTGCCGAAAGATCAGCTTATGCTGCTTGAACAGGCATACAAATCAAACGAGCGCCAGCTGCAAATCATCAATGAATTTTTGTACGTTGCGAAGCTTGGTTCTGGCAGCCTGACTACCACGACACACAGGTTTGACATCGTGCCGGTTGTACAGGATGTGATTGATGAAATGAAGAGCGAAATCAAAGAGAAACAGCACAAGTTGACCGTGACGCTACCGAAACAATGTTTTGTGGACGCCGACGAGCATAGTGTCCGCATGATTATCGAAAATTTGTTGTCCAATGCGATTAAATACACACGCTCGGGCGGCGAGATTATTGTGGCGCTGCAGCGCACTGCTACTGATGTGCGGATACGGGTCGATGACTCAGGAGTAGGCATTGCGCGAAAAGATTTGCCGCTGCTATTTAAGCAATTCTCGCGTATACCGAATGCACTTTCAGGTGAGGTAAGCGGCAGTGGTATCGGGTTATATCTGGCTCAGCAGCTTGCACTTCGGAACGGCGGCAAAATAACTGTCGAGAGCGAGCCGAACCAAGGTTCAAGTTTCATGCTGCATTTGCCGATAAAATCTGTAAAAAAACTTACTAAAATCAAAAAGAAAAGGTGATAGAGTTTAAAAAATGAGTAAATCCGGCAAGCATGTTTTAGTCGTTGAGGACGAGCAATCGCTCAACGCAGCCTATAAGATGATCCTTGAAAAGGCAGGGTATACCGTTACCACGGCTTTCGACGGGAACGAGGCGCTCGAAAAAATTACAGAGAAAGAACCGGATATCATCTTGCTGGATCTAAAGATGCCGCGCATGGATGGCATCGCGTTTCTGGAGTCCTATCAGCCAAAGCTGCTGAAGAAAAAGCCGAAGATCGTTGTGTTCTCTAATTTTGATTTGCAAGATGAAATTGACCGCGCCTTCAGCCTAGGCGCCGACAAATATGTCCTCAAAGCTTGGGCTGCGCCAAAGGACTTACTGAAAATTGTTTCCGAAGTCGAAAAGCTTTAGACGAGCAAGCTAACCGCACAACTGATAGCGCGGCAGTGTGTTTGGCTAAGCTTCGAGGTTGGTGATTTCCTTACCGACAGAGCGAATGACGAGCTTTTTGTCGACAACATATTTTTTGTTACGGTAGGCAACAGCGCCGGCACGTTTGAGGGTGCCGAGTTCGGTTGCAACCGTTTCGCGGGTAAGCCCCAGGCAGTTTGCGATAGTTTGATGTGTGAGAGGAATGCCAAGACTATATAGTCCATTGTTGAGCTCTTTGCCATGACGGATAGCGAGATAGTAGAAGAAGTAGATAATTTTGTCTCGAGCTCGCGGCTGTTGCAATGCTAGGTTACGGATAAGGCTGCTCGAAGCCTCATACAAAAACTGCTCTACCACATACTGTTCTATTTGGGGCGAGGTGCGATGCGTTTCGAAGTTTGGCTTTTCTATTGGCGCAAGCTCGCAGTTCGTGAGCGCCTCGTAGTAGAACGTAGTGGCGCTGGCGCGTCCATGCAGCCAGTCGAGTGGAAAGACGTCACCTTCCGTATGAAAACCGACGATATACTCTTCTCCTTCGTCATCGATTGCGTATACACGCACTGTACCTTCACGCACCAAAAATGCCTGACGCGGCGCTTCACCTTGGAAAAAGACGACATTGCCCTTGCCGTATCTTCGGACAGGGCCACAGATCGAAGCTATTGCAGATGCGTCAGATTGTGGTGTCATACTCCCAGTGTAACCTATTTTACAAATACTGTGTAACTTAGGGCACAGACCTTTCTCCCTAGAGCCCGTAGTATAACAGTATGATCAGCAAAGTAAAGGAAGGGGGAGAGCATGCGGAAGGACGACAAGAATCTACAGAGTCGAATCGACCAGTTTTTGGAACGAAAAATTACACAGTACCCAGACGTAGAACGGTACGCAGAAGATATTTACCGGTAATACCGAAAAATGGTACACAGGCAGCAAATACTAAATCAGAGATAGGAGATACGTATGGGAATACTTGCATGGGTGATACTTGGTGGATTGGCTGGTTGGATTGCCTCAATGATCATGAAGACAGACGAAGAGCAAGGCATACTCATGAATATCGTAGTCGGTATCGTGGGGGCGCTCGTGGGTGGATTTATAGTGCAGATGTTCGGTGGAGAAGGTGTCACGAGCTTGAGCGTGTATAGCCTCATAGTTGCAACGTTCGGTGCAGTCATATTGCTTGCACTTGTGAAAGCGGTGCGTGTCTAGGCAGGCTTTTGTCCGAAAGAAGCAGGGAGTAATTGAAGCGCGAAGCTATAGCTATGTATAGAATAAGCATAAAAACTTATTGACATTTTATCAAAATTGTGTATAATAAAAAATGTTTGATAATCAAACACAAATAATATATATTTGTAAGTACACCTTACAAAAACAAAAAGAAAGGTCAAAATAATGAGAATAGGCAGTCATGGGCTTGCCTTTGAGTTGGTCCCCTCGACCAATCAAAAGGTTGCCAAGCAACTCAGACAAGTGGATAAGATGCTTAGCTCGCTCTAAGCCATATCCCATTAAAAAAACCTCCGCACTTCCCCGCGGAGGTTTTTCTATTTGCGTCCAAGTAGCCTCAGGCTTTGTGGCGGCGGACAACAGCCGCTGTTTCATCGACCCCATTTCGAACGTCAAATGACAACGCAATCATCAGCGGACCAGAGAGTAGGGCATAGAGGCCAAGTACCCATACGAACGCTACGCTGCCTGCTACCGGATAGGAAAGCAGGACGATGCCAGCAATGATGCCAGCCAGTCCGGCCATAAGCCAGAGTGTTCGTGCCGTGGCAGTGTCTCGCTCAATGAACGATCCCACAATATCAAGCAGGCCGTGCACAATAAGCAGGAAGCCCGAAAGTAGGATGAACAGATCAAACGATGTGCCGGGGTGTCTGATCAAATATACACCGACACCAACGCCGACCAGACCTAGTACGACGCCGAGCCACCAGCTGCTGCGGTAACGGATGCTCATAAGACCCTTCACCATGTCGCTCAATCCCCACACCAGAATGAACGCGCCAAATAAATAGACCAAAGTAACAAGTGTGAGCCCTGGCCAGAAGACTGCTGCGATGCCAAACAAAATTGCCAATACCCCCTGCAAAAGCCCAAACCACCATAAATCTCTACTGTCAGTCATGTTTATGCTCCTTCGTGATGCTTATGTTGTTTGTCGGTGTTGGTTTTGGCGAACGTCTCAAACAGCCGTACCTCCTTTCCAGTTGCGTTACGCATAATATTCACGGTTCCTGTGAGTACACAAAAACCTCCCAGCAAATAGCTCAGCCATGGTGTATTAATAACACCTGCTTCCCGAAGCAGCATAAACCCGCCAACACCCATAAGAACCAGGCCAACTAAAGTATTATTGTGCGAGTCTGGAGTCAAGATAAAAACGCCTGCCAGCAGTGTGACAAGCGGCAACCAGATGGTATTGTTGAGCGGGTCAAATGCGCCGACGAGTACGGTAGTACCGAACACAACAAGCAGCACCGCCAATGTGAGACGTAGGGTTAGCCGGATGGATAGTGCCTGTGTGCCCATACCTAGAACTCCCTTTGGTCTCGTTATACCATAGTATGGGAGTAGTGCAAAATCGCTATCTTGAAATATCTTATATCGGCAGCTGGAAATAAGCTGCGCTCGCGGCAAACGTCACTGCGTTCATAAGGGCTACGGTAGCCAACAGGCGCTTGCGTTTCTTGGTGCGTAGAGCAAACAGTAGCGCGGCGGCCTCGGTCGCCGAGACGCAGATCTGTCCTATAATAAGCAGCGAGAAAGTATCGATATAGTTGAGCCAAATGACATAGCTAAATGGTGTGACTGTAAGTAAGTTTGCCAGGAAGAATGCCTGTAGTTCGCGGAGTTTTCGATAGCGGAACAAATACGCGACACAACACTCAATGAATGTCGTGACAAGAATAACAAACAGATATTCAAGCGGCATCCTGGCTCCTCGTATATATAAGGCCGGTAATTGCGCTAATCATGACCGCGATTACACTGATGACATTGAGTGTTTCATTGACCTTGATTTGGCAATACTTCACCTCACCCCCTTTACTGTGCTGGTACTCACTGAGCTTGTAGTACCGCTCGTCATCGGCATAGCGTAATGACTCGTCGAAAGTTTTGCGGCCGAACGGCTGGGCAGTAGTGTATTGTGCGATAGCTTCCTTTTCACCGGGTTCGCAGGATTTTGCATTGTACTGGTCGAGTGTGTCCGCGTGCGTGGCGACAGGCGCTATAGCAAAGAAAGCGCCGACAAGAATTAATAAACATAACAGTTTTCGCATCTAATAGCTTGTATATAGGACGGGCGTACGAAAGTCAATAAACTATAACGCTTTGGTTGCACAGAAACAAGCTTACGCTTACCATAGCTAGTATGAAGTCAAAAATCTGGTTTAACCAGAGTATTCGTGTGAAGGTTTTTACGCTGTCATTTGTGATCGCGATTATACCGATTTTGGTAGTGAACACACTTTGGTCAATGTCAGCACACGACCAGTTAGAGCAGGCTTCAATTGACACACAGCTTGCTTCACTCGATAACAATGGTCGCCGGATCGATAGGTACTTAGACACACGGGTAAAGCGGTTTATTGCGAGTGCGCAGGAATTTGATATTGCTAATCTCCAGACTGAGCAGGCAGCGCGTGATGTATTGCAGTACGCCAAACAAGATACGGAAATCAAACGCATTGCACTGGTTGATAGTGAAGGCAACGAGCAGATTGTTGTCGAGGGTGACAAACTACAGCAACAGCTAAAAAACATTGCAACGAACGGTGCGTTTCAGGCTATCGCACGACGCGGCGAATCTTCGTTTATGAGCAGTGTGCAGTTTGATGGCAATGAACCAAAACTTGTGATTGCCGTTCCAATAACACCTGACGAAAACAGTGATACTATCAAAGCCGACAGGGCTGCATTATCCCAGGCGAGCCAACAGGCAAGTAGTCCTGGCGTGTTTATGGTTGATTTAAGTCTTGCGACGTTGTGGGATTCAATTCTTGGCACGCCATTAGGCAGCACGGGTTATTCCTATATCGTGGATGCGCAGGGAACGCTCATCGGCCATCCCGATAAAGATTATTTTGAGCCACATAAAAATATGAGCCATGTTGATCAAGTGGCTAGGTTTTTGAGTAATCAACAAGCCGGCGCCACGCCAGAAACGACGGTATCAGAGCATGGCACTATGGTTATGAGCTCGCACCAGCCGGTTTATAGGACGGGTTGGGCGATTATTGCAGAAGAGCCAGAAGAGAGTATCTATGCGCCAGTGCAGCACGTTTACCGTGTCATCATGTGGATATTTATATCGGCGAGCTTGATGGTAATTTTCCTTGGCTTGTATTTTAGTAGTACGCTCACCCGGCCGCTGAAGGCGTTGGTGACAGGCACGTCCGAGCTCGGACAGGGTAAGCTTGATACACGCATCCCGATTTTATCCAACGATGAAATTGGATTGCTGGCCGAGCGGTTCAATGGCATGGCAGATAATTTGAAGCGATTGGTCTCCAATCTTAAATCAGAGACCACCAAGCTCAATGTCGTGCTCGACAGCGTCGGCGAGGGCATCCTCGCGGTTGACCGAGAAAATCGTATTGTTGTTGCGAATGTGTCGGCTACCAAGTTAGCCGGTGCTGGCCAGTCGAGCCTTGCCGGTAAGCGCTTTGACGAAGTCTTTCACCTTACGAAGAATAACCAGCCCTTCTCGATCAGTTTAGGTGGCACTGAAGTATATAAAGACGTAGTGTACATGTCGCCAAACAAGCGCCTGCACTATCTTGACATTTTTGTGTACAAAATCGAAGATGATCCGGATGGTATCACTAATATTATTACGCTGCGTGATCTGACAGATGAACGTGATTTGGAAATCATGAAGCATGATTTCGTATCGATGGCTGCGCATGAGCTGCGAACACCAATAACGGCAATACGAGGTTACCTTGATCTTATGGCGGTCGATAAGGCATCCGACCTGTCCGACAATACCAAACACTCCATTGAGCGGGCGCGTTCTAGTACCGAGGAGTTGGTCGGTCTTATCAATAATCTCTTGAATGTTTCCAAGATCGAGGGTGGCACACTCGACATGGCATTTGGCAAAGTGAATTGGGTGGCGCTGGTGAAAAGTGCGCTCGATAATCATCGGTTTGGTGCTGCGGAGAAGGACATCACGCTTGAATATGACGGGCCTGAACACAAAGTGTTTATCATTGCTGATGAAATTGCGATTAAGGAAGTTGCAAACAACCTTATTGCAAACGCGATTCACTACACGAATGAAGACGGGCATATAACGGTTAGTGTCCGCACCGAAAAAGACCAGGTTATTACGAGTGTCAAAGACACCGGTATCGGTATTCCGCCAAATGCCATCAAGCGCTTGTTCACCAAGTTCTTTAGAGTGAAAGGCGGTATGGCAAGTGGTAGCGGCGGAACAGGGCTTGGTTTGTTTATCTCCAAGTCGATAGTTGAGTTACACAAAGGTAGGATATGGGTTGAGTCGGAAGAAGGAAAAGGCACAACATTTACCTTTACACTGCCAGCGTTTGATGAGGTACAATATGAAGCAATAGCAAATAAGCAAGCTGAGGGAGTTAAGAAGCGACGTGGCTGGGTTACCAAAAATACTGCTCGTTGAGGATACGCCGCAAATCGTTGATATCTATACACAGGTACTGGCGAGCGGCGGCTATCCGGTAAAATCGGTCGGTACAGTTGACGACATGCTAAAGGTAGTGGCCGAGTATGAACCGGACATCATCTTTATGGATATTATGCTCCCTGGTGGAAAAACCGGACTTGACGCGCTGGTCTTGCTGCGTAACAACCCTGAATATAAGGCGGCCAAAACGCGCATTGTGCTACTGACAAATCTTGGCCAAAATGAAGAAATTCAAAAAATGTGGGAAAAGTATGCCGACGGCTACGTCGTAAAAGCCGAGATCGACCCGCACGAACTCTTTGACATCATCCAGTCCTTCGATTTCCCTGGCCCAGAAAATAAGTAAGCAAACAAAAAGCCTGGTCCTGGTCCAGGCTTAGCTAACTATCTTGGTGCCGGTGAGTGGACTTGAACCACTGACCCCAGGCTTATGAGTCCTGTGCTCTAACCAGCTGAGCTACACCGGCATGAAGTACAACAGGGGTCAGTGTAGCATATTTGCTTGTGTGATGCTAGAGGAAGTCGCCGAATAAGCTGCCAACGACGAAGATTCCCATCGAGATGACAACAGTACGGGTAGTGTGCGGTGATAATCGATGGGCAAGATGCGAGCCGATAACGCCACCAACCACTGAACCAACTAATGGATAAATGACGTACTCCCAGGCGATGAGGCCTGAAGTGCTATACAGAATACCGCAGGTTATCGAAATGCCGGCAGCCATAACGTTCTTCATACCGTTAATTTGGTAGACGTTCTTGAGTTTCGTGAAACTTAAAATAGCGAGGAGAATAAAGCCAAATCCAGCACCAAAGTAACCTGCATAAATCGACACCGGGAAAATAAGTAACATGAGGAGGATGAACGGTGAATTTTTGCGCATGTGGTGTGGCTTGTGGATATAGCGGTGCAGATGTGGCTGGAACGCAAAGAGTGCAACCGATGCCAGGATTAGCCAGGGTACTAGTGTTTCAAATGTTGCGTGTGAGGTATTGAGCAATGCTATTGACCCTAAGGTTGCGCCGCCCACTGCCGGGAATACTAGCCAGAAATAACGCTGTTTCACTTTTTTCAGGTCTTTTTTGTACCCGAATGCTGATGCGAGTGCGCCGGGCCATCCGGCGAAACTACAGGTCATCGCTGCTGCCAGCGGCGACAGGCCGGCCATTAGTAAAACCGGAAACACAAACAAGATGCCGCCGCCAGCAACTGCGTTGACGCACCCGGCAATAATACCGGTCACAAAGAGTGCAATTTCGATCATGTTTGTATTTTGCTTACGCTTTTATTTTACGACCTTTTGTCTGGTTTGTAAAAATTATCTGGGTTTGCTGCCCATTCGTTCAGCATGTCGAGATAAGGCAATACTTCAGGCGAGTGTCTCATTTTCTTACGTTTTTCGGCCTCATGCATTTCTTTGGTGATTTTATGTCGTTTCCAAAACGACTCATCCTCGCCAGTCTTCACCATAACAACTGGAAGTATTTTGTCGATAGAGTAAACAAATTTTGCCTCAGCATCAATTTTTTCTTTATAGTCTTTTGCGTACTGCGCAAGCTCTGGAAAGTCTGGCCAATCCTCGGCGATCTGCGCCAATGCTGCGTCTTCGCGGTCAGATTTTGTTGCAAGTAGTGACTGGTCGCTAAACGCAAACATATCACCTGCATAGAGCTCGACAATATCATGTGCAAGCGCGTAGCGTAGGATTTTACTGAGGTCTAAATGCGGCGCTATTTTCGGTGCTAGGAACCAGCAAGTGAGCGCAAGCCCAAAGCTGTGGTCAACATCATTTTCTTTTCTGCCGGTTTTCATGAGAGGTACCGCTCGAAGAATCTCAGAAAACTCCGCAACAAGTTGCTGCAGCTCTACGATGCGTTCTATTAATGGATAACTAGCCTTATCATTCATAGAAATCTCACGATCTCAGCATTTTTAAATGGGAGATAGCGACGCTTTTTCGGGTATATTGTGCGGTATAAGGCCCTGCCAAACGCGCTATGTGACACCACAAGGATTTTGTCTGCGTCTTGTGACTTGAGAAATTCAAGGGCATCCCGGGCACGGTCCTTGAGCGCTGCATACGGTTCACTCCCGTATTTATCAATCGAGGCCTCATTGAAAGCGTATAGTGCATTGACGCGGAGTGTGTGTGGCTTGCCTTCAAGCGAGCCAAAATGCCGCTCTCTGAACAAGGCGCTTACAGCAATGTTTTTAATAGGGTATTTCTGCGCGGCGGCGATTCGTTCCGCTGTGGAGCGTGCCCGCAGCTGGTCTGAACTGACAATTAGATCAAAAAATAGTTTCTTTTTAGCTGCTTGTTCTCCTGCCAGGATAGCTTGCTCCTGGCCGTCTGGTGCGAGTGGTATGTCCATACTCCCCGACCAGCATCTGCCCTGATTCAGTGAGGTCACACCATGCCGGGCAAAATAAAGCTGTTTCATTGTTTGCTAAGCCACTCCGCAAAATCATGCCAGACACGTACAGTATCTTCTGCTGAATGAGATCGCCCATCAGCAAGCATATCCGAGATAGATAACTTGCCTTCAGGGTCAAAACTAATAACTTGTTCGTTTGGCTGTCCGGGTGTATCGCTTATTTCTTTTAAGATCGTACCCATTGTTTCATGCGAAAACACACGCTGCGTCTGCGCGTCCTGGTAGACGAGAATCTGTATAACAGAAGCCCTTCGGTCATCCAAGTCTCTTGTGAGGCGTAAATAATCATCAGCAGTGAACCATGTATTAATCGACTTTGCGTACGTACCCGGGAAACCATTGAGTCCGTATATGTTCCATGCATCATCACTGACAAGTACAGGTTGCCCCAGAAGTTCGTATGCGGCTTCGGCTTTTCGTCTTGCTACATATTCGCAGTCTTCTGACTGAATTTCATCAATAACCAGCTTTTGTTGTATGAGTTCAATGTTATATCTCTCGCATACACTTTGTCCCATGCGAAGCTTTTGTGCATTGCCAGTGGAAAAGAAAAGTTTCTTCATAAGTCGTTGGTACAATTATTACATATGTTTGACAATCTTCAGCCTGGTCGTTATGTGGTGGCGGTGAGTGGTGGTGTTGATTCGGTGGTGCTTTTGGATTTGCTGCGTCAAAATCCCGAGTACCAGTTGGTTGTGGCGCATTATGACCATGGCATGCGTGAAGATTCGGCAACAGACCGGAAGTTTGTGGGCAAGATTGCAAAGCAGCATGGCTTACCGTTTGTATATGATGAAGGTAATCTCGGCGCGAGCGCGAGCGAAGCAAATGCGCGTGAAGCTCGTTACAATTTCCTGTACAAAGTTCGTCTGCAGACAAATGCGGATGGTATTGTAACCGCACATCATCAGGATGATTTGCTAGAGACGGCACTGTTAAATCTACTGCGCGGTACACACCGCAAAGGTCTCACGTCGCTGAAATCCACGGATATTATAAAGAGACCACTGTTACATATGCCGAAGCAGCATATTATGAAGTATGCACGTGCAAATGGTTTGGTGTGGCGGGAGGATGTAACAAACCTCGACATGAAATATAAACGAAACTATGTCCGGCACAGACTTATTACGAAGTTGACACCAACGCAGCGTCAACACTTGCTCGCTCATGTTCGTCGGATGCACAAGATAAACCAAGAATTGGACGTGGAGCTTGCAAACTTACTGCATCTTCAGCCGAGTAAGACTGAGCTCGATCGCCGCTATTTGATCAGTTTGCCGTATGATGTAGCGAGCGAGCTCATCGCTGTGTGGCTAGCCAAAAACGGCATCAGAAACTACGACAAGGGGGCTATTAACCGAATTGTTGTGCATGCTAAAACACTGCGGCCAGGCCAGTATATTACGGTAAACCAATGTCATTTTATTTTAGTGCAGAAGCAGACACTGGCACTCAAGAGTCGTGACCGCTAGTAAAAAATAGTTAAGGAAGATATAATAAGTAGCACATGAAAAGTAATGCATTTAAAGTCCCGCAGAATCCCAAGAAAAATAATCGTAAAGGCTTTCGGACCTTTGGCTTTGTTGCCATACTGACGCTCATGGCATTGGTGGTATTGGCTTCGACAAACCAGCCAACTCAACTTAAAGAAGTGCCATACACTGAAGTTATCAAGCAAGCAAATGCCGGAAAGTATAAGAATATTGAAGTTGCCGGTGATCGCAGCAAGTTGACTATCACTGAAAAGGGTAAGGACAAGCCAACGCTCGTGTCATACAAAGAGCAGGGTGTATCGTTGACTGAAGAAGGCCTGGACAATAAAAAAGTCGCCGTCAAGTACGACAAAGCTTCACAAAATTCAATCTGGTCAACACTGCTTATTTCACTATTGCCAGTCATTTTGATTGGCGCATTGTTGATTTTTATGATGCGTAGTGCCCAAGGCCAGGGCAACCAAGCGCTGAGCTTCGGCAAGAGCCGTGCCCGGCTGTACGGTAACGAGAAAGATAAAGTGACGTTTGCGGATATTGCAGGCTCAGAAGAGTCAAAGCAGGATTTGCAGGAAGTCGTCGAATTTCTGAAGTACCCAAAGAAGTTTAATGCAGTTGGTGCACGGATTCCGAAGGGTGTCTTGCTCGTAGGTCCTCCAGGAACCGGTAAGACCATGCTGTCACGGGCGGTTGCCGGTGAAGCGAATGTACCGTTCTTTAGCATTTCTGGTTCAGAGTTTGTTGAAATGTTTGTTGGTGTTGGTGCGTCGCGTGTGCGTGACCTGTTTGCCAAAGCCAAGAAGAACGCACCATGTATTATCTTCGTCGATGAGATTGACGCAGTCGGTCGGCGACGTGGTAGCGGTATGGGTGGCGGGCACGATGAGCGCGAGCAGACATTGAACCAGATTTTGGTAGAGATGGATGGGTTTGAGCAAGGCCAGAATGTCATTGTGTTGGCCGCCACCAACCGCGCCGATGTGCTTGACCCGGCACTGCTCCGCCCGGGACGTTTCGATCGCCGTGTAAACATTGGTCTACCTGAGCGCAAAGACCGTTTGGCGATTTTGAAAGTTCATTTCGCGAAAAAGCCACTTAGCAAAGAGGTGGACCTGGACGCGCTCGCCGCAAAAACTGCTGGCAGCAGTGGTGCCGACTTGTCGAACATTGCAAACGAATCTGCTATTATCGCAGCCCGTAACAACCGTAAGGAAATCACCCAAGCTGATGTTACCGAAGCATTTGAGCGTGTCGCGATTGGGCCTGAGCGCAAGAGCAAGGTTATGAGCGACAAAGAGAAGGAGCTGACCGCATATCACGAGGCTGGGCATGCGCTAGTGGGTCATGTGCTGCCTGACAGCGATCCGATCCATAAAGTGACGATTATTCCGCGAGGTGGTACCGGTGGTGTGACATGGGCAATCCCGCCAGAAGATAAGAGTTACCACAGTATCATTGAGTTTAAGGATGTGCTGGCTCGGATGCTCGGCGGCCGTATCGCGGAAGAAGTAATCTACGGCGCAGAGCGTGTCACAACCGGTGCAGGTTCTGATTTGCCAAAAGCTGCAGAACTAGCTCGTGACATGGTAGTGAACCAGGGTATGGGTAAGAAGTTACGAAACCAAGTCTTCCATATTGAAAGCGGCATGATGTTCGAGCGCATCACGCATGAAAAGGATTACTCAGACGACACTGCTAAGCTGATTGATGAAGAGGTTGAAAGCCTGATAACTGAGGCCGCAAACCGAGCACGAATCGTGATCAAGGCAAATCTTGAGGGCTTGCATGCCCTGAAAGATCGGCTGATTGAAAAAGAGACTATCGATGCTGATGAAGTTGCTGAAGTCCTTGGCAATACGCATATGCCAAAAGCTGCAGCACTGTACTAAAGGTACGTAGTCTTTCGGCCAGTGCAAGAGTCTCTCGGACACTTCAATTCATCCAGTCAATCAAGATGGTGTAAAACCTCGGTTTGTGTCAGTACCTAAGAAATGCGACAATATAAAGTAACCACAAACGTGGTGGGTAAGGTAATGGTACGATTTCCATCAAAACAAACGGAACGTGTTGAAACGCCGGGTGTGGTGTTGTTATTGCAGGTGCCGCGTACCAACGACAAAAAGGAGTTGGCAGCAGAGCAAATGTTTGCAAGCCTGCACGGACTCTTAACGATGCCGTCACGCAGTGCGTTCCGGGCGGCCGAACGTGAACGCATCAGCTTTGAAATTGCCGTGCTAAAGAAGCGTATCGGTTTCTATGTCTGGGTGCCTGATTATTTGAAGAGCTTCGTTGAGGAACAGATTTACGCCCAGTATCCAACCGTTCATATTACTGATGTCGAGGACTACACACTCACAAGCGACCAAACGTTTACTACAACCTTGAGTACCGAGCTTCGCCTGATCGCGAACGATACGTTGCCGATTAAGACATTTCAAAACTTCGAAGTGGACCCACTTGCGGCAATCACGGCAACACTCGCAAAGTTCGAGGATGATGAGGAAGCTTGGATTCAGATGCTAATTCGTCCGGCGCAAAGCAACTGGCACAAAAAAAGCGAGCGCTATATTGCCAAGCTGAGGGGCGGCGGAAGCGGCACGGGTATGGGGACGCTTATTGGTGCGCTCTGGGCTCCGCCGGCAGCAGGACAGCCAGCAACGAAGACTGCAGACTATGACCAAACGCGAATCAGCGGGGCTGAGGAAAAGAGTCAGAAGCTCGCGTTTGAGACTGCCGTAAAGATTGTGTACCGCGGCAATGTCGCGCCGGCGCAGGCAAGGCTGCGCGTTCAGTCTATTGTTGCGAGCTACAAACAGTTCAATACCACCTACCTCAATGGCTTTGAGAGTAAAAAAGTGGCCGAAGATCCGTCAGCCGCGCATAAATATCAACAGCGTAAATTCACAACAAGCGGGTTTATTAGCAATATCGAAGAGGCAGCGACTCTGTACCATTTGCCGCATACCAACGTGGAAACACCATTCATTCTGTGGGCTAATGCCCAAACGGCTGAACCACCTGCGAACCTGCCGGTGGTTGGCAACGAGCCACGTGATGATGTGAGCCCGATTGCTACCACAAACTTTCGCGGTCATAACACAATGTTTGGCCTGCCGCGCAGTGATCGGGGCAGGCATTTGTATATCATCGGACAGACCGGCGTAGGTAAATCTGGTTTGCTTGAGCTGCTGACAATCTCGGATATTTACAGCCCGTATGGCTTTGCGGTGATCGACCCGCACGGCGACTACGCCCAGAATGTGCTCAAGCGCATACCGGCTGAGCGGGCGAACGATGTCGTGTATTTTAACCCCGCCGACGTTGCATATCCAATTGCGTTCAACCCAATGGAGGTAAACGATCCGAAACTGCGTACACACACTTGTTCGGAGTTGATCGGTGTACTTAAGCGTATGTTCGAAAGCTGGGGGCCGCGGCTTGAATATATCTTGCGCTACAGTATTCTTGCGCTGCTGGACTATCCAGAGGCGACTATGCTCGACATTACTCGGATTTTGACTGACAAGAAATTCCGGGATGAAGTATTGAAGTATGTCCAAGATCCGGTCGTGAAGAACTTCTGGACGGTTGAGTTTGCAAGTTGGAATGATAAATTTGCGGCCGAGGCAGTAGCTCCGGTGCTCAATAAGGTTGGTGCATTTACGGCAAACCCGCTTGTCCGTAATATTATCGGCCAGCCGAAGAGTGCGTTTAATATCCGCCAAATTATGGATGAGCGCAAAATCCTGATTGTAAATCTCAGTCGGGGTCTTGTGGGCGAAGACAATGCTGCGCTGCTTGGTGCGCTTTTAGTTACCAAAATCCAGATGGCAGCAATGAGTCGGGCTGACATACCAAGCGATCAGCGAACACCGTTCTATCTCTATGTCGACGAGTTCCAGAATTTTGCAACTGACAGTTTCGCAACTATTTTGTCTGAAGCTCGCAAGTACGCCCTTAACTTAACCGTAGCCAACCAATACACCGCCCAGATGTTGCCACAGGTTCGTGACGCGGTGTTCGGTAACGTCGGTTCAATCATCGCGTTCCGTATGAGCGCAGATGACGCTGGAGCAATGACAAAATATTTTGAGCCGAAGTTCACCGATCACGACCTTGTTCATATGCATAACCGCCATTTTGTGATCAGCATGACTGTCGAAGGTGAGAAGGCGCAAGCGTTTTCGGCAACCAGTTTGAACCTGCCCGGTTATGGTGAAGACTATACTACGGCCATCATTGAACGCAGCAGGGCGGCGTACGCTTCAAGTCGAGAGTTTGTTGAAAATTACGTTGGCGAGCGCTACCTGCTTAATGATGTGAAGCAACAACCAGCCAAACAAGTCTCAACACCGAAGACTCAGCCAGTGAAGCCAGCTGGTCCTGTAAAGCCCAAAACACCAGCCGCGCTGGCTACTGCACAAGAAGTTGAAGCGGCTATCACACCGGAAGGTGTCACTGAAACAAAGCCTAAACGCAAACGCAAACGTACCCGCAAGAAAAAGACCGATACGAACACTGCCGAATCAAAAGTTCAGGAATTCCAGGAAAGCGACACTATCAAATTGTAAAAAGCCGACCAAAAGGGTATTCAGCAGCCCCGACGCGCTCTATACTAGAGGGAGCGAAAGATAAAGATTAACGGATGTCAAAGACCGCCAGCAGAGTTCGAAAACGTATGTCCATCGGCAATGCCGCTGCTTTATTAATGGCAACTGCATTTTTGGGTCAGCTACTTGGGCTACTCAGAACTCGCTTGGTAAATGCAAACTTTGACGCAGTCGGGCCGAACAGTACCGATGCATACTTTGCTGCCTTCAATATTCCCGATTTACTATTCTTTACAATCTCGGCTGGTGCGCTTGGCGTGGCCTTTATGCCTGTGCTTGCCGACCATTTAAACCGTGGCGATCGGAAAGGTATGTGGGAGTTGTCTTCTAGTCTATTGAACTTGCTCGCGATCGTAATGCTTGGTGTGGCGGTGATTATCTTTGTCTTCGCAGAGCCGCTTATTCGTTATATCGTGGCACCGGATTTGTCTGCGGAACAGCTCGATAAGGCAGTGACCATTATGCGCTTACTGTCACTTAACCCGCTACTTTTTACCGTTTCAGGCATCATTATGAGCATGCAGCAAACAATTGGGCGGTTTTTCTTTTATGCGGTTGCGCCGCTGCTGTACAACACGACAATTATCATCAGCATTTTTGTGTTTCGTGACAATATCGGTCTAGTTGGCCTAGGTATCGGAGCATTGGCTGGTGGTGTCATCCAGCTTCTAATCGCGTTAGTTGGCTTGAAAGGCATGAACTTCAAGTGGAGCTTACGTATTAGGTGGCGTAGTCCGGATTTTCGTCTTATCCTGCGCCAGCTGCCACCGCGTTCACTTGATCAGGGCGTAGACCAAGTAAACAGTATCGTCGAGACAAACCTGGCAAGCCGTCTAGGTGCAGGTGCGATCACGCATTACAATAATGCTTTCACGCTGCACAATGCGCCGGTGATGTTGATCGGTACTGCTATTGCGACCGCGGCATTCCCAAGTATGAACAACCGCTTAAGCCAAGGTCGCCCGGACCTTTTCCGCAAAGAATTTTTGCGGGTGCTTAGAGTCATGATTTGGATTATTATGCCGGTGGCGGTGATTTGTTTCTTTGCCCGTGGCTACCTGGCTCGTTTACTATTTGCAAATTACGCGCCTGAAATCGCGTTGATTTTTGGATTCTTTACCGTGGCGATCTTCTTCAGAACAGTTTATGCGATGATATCGCGCTGGTTTTACTCCCAAAAAGACACTTGGACACCGCTGGTTGTATCGGTGCTGACCATCGCTTTTAACATTGTGCTTTCGTACAATCTTGCTAAGCCTGATAGTTACGGAGTGGTCGGCTTGGCGCTTGCGCAGTCGATCGTCGCTGCGGTAGAGGTCGGTATTTTGTCCCTCATCATGGTGATACGTGACCACAAGCTACTGGATGCTGATTTTATCAATGGTGTTATCAAAATAGTATCGGTAACCGGATTTAGCGTGCTTGCAGGATACATCATGATTTCATACCTGCCGTTGACGCTTGGTGACACTGGGTTCCTGACGCTCGGCACAAAGTTTGCGGCGATAGCTAGCGTAACTGCACTTGTGCATGTGGTCGTGTCGTGGATATTCGGGCTAGAAGAAACCCGGCCGATTGCCAAGTGGCTCAAGACGCTCATATTCAAGCCAGTTAGAGTTGAGTAATAACCGTAAGCTTATTGCGCCCAAGTAGTATAGGGGCGTATGATGGGCATATGAAAAAACGCATAAACCAAAAAGGCTTTGGTGCAATTGAAGTATTACTGCTTCTGATTCTCTTAGTCCTCCTAACGTTTACTGGGTGGTACGTCTGGAATCATAACAAGTCAGGAGATGACACAAAAAATACCAGTGCTAAGAGTACTGCCACGAATAATAATTCTGATACTGATAGTTCTACCCGCTTGTATAGCAACAATGATATCGGGCTAAAGTTCAGATATCCAAAGACGTGGGGAGAGGCAAATACAGGGCCGAGCCCAGAGAGCCATCATTTACTAAAAGGCTCAGAATATGAAATTACTTTTAGTAACAACGAGTATATACAGGTGGGCGTTAGTAGCGAAGACAGAGAGCATGATGCAGGCATGGGCCACGGCGGAATGGTGTATGCAGGGGCGTATGCGTATCGCCAAGCACTTAATGATGAATACTTACAAAACCCCGTGTACGCCACTGTCCATGAAAAGAACGACAAGCTACTTCTATCAAGCGCTGCCTTTTCTGGAGTCGGGTGCGTAGGGGCGGGCAGCATTCTAGTCCATAGTTTATCAGGGAATGCCACCTACCCCGTGGTTGCCTTTTTATACATAGACACGCTAGGGGATGATGACGAAAGCATATGCGAAGGCGACCAGTACAAGAAACATATTTCTACTAAACACGTGAACGAATTGAAAGCGTTGAGCAAAACCATAGAATCAATGTAGCGGAATGGTTTGGTAGCTTACCTCTGTTATTTATGGTATAATTGTCATTAATGACACAAAATAAAATACGCAACTTCTGTATCATTGCGCATATTGACCATGGCAAAAGTACACTCGCTGATCGTCTGCTCGAACTCACAGGTACCGTTGACAAGCGCAATATGAAGGCGCAGCTGCTCGACAAGATGGACTTAGAGCGCGAAAAAGGTATTACCATCAAGCTCGCACCTGTACGCATGCAGTACAAAGACTACGAGCTAAACCTCATCGATACGCCCGGGCATGTCGATTTTAGCTACGAGGTGTCGCGGAGCCTCGAGGCTTGTGAAGGCGCACTGTTAGTGGTTGACGCCACGCAAGGGATTCAGGCACAGACGCTCGCCAACGTCTATCTGGCTATGGCAGCCAACCTAACCATTATCCCGGTGCTGAATAAAATTGATTTGCCTGCCGCAGACGTTGAGAAGGTGAGTGCAGAGGTGATCAATTTACTTGGCTGCAGCAGCGAAGACATTCTTCATATCTCGGCTAAGACCGGCCAAGGAGTAGAGCAGGTGTTGGAACGAATCGTGAGTGACATTCCAGCACCAAAGACATCTGAGAAAGCTGAGACGCGTGCGCTGATTTTTGATAGCTACTATGATGATTACCGCGGCGTTATCTTGTATGTTAGGGTATTTGATGGAGAAATTGCGAAAAATTCGCAAATAAAAATGCTAGCCACATCTGCTTCAGGAATCGCGCTCGAAGTTGGGGCACTGAAGCCGGACATGACGCCTGCAGATGCGCTACAGACAGGGGAAATTGGCTACATCGTGACTAACCTCAAGAGTACCCGTGAAGCAAAAGTGGGCGATACCGTTACGCTCGCAAGCAAGCCGGCCGACGAGCCGTTGCCAGGCTATCAAGATGTTAAGCCGTTTGTATACGCCGGCTTTTTCCCTGATAGCAACGAAAACTATCAGTTACTGAAAGACGCGATCGAAAAGTTAAGTCTGAGTGATTCGGCGTTGCAGTTTGCGCCTGAAAATTCGCCGGTGCTTGGGTTTGGTGTACGGGTTGGGTTCTTAGGGCTGCTGCACATGGATATCGTGCGCGAACGCCTGGAGCGGGAGTATGACCTTGATTTGGTTGTAACAAACCCTTCAACTGACTACGAGGTTAGTCTGCTCAATGGTGAAGAAATTGATATCAAGAGCGCTTCGGAATTACCAGATCCAGCAAAAATCCGCGAAATCCGCGAACCATGGATCAAGGGAGAAATTGTCGTACCGCAGGATTACGTTGGGCCAGTGATTCAGCTAATTTCATCGAAGCGCGGACTACATAAAAACCTGAGCTACGTCGAGGATCGGGCGCTCGTGAGTTTTGAAGCACCGCTCGCAAACTTACTGACCGACTTCTATGATCAGCTCAAAAGTATCACGAGCGGCTACGGGTCATTTAATTATGAGCTTGATAACTACCGTGCCGAGGATTTGGTACGGGTAGATTTCTATGTAGCAGGCGAAAAAGTTGATGCGCTCTCGGTTATGCTCCACAAATCGGAGGCAGATAGCGTTGGCCGCGAGACGGTAAAGAAATTGAAAGAGGTTATCCCGCGACAAAACTTCCAGGTTGCCCTGCAGGCGGCAATTGGCGGCCGTTTTATCGCGCGCGAAGACCTCAGTGCTTACCGAAAAGACGTAACGACCGGCTTATATGGTGGCGACGTATCACGCAAAAAGAAAGTACTCGCCAAACAGGCCAAGGGCAAAAAACGCATGAAACGCTTCGGTAAAGTCGATATCCCGGCAGAGGCTTTCACAGTTATGCTCAAACGCGACTGATTGCTTAACTTGTTAAGTTATGCTATAATTTCCTAATGAACCATGATCTAGTAGACAAGATCTCTGAGCTACTGAAAACCTACCAGCCTTCGCAGACTACTGTACAGCTCGTCCAGGATACGCCTATCGTCTTGCTCGTCGGTGTCAGTGGCGCTGGCAAAGACACTATCAAGCACAAGCTCGTAGAAACAGGTTATTATCACGAATTTATATCTCATACGACTCGCCCGCCGCGCTCAAACCACGGCGTGATGGAACAGGACGGCGTGGAGTATCACTTTATTAGCCTTGAAGATGCGAAGCGCATGATCGAAGCTGGCGAGTTCGTCGAGGCGAAAATGTATGGCGGCAAGGTGTACGGCACTAGTGTTGCCGAGGTACAAAAAGCGCACGATGGCGGCAAAATCGCGCTGAACGATATCGAGGTACAAGGTGTTGCGGAATATCGTAAGATTTCGCCGAATGTGAAAGCAATGTTTATCGTGCCACCGACCTACGAAGAGTGGCGCCGACGCTTGATGTATCGCTACGGCAGCGATGGCGCCGATCCAAACGAGCTTGCACAGCGCACGCAAACTGCCATCGATGAGCTGGTGCATGCGCTTGAGGTGGATTATTATCATTTTATTATCAATGACACGCTGGAGCGGGCAGTGCATGTGATCAATGAGATCGCGCATAGTAAAGATACCTTCAACGACAAAGATGAGTGGGCGAGGGAGCAGGCGCAGGCACTACTCGAAACCATTCGCCAGAACCAACAGTGAATCGGTTGCTTAGTACCAATACTCTGTCCTCGTCACACACAGGTCTAATTTTGTGATATAAAAATATCACAAAATTAACTCCCGAGGTGGATCTCGGATCGAACCTTGACGCTAAGTCTAGCACTCTTGTGCTTTGACTGCTAAAAAGTTATAATGTAAGTATCATGACTGAGCGTCAAAAGCAGATTTTGTTTGCGATCGTTGAACAATATGCCGAGGTGGCTTCACCTGTTGGCTCTAGCTTGCTGGCGAAAGTCTTTAATGTCAGCTCAGCGACGGTTCGCGCTGAAATGGCAGAACTTGAGCGCGGTGGCTTTATCACGCAGCCGCACACTAGCGCAGGGCGTATCCCGACAGATAAGGGCTATCGCTTTTACGTCAATAACTTGAGCGAGCAGGAGCCACTGCAGCCTGATCGACGTGCTGAACGCGCCCTGACCGCACGGGTTGGCAACGGTGGGGTGCCGGAACGCACCATCCGAAATGCCGTGGATACGCTTGTGGAACTGACCCATAACCTTGGGCTTGCAACCATCGGCAATCAGCTATATATGAGTGGCTTGTCTAATCTTTTTGGCCAACCGGAATTTATGCAGAAAGGCCAGGTACAGCAGGTCGCGCAGCTACTCGATAATCTCGAGCCATGGCTGCGTGAGGCTGCGCCGAATGAACCGCTGAGTGTGTATATCGGCAGCGAAAACCCAATTGGCCGCAGCGCTGGCGTGAGCCTTATTATTAGCCGGTTTCGTAGCCCGTACAGCGAACGTAGCTATATCGGCACACTTGGCCCAACCCGGCAGAGTTACCGTGATGTGATGACGCTGGTGCGCCACACCGGTGAAGCGCTCGAAGAGGCTCTGTACGAGTAATAATGGACATATTGACTTTAATTAGTGATTTACTCGAATGGTTTGAACGACGCGGAAGGAGAAGGAAGCATGGCGAAAGAGAATGAAGAAATGAGCAAGCACAAAGATCCGAAGAAAGAACCGCCCAAGAAGAAACCCGCAGCAAGCAACGAAGAACTGTTGCAGGGTCAGATTGCTGAATTGCAGCAACAGGTGAGCGAACTAACCGAAGCGTTACAGCGTGAGCGTGCCGACGCGACAAACATCCGCAGGCGCCATGATGAACAGTTGGCTGGGCTTAAAAATATGACTAAGGCGAGTGTTGTCCGTGACCTTCTGCCGATTATCGACAACTTTGAGCGGGCACTGAAACACGTCCCGAAAGAACTCGAGGGCAATGATTTTGTCAAAGGCGTCCAGGCTATTGTTAAGCAGTTCGAGAAGACACTTCAGGATATTGGTGTCGTACGTATTAAGACGGTTGGCGAGGAATTTGATCCGAAATATCACGAAGCAATATCAATGGAGGAAGGCGATGGCGACAAGGAAATCGTCAGTGAGGAGCTTCAGTCGGGCTACAAAATTGGCGACGACGTCATCCGTCATGCGATGGTGCGGGTAAAGGTGAGCAAATGAGCATAGAAACTGGGTATCTGTGCAATGCGTGCCCCGGCAGAGAAATACAGCCGCCAATTGGCGATGGGGGTGACAACGAGCTCAGACTGTTTGCGGCTGCGCGACAAGGTGGTGAGGAGCTGTTCATACTAGATGCAGCAGTGCACGCAGAAAGGGCAAAACAACTGGCAGATTTAAGTGAACAGTTAATACGTGACGGCAATGACCCTGATCGAGGTGCGCGGATACTTGATGCTGCGACAGCCTGCGCTGATCGTCTCGTATTTGGCCAATGTGAACAGCGCTGTGCTGATAGACGGGCAGCTGACCAACAACTTCAGTCACAATGAACCTAGTTAGCACTCTTGACACTTGAGTGCTAATTTTTTATGCTAGAATAGTAATTAGCACTCTAGCTAACATTCTGCTAACGGAAAGGAAGGAATTATCATGGGTAAGATAATCGGTATTGACCTCGGTACAACCAACAGTGCCATGGCTGTGATGCAGTCTGGTAAGCCTGAAATTATTGCAAACAGTGAAGGCAACCGCACCACACCATCTGTTGTGGCGGTGAACAAGAACAAGGAGCGCTTGGTTGGTCAGGTAGCTCGCCGTCAGCAGGTGACAAACCCAAAGAACACTATTTATGAAGTAAAACGCCTGATCGGCCGCAATTTCAACGACAAAGAGGTGCAGCGCGACCTCAAGCTCATGGGCTACGAAATTGTAAAAGCAGGCAACGGCGTGAAGGTGAAGATGGCCGACAAGGAATATAGCCCCGAAGAAATCAGCGCTATGGTGTTGAGCAAGCTCAAGACTGACGCCGAGGCGTTCCTTGGTGATAAGGTGACCGAGGCGGTCATTACCGTACCGGCATACTTCGACGATTCCCAGCGCCAAGCAACCAAAGACGCGGGTAAGATTGCTGGCCTTGAGGTGAAGCGTATCATTAACGAGCCAACTGCTGCTGCACTCGCATATGGCCTCGACAAGGAAAAGGCTGACGAAAAGATCGCAGTATATGACCTCGGTGGTGGTACGTTTGACGTGTCAATCCTTGAACTCGGTGACGGCGTGTTTGAAGTAAAAGCAACTAACGGTGATACACATCTTGGTGGCGCTGACTTTGACCGTGTACTCGTGAACTACTTTGCCGATGAATTTAAGAAAGAGCACGGTATCGATGTCCGCGAAGACAACGCAGCAATGCAGCGTCTGCGCGATGAGGCAGAGAAGGCAAAGATTGAGCTTTCAACCGCTCAGGAAGTCGACATCAACCTGCCATTCCTGACCGCTGACGCAGAAGGTCCAAAGCACTTTGAACACAAGTTGACCCGTGCAAAACTCGAGAGCTTGGTCGGCGATCTGATTGAAAAGACCGCTGCCCCTTGCGAGAAAGCTCTTAAAGACGCTGGTCTGAAGGCGAGCGACGTCGATGCGGTCGTATTGGTAGGTGGTATGACCCGCATGCCAGCTGTCCAAGAAAAGGTCAAGCAGATCTTCGGCAAGGACCCAATGAAGGGCGTGAACCCTGACGAGGTTGTGGCAATTGGTGCCGCAATCCAAGGTGGCGTGCTCCAGGGCGATGTTAAAGACGTGCTGCTGCTCGATGTCACACCACTGAGCCTTGGTATCGAGACCATGGGTGGTGTCATGACCAAGCTGATCGAGCGTAACACCACTATCCCGACTTCCAAGAGCGAAATCTTCTCAACCGCAGCCGACAACCAGCCGCAGGTGGAAATCCATGTAGCTCAAGGTGAGCGTGAAATGATTGCCGACAACAAGAGCCTTGGCCGCTTTGTGCTCGATGGCATTGCTCCGGCACCGCGCGGCGTTCCACAGATTGAGGTAACCTTCAATATCGACGCGAACGGTATTTTGAACGTGACAGCCAAAGACAAGGGTACCGGCAAGGAGCAGAGCATTACTATCAGCGGTTCAGGCAACCTCGACAAGGAAGAAGTCGAGAAGATGGCCAAGGAAGCTGAAGCGCATGCAGAAGAGGACAAGAAGAAGCGCGAAGCAGTTGAGGCACGCAACCAGCTCGACAGCGCTGTATACCAGGCTCAGAAGCTGAAGAACGACAACGGTGACAAGCTGAGCGACGAAGACAAGAAGACGCTCGAAGAAGCTATCGAAGCAGCAGAAAAGGTCGTGAAGGACGAGAAGGCCGACAAGGATGCGCTGAACGCAGCAGCCAAGGAGCTGAACGACAAGATGATGCCGATCGGCGCCAAGATGTACGAAGCAGCAGCAAAAGAGGCCGAAGCTGCCGAGGCTAAGGATGACGACGCCAAGAAAGAGGGCAAAGACGAGCCAATCGAAGGCGAAGTAGTCGACGACGACAAGAAGTCCGACAAGAAAGATAAATAATGCCGAACCTTACTCCTGATGAACTGAGCGGATGGGAGAAAATCAAGGAGCTTGCAGGGCAAGACAATGGGCCGAGCAGGGCCCAGGCGAGTGCTATGGTAGCGGAAAAGCATGCAGTTGCGATGTCTAATCTCGGGAATAGGGTGTTCAGTGCGCAAAAACATATTTCACAAAGGCTTGATAATCTCAATGAAGAGCTGGGAAGGAATAGTAGCTCTTCAAAGAAGTTGTCTAAAACGATGATTTGGCTAACAGTTGCGCTTGTAGTAGCAGCTTTTGTCCAGGCAGGTGCAACTGTAGTTAAGGCGATGGTGATGAAAAGCAGTTAAACAGGTTATCATATAAGAATGGCGAAGCGAGATTACTACGAAGTACTGGGAGTGAGCAAAGACGCAAGTGCGGACGAGATTAAAAAGGCGTTCCGCCGTGCGGCTATTGAGCACCACCCAGACCGTGGTGGCGACGAAGCTAAGTTCAAAGAAATCAATGAAGCCTACGAAGTCCTCAAAGACCCATCAAAGCGCCAGCGCTATGACCAGTTTGGCCATGCCGGTGTCGGCGGCAACGGCGGTGATCCGTTCAGCGGCTTTGGCGGGTTCGGCCAAGGCCAAAATGTCAACTTTGACTTCGGCGACCTGGGCTTAGGCGACATTTTCAACAGCTTCTTTGGAGGACAGGCAGGTGGTGGTCGTGGCCGACAGGCACGCGGCAATGACATCGAAACTCGTGTCGACATCACTTTTGAACAAGCTGTGTTTGGCACCGAAGTAGACCTCAATCTCAACCTGGACGATACCTGCGAACACTGCAAAGGTACGACCGCAGAACCTGGCCATGAGATGAAGACGTGCGACACCTGCAAAGGCTCTGGTCAGGTGGTTATGCAGACACGCACCATATTCGGCAACATCCAACAGGCAAGTGTCTGTCCAAAATGTAAAGGCTCCGGCAAGGTGCCCGAAAAAGTCTGTTCTGTCTGTCACGGCAAGGGTACCCAGAAGAAAAGCCAAAAAGTTAGTCTCAAAATCCCGGCAGGTATCGACGATGGTGCGACAATCCGCTTGCGCGAGCACGGCGAAGCTATCGCTAACGGGCCAAAGGGCGATTTATACGTTAATATCCGGGTTAAGCCGCACAAGAAATTCACCCGCGAAGGCGACTTGATACTCAGTGAAGAGCACGTCGGTATGGTAGAGGCGGCACTCGGTACCGAAATTGAGGTCGAAACAGTCGACGGCCCAGTTACTATGAAAGTTCCGGCTGGCACTCAGAGCGGCACCGACTTCAAACTAAGCGGCCACGGCGTACCGCACCTGCGCGGCAGTTCCCGCGGCGCGCACATAGTCACTATCGTCGTGGATACACCAACCAAACTCTCAAAACAGCAGAAAGAGGCGCTGGAAGCTTTCCAAAACGCCTCTTCCAAGAAGAAATTTTTCTAGTTTTCAGCCGACTTAAGCATTGCATCAAGCATTGATGGAACATCACGTAAACGGATGTCTGCTTTTGTTGCAAGCTCACCAATAAGTTGAATAACCGCCTGCTGCTCGAGAGAATATGATTCAAGCTTCCGCTGCATTTTATTGGTATACATCGCAGAGTCTGCATTTTTTAATATCTTGCTCGCATCTTCTGCCTCTGTATGTAATGCGCTACCGATTGAGGCAGGCGCATTGTTTATAGTTAATTCGTCCTGAACCTCAGCTGCAACAGCTGTCAATTCCTCCTGTGTTTTTGAGTTAGTTATGAGTACAAATTCATCACCACTAAGGTGTACGGCGATTCCATACTTAGAAATCGTACTGCCTGCTCTCTGAATTAGTGCGTCACCTGCTTCGTGCCCCAGAGTGTCATTGGTTTCCTTAAGGCCATCAAGGTCAAGGAAATGCAGCCCGAACTCTGCCGGCAAAGCAGAAAATAGGGGTAGGTTGTCATTGAGCCACCTGCGATTAGCCAGACCCGTTAATGCATCTGTATCTTCCGGGTCCAGATAAGGCTGTTCGTAGGGTTGACGTTCATAAGTCATATTTACGTTATAGCATAAACGTAATAAAAAGTCAAGTTAGCCGATAAATCTAGGCAAACAGAGGGGTTTTTCGTACAATAAAACTAATGAAAAAGCTTACGCTAAAGCCTCGTGCGTCACTCCGGCGCCGTCAAGAAGGTTTGATCCCGCTTCTCCTTACGATCCTTGGGATTGTCGTAGCTATTATCTATTTCGCCTACACCCGCGTCGCCAACGCCCAGTAACAACTGCACCAATTGACATAACCCCTGATATTTGGTATAATATACCGGTGATTGCGAATACAGAAAATTTTGATGGGACCGCTCTTTTTGCACTCCCGGGCATCTGGAAAGACAAGCCGGAAGAACACGGGCTAGAAATACGTGAGCGACCAGAGCTAATTACTGCAGTTCGTGACAGGGGAGTCGATGTGCATGTCATTCGAGGAAACGATGCACTTGATACTGAAAGGGCGCTTGCTTTAGGCGTAGCGCGACCAGAGTATGATATAGCAGGATCAAGCGTGAACACTTTACATCGGCTCGGCGACCAAATGCTGCAAGGCTACGGGGTTCTACGCACGTACGTTAAAATGGCATCGACTGATAACCTAGTTGTGACACTTAACCCTACGAGCTTACGTGCGTTGGGGCGAGACAAGTTTGCAACTGCCCGTACCATTTTGCAGCCCCTCGATCTATATAGGGAATGCGTATTCGTGCCAGCAGACGAGACGTACGAAGCTGGTGGTGTAAGGGGTTCTTTGGTTGCTAAGCCTAATTGTGGTTTTGCGAGTGAAGGGTTAATCGCTGGCGAACAGCATGAAATTGCTGAGGCGCTAAAGGAAATTGACAAAGACTATATCGTTGAAGAGCGACTCATCTTTGATAAGCCTATGCCGGGAGTGCGGGGTCGAGATGAGGCCGAGCAAAGAAAACTACAAGATGCATATGACCACCACGCAAACACGGAGCTAAGGATGTATTCGTTTGGGGTGGGATCCGATTGGTATCCAGGAGGTAGGATTTCGGAGAAGGGTGTTTTAGAGAAAAAAGGCCAAGAGTGGGTAATTGTAGATGATCGAACAGTTCCCCAGGAGGTGTATGAATTGGCAGACAAAGTACGCGAGAGAGTTAACATGGAGACTGGTTCGCAAGATACAATACAGACAGTTGACTTCGTGTTCGCGGGAAGTGCAAGTCAGCCAGAGCATACCTGGCAGGTTATGGAAATAAACGCAGAACCGTATGTTATACGAACAGATGTAGACATGGAAACTGGCTTGCGCTTTAGAAATCTACAAGCCGATCAAATAGCACGCATTGCAAAGAGTGGGAGAATATAATCATGAAGAAAATTACGATAACGGGTACCAAGGGCAAGACCACAGTAAGCAATGTGCTTGCATCAGTGTTACGACAGATCGAACCGAAGGTGCTGCACGTAGATACTAACGGTGCATACGTAAATGGTAAGCTGGAAATCTCTAAGAAACAAAGTCAGCAGATGTGGGATGTAGTTCCGACTGTTGCACCAGGAAGATTCCTGTACTTAATGGTAGACGATAATGATCTAGCTGAAGACGGCATGGATCATGTGACACTGCCTGGCGCTGCGGTACTAGAAGCGTCTTTGGGTTGTGGTACGGTGAGCGGACTCGGTTACTACGGCCATGATATCGGTATATTCACGAACGTGTACGAAGATCATCTTGGTTCACGACCAGATCTGGTAAGCAGGAAGGATATAGGGGCAAGTAAGCGGTTTATATTTTCTCGTATAAATCGTGACGGCACAGCTGTATTTAATGCTGATGATGATGTAGTATGTGGCGAACTTAAGCATTGCAAGCCTGGTGTAACCTTACTGCCATTTGGTAGGAGTTTTGATTATTTTGATCTCCAGGGTCATCTTGATTCTGGCGGTTACGCGCTAACGATAGAAGACAAAAAACTTGTGTTACTGCATAAAGTATCTAAGACTCAGATTATGGATATTGCTGATGTATCTTGGGCTTTTGAAGGAATGTATGAACCATCGCTATATAACCTAATGGCGATTAGCGCTGCCTTGTTCGCCTACAATGATTTTGCATTTTCAGACGATCTTATACAAAAAATCGCAGCAACAAAGCTCGATCCGTATAGCGGTAGGCTGACGCTGCTTGAGACAAAGGGTGGCATTAAGATATTGGCCGACTATGCGCACGAGAAGCAGTCGTTGCAAAGTATCGCCGCATTGGCACGAGACTTGAAGCAGCCGGAGGGCCGAACTATTGGTGTACTCCGCTTATCGTGGGATCGTACCGAGCAGTTGGTACGAGAAACTGCTGATTTCATTGCACAAGATTATGATAGGTTTGTTATCTACGATAAGATTGATGGTTATTGGCGACAGCCGAGCAGTAGGTTTAGAACGGGGCAACGGCAGTTCACGCAGGAGGTCGGAAAGATTTCCGGGTGGTTATCTGATGCGCTTAAAGATAAGCGTGGAGATGAAGCTGTTGAGCAAATAATGCGTGAGGACTATGCACTGGAGCGGGCTGCGGAGATTGCAAGGCCTGGTGACGTTGTGGTGGTCATTGTGAATGATGATATTGAGCGGTCGATTGGTTTTATTAGGGAGACATTTCAGGCGGATTTTGTATGAGTGAACGACGAGAGTTAACTATAATCGGACGAGCGGAAAAGATTGGGTTGCCTGATCTTGGCGCATTACGGGTGCCTGCGAAAATTGACACTGGTGCGGACGCGAGTTCGCTGTGGGCTGATGTGGCAGAAGTGAGAGAGGGCAAGTTGTATGTGGTATTTTTCGGGCCAGGTAGTGAATTTTATACGGGCGAGGAGCATGTGTTTGAACCGAATGAATTTACGGTCACACGGGTAGCAAATTCATTTGGTCAAAGAGAGATACGATATAAGGTGAAGTTGCGCATTAAAGTTAAGAAGCGGATAATCAACGGCACCTTCACGCTCGCTGATCGCAGCAAGAAGCTGTACCCAATTCTACTAGGAAGAAGCTTGCTAAAACATAAGTTTCTGGTAGACGTATCGAAGGGGCAGCCGCTCTTGAAGGAAGAAAAGGAGCGAGCGCAACGCCTAAGGGAAGAACTCGGTAATTATAGTCAGGAGGCTGACGTATGAAAATTGCAATACTTTCAAAGGGTGGGGCTAACTACTCGACTCGACGCTTGAAGGAGGTAGCTCGTGCGCGGGGACATGAAGTGCGGATTTTGAACTACGCGAAGTGTTATGTCTCAGTTGAAAAAGACGGCTCAGTAATCCGCTACAAAGGTGAAACGCTCGATAAATTTGATGCGGTGATTCCGCGTATCGCTCAGAGTTACACCAAGTACGGAACGGCAGTACTACGTCAGTTTGAGGCCCAGGGTTCGTATAGTGCCGCAAGCTCGCTCGCGATCGTGCGCTCGCGCGATAAGCTGCGTGCCTACCAGATTTTGGCGCGGGCGGGCGTGGGTATTCCGCGCACAGTGTTCGCTCGCGAAACTGCAAACTTTGAGGACGTGATAGCGCTCGCCGGCGGTACGCCGCTGATTATTAAAGTTGCACGCGGCACACACGGTAACGGCGTGGTGCTAGCCGAGACTCCAAAAGCTGCCAAGGCGGTAATGCAGGCCTTCTATGTTGAAGGCGTGAACTTTTTGGTACAGGAATTCGTGAAGGAATCAGCCGGTGAAGACATCCGTGCGCTGGTTGTCGGAAATCGTGTGGTAGCGAGCGTGAAGCGACAAAGTCTCGATGATGATTTCCGCAGCAACACCCACCAGGGCGGCATGGGCGTGGCGGTAAAACTGACTCCTGAGGAGAAGAAGACGGCCATAAAGGCGGCAAAGGCTATGGGCTTGCCAATTTGCGGCGTAGACATGATGCGTTCATCGCGTGGCCCGTTAGTGCTCGAGGTAAACTCGTCGGCAAGCCTCAAAACGCCGGAATTGGTTACAGGACGTGACGTTGCGAGTAAAATAATAGAATATGTCGAAACCAACGCAAAGCAACGCCACAAAAAAGATAAAGTTGGCGCGTAGTGGTCTCGCGATCGTAGTTTTGCTGGCTTTTACGACGGTGATATTATCGGCGGTAATGCAACGGTCGGAGTCACCAAAACAAGAGTCTGAGATAATACGACTTGGCGAGGTGTTGGATTTTGAGGTGGTTGATACGCCGGAGTTGCAGCGCAAAGGGCTAAGCGACCGTGAAAGTTTAGCTAAGAACAAGGCAATGCTGTTTGTGTTCAGCGAGTCAGGGCAACGGTGCATCTGGATGAAAGACATGCGGTTTTCTATCGACATCGTATGGCTGGACAAGTCGAACAAGATTGTGAAAATTGCAGAAAATGTTGCACCGGAGACATACCCTGATACATTTTGTGCCGATGACGCCGACCGTGTGCTTGAGTTGAATGCTGGGGAAGCTAAAGGGTTGGGATTGACGATAGACGGCAAAGTATCGCTCGACTAATTCTCAAGATGCTCATGCTAAAATTAAGACATGGATCCAATGCTTATCATTGGCATTATTGTGCTCTTGCCAGTGGTTATTCTGACACTAGTGCGTGCCAATGCGGCGACGGCGTTTTTGGCGCTGTGCCTCGGTAGTGTACTGGGGTCTTACGTGGCGGGAGATACCGTGAATTTACTACGGGGCTATGTTGCGCCAGACAGTCGGTTGACAGAAAGTGTGATTAGTCTGTTGCTGCTTTGGTTGCCGGTTATATTAGTGGCAATTTTTATGGCACGAACGATTTCGGCAAAACAAAGGATTGTAAATGCGTTGCCGGCGCTTGCAGTGGGTCTGCTGGGAGCTATTTTAACTGTGCCGTTCTTGACGCCACCGGTAACTGAGGCGATTGAGGCAAGCGACGCATGGGGATATTTGATGACGTATCAGGCGGCAATTGTGGTCGCAGGCACTGTGATAAGCCTAGTGATGTTGCGGATGCGCAAAAAAGTAGATGAAAAGCACGGCAAGCACCACTAGTATTGATTTTTTTACAAAAATCTGGATAATATAAGGAGTTATTTTTACTTTCCGGTAAGTAAACAATCCCTGCAACACGTAGGGAAAAGAGCAGCCAGGAAATCTGTTGTTCTAAACCAGTTTTTCAAACCAAGCAGCTTGACTGCTGTTTGGAAAACTGAGAGGAGGAGCAGGTGGGAGCTGGAGACGAGGAACAATAAATTTATTTGTTGTTCGTCGTCGCAAGCCAAAGCCTTGCTCCGACGAGGGCCCATAGCTCAGCCGGTTAGAGCACCTGCCTTTTAAGCAGGGTGTCCTGGGTTCGAGTCCCAGTGGGCCCTCCAAATAAAATGCCTCATCGAAGATGGGGCTTTTTATTTGGTGATTTCACTGGGGCTAACGAACGGGTTCGGCGTATGTGAGCACAGCGAACGGAGAAGCGACGAGCAAAGCGAGGGAAGCGCTGTCCCGGCAGCCTGAAACATCTTTGTATTACGCTTATGTTTAGCATATAATCAGGCCTATGAAGCAACAGCAGAAAGGGTTTACACTTATCGAGACTCTGCTTGTACTGACTCTGGTAGCATTGATTGGCCTTGCAGGCTGGTATGTATGGAGTAAAAACCAAGAGGATAAAACCCCGACTAGTGATACAAAAAAACAGACGCATACTGCAAAAAAGCAATCTGTACTCGACGAGAACAACGTATTAAGGCTTGCGTCGGATTCTGTCGCATTGACACTACCTGAAAAGTGGACATATGAAGTTGATACTGAGGGCTATTGTCCGATGTCAGCCACTGGTGACGTAGATTGTATTGAAGGTGCGTGGGTATTGCCAGATGAAAAATTACCAACCATTTACGGTAGCGGTACTGAGCACTTCGGTGTAAGAGTGGGTGTGTATAACAACACGCATCAAAGATCGCCACAGCTGTGGCTTGAGCAAGATTTTGATGGAGGGCTCGCCCCTGCTGGAGACGTGGTGTCCCATGCTCGGATCAACGGATACGACGCATATTTCTGGAAAACGAGCTCGAGCGAAATAACCGAAATAAACTACGTGATAGCACATGAAAACAAGGTTGTGTATATCAATACGCGCACCTATGAAGTAGAAGTGATTGACGGCAAAACAGTTGGGGATTTTCGAAAATTTGAACCACAAATTGACGCCTTAGTTAAATCGATAAAAATTAACTAGTCGCACCCCGGCATAAGCTTCCTGGTAAACTGAACAGCTGAATATTGAGCCCACGTTACGTTCCTGGCAGTATGCTGTACGTTTAGCATTTCGTGCCAGATTATGCTATACTAACAGATAAGAAAAGCAAAAGGAGCTAGTGTGGCCGGACATAACAAATGGTCTAAAATTAAGCGCGGCAAGGCGGTTGAAGACGCGAAGCGTGGCGCGCTGTTTACAAAACTCGGGAACCAAATTGCATTAGCAGCAAAAAACGGTGCTGATCCGGATATGAACCCGGCGCTCGCGCTTGCGATTGAAAAAGCGCGTGCAGCCAATATGCCAAACACCAATATCCAACGCTCGATCGACCGCGGTTCAGGCAAGCTTGGTGGTGAACAAATTCAGGAAGTCATGTATGAAGGTTATGGTCCGGGAGGTGTTGCAATCTTGGTAGAGTGCGCGACAGACAACGTCAACCGCACGTACCCAGAAGTACGCCTTGCATTCAGTAAGCACGGCGGCAATATCGCTGAAAAAGGCGCGGTCGCCTTCCAGTTTGACCGCAAGGGTATGGTGCGTGTGAAGGGTGGTGGTGATGAGTTGATGCTGGCCGCGCTCGATGCCGGCGCTGAAGATGTGCAGGAAGAGGACGATGAGTCGGTTATCTATACCGACCCGAAGGAGCTTTCAAAAGTGCGTGATGCACTGAAGGAAGCAGGAATTGAGGTGATTGAGGCTGAGCAGACATTTGTGCCGAACACGACCATTGAAATCACCGATAAGGAAACTGCCGGCAAAGTCATGCGCCTGATGGAACGGCTTGAAGAGCACGATGACGTGGTCAATACGCACGTCAACTTCGATATCGACGAATCTTTGCTAAGCTAAGAGCATGCGAATTCTTGGAATTGACCCCGGAACCGGTATCTTGGGGTTTGGGGTGATTGAGGTGGTGCGAGGTAAGTCGCAGCTGGTGGATGCTGGGGTTATCCGGACGCCGGTCAAGGAAGACGATGCGGTGCGCTTACAGACAATTTATGACGAGCTGACCGAGATTATTCGTGACACCAAGCCTGGCATTATGTCGGTCGAAAAACTGTTCTTTGCGCAAAATGTGACGACAGCAATGACCGTGTCACAGGCGCGCGGCGTGGTGTTACTTGCAGGCAAGCAAGCCAACATGACGATTTATGAATACACGCCACTGCAGATTAAGATGGCGCTGACAGGTTACGGCCGGGCTGACAAAAAACAAATCCAGGAAATGGTGCGCGTGATACTTGGCCTAAAAGATGTGCCAAAGCCTGACGACTGCGCCGATGCTATTGCTGCGGCACTCACGCACGCGCAGAATATGAGACAATAGGTTTATGATAGCGACACTAAATGGGGTGGTGAGTGAGAAATTGCCGGATATTGTGGTGCTGGATGTTGGTGGAGTAGGCTACGGGTTGCTGGTGACCAGTGAAGATTATGGACGACTGAATCAGGGTGAGGCGGCAAAGCTATACATATATGAGCATATTCGTGAGCAGGCACACGATCTGTTTGGCTTTATAAGTTTGGATACCAAACAATTATTTGAGCAGCTGCTAGGTGTGAATGGTGTGGGGCCGAAAATGGCACTCAGTATCCTCAGTGTTGGTACGGCTAATGATGTGCGCAAAGCAATTGCGACGGGCGACATCAAGTACATTACCGCTGCCCAAGGTGTTGGTAAGCGTGTGGCAGAGCGTGTGGTGGTCGAGCTGAAAGACAAAGTGGGTCTAACGGGTGTAGACTTGAGTGCAAGTGGGCTATTGCAGTCTGAAAATCTACTGCTTAAAGATGAGGCCGTCGAGGCGCTGGTAGCGCTGGGCTATGCGCCAAATGATGCCGCGCTTGCGCTGCAAAAAGTGGATCCGAAGCTGCCGACAGAAGAACGTATAAAATTAGCGCTCAAGAGCTAGGAGGATCTGCGCATGAAAATGATCGCATCACGCATCGACCCGGGTGCGGATTTGAAGCAAACTATCATTCAGCTTGTCGTGTCGAATCAGCTGACCTCGGCGGTAATATTAAGCGCCAGCGGGAGTCTCAGTAGTGCCCGTGTACGTATGGCTGGTGCGATGCCGGGGCAGGAAGATGTGCGCGATTATCAGGGTGATTTCGAGATAGTTTCGCTGACTGGCACGGTGACGCGGTCGGGGCAGGCGCACCTGCACATTGCGTTTTCGACTCGCGAAGGCGCAGTCTTCGGTGGCCATCTGAAGGAAGGTACAACTGTACAGACAACCGTTGAGCTGGTGATTGGGTCGGATGAGGGCATCGTGTTTAATCGTGAGCCAGATCCACAGACTGGCTTCAACGAGCTGGTAGTCGGTCAGGCTCCGTTGAATCAGCCGCCCAGCTTGACAGATGGCGGTCAGTTTTCATCTGGTACAATGTAGGCAATGAGGTACGCATTCGTCTTGCTCTCGATCGCGGTGGCGTGGGCAGTGGGTGCTATCGTGGCAACGTTTTCGATTACGACGGAAGATCGCTTGCTACTCTATCTTGCGTTGATGATTTTCACCGTCGGCATGTACATTATCGGGTTTACATCGAGGAAGACGTAAGACCATGTCTAACTCATCTCGACTATGGAAGATAATAAAACTCGGCATGCGATGTCTGCGCATGACGCTAAGCGGACGTAGAGAAGAGTTAGCAGGGACGGTCTACGTGGGTTTACGTGAGCTGGGTGGGGTGTATATTAAATTCCTGCAACTTTTGGTGGTGCATTCTGAGGCATTTCGATCGCTTGCTGACTATGACATGTACGATGTCTACGACCAGGCTGTGTATGATGATATCGACATAGAGAAGCTGCTATGGAGTGAGCTGGGCGAGAAAGCAACAGAAATACGACTTGTCAGTAGCCGCCCGTTTGCAGCTGGTTCGTTCGGTCAGGTATATCGTGCGTCATATCAGGAGCAAGATATTATTGTGAAGGTGCTGCGACCAAGCGTACAGCGACATTTGTCATTTGATCTGCGTTTGATTAGCGGATTGAGCAGATTAATCGACTTAGTAAGCGCGGACAGTGCGGTCAGTGCCCGTCGGGTGTGCAAGGACTTGATTCGCGTAACGCGTGCTGAAACAGATTACATACTCGAGGCAGACTATGCAGCCACCATGTACAAACGCTACCAGAATCATCCGAATTTAGTTATTCCGTTCACGTTTCGCGAAATTTCGACCAACCACTTGATATGTCAGGAATATGTTGGTGGGGTTTCGGCGAGCAATTTGCTGCGATTGCAGGATCAGGGTGTTGATGTACGACACTATATTCAGGAAATGACTGGGAGTGATTTGGCTGTCCAGATGATTGCGTTTGGTACCGAGCTGCTGCTGAGCGCGTTTGCGTACGGTACGACGTATGGCGACCCGCATCCAGGCAACATCAAGTTTTTGCCACACAATAAAGTTGCGCTGATTGATTATGGCCTGCAGGCTACTTCACCAAAAAACTTACCAGCATTCCAACGACTAGTTGAGCAATACCGTAACGTATACAATGGTCAGCCGGATATTTCTGCCTATAGCCGAGCGTTATTAGATGTATATGGCGGAGATGTGATTGATGCGGTGCGGGCTCTAGAGTCGCAACTACGTAACAGTAGCGTAGTGGTAGATGCGATCGTGCAAGGTGCAGAGCAGCTGTTGGATGCGGGCGATCCGAATACACGTCGCTTACTTGAAGACAACCGACTGTCGTATCTATTTAATAACGTGCTCAATAAAAATAACCGGTTTTGCCTGCAATATGACGTTGACGGAGCGGAGTTTATTCGGGCTAGTGTCCTATTCACAAAATTGACGAGACTGTTTGGTATGAATCAGGAAGTGATGCAGCCGACGTACAACACGGTGGCCGAGTTGATACGTGGGCGCACGTTCGTTTCACAGAAAGATGTCTTGCATCCAGAAGCTGCGTTAGAGATTATCGCTGGATGGCTCGACCAGGTTTCGCTCAAAAACCCATATCTGCACCAGCAAATTATTCGAGGAGAACTGACACATGCTTAAGGATTTGTATCTGTATGTCAAGCACCCATACACAGCGGGCGCAATCATGGTGATTTGGATCGGCACCTTAGGGCTTTACGCGACGGATCGGGAATTGCCGATCGTAACATTGATTTTTGTGGACGTGGTAGTGAGTCTGGTGCTTGCCTTTATTGGCTTCCGTCCTTCTCGGTAGATAGGGATGGTATAATAAAGCTAATGATTGATCGAATTGTCAATACGGGGACTGCTGAGGATGACCAACAGGAGCAGGAACTTGAAAATAGTCTGCGCCCGCGGGACTTTGCGAATTACATTGGCCAGGAACGGCTGAAAAAGCATCTACAGGTGGCGATTGCAGCGGCGAAGAAGCGAGGTGAGCCGCTCGACCATGTGCTTTTGTATGGTCCGCCGGGACTCGGCAAGACTACTATGGCGAGCGTGATCGCCAATGAAATGGGTGCGCAGATTCGGATTACCTCCGGACCAGCAATTGAGCGGGCGGGGGACTTAGCGAGTTTGCTGACAAATCTTCAGGATGGCGATGTGTTGTTTATCGATGAGATCCATCGTCTGCACCGCTCGATCGAAGAAGTGTTGTACAGCGCAATGGAGGATTTTAAGCTCGATATCATGCTTGGCAAAGGTCCGAGTGCGCGTAGTCTTCGGCTGGACTTGCCGCAATTTACGATTATTGGCGCAACCACACGGACCGGTGCGCTGGCGGCTCCTCTGCGGGATAGATTTGGTATTATCCACCGGCTCGAATTCTATACGCCCGAAGAGATCGAACGGATTTTGTCACGAGCAGCAGGGATACTTGGTGCTGAAATTAAGCCCGAAGCCACTCAGGTGCTATCGAGTCGTTCGCGTCTGACACCGCGTATCGCCAACCGCTTACTGAAGCGCGTTCGCGACTATGCCGACGTGAACGGGGACGGCGTGATTGACCACGTCATCAGCCGCCAAGCTATGGAGCTGCTTGAAATTGATGAGCTCGGACTAGACCCAGCAGACCGCATGTTACTGGCGGCAATTATTGAGAACTACGGTGGCGGTCCAGTAGGCGTAGAAACACTCGCTGCGATGACCGCTGAAGAGCGCAGTACTATCGAAGATTTCATCGAGCCATATTTATTGCAGATCGGGCTACTTGAACGGACGCCGCGCGGCCGGAAGGTAACACACAAGGCATACAAGCATCTTGGGAAAAACATGCCCAAGGCTCCTGAGACTGCACAGACCAATTTGCTATAGAGACTAAGGATTTTTGCTTTCAAGGCACATTGAATTGATCCGTAGGATATAATGGTGCCATGGACCCAAATCAGCAACAGCCACAGCAGCCCCAAGGCTCGCCACAAGGTCAGCCGTACGAACAGCCGCAGCCAGTGGTGCCGACGGCTGAGCAGCTCAATGCTTCGCAGCAGCCTACTCCTGGCCAGCCACAACCTCAGCCGCAAATGGTGTATGTTGCACGACCGATTAATCCGGCCCAACCGCATATTACCGAAGAGGCGAGGGCGAAGCACGAGGCCTCAAAAAAGAAATATCCCGAACTAAATCTGAGCGAGGGCGAATATGTTATCAGTGCTGTGCGTCGCCACCCAGTTGGTATGGTGCCGATTTTTGCGGTTGTAGGTGTGGTATTGCTGGCACTTGCTATAGGTGTACCGATTTACGACTCGATGCGTGAAACGGCTCAGAACTTGCCGCCGACCGGGATTGTCGCAATTCTGGCTTTTCTACTTGGCCTACTCACTATTATAGGCGGGTATGTCGCAGTATATGTGTATATGAACAACAAGTTTTTCCTAACAAACGAGAGTGTCATCCAGGAGATTCAGCACAGTTTGTTTTCAAAACACGAGCAAACCGTGAGCCTTGCGAACATAGAGGACGCGAGTTTTGTACAAAACGGGCTTATTCCACACTTGTTTAATTATGGTTCGATCCGGCTGAGTACAGAGGGCGATGAGACAACGTATCGTTTCAGTTATGTTGCAAACCCGAAGCAGCAAATCGCAATATTGAACAATGCAGTTGAGGCGTTCAAGAACGGTCGGCCGGTCAGCGAAGACTGATTTGTCATTCTGTGAACGGATTGTCGCGAGCGTCTTTGAAGATTGCTTGAATAGTTACGTTGCGCTCTTCCAGACCTAGCATAGTCTGAGCGACTTCTTCGTCAACTTTTGGCCGGGCAATTTGTTTTAATTCCTTATTGACAGCATCTTCGCCTGGTTCCTGCTGGCTTAGATTCGACACGGTGACCATAATGTAACCGTAGACGGCTGCAAATGCGATGAAACACAGTATGGCCGCGTGCTGTCGCAGCAGACGGCTAGCTTGAGAGAGTTGTTCGAGTATGGTTGCGGTATCTAATTTCATGGTTTTACGTATAGATTAAGGGTTAATGAAAACGTGACAAAGTTGCGATTGTCGTCTGAAGGCTGGATGCTGATGTTGGTAACATGGGCAGTGCGCCGGTTGTTTTCGAGCAATGTCAAAAACCTGACCAATCGGCTATAAGGAACGGGTTGGCTACGGTTGGACTGGACCTTAATCTCCATGGCGTAGAGATTCTTGGCGCCTTCTACCTCTACCAGCTGGGTCGTATTTGGATCGACGAGTGCCGTTGGTTTCTTAGATGTCTTTTTTGATTTACTCTTCGTCTTTGCCTCGCCAAGCGCTGATGAAGGGAACTGAATCGATTCAAGTGATACGCCAGCTTCGTCGCTGATAGCGTAAATTTCACGGACGGTGCGAGCCTGGTCTTTCTCTTGGGGAACGATCGATTTACTGATTTGCTCAAGCGGTTTGTATTCTTTGATGTCACGCTTTGCACTCACTAGGTTTTGTTTTCGGTTGTCCATGACAGCTTGCTTGAGTTTGAGCTGTGTCAATTCATCGCCTTTTTTCTGTAGCTCACCAAGTCCAAAGTACAGCAGCCCAGCTGACACAATGACAAGCAGCGCAAGCGCGCCGAGTAGTCCGAAGAACGTCTGCTTACTATTCATCTTTATCCCCGCTACTCAACAGCATGAAATTATTACCCTTTGCGAACAGGGTACGGACGGTTGCTTTGCAAGGATATGGTTCGGGCTTGTCGGGGTCTGCAGGTGCGCATTTGATACTTTCTAGGTCGGCTTCTGAGAAGATGTTATTCTTCGGGTCGCGTAGATTGACCTGAACCTGGGATGCGGCAGCATTATCAACAGCGCCAGCTTGGAGTGATAGCGCGCCCGTTAGTTCGTTGCTAAGGCTTAAATCCTCCAGTATCGTGCCGGGTGGCATAATTGCACCGATTTGCTGGATGAGCTCAGAAAACAACACTTCTTGGCCAAGTACGTCAACTACCAATTTGAGGCTGTCGCTGATTCCTTGTACCTCGGCAATAACTTGTGACTCTTTCTGTTTTTTCAGTTCAGTTTCGGCTTGCGCGATAGAGTCCTTGTATATGTTGACCTGCTGGTTGAGGTACAGCAGTCCAGCCCCAACGACCAACAATATGCCGACCGCACCTATGCCAAGCCCGATGACATAGCGAATAAGTTGCGTGTTGCGACGTGCATAAATAAGAGTGGACTTAGAATCAGGAGGTAGTAAGTTAATCATCGGAGTACTCCCTTCGATTCTACAAGTGCGAGCCCGGCAACAGTCATGTAGATTGAGCGTTCTGCGTAGCTTGGCGGTTGCAACTTGCCGTAGTCAAGTACCTGCCACGGGTCGAACATGCGTGCAGGCAGGCGCAGATGTTCGGTGAGGTAATCAGTGAGGCCTGGCATGTTGGCTCCGCCGCCCATCGTAATCACCTGGCCAATTTTTTCTTTGCCACTGGCTCGTTCTTCGTAGTAACGGATCATGCGTTTAATTTCACGGATAGTTTGCTTAAGTAGCGGCTCAACAGCTTCCTTGATTTGGTCTTGTTTCTTGCTCAGACTAATGCCGTACTTAGTTTTGATGAGCACTGCTTCTTCCTGTGTTACATTGAGAGCTTGGCGGATATTGTCGGTAAACAAGTCACCGCCTGATTGTACAGTACCAGTAACCATGACGTGCGACTCGTAAATTGAAATATCAGCTGAGCGAGTCCCGAAATCAACCAGTACGCTCGGAATTTCATGATGAACATCAATGCCGAGCACGCGAGTTGACGAGATAATACTTGGTTCAATAAACACAACTTCAAGGCCGAGCATCTGGGTGAGTAAGTGGTAGGAGTCGATGATTTGCTGTGGTACAGCTACGATATACACACTTACCTCAGAGGCGGTTTTGTTGGTCACGATGTGGTCAATGTAGAGTTCGTTGAGTGGTCGTGGGATGTATTGTTCGGCCTCACTGAGGATTGCTTCCTGCAGTTCCTTGCCATTCATCATCGGTAACTGTACTTCTCGGCTATAGGTTCTAAAGGTGGGCACAGACAGCGCTACCCGATGCGTTGAAATGTCACCGATAAGCCCGCTCTGGAAAAGTTTCTGCGTAGCCTTTGCAACTACTGCTGGCTCAACAATCTCGCCATCCTTCATGGCGCTCGGGTCAAACCCGGCAATGCCATAGCCGACAACTGAGCGTTTCTTCTTGTTCTCGGTATTAATCTGCATCACCTTAACGGTGCCGGTGCCGAGGTCTAGCCCGAAGATGGGCTTGTCTTTAAAAAATAGTGTTGATTTTGTCCCGCCCATTAAAGCATAAGTTCCTTGGCTTCATTATATCAGAAGTCCCAGCTAGTTTACTTCCTCGAATATACGTTGGTAACTACGGATGGTCCAGATAGTCGTACCGGATGAAAGTGAGGTGCCAAAAGTAATATTACCTGCACCCTGCATGTCAATCGTCTGGCCGGTGACTGCGCCGACCAGGCCAGCACCTTCAATTTTCACTTTCGACCAGTATGCCCAAACACCGAGACCAGCATAGCTGCCACCACCATTCACTGTGACGTTCTGCTGGTTGCGTGAGTTATAGAGGTCGGTGCCCGTTACACTGGTACAGTTTGGGCTGCAAGAGGCTGTGCTCTTATAGCTAATAATCTGAGCACTGGTGCCACTGCTGTTGGTAATGACCCGTCCGCCACCACCGAGGCTGACGGTGCCATCAACCACAATCTTCGGTACAGTCGTGCCGAGACTATCAGCGATGCGGACCGTTGCACCGCCAGCGATAGTGAAGTTGCCCGTGACATACACGTCACCAGTAATAGTAAGGTCGCATGAACTCGCAATATTGACATTGCCGTTCAAGCGCAGGTTGGCTGGCCAGGTTCGGACGAAGCCCATTGGGCTTACCCAGGTACTACAGTTGTAAGTGTTGTCGGTAGCATTTCCTGTGGTAGTCATGCGTGCAATGTGAGCTGCCCGGTCGTAGGTCGGCATGGGCATAACGGGGGCAACGCATCCCGGGAGTAAACCGCTGCCGCCTGCAGCGCCCGGACGAATCTGTGGCGGATTGGTATTCCACTCTGACTCCGGGAACTTCGCCTGCGTTTGTCCAGTGGCGCAGACAGTGCCAAGTATGCGAGGGGTGCCCCAGTCGGGGATAGATATTGGCTGACCAGATGAACACACTTGCGGATATGATGGCCCTGGATTACTGCCGGAAGGACAGTTCGCGTTTGCGACACTCACGTTTACGGGGTGCGTGTCAGATCCTATTGATGAAGCGCCGGACATAGTGATGTAGCCGTTTACTTGGACATCAGAGTTATTAATGCTCGCCGAACCACCGAGTAACAGACCGCCGGCTCCGGCAATCACTGACGGCACAGGGGTTGAAGTGCCAACTAAACTCACGCGTACAGTGCGGTTGCCCACAAGCTGACCATTGCTGCGGTATGTTTTTCCTGTTGATTCAATAAATTTTTGATTGTTTGGGCCGTTTGTAACTCGGGTTGTGTAGGTTGCCCGGCCGCGGTCACCGTCGTTATAAAATTCCTCTTCTGATGAAAAGCCAGTGAAGTCGTTGTCTTCATTGAGCGCGGCAAGTGTTTCCTCAATACCAGCCTCTGCTACTAGGGTTGCGTTGGCGCGGTAGACATTTTCGCCGGTACGGTTGTATTGGACGATCACCAGATCTGCGAGTGAGAGCCCGACAAATGTTACGATCATGCCGATCACTAAAATGGTAATGAGCATGACGCCGCGCTCATCGCTAGTGGGTTGCTTATGTAGATGCAGTAGTCTATTCATTGCGGAAAACCGTCCTTGTCGTGTATTCAGCATTTATGGTTTGACCATATTTCCGTGTTTGCAGTACTAGCGTGGCTTCAATCGATCGGGCATCATTCGGCGCGACTTCGTTGTTGTTGCCATCGAAGTAGCGTACGGTGAACGATCGTACGTTATCTGCGAGCTTACTGTCGGGCGGGCAGCCAGTTTGTCCGGCAGGGCACGATGTTGATACTGCGTTATCTTCTACTTCTGCAGCAAGCGTACGTCGGTAGAGCGTGCCATTATTAACGAAATATATCCGGTTGTTCTTTTCGCTCGTGTAGTTAAGTGGATCTGCAAAGATAATATTTCGGTCTTTGTCCTGGGCGGCTACGGCCAGGATGAGCGTATGAGCGTTGCCTTCCCAGGTGTCGCCGCCTCCCGGTGCGTTATCGTCGAGCAGGCTACTGGTTTCGTACGCATTGCTGCTCAGTCGAATGTCTTGAGTAACGGTATCAAGGCTGATTTGGGCTTCTCTAAGCAGGTCGCTGCGCGCGCTGTCAATGCTGATTTGGGCAAACGAGTTAATAGCGAACCCCATAATGACAATAACCAGTATGCCTGTCACTGCCGTGGCGACGGATAGCTCTACGAGCGTAAAACCTTGCTGGGTGAGCTTGGTAATGCGCTTCATTGGCCAATCCCCAATTGCCCGATGAGTGAGCTCAACTTAACATTCTTCTGTTTGCTGCCGTCACGGTAGGTTACCGTTACGTCAACGCGTCTAATGCCGGTTGTTGGTTCGCTGATTATCACAGTGCCGCTGCGGGGAGCGGGTAGCTCATCAGGCAGATTGTTTGTGAAAGTGATAGTCTCGCCCGGCGTCAGTGCACCGTAGTTACTGTTACGGAGAGATTCGATCTGCTGTTCACCAGCACGGGTGGCTGTCTCAAGTAGTTGTGTGCTGTGTTGTGTGCGTTCGATTGTAATGAGCAAACTGGTGACCGCAACAATAACTAGACCCGCCACCACTGTGGTTACGAGCAGCTCAACAATAGTGAAGCCTGCGTCCCGCCCTTTCATGCTTATGTTTTATTTTAGCATAAAAAAACCGGCTGCAAATGCAACCGGTTTTAAGGAGTCGGAAGAAAATTAGTCTTCGTCTTCTTGACCAGGCTGGTTCACGCTTCGGAGTACGTAGTTGCCACTGTCGTCAGCATCCTTGTCGCCCTCGTTTTCAAGCTGAGCGCTCAAAGTATAGCTCTGACAGGTGTCTTCACACTCTGGGTCGTATTCGTAAGCTGTGTTACGTGGTCCAACCATGTCATCGTCAGAGATGCCAGCTGCGTCGAGGTCATCGGCTGCTGGATATTCGTCGTTGTCGTTGAAGTACGTCTCAAGCTTCTGCTGGATGTTCTTGAGGTCGTTCTTGCGGTCAGTGTCACGGCCGCGAGCCTGAGCAGCAAACAGCTGTGGCAGTGCAAGCGCAACCAAGATACCGATAATTACGATTACGACCAAAAGCTCGATGATCGTAAAACCTTTTTGATTTGTCTTTCGCATTATGTGGTGCCCCCCTAATGGCGAATTTATTTTGATAGTTACTCCTTCAATCTATAGTGCTCATGCTTTTTTGTCAACAGCTATCCACAAAGGCTTAAGGATAACTCCGTGGATAAGCACGGCGTGACCTATTTGATTGAGCCTTGCAGGGCGGTGATTGGCCCGAGTACGCTGGCCACAATGAAGCCAACAATACCGCCAAGTCCAACAATCAGTATCGGCTCAATTATTGACGACAGGCTGTTGACGATTGTGTCAACCTCCTCTTCGTAGAACTCGGCCACTTTGGTGAGTACGGTATCAAGCTGGCCGGTTTCTTCGCCGACGGCCGCCATCTGGACGATAATCTGCGGTAAAGCGCCAGTAGCGTCGAGTGCCTCGGAGATGCTGCTGCCGTTTTTGATCATGGCGCTGGCATCGAGGAGAGACTTCTGGATGACGACATTTGACAGCGCGCCTGCAGTTGTCTCAAGGGCTTCGATGACTGATACGCCGGCACCAAGCAGTGAACTGAAGGTACGAGCAAACCGGGCGACGTTGACTTTGGTGGTGATTTTACCGAAGATCGGTACTTTCAATAGAATGCTATGGAAGCGATAACGACCTCTATCAGTTTTGATCCAGCGACGGAACAGGAATACTGCAACTACAAGCCCAGCAATTAGAAACGGCCATTTTGTCAGCAGCAAGTCACTGACGGTAATGATTAGCTTTGTCTGGGGCGGCAGTTCGCCACCATTTTCTACCAAAATTGCTGTCAGCTTTGGTATCACGCCAACCATGAGGAAAATAACAGCAATTACTGCGACGCTCGTAACAACGCCTGGGTAAATCATAGCGCCGCGGAACTTGCTCTTGATAGCGCTGTCTTTCTCGACTTGCAGCGCCAGTCGGTTTAAGATTTGGTCCAAGATACCGCCCGCTTCACCGGCTCGTACCATGTTGATGTAGATATCAGAGAAAACTTTCGGGTGCTTGCCGAGCGCATCGGACAGCGACATGCCGCCCTGGATATCCATCGTGACCTGCTCCAGCGTTTTCTTAAGACCCGCCGACTCTGTCTGTTCTTTGAGCGTTGTGAGTGCCCGCAGCAGTGGTACGCCGGCACTAATCATGGTGGCAAACTGACGCGTGAAAACTACCAGGTCCTTAGGCTTTACTTTGTTGCTGCCGGGTAGCTTGATTTCCATAGCCATACCACCTTTTTTGGCGGGCTTGACTACGATAGGATGGAGGCCTTTTTTCTGCAACGTTTCAATAGCTGCTTGCTTATTCGTCGCGGTAATGGTGCCAGTCTGGGTTTTCTTGTCTTTGGTACGGACGGTATACGAAAATTCGGCCATATTATGAGTCTCCGCTCGCAGTTACGCGCAAAATTTCTTCAATTGAGGTAATGCCTCGTAAGGCTTTGATGAGGCCGTCCATCTGCATCGTCACCATGCCATGTTCGATCGCGGCATTCTGTATCGCATCGCTGGTAGCACCACTGACGATAAGTTTCTGAATCTCTTCAGTGTTTTCAAGTACTTCGTAGATACCACCGCGACCCTTGTAGCCAGTGTGGTTACAGTTTTCGCAGCCACCATCATGCGCTTTCCAGATCCGTGTGATAGTCTTTTCGGTGGTAGAGAGCTCATCGGCATCCTTGGATTTATCAGTAGGGGACTTCCCGAGGCCTTCAGCAACAGCTTGTTCCTCAAGCTTGTGGATGCGCTGCATCGTAGCAGCACTGTTAATGCCAAACGCTTTTGTCAGATCAGCCAGTGTATTTTCGTCGGGCGTAACACTTTCGCGACACTCAGGACAGAGGTGTCGCACCAGGCGTTGGCCGACTACCACTCGGACTGTGCTGGCAATCAGGAATGGCTCGATATTCATGTCGAGCAGGCGTGGCAGGCAGGTCGCAGCGTTGTTGGTGTGTAGCGTGCTAAAGACCAGGTGGCCAGTCAGTGCTGCTTGGACGCCGAGTCCAGCAGTCTCACCGTCGCGGATCTCGCCCACCATGATGATATTTGGATCTTGGCGGAGTAGGGCGCGTAGACCGCTCACAAATGTCATGCCGGCCTGCGGATTAACCTGTGTCTGGTTAGCACCGACAATTTTATATTCAATCGGGTCCTCAACGGTTGAGATGTTGACCGATGGGTTGTTCAATAGGCTAAGCGAACTAAACAAGCTAGTTGACTTGCCTGAGCCGGTCGGGCCGGTCACCAGGATCATGCCGTGTGGCTGGGAGATGGCGTGCTTAAAGGTAGCGAGCGCACTGCCCCAGTAACCGAGCTCTTCGAGGGTTGCTGGTTTGCTACTCTCGTTTAACACGCGCATCACCACTTTCTCTCCGTCGACAATAGGCAGTGTCGAAACGCGAAGTGCATAAATATGACCCGCGAAGTTGACTTTAAAACGACCATCCTGTGGTGCGCGATGCTCGTCAATTTTAAGATTGGCAAGGATCTTGATACGTGACACCAAAGAGGCTAGCACTTTGCGCGGCAGCTTATTTGCTTCACGCAAAATACCGTCTATGCGGTAGCGAATAACTACAAAGTCTTCGCGTGGCTCGATGTGGATGTCGCTTGCACCGGCCTTTACACCATATTCGATAATCAGGTTGACAGTCTGGGCAACGGGCGAGTCTTCGGCCACGTCTTCTTCACTGACTTGCTCTTCGGCTTCATCAGCCTCGTCTTCCTCTGAAATAACTTTAGTAAGCTCGTTACTGATGTTGCCGCGGTACTGATCAAGACCTGCCTGGATCTGGGTTGCTGTAGCAATATGAATTTTAATATCGGTGCCAAGCTGCTTTTGCAGGAAGCTGATTGCCTGGATGTCGTCAGGGTCTTCGAGTGCTAACAGCTTGTTGCCTTCTTCGTCGATGTCAAAGACGATCGCACGATACTGCTGGGCGATACGTTCCGGGATGAGTTTCAGTGTCTGGCGCTTAATGTTTTGCGGGTCCAGCTCAACAAATGGCACATCGATTTCCTCTGCGTAGAGCTTCGTCAGCTCCTTTTCCGAGATAATGTTGCTCCGAACCGCTAGATCTTGGAGCGGTTTTTTCTCTGTCTTTTCCTGCTCGTGAAGGCTCTTGAGCTGTTCGGGCGTTACCTTGCCCGTACTTTCTAGCAGTTTCTCCACCAATGAATCAGCTATACGCATAGTTCGTTCGTATTATATAGGAAAGTCATAAGCATTATAAGTATTAAGAATATTAACAAAACTGTTGGTTTACTTACAGTGCATATGGTAAGCAAAAATAGTATAATAAAAGGAAAGGCAGAAACTGTCAGGGTGGTACTAAAATTCGGAGGAGGGTAACGTTGTGGCCGATGCAAAGACGAAAGAAAAAGATGTAAAGTCTGAAAATGAAGGGAAAGCTAAGGCACTAGGCCTGGCGCTTGAGACGATTGAAAAGCAGTTCGGCAAGGGCTCGATCATGAAGCTCGGCGAACGCAGTGATGTGCAGGTGGAGTGTATACCGACCGGCAGCGTGTCACTTGATTTGGCGTTGGGCGGTGGTCTGCCAAAAGGACGCATTATCGAAATTTATGGTCCGGAAAGTTCCGGTAAAACCACGCTGACGCTACATGCAATCGCTGAAGTCCAGAAGCAGGGCGGCACAGCTGCATTTATCGATGCCGAGCATGCACTCGACCCAGCGTATGCCAAGCGTATTGGTGTTGATGTGGACAACTTACTGCTGTCACAGCCGGATAACGGTGAACAAGCGCTTGAAATTACCGAAACGCTGGTGCGTTCGAATGCGGTTGACTTGATTGTGGTTGACTCTGTCGCTGCCTTGACGCCTCGTGCTGAAATCGAGGGTGACATGGGCGACTCGCATATGGGTTTGCAGGCACGGCTAATGAGCCAGGCGCTACGCAAGCTTACCGGCGTGATCTCGCGCTCTAAAGTGACGGTAATTTTCATCAACCAAATCCGCATGAAGATCGGCGTGATGTTCGGCAACCCGGAAACTACCACTGGTGGTAACGCACTGAAGTTCTACGCCAGCGTGCGCATGGATATTCGCCGTATATCACAAATCAAGCAGGGCGACTCGGTGATTGGTAACCGCACGCGTGTGAAGGTGGTTAAGAACAAGATTGCGCCACCGTTCCGCGAGGCCGAGTTTGACATTATGTACAACCAGGGTATTTCGCGCAGCGGTGATGTGCTCGACCTGGCCGTGTCACGAAACATCGTCGAGAAGTCAGGTGCGTGGTTTGCCTACAATGGCCAGAAAATCGGACAGGGCAGGGAGGCCGCCAAGACGTACCTCCAGGAGAATCCAAAAATCTTAGAGGAAATCGCCAAAAAAGTCACAACCACATCTCAGGAGGAATAATAACCAATGGCGGATTTACCTGCGAAGGGGTCGACTCTGGCGATATATCAGCAGTATTTACGCGATGAGTTCAAAGAACGTGGGTTTGATACAGAGTCGGTAGAGCAAAAATTCATGCTCTTTGTTGAAGAGGTTGGCGAGTTTTCCAAGGCGATTCGTAAACAGGCAGACATCCAGTACGCCGAGGATTCTAAAACGCGTGACCTTGAAGCAGAGGCTGGGGATGTGCTCATACTGTTTCTAGACATATGCAATCAACTGGGCATTGGTGCCGAAGATGCTTTGCGCAACAAGCAACGCAATTGGGCATGAAAATCACAGCGATTACGCAGCAGGAAAAGTTGAAGAGTCGTTACTCGATTTACGTTGACGGAAAATACGCCTTTTCTCTGAGTGACACAGCACTTTTGGATAGCAAGTTGGTGGTCGGGCAGGAGCTTACGAAGGACGAAGTAGGGAAGTTTAAGGAGCTGTCCAAGGAAGATAAATTATACGGACAAATCCTCCGCTACACTGCCCTGCGCCTGCGTAGTCGGTGGGAGCTTGAAGTCTATATGCAGCGCAAAGATATACCACTTCCCTTGCAACAGCAATTACTTAACAAGTTAAGTAATCTAGGAATTCTAGACGACTACAAATTTGCCGAAAGCTGGGTGCGTAATCGGCGCTTACTCAAGTCCTCTTCCCGCCGCCGCCTTTCCCTTGAGCTTCGCCAAAAACATATCCCTGACGAGATTATCCAGCAAGTCCTCGCTGAAGATGAAACCGATGAGCAGGCAATGCTTCGGGAACTGATCGCGCGCAAACGTAAACAAGCTAAGTATCAGGATGACACCAAGCTTATGCAATACTTAGCCCGTCAAGGGTTTAGTTATAACGATATCAAGTTTGTGCTTAACGAAGAATAGGGAAAAGAGCAGCCGGAGACGACGAATTCATTTCGTCGCCCCGCGCGATGAGAAAAACCGCAAGGTTTGTCTCATGAGGCGCCAGCCGTCCATATGCAATACTTAGCCCGTCAAGGGTTTAGTTATAACGATATCAAAGCTGCGCTTGCAGAAGAGTAGCTTTAAACAGTAGTCAGCGATTAGTCCGGAGTCTTGCGCTATAAAAACTACAATGGCCGTAGCTCTCGGAACAGATTAAAATAAGAGGAATGACAAAACCGCTTATTGGGGTGACAGCGGGCGAAATACATGACCGAGATCATCCGTGGACGCCACTTGCCTATGGCCAAAGCCGAACATACACCGATTCAGTGATTGCTGCAGGTGGTGTACCGGTTATTTTGCCAATTACAGATGATACGTCCATCATGGACGAGTATTACGAGCGAATGGACGGTTGGTTGTTTGCTGGCGGCAATGATCTTGATCCGCAGCTGTACGGTCAAACGAAGGGCGTACACGTCAAAGACGTCTCTGAAATTCGTGATTATCTAGAAGTGTACCTTATGAAAAAGGCACTATCAGACAAGAAGCCAGTTCTTGGTGTTTGTCGAGGGATGCAGCTTCTGAATGTACTACGTGGAGGAACGTTGTACCAGGACATTCCGACTGACTTGCCAGGCAAACAAAATCACCGTCGCTCGTCCGAGGAGCGTGACACAGAGCAGTTTGCGCACTTTCTGAAGCTTGACCCTGCATCGAAATTCGCAAGTATTGTTGGGGACGAGGTGCTGCCCACGAACACCCATCATCACCAGGCGGTCAAGACACTTGGTCAAGACCTGGTAGCGACGGCGTGGGCTGAGGACGATATCATCGAAGCGCTCGAAGACAAATCAATGCCATTTTTGCTCGGCGTGCAGTCGCATCCCGAGTCTATGACTCGGGTTGAGCCACGATGGCTGAAATTGTTCCGGGCGCTGGTGAGCGCAAGCGCCTAAGGCTAGATGTTTGCTGGTGTAGCTGCTGGGGTAGCCTTGATCAAATCCTGGACGATGATTTTCTTAGGCGTGATCTCGTTAATTTGTGACCGGTCTATACCTAAGTTGCCGCCCGTGAAGCTCTTTAGAATTGACTGCGAGACATAAATTTTTTGGATATACATGGTTTCTATTTCCGTAGCGTAATCGCTGACTTTACCAATACGTTTTTTGTTGACGGTTACAACTGACTTGCCGAGTGGGTCAAAGCCAATCTCCATAACCTTGTGGAGTCTTACGAGCTCCTCTGGTTCAGCAAGTACATCAAAATCGTTCACCACAAAGCCCTGCGGGATGATGTCCCGGATGTCCTGATATAGAAGTACGAGCGTTTTATTGCTGCGGGTATCGAAGCAGTAAAATCCCTCGATTTTTAGACTATCGGGGTTCACAATCGGGGTGGTCGTGGTTGCTACCGGGCTGCCGGTACGAAGCGACAGAACAGGTCGGTTTAAGAGTGATGCGCTCAACTGTAACATGCATATAGTATACCGCTTCTGCACAATCTTTGCGCGCGGGTAACGTTATTGCTACCTCTGTAAGACTAGCGTATGATTAACCGTAGATGAGTATGGCTTCCAAAACGGTGACGACACGGTCTGCGGATGAGACAGAGCAGCTGGCTGCGCGGATCGCGGCAAAATTGCGCGGCGGCGAGGTGATTGAGCTGGCTAGTGACCTGGGTGGTGGTAAAACGACCTTTACACGCGGCTTGGCAGCAGGGGTTGGCAGTCCGGATGTGGTCGGCAGCCCGACCTTTACACTGAGCCGCGAGTATACAGGCGGGCGCCTACATATCTATCATTTTGATTTTTATCGTTTGCACGAGGCTGGCATTATGAGTGACGAGCTGGCTGAGTTGGTGGGCGATCCTGAGGCTGTCGTTGTGGTTGAGTGGGCGGATGTAGTGCAAGATGTGCTGCCAGAGAATCGTTTGAGTATCACGATCACCATAGCCGACGAGAACAGTCGTACTATCACGCTGAATGCACCAGAGATGCTGGCATATATACTGGAGGATTTGTAGATGCTTATTCTGACTATCCGCACTGATAAACCGGAAGCAGAGATTGGCTTGTACGACAGCGAAATACAACTGACGTACGAGAGTTGGCACGCGCACCGCAAGTTGGCCGAGACACTGCACACCAAAATCAATGACATGCTTGCGAGCCACGGAAAAAATCTTTCAGATATCCAAGGAATCGTTTGCTATAAGGGGCCGGGGAGTTTTACGGGGTTACGGATTGGGCTCACTGTGGCCAATGCGTTTGCGTATAGCCTTGGGGTGCCGGTTGTGGCTCAGCAAGGTGACACATGGCAAGTTGACGGTATGGCTAGACTAGCACGAGGAGATAATGAGCACATCGCAGCTCCCGAATATGGTGCACCGGCTCACATTACACAGCAGAAAAAATAGACAGGTTACAGCCTGACCATTGCCCAGAGAGCGTCTTTATTACGTGAAAGTTCGTTACCGGTTTTGGATGCGAGTTCAATACATAATGCCGGTAACCCAAGCTTATCGCGCATCCAGTCCTCGAGAGCTCCGGTGGTGTCATGCTGAAAACTGACGTTTTGCGATTTGCTCAGGGCGCGGTAGCGGCTTGTTTTGGCGTACAGGTACGCCGCCGCCATTGAATCGCCGGCCTCATTTGCTTCTATAATGCTTGCCTTCGCATGATAGGTCAGCAGCATACGCGGCCGCTCACGCTGGACAAACGCAGCAAGTGCTTGTGACTCAGGCTCAGACAGGCTTGCCACGCCACCACCAGTTGTCAGATATTGTCCACCCGGCAGGGTGACACCCGGCTTCCAGTCATTGGCTGGAAAATTACGGTTGAGGTCAACGCTATTTTTGTTGAGTCGTGAGTTGGCCGCAAAACCATCAGGATTTGTGGTAGGTATAACGATAATGCTGCGGCCGGCTGGAATCTGGTCGGCATTCGCTTCCAGTTCTGCAATCCAACTATCCATGAGCGTTTTAGCGCTTTTTTCATCGCCGTGAATTGCGCCGATGTACACTACCGGATTAGCACCGCTACCAAAACGGTACGAGGTGATAGCCCGTCCGCCGACTGATGTACCGATACTGCCTATAAACGCACAGCGGGAGCGGGAAGTGTATGACCACGCTGAGTCGCCGCTGACTTCGTGGGGGCTCTTAATATCGGCCGTCAGTTTAATAGTAAGTGCTGCACAGACAGGAAAATTGCTTACAGGATCGATTACTAATTTATTGCCTTGGGCAGCAATGGTGGCGTTCATGGACTGGCCATTGGCCGTAAGGCTCACGAGACTTGGCCAGTTCTGCGATGTTGCCAAGGGCTGGTCGAACATTAATGAGATAGTTTGGTCGTGCGCCACGGCCGACTTGCCGATATTCACACCCTTTACTGCTGGCCCGCCAGAAGTCGTGAAATTTAAAGTATACGGTGCGCTCAGCCCGCTGCCATCAGCAGCACGGAGTTTGCGGATTTGGGCGGTGATGGTTTGCTTGCGTGGCAACGGCTTATCGAACGTAATGGTAAGTGTTTTGTCCTTCGCAGCGACTTTCGCATCTAACGGGGTTTCAGTTCCGGCAGAGTCTGCTGCTGTGAGCTGAAACGCTCCAACTGCGTCAATCGGTTTGTCGGTTTCAAGTGTTAGTTGCGGGGGCTGATCATATACGGTACTGCCTCCTGTAATTGACGATGCAGTAATAGTAATCGGCGTTAGGGTTTCGGTTTTTTGGGCAAATGCCTGGTCAACAGTTTTGCCGCGGAAGCTGCGCACAACTTGCAGCTTATAGGTTTTGGCATGCTCAAGCCCTAGCTTTGAGAGATCGCACGAAAGCTCCTGGTTGTGGTGCGAGCATTGGCTGGTTTTATCATCCACCTGCACCGTATAGGCAAATGTCTCGTCGGGTTTATCGAGTGTGAAACGTAGCGGTTTATCAACGGGCACGGCTTGGTCTGGTGGTATTACTGCGCTGATGTGCGCATATGAGTCGGTGTGCACATGGATAGGCTTCCCAAGAACTGGCATACCAAATAGCGATTCGCGCATTGGTTGTGCGCTGGCTGCTTTTGGTGGCTCGACCGGGCTTACACAGAAGGAGTGTGAATACACCGGCACGCCAAATACGCTAATGCTCGTGCTTCGGTCAAGGCGGAAGTCAGCGTCGCCAGTGCTCTTAAATAGTTGCGGCAGTAGCTTTGGGCTGGTGACGCAGGTACTTTTCTCACGGTACGTATACGCTACCTGCTGATACCCGAACAGGCTCCAGAGTACAAATAGCATAAGTCCGACGAACAAGCTAAATAGACCAAAGCACAGAATCGAGTAAAGATGGTTTTGGATACCAAGTGGTACTTTCACGAAATGTGTGTGTATGTGCATGCCAACCCGTCTCTCTTATGCCAAGAGAAGCTATGTCCCAGTAAAACCGTCACGCTTACGCTTGTCAAGCGAGGAAATTAATTGCAGCGTGAAAATTTTGGCTGTATAGTTAGCACCAGGAATTGCAGGATTTTTGGGAGCAAGTCCGGATTTAATTAACTGATTTGTTTTATAGGCTGCTTAAGCCTTGGGCTAGAGAAGTGATAGCGATTGCCCGACCGGCTTCAGCCTGCCTAGAGAAAGGAAACACATATGGAACTACTTGCCATGTTTATTTTGGCGGTAGCTGGTGCAGGTGCCGGATACGGCGCCTCTACTACGCTGCAAAAAAGAAAAGCCGGCGCTGCAGCCGACCAGGCGCAAAAAGAACTCGATAAGGCCAAGCGCGAAGCGTCGAAGATTGTCACAGCTGCCCGCGAGGATGCGGCAAAAATTACCGATGATGCCCGCAAAGACGAGCAGCAGCGACGCAAAGAATTTAAGGAAATCGAAAACCGTCTCGTCCAGCGTGAAGAAACGCTCGACAAAAAACTTGACGAGCTCGATAAGCGTAGCGAAAAACTCCGTAAAGCAGAGGCCGAAGTAGAGTCACTCAAGGATGAAATCCGCGAAATCCGCGCCAAGCAGCAGGAGAAGCTCGAGAAGGTAGCTAAGTTGAGCAAGGCTGAAGCAGCCGAAAAGCTCATGCAGATGACAGAGCGCGATATCAAAAACGACCTCAAAGGTCTGATTGCGAAGCTACAGAACGAAGCCCAGGAAACTGCCGAAGAGCGCGCTTCTACGATTATCGTGACAGCCATGGAGCGCATGGCAAGTGAGGTCACTGCCGAACGTACCGTTACCAGTCTGAAGCTCGAAGACGACGAGATGAAGGGTCGTATCATCGGTAAGGAAGGTCGCAACATCCAGGCGCTGCAGCGTGCCACTGGCGTTGACATAATGGTTGATGATACGCCAGGCTACGTCGTGCTTAGCAGCTTTGACCCGGTTCGCCGTGAAGTCGCCCGTCAGGCGCTTGAACTGCTCATGAAAGACGGCCGTATCCATCCAGGACGTATCGAAGAGGTGGTCGCCAAGGCGCAAAAGAATGTCGAAAAAGACATTGTTCGGGCCGGCGAAGACGCAGCCCGTGAGGTTGGCGTGCTCGGCATTCCGAAGGAAATTTTACACCTGCTTGGTGAGCTGAAGTACCGCACCAGCTATGGCCAGAACGTACTGAAGCATTCTACCGAAATGGCACATATTGCCGGCATTATTGCCGAAGAGCTCGGTGCGGATGTTAAAACTGCTAAGTACGCGGCGCTCGTACATGATCTCGGTAAGGCACTCACTCACAAGATGGAGGGCAAACACCACCACATCAGCGGCGAAATGCTTCGCAAATACGGTGCGCCGGAAGAGGTTGCATTGGCGGCCGAACAGCACCACGATGACGTCGAGGCTACAAGTGTAGTTGCGCTGATTGTCCGTGTCGTTGACGCTATCAGCGCAGCACGGCCAGGTGCGCGCAATATCAGCGCCGAAAACTTCGTTGAGCGCATGAAGGAACTAGAAAATGTTGCGACCAGCTTCAACGGTATCGAAAAAGCCTATGCCATCAGCGCCGGTCGTGAGGTGCGTGTGTTTGTGAAGCCGCAGCAAGTCGACGACCTAAACGCTATTAAGCTCGCCCGCGATATTGCAACCAAGATTGAATCAAGTATGCAGTATCCAGGCACAATCAAGGTCAATGTTATCCGTGAAACCCGCGCAGTCGAGTTTGCGAAGTAGCGTAGTCGCATGAAAAAGCTGACAAAGCGTCAAAAGATTATACTGTTTCCGTTGTTTGCCGTTGTAGCACTCGGGTTACTTTGGTATCCGCTTGTATACAACACTGCCAAGTACAACCCAGACGATTTCGAGACTACGATTGAGCAGGCGATTAAGACACGTGACCTATCGCTCTGTGAAGACGTGAAGATAACGACGCGCCCGGGACCAGATGATGGACCGATAGAAATTGTCGGCCAAGAAGCGGTAGACTGGTGCAAGCAGCAGGTCGAAGCTGGCGAAAGAATCTTAGGAGGCTAGTGTAATGTTTCAGGAGCGTTTGTTGTGAAAATCCTGTACCTTGGCGATGTTATGGGCGAGTTAGGGCTCCGGACGGTAGAGCGGGTGCTCCCGAAATTGCGCAGTGAGCGACAAATAGACTTTGTAGTGGCGCAGGCAGAGAATGTGACCGACGGCAAAGGTATTAGCCAGGCAGATTTTGCGCGGCTGAAGAAGGCGGGCGTGGATTTTTGCACTGGTGGCAACTGGACGCTCTATCTTGAGGAAATATACCCAGCGTTGAACGACCCAAGCCAGCCAGTTGTCAGACCAGCCAATTATCCTGAAGGTACGCCAGGGCTAGCGTACAAGTACTTCAGACACACTACATATAGCGTACTAGTTGTGAGCTTGCTTGGTAGTATCGTAGGACGGGATGCCGACAAGCCAACCGATAATCCGTTGCAGGCGATAGACAAAATCTTGGCAGAGGCCGAACCGCACACTGCGGCGGTTGTGAACCTGCACGGAGACTTTAGTAGCGAAAAGGTGGTGCTTGGGTACTATCTTGATGGTCGTGTCAGTATGGTTGTGGGCGACCATTGGCACGTGCCGACAGCAGATGCATCGGTACTCCCAAAGGGCACCGCCCACATGACTGATGTAGGGATGTGTGGTTCGCTAGATTCGTCACTTGGTGTTAGTTTCGATTCAATTATCCCGCGTTGGCGTGATGGCCATCAAACGCGAAACGTGCTGGAGACGCGTGGCCGGACACAGTTTAATGGGCTGCTTGCAGAAATCGATGCCGAAACTAGGCTTGCAACAAGCGTCGAACATATTAGACAAGTTTTTAGCGCATAATACTTGAGCTTAAGCAAAATCCTGTTATACTTTTCGCTATAGAACTAAACAAAAAGGTGGGCAAAGAGGAGGGTTTATGAATACCAAACTAACTGCAACACCTGTACTAGTTGTAATGGGGGCAATCATCGCTGTGTTTGCGCTGCTGTTGGCACTGTATGCTGCGCCTGCCAATGCGCACGAGGACAGCAAATCAAAGCCTGTTGCCCAGACCAAAGATTCCAAGAAAGATGACAAAAAGGACAGGGAAAGCAAGAGCGACGTGGTGTATAAGTATGTCGCACAACCCGGCGATTCATACAGCAAAATGGCACGCAAAGCTGTGCAGACTTACGGCCTGAAGTATAAGGTAAACCTTGCAGGTAGCCAGATCGTCTATGCTGAGACTAATCTGACACTCGAAGCTGGCTCGCCTATGCTGCTGCTCGGCCAGGAAGTAAGCATCTCTGAAAAGACAGTTAAGAGCTGGATCGAAAAGGCCCAGAAGCTCAGTGATGCCGACAAGGCAAATTGGGATGTCTATGTCAGCAACGTGAACTTCAACACCGACAATATCGGCGAAACCCGTTAAAAATCTAGTCTAGCAAAACTGCGCTCAATCTGTTAGAATAATCTTTGCTCTGAGGTTTACTCAGCAATTTTCCAAATCAGGGAGCGAAGTCGACCGTTTGGAAAATTGAAAGGAAGCACCGCGTGTGTTGTCTGGGTGAAAGCAGTAAATTTATTTTGTGCTTTTGCCCAGACAACACTAAGAGCGAGTGCTGACGCCGGGGATTGGCGCAGTTGGCTAGCGCGCGCGGTTTGGGACCGCGAGGTCGGAGGTTCGAGTCCTCTATCCCCGACCAAACAAAGAACCGTCCGAAAGGGCGGTTTTTTGTTTGGTTCTGGACAGGCCTCGGTTCTCCGACTAGAGATTCTCCGCTAGGAAAATATCGTAGTCGGTGGTTCGGCGTAGCGAAGCCACGCACAGGTGCTTGCACCGAGCATGGCTGAGCGAAGAAGGCCGCAGGCCGCTGTCCTCTAGCTACTGACGTTACAATATATGTTGATTTATATTCTGTCTAGCAAGATAATGTGGGCAAATAATAAATTCAAGGGAGTAGTATGAAATCCAAGAAAGTGTTACTGGCAGGTGTTATCGTGGCTGGTGTTATCGTGGCAGGGAGTGTAGCCGCGTACTCTCAACTCAGGGTGTCTAACGATGAGATATTCAGGAGATACGTTACAGAAATGGCAGCAGCAAAATCGCTTGCTCAAATTGAAACATACGAGGGTACAGGCTCAAACACAGTTGTACGAGGCGTGGTTGACATACAAAATAAAACATCCCAACTCGTAGGAGAAGTCAAGTGTAGTGCAACGGTTGAGAAGCGTCCCATTACTATTAAAGCGACATTGGCCCAGGATGGAGAAAAAACGTATATGCGTCTCGATGACGCTACAGGTACTGTGTCAGATTCTGAAGGCAGTCCAATAGACCTTGCAAGCGCCTACGCTAATGTAAAAGGCAGGTGGTATACCATGTCCGAGGAGGATAAAGCAATCAGGTCAATGATCGACAATGATACTTACATATTCAACTCTGCTGTAATCGCGCCTAATGTCAATAAAGATAAAGTTGCAGACACGTTAATACGCAATAAAGCTTTTACTTACTCAAGCATATTAAAGCAAGGTGGTAATTATGTGATAAAATTCCAAGCCCATCGCTCAGAATATCAGGATGCCATTCGGGAATTATTCCCAGGAATGCAGAATACTGATTTAATACTCGATACAGTTTTTTCCGATAGCACCACCAAAGACAGCACCATCACCGTAGATAAATCAGGGAAGTTCATAAAAGAAACGCTTACCGACACCAATGTGTGTACGGATATCTTATCAACGTATGCAAGCTCAGAGCAGTCAGGACAGGCGTCGTACATTAGTGGGGAGAATAGGCCTATTGAAAGGTCTTCGTTCACATTCCCAGCAATATCCGAGACCAAGCCACTCGAATCACTGTTCGAAGATGTAGTGTATTGATAGCTTGATGTAAATAAGTTGTGAGAGCATTCATATACCCCCCAAGGGTATGCTAAAATAAAAACATGACTTCAAACAACCAACTAGCAATAAGCGCCACTCTGCACTGCATAACCGGCTGTGCTATCGGTGAAATATTAGGCTTAATCATAGGTGAAATCGTTGGCCTGAGCAGCTTGCAGACAATTGCATTGGCTGTTGGTCTCGCGTTCCTATTTGGCTACACACTTTCTACGTTGCCGCTTCTGAAGGCTGGTTTCGCGTTTAGTGCCGCGTTGCCGGTGGTGTTTGCCGCCGATACTCTCTCGATTGCGACAATGGAAGTGGTAGATAATTTGGTGATGTGGGCGATCCCAGGCGCGATGGAAGCTGGACTTGTGAACCCAGTATTTTGGCTGAGCATGAGCCTAGCGCTGACGGCTGCGTTTTTTGCGGCGCTGCCGGTAAATAAATACTTGCTGAGTAAAGGGAAGGGACACGCGCTGGTGCACAAATATCACCACGGCCATCACGATCACCACGAACATTATGGGGAGAATATGCAATGAAGCAATACGGCTACAGCGACAACAAAGAGGCGGCACTAAAGCGTATCAAACGCGCCGAAGGGCAAGTGCGTGGCATCGCCCGCATGGTCGAGGAAGACACGTACTGTATCGACATCATGACGCAGATCAATGCGGCACAGGCGGCGCTCGACAAAGTGGCCGTAGAGCTGCTGCGCGAGCACGCGAAACACTGTATGACGAGTGCCAAGAACGAAACAGAACGTACCGCAAAAGCCGACGAGCTGGCAGCTGCGGTTAATCGAATGCTATCGAGATAGGAGGAGCTATGGAAACAAAACCTTTACTATATGGAATCATCGGCTTCATGCTCGGCGGTCTACTCGTGTCAGTTGCCGCGGTGACATTCGAAAAGCAAGAACTCAAAGAGCGCCTCGAGACTTCCAAAAGCCAACGCAAAGAGATGCGCTAACATCGTATAATTGGCGTGCAATGAGGTATGATACATTTCATCTCCGCTCATGCTTGCCCATATATAACAAGGGCTATATTGTATAGCCAAAGGAGGCGCACATGATAGGCAAAAGTGAAGATCGTTTGATAATAGGCACCCACGAGATTACAAAGATAACGGAGACGTATTTGGAGGCCCTACTTTCTGTAGACGGCATGTTCAAGGCGCTTCAAAAAAATAGCAAAACATCTGAACCTATTACAGGGTGGCTCGCACCAGCCATCGATTCAAGACTGGTGGTGCCAGATGGTTATCAGCTAAACCTTTTACCACATGACGGTAGCGAAATAGTTGCGCACGTATATACCGGTAGCGCTCGTCATCAAGAGAGTGTATACGTGGATGATGGTGAAACGGCTATATTTTCTAGATCTAATCCGCTAGCAGTAAGACTTATCTATGCGGGCTTGGGTTTTGGCGACAGTAACGAAGTCAGTCTATATACTGAAGGCAGCTTGACTAACAGACCCAACTATACTGTGAACATGCCTCTTGAAGAGCTTGCTGGCTACACATTAAAGCCAGTGATTGACGAGGAGTATGAAGGCCTGTAAGCAGGGGTGTCGGGTCGATTATCAATATAGCTTTGTTGCACATAAGTCTAACTAAAGTACTAGACTTATGTTACGGGGTGTGGCGCAGCCTGGTAGCGCGCATCGTTCGGGACGATGAGGTCCGCGGTTCAAATCCGCGCATCCCGACCAATAAGTTTACGACAACACTAAACTACTACTCAGAATATTTCATGGTATAGCTGCGCTGTATTTTATGTGCTGTATAGTGTATCTATATGTTGCGGCATTTGTTGGGCGGTTTGATGTGTGGTTGGTGATTGCGCTCGTAAGCTTAGCGATCGAGGGATTTGTGGTGTTTGTGCTGAACGGTGGTGATTGTCCGCTGATTCATCTGCAGCGGAAAATTGGCGACGAAAAGCCATTTTTTGAATTATTTATGCCTGCACGAGTTGCCAGGCGTGCGATTCCGGTATTTGCGTGGCTTACATGGATCGCGCTGGGGCTATTGATGCTCAGCGCGCTGTTCGGGCGGCTGTAGTAGCTACTGAGAGACTGATTTTCGGAGGTCACTCCAGTCTTGCTGCCAGTTTTTTGGCATGGCGTTGAATTCGTTGTCGGCAACTTTATCCCAGTTCTTTCGTGACATACTATGTTCCTCTTATCGTATGATTATTTTATGCAACCAGCTCGCGCATCACAGTAATAAATTTCATAGTACAAACCACTAGGGTTTTGATGCAGCCTAGTGTACGACTGAATCAAATGAAAACGCTATTGCTTACAAAAATCTGTTTGAGCTGGTATTTTATGGGCTTTTTGGAGTTGTACATGTGGCAGAGTTTCACAGTGCCGACGTAAGGGTTTGTCGGTGGCGTGCTAATATTGTTCTCGGTTAACTCGTTCCTATATGGTTTCTATATTTCTCCGGTACTTGCGGCGCAAAAATCTCGCATAGAGGAACTTCATAAAATTGTCTGTGCGGAGGCAAATGCAATTTTTACGATGATGCTCACCACGCTCACACATAAGAAAGCCAAAGAAATCTGGAAGCCGTTTCAGATGTTGCTCAAAACTCGTTGCTACAGTATTGTCGACGATATCGAATTTGATGCGTAATTTTCTCAAGACAGCACAGCGATTTGAGCGTACAATAGTGGCAGCATGTTGGCGATTTTCTCTGTTTGCTTGATTGTTTTTACGATTTTGGTGATTGCTGAATTCGGTGCTCGCGAGGGTTGGCTGAGGAATGAATTCGGCCGGAAATTTGTCCATATTACCGTCGGCAGCTTTGTGGCATTTTGGCCGCTGCTGCTCGAGTGGTCTCAGATAATAATCCTGAGCCTGGCATTTATTGCCGTGATTGCGGTGTCTAAATATCTTAATCTCTTCTCTGCTATCCATAGCGTACAGCGGCCGACATGGGGTGAGATTTATTTTGCGCTCACGGTCGGTATTTTGGCGTTTGTGACGCAGGACGGCTGGATCTATATGGCGGCGCTGCTGCATATGAGCCTTGCCGATGGGCTAGCGGCTATTATTGGATTGCGTTACGGCAAACGTAGCCGGTACTCAATTTTTGGCCATGTGAAAAGCGCTGTAGGTAGCTTGACGTTTCTACTTTCATCATTCACAATCCTGACATTTTATATGATCGGCGCGGAAACGACCCTTGCCTGGCCACTCATCGCGGTCATTGCGCTCGGCGCAACAGTGCTCGAAAATATCAGCCCGCGCGGTCTAGACAACCTGACGACGCCGCTTTGGGTAGCCTTCATCCTAGTGCAGTTCGGCTAGGCTGCTATGTATAATAGTGCTTATGATAGTTACTGATTTGCTGGTGTGGTGGTACGGTACTGCCTGGGCAAATGTTCTCAAGCAAATACCTGAGAGAACACAGCGGGTACTTGGTGCATTTTCGGTTGGCTTGCTCGCGCGTACTCTGTTTGCGCCTTTTCGGCAGATTGATGCTGGCAGAGTGCGAGGTTCACTTGAAGTGCAGCTACACGCATGGTTTGACCGGACATTTTCACGCGTTGTTGGCTTTTTTGTGCGCAGCATTATGATTATCACGGGTTGCATTATCGCGGTACTGGTGATGATAGCTGGGGTCATCTGGGCGCTACTGTGGTTGGCGATACCGATATTGCCTGCCATCGGAGTCTTTTTGATGTTAAGTGGTTGGACGTTGTCATGAGTGATGCTGTAACGTTTCGCTATAACAGCAAGCGGTCCCAGCTGGCGCGTCTGAGCCGGCAGCTTGGCGCGAGAAGTACGTACATTATTCTATTGTGCGTGAGCCTACTCCTGTTACTGGGTGGCGTCTTTTTGGCGCTCGAATCAAGTTTTGGTTGGCTGATCGCAAGCTTTGCTGGACCTATATGGGGACTTGGGCACTGGGGGCAGTCGTTGAATCATCTGCCGCGTAGCCGAGGTAGTACGCTCGATAGCGTGCTGGATGTCGAAGTACTGGCGCTGCTACCCAAAAATCCTACGCCTAAATATGTGGCGAAACTACTGCGCGATACAAAGGGCGGGCATTTTTTTACTGCTAGATTTATCATCAGTTTCGACTTTATCGAAACCATGCTCAGTGATATACCTCAGGATATGCAGCCGGTCTGGCAGGAGGCGATGGCATTGCGCGACGAGCATGGTTTCCAAATGCTCAGTAGCCCAATACTTGCGGTTGCGCTACTGTACCACACGCCGGGTGTTGACGACTATCTTGCGCATTTGGGGCTTGACCGAGATGACGTTGTGCACGGGCTATTATGGTACCAGCATATTGAGGAGCTTATAGCCGAGCATAATGCACGAAAAAACACCGGCGGCATCGGCCGTGACTGGGACTTTGGTTATACGCCGCTGCTCGAACGTTTCGGGTTTAACATTAGCGAGCACATCACCTATAGCGGGCTATTAGACCGTCAAGTTCCCAGTAGGGAAGATCTGACGTCGTCAATGGCGCATACCTTGGCACAGGCGGGCAGACGGAATGTAGCGCTGGTTGGACAACTGGGTAGCGGCAAGACAAAGATTGTCCACTCGCTTGCTGAGCGGTTATTGACAGCAGATAAGCGTGTACCGAAATCGTTGCATTATCACCAGATTGTGGCGCTTGACCCCTCGACACTTATGGCACAAGCCCGGGGACGCGGCGAACTCGAGAATCTAGTACAGCAGCTTTGTTATGAAGCGCTTCGGGCAAAAAATATCATTTTATTTTTGGATGATGCCCAGCTGTTCTTTGAGGAGGGCACAGGCTCTGTTGACCTAAGTAATGTTTTGTTGCCAATTTTGGAGGGCGGGGCACTACGGTTGATTTTGGCTATGGATGAGCAGCGCTGGACAACAATCGTACAGCACAACCCAGCTCTGGCACAGTACATGAACCGGGTAGTTGTGCAGCCAACGGGTGAGGATGAAACTATGCAGATTATGCAAAACCAGGCGATTTTGTTCGAGCACCAGCAGAAGGTCATGTATACGTTTCAAGCTTTGCAGGCGGTGTATCGGTTGAGCTCACGCTTTCTTTCCGAACAAGTTATGCCAGGACAGGCCATTAAGCTGATGGAGTCTGCGGCAAACTTTGCAGACAACCAGTTGGTCACACAGCAAACTGTCGAACGCGCAATTGAGCAAACGCAAGGCGTTAAAGTCGGTACGGCTGATAGCGTAACCGAGCGGGAAACACTACTCAATCTCGAACAGCTTATTCATGGCAGAATGATTAACCAAACTCGTGCAGTGCGCGTAGTGAGCGATGCGCTCAGGCGTGCTAGGGCGGGTGTCCGGAATACGAACCGCCCGATCGGTACATTCCTTTTCTTGGGGCCAACTGGCGTCGGTAAAACAGAGCTTGCTAAAAGCATTGCGGCAGTATTCTTTGAGGACGAAAGCCGGCTAGTGCGGCTGGATTTGAACGAGTACGTGCGCAGCGAAGACGTGGCTCGGCTGATTGCTGATGCTTCGCAGGATTCGCATAGCTTGACCGCCCAGATATCCCGGCAGCCGTTTAGTGTGGTGCTACTCGATGAAATTGAGAAAGCGCACCCCGAAGTGTTGAATACGCTACTGCAGCTGCTTGACGAGGGTATCTTGCGTGATATCAATAACCGCGAAGTCTCGTTTCGGGACGCGGTAGTAATTGCCACGAGTAATGCGGGGGCTGATAAAATCCGCGAGCACATCGAAAGCGGTGAACAGCTCGAGCAGTTTGAGCAGCAGTTTACCGACGAGCTTATCAGTAGCAATACTTTTCGACCTGAGTTTCTGAACCGTTTTGACGAAATAGTACTGTTCCGACCGCTTGAGCCGGCCGAGCTGAAACAAGTCATCGATCTGATTTTACAGAGTATTAACAAGACACTTGCACCACAAAAACTGACGGTGAGTGTGGCAGAAGACGCCAAAGATCTGTTGGTAGAGGCTGGGTATGATCCGCGACTCGGCGCTCGTCCAATGCGCCGGATAGTCCAGCGGACGGTCGAAAATATAGTTGCAAACCGCGTACTGAGCCAACAGGCTCGGCCAGGTGAAAACGTACAAATTACGCGAGCCGAAGTCGAGCAAATGCTGCGTCGGGATTAGGTGTCTTATGCTGCTCGCCGCTGCCTGCGGTTGAGCTTAGGCTTTGGCTTGCGGAAGCCGCCGTGTGCACGCAGCGCATTGATAATAACAACAACATCAACCAATTCCTGAACCAGCGCTCCGTAAATTGGCTTGAACCTGCCGGTTGCGAAAATAAACATCAGTATGACACTCAACGCAATACCAATGAGGATGCTTTGTCTAGCAATTTTGAACGTACGCTTTGAAATTTCAGCAGCGCTTGCAACGTGACTAATATCGTCGAGCATAATGACCATATCTGCTGATTCGCTGGCGGCAGTCGAGCCGCGGGCACCAAGTGCAATACCAACGTCAGCCGCCATGAGCACTGGCGCGTCGTTGACGCCGTCGCCGACAAATGCGATCGGCCGATGCTGTAGTTTCTCTACGGCCAGCAGCTTATCGGCAGGCAGCGCATCGGCAACAACGTTAGTAATGCCAAGCTTCTTGGCGACTGCCTGTGCCGCTTCGCGGTTGTCACCTGTAACCATGACCAGCTCTTTAATACCGGCCTTTTTGAGGCGATCGATTGTAGTCTGGCTAAGCGGGCGCACGGTGTCGGTGAAGGTTATAACACCGGCAAATTTTGTACCAACTGCCACGTACACAGCTGTTCCCTGGGTTTCAATGTTCTCAGGTGGTGTGATGCCGTGGTCTTCCAGAAACGACATACGACCAGCATAGACTTTCTTGCCGCTGACCGTAGCGGTGATGCCGCGCCCGGCAGTTTCTTTAACGTGTTTAGCTTTTGGCAATTTAATCTTTTTCGCTGCCGCATGTTCCACCACAGCTTGGGCCAGCAAATGGTTTGAGGTTTGCTCAACGCTGCCTGCTAATGCCAGAACTTCTGACTTCGTAAACCCGCTAAATGTTTTAACTTCGGCAACCTGCAACACCCCTTCTGTCAGTGTGCCGGTTTTGTCAAAAGCAACGGTTTTTGCTGCAGCAAGCCGCTCGAGTGCTCCGCCAGTTTTTATGATAATACCGTGCTTGGCAGCCCGGCTCATGCCAGATATGACGGCAATCGGCGCAGCTAAGATAAGTGGACAGGGCGTAGCGACCACGAGCACTTGCAGGAAGCGGAGTGACTCACCGCTCCACGCCCAGGCACCTCCGGCCAAGGCAAACGCAAAAATCGTGAAGGGGATGCTGTAGCGGTCGGCCAGTCGGACAAATGGAGAGCCGCTGGTGCTGGCGGCTTCAACGAGCTTAATAATTTGTTGGTACTGGCTGTCTTTGGCGGTATGCGCTGCTCGCACCAGTAGTAGCCCGTTGGTATTGATGGTGCCGCTGAGAATATCATCACCTGGCCCTTTGGCTTGTGGTACGCTCTCTCCAGTCAGGCTGGACTCGTCAAAGTCTGCCTCGCCTTCAATAATAACGGCATCAACCGGTACGACCTCGCCTGGCCGAATTTCCAGTTTGTCACCCACGGCAACCTGGCTGGCGCGTACATCGACTACCTTGCCACGGGACTTTACTACATGCGCCAGCTCTGGCTTGCGCTCAAGTAGCGCATTAAGCTCTTTCTTAGCGCGCCGCTCCGCATGGTCCTCGAGTGCCTCACCACCAGTGAGCATCAAGACAATGACCAGTGCCGCCCAGTACTCCTGCATGATAAGCGCGGTAATGATAGCGGTAGCCGCCAGAATGTCGACACCATACGTACCGTGCCGAATGTCACGCCACATGCTGTGTAGCAAGGGCGCCAGCGCAAACAGACACAAGCCGATCAAAATAACGTGTGCGCTGCGGTCATAACCAAGTAGGTCTAATGCGAGGGCAATCAGCCCGGCATCCAGCATTAAACTAAACAATTTATACGTACGAATAAACCGCACTAGTTTTTTCATGTGTGTCTCTCCTTTGGAATTAGTATACCAATTTTCTGTCTAACCACAGAAAGAAGGAGGTAAAAATAGTTTAGTTACTAAACAATTTTATATCCCAAGGTTGTAGTTGCACAGAGAACCGACCCGGCTCATCGGTATTGATGGGTTGCTTACTGAGTTCTTCGGTGAGTAACTCGGCTTTGTCTAGATGCAGTGTGAAGTGCGTCGGATTGCCAGCATAGTTAATCACCACGACATAGCGTCTGTGGTCGTTGCGCCATTCCCAGACCAAGAGCTGCGGATTGTCGACGTGCCAGAGATGCCAGCGTAGGTTTTTGGTGCGCAACGAGGCGGTAGCGGCAAGTAATTGTTCATAAAAGCTTTGAAGTTCTTGATTGGGTTTTTCTGTCGGGCCATGATTGACATGCACGGGAATTTTGACTCGCATGCCTTCCATCTGCCCGTCATGCAGAAGCTTCATGCCCGGAAGTGTCATTATCGCGGCCGCAGCGACGCGTGATTGGTCTAGCGGTAATGCTGCCGCTGCTCGTTGTTCATCGTGGTTTTCGCTAAAGCGGCAAAAATGTATTTGTGCCTCGTCCAGTTTACCGATGTAGTGACGTATGCCACGAGACGAACCTTCTAGTAGCAGGTCATACAAAGTTTTGTCGTAACAGTAACCAAATCCCTGTCGAAGTAATTCGGCCTCAGTATCCCAGTATGCTTCTGCCAGGAATGTGAAATCCGGGTGGGTTTTCTTGACTGCAGCGATTACTTCTTCCCAGAATTCTACTGTAGGAGCTGTGCCTGCACGTTCTCCCCATGTTTTCGCAAAGATGTTACTGCACATCAGCATTGCCATGTCGCAACGTACCGCATCAGCTTGGTCGGCAATTGATCGCAGCGTATTGATTGCTGCCTGTCTGTATCCTTCGGAAAATGCATTCAACTGTACCACATCTGGCCAGGCGGCGTAGTGCGGGTCACGGCCGCGGGCGTACACAGTGTGCCCGATGTGCAAAAAACTAGCAGGATCCTTCTTAAAGTCATGTGTCTCGCCGCGTATATAAAAGTCGGGATGTTTTGAGATCCAGGGGTGGTCGGGCGCAGTATGGTTCGGTACGAAGTCCAGCATCAAGCCAATGCCACGATCTGCGAGCTGTTTTCGGGTCTTGGCAAGCCCCTCTGGACCGCCAAACATATCATCAACAACATACTCTTTGATACAGTAGGCTGAACCAATGACATCTCGCGCGTGGAGTCCCGGGACAGCTTCGCGCAGTTCTGGCAGGAAGGTCTTGTTGGCCATGCTGAGTCGCGCGCCAGCCGGGCTGCGCTGCCATACGCCCATGAGCCACACAGTTTGTACGCCGAGCTGTGCCAATCTGTCCCACTCAGATGCTGGGACCGAACCAAGAGTGATATGTCTATCATGTGCCTTGCTTAACCGGTGCAGAAATGCAGCAGTATGAATTTCATAAACCAAAGGATGCTGTACGGTGCCCATGCATCAAATATATCAGCTAATGCCAGTCACAAGTACAAGTTTTAGAGGGTGTGCAGTAATTAGTATTCTATGCCAAGAGTCCCGAGAGCAGATTGAGTAGCTTGAGAGCCTAAATTTCGCACTGACGCGACTTGCATTTTTCTCTCATCCCAGCCTAACCCTCTCAAGAAAGATTCTTGTTGTTGAGGGCATTCTTCCATCGCTTCCATTAATACACCAAGCGCGCTATTTGCGATGGAGCAGCGGCGATCTCTCCCCATCTGAAAGTTCCGTTCGCCTTCGACACATGTACCTCCACTGGATCGATCAGGAGCTGCGCAGGTGACGCGGTTAACCTCGACATCCCCTTTTACAGGAATGGCTAGACGAGTTTCGGTGTAGTGGCCAGTTGTGTCAAAAGAGGAATAGTCAGCTATGTTTAGGCTCCATGTGAAGCGATCGGATTTTGTCGGAGTGAAGGTGTACCCTAGGGCTATCTTGTAGTCGGCTAGAACAGCCCAAAGCTCCATGGATCTGGGTTGAGGTTCGCTAACATATTTTACTTCAAACCATCGTAGCGGAGTTGTAAAAGGCATTAATACATTATGTACTGCATGGGGTAGTAGTGTTCTATACGTCTCGACAAACTTATCACCTATGGCTTCTCGGGCTATAGATGGTTGCTTGAGGGTCATGCTAGTGAGTTTATGACCTAGAGCTGCATCATGCAAGTGTATCCAATTAAAAAAGAGACCTCTTCCGAGATCTCGCATTTTGCGTATGGGGCGAATGATGGGTCTCGAACCCACGGCCTCCAGTGCCACAAACTGGCGCTCTAACCAACTGAGCTACATCCGCCGCGATGTCGGAATCGACGGTCGGCTTCCGAAAATCACTGACGTAATTTTCTTCCATCCTCTGGTCGCTTCCTCCTTTCAAATTTGCGAATCCTCTCGCAAATTTGGCTTGGAAACTATGGTATTTTACCGTAAAAACAGATAAAAATCCAGCGTTTCTAGGTGTGAGATGCTATTTAAGGCGCCAACGCGGTCGCTTTGGGCGTGAGGCCTTATCATTTTTGGTGTGCTCCTTGGTAGTGGGCGCAATAGCCCGGAAATGTATGTCAGAAAGTAGCGGCCCCAACTTCTCTGATGGTTTCGGTATTGCGTTTAGGCGTAAAAGCGAGTCAACTTCATGTACGCTGTTCCGTGAGCCAGAGATATCTTCTATGAGAATTTGCTTTGCCATTGTTTTGCCCTAGCTAATATTGATAGATGGTCGCAGGCGGACATCGCCAAAGAGCGTGTCGGCCTCTTCCTTTGTGAAGTGGTAGGTGCCGTCTTTGCAATCTACGGCCGGGATAGTGCCATCTTTTTGGATGCCGTGCTTTGGCAGGATGGTGTGGGTTTCGGTATCGAGCAGGGTGTTGGCCTCCTGCAGGGAAAGCGCCAAGTATTCCGACGCCCCGAGCGCAAGCGAGTCGTAGCCTTCGATAGTGTCGGCGCCTTGTTCAAGTATCTCCTTGGGCGGACCGAAATACAGGCCCTCCTTCTCACCATATACCAGGAATAATCGCCATTTCTTGGTGCGAAAAGACTTGAGCAGCGAGGCCTGTACCTCGTCGTCATCGGCAATATGCGGCTGTTTCTTATGCAGCTCGGGCAGTGTATCGGGGTTCAGGACTTTTGCGGGCGGGCAGAGTACTAGCTTGAGTTTTCCTTGCAGCATCGGCACAGTTTTGTTGATAAACGTGCGCACATCCAATGCCTTTACGATGCTCTGTTCGAGCTGGCTGTAGGCCGGAATCTCTATTTCATAGCGGCTCCATGCCTGCAAGAGCCTGCGGTATTCGCTCGCGGCGACAAATGACTTAATATTGTCAGCGAGTGTGTCGGTGACTTTGGACGTTTTTTTCTTTGCGGTCGTTGCTTCGGGGTTGAGGAGGGCGGCACGCGAGGCGTAGAGCGAGGCGAGTTGCTCTTGGAGCCCGGTAATGAGTTCGTCGATTTCTAGGAGCTTATTGTATTCTTTTAGTAACATAACAATTTTTCCTATAATCAAAATTTATTGTATATACATCTATACGCTCCTAGATGAACTATTGCAAGCTTCTAAGATTAATTTCTTAATAAGTTTTTCCGCTTATGTATTCTGACTAGATCTAAAGCCTTCATGCTGCAGTGACATTAGTGTCTGAAATTAAAAATCCCAAGCAAGTACTTGGGATTTTTATTCTGGCGCCCCGGGAGGGATTCGAACCCCCGACCTTAGGCTTAGAAGTCCTCTGCTCTATCCAGCTGAGCTACCAGGGCTTACAATTTTTAAACCAAGCAGCTTGTCTGCTGTTTAAAAATTGTAGAGGAGTAGTCTTGCGAGGCCTTGCTGCAAAATTGACCACTTGATTGTCGATTTTGTAGCAAGGCTGGAAAGAACTACGACGTGGTGCGGGATGGGGGAATCGAACCCCCGTCCTCAGTTTGGAAAACTGATATATTAGCCGTTATACGAATCCCGCGAACAGAGGTGATTATACCATGTATTGTCGTTTAAGGTGAATGCGTGCGGGATTTCAGCCAAGGCTGGCGAGATGAGTCGAGGTATGTGGGCTCTGATATACTACCCGCATGGAAGATGAGCTACTTGATCTCGTTGATGTTAACGACCAACCTATCGGGACTATTCTGCGGAGTGAGTATGAGAGAATGGTTACCGAGAGGCTCGGCAATATCCGTGCAGTAGAGATGTTTATTCAGAATGACGAGGGTAAGCTATGGGTACCTAAGCGAGCTGATCATAAGCGTATTGCTCCCGGCGGCCTTGACTACAGTACGGGAGGGCATGTCGGAGCTGGCGAGTCGTACGAGGATGCGGCTGTGCGCGAGATTAAGGAAGAACTGAATCTCGACATTACAAAAGAGGATCTTGAATTTGTCAGGAAATTTGAGCCGACGGAGTTGCCGTATTTTCGTGTGCTGTATATCTACCACAGCAACGTTGCACCACGCTATAACCCAGACGATTTTGTTTCGGCAGAGTGGCTTTCGCCAGAAGAACTTATAAAGAAGCTCGACGGCGGTGTGCCGGCAAAGTCGAGTATGCGCGAGACCGTCGCTGTTTTGTGCTAGAGCTATAGTTCGTGCAAGACGGTGATGTTGGCGCCAAGACTGTTGAGTCGAGCGGCGATGTCTTCGTACCCGCGGTTGATGGTGTAGACATTACGTAGGATGCTCGTGCCCTCTGCTGCGAGCATGCCAATGAGCAGCAAGCTTGCGGGCCTTAGCGCTGGCGGACAGACCACATCTGCGCGCTTAAATTTCGTCGGACCGGTAATGTAGACGCGATGTGGATCAGCGAGCTCGATATTCATACCCACCTTCGTCATCTCGGTGTAGTAGATAGCGCGGTTTTCGAAAATCCAGTCGTGTATCAGGGTGCGTCCATGTGCAACGGCACATATTGGCACGAAGTACGGCAGGCTGTCTGGATTGACACCAGGCCAGAGATTTGGATGCAGCTTGTCAGCTGGCGCCTGCAGGCTACCATTGTGCTTGTGGATGACTAGGTCGGTGAGCTCAGTGATGCCATTGTCCGAAGTGTAGATATCGAGTGTTTCAAACGGCAGCCCCATAACCTTGAGTTTGAATAACTCAAGCCCGATCCAACGCAGCGGCACGCGGCGGATAGTGATGTGTGAGTTGGTGGCTACTGCCGCAGAAATAAAGAACATTGCTTCAATCGGGTCCTCCGTTGGAGCAAATGTGACATTTTTCTTGATATACGGTACACCCTTAATCTTCAGCACCGGTGAACCAACACCATCGATTTTCACGCCTAGTTTCTGCAAAAACGCACACAGGTCTTGCACCATATAGTCTGCACTCGCGGCCTGGATGATAGTCTCTTCTGGAGTGCGGGCGGCAGCCATCAGCGCGTTGTTCGTAACGGTATTGCCGGTCTCATACAGAACGATGTAATCCGGTACCTGCTTATTGACCACGACGTCATAGTAGCCAGTCTTGGCTGTGACGCCCACTCCGAATTGCTCAAGTGCATACAGGTGCGGTCCAACGGTACGCGCACCCAGTTTGCAGCCACCTGAATACGGGATGCGGAAGTTTTTGTAGTCGTGCATGAGTGGCCCCATCAGCATGAGTACACTACGGGTTTTACGGGCTGATTCAACGTTGATATTCTCGAGATTCAACTTTTCGGGGCGGCGAATCTCAAGGTCATTACCTTCGAGCCATTTGACTTTTACGCCGATGCTCTCGAGCACCTCAATAATACGGAACACCTCTTCAATGCGCGGAAATGCCTTAAAGCGGGTAACGCCGTAATTAAGTAAACTGGCGCACAACAGCGCAACGGCAGCGTTTTTGCTGCGCTTGAGTGTAATCTCGCCGTGCAGTTCAGTACCGCCCTCAACCCGCAGGTTAATCGCACCCTCGTTCACGCTCACGATTGGCTTGTTCAGTACTTCACTGATTCGCGCGAGGGTTTCGAGGCTTAAATTTTGCCTGCCTTTCTCAATCCGGTTAACGGCTGACTGGCTGGTGCCAAGCCGTTTGGCAAACTCAGCTTGTGTTAGCCCTCTTTCTTGCCTTACTTGAGAAACAAATAGTCCAATTTTTTCATTTGCTAGTGACATAACCCGTCCATATTACCATATATGATATAAAATGTCTATGTATTTATTTTTGGCTAGTGCTTTTAGTATAGGCCGTGGCGGCAAAAAATGCTACCATTGAATTCATGATTTAGCTACGTTACTCCACCACAAATATGATATGTTGAGATTAACGACAGGGGAGTAACGTCATGCAAGACACCGATATTTTGGATCTTATACGCGCTGAAGAGCAGCGACAACGCGAGGGTTTGGAGCTCATTCCAAGCGAAAATTACGTGAGCCGAGATGTGCTCACGGCAATGGGCAGTGTATTTACGAATAAATATTCTGAGGGTTATCCAGGCAAACGATATTACGGCGGACAGGACAATACCGATCCGCTGGAGGAGCTGGCGATTGAGCGGGCGAAACAGCTCTTTAAAGCTGACCATGCAAACGTGCAGCCTCATTCTGGTGCGCCTGCAAATGAGGCGGTCTATAGCGCGTGGCTCGAGCCGGGCGACACAGTGCTTGCGATGGATCTCAGCCACGGTGGCCATTTGACGCACGGCGCGCCTGTAACGCGCAGCGCCAAGCTATACAACTTCATTCGGTATAAGATGAAGGATCCTGAAACCGGTGAAATCGACTACGACGAGCTACGCGAACTAGCCCTCAAGCACAAGCCAAAGATTATTCTAGCCGGCTTTAGCGCCTATCCACAGGAGCTCGATTACGAGAAGTTTGCCGAAATTGGCAACGAGGTCGGGGCGCTGCTGATGGCCGACATGGCACATGTTGCCGGTCTGATTGCCGGCGGAGTGGCAAAAAATCCGTTCGACTATGGTTTCCACGTCATCACGACGACAACGCACAAGACGCTAAGGGGTCCGCGCGGCGGCTTGATCCTGAGCAAAGGTGCTGTCGGTAATCCGCTGAAGGCGCCAGAAAAGACGCTCGACAATATCCCAACACTGATTGATCGTGCGGTATTCCCGGGCATGCAAGGCGGCCCGCACATGCACATCGTGGCGGCGAAGGCGGTGGCCTTTGGTGAAGCGCTGCGGCCTGAGTTTAAGGAGTACGCTGCGCAGGTGGTCAAGAACGCAGCCGCGCTCGCAGATGCTCTGAAAGCGCGCGGTTTTCATCTGGTGACGGGCGGTACGAGCAATCACCTGATTTTAGCTGACGTGTACAAGAGCTTCGAGCTGGACGGTAATGTAGTAGAGACGGTGCTCGATGAAATCGGCTTGACGCTCAATAAAAATGCGGTTGCTGATGATCCCTTGCCGCCGTTCCGGCCGAGCGGCATCCGGCTTGGTACGCCTGCGATTACGACTCGTGGCCTCAAAGAAAAAGACATGGAGCAGATCGCCGAATGGATGAAACAAGCGATTGATGCGCGAGACGACGAACGGAAACTCACAGTGCTTCGCGAAGAAGTCACGGTATTTGCCCTGAAATTCCCCTTGCCGAGTGATATAAAATGAGTAAACTAGCGCACAGACACCACGTCATCCCGGCGGTATATACAGTATTGCGCGAAGGTGATAAAGTACTGCTGCTACGGCGCTACATTACAGGCTACAAGAACGGGTGGTACACGCTGCCTTCTGGCCACGTTGAGGAAGATGAGTCGGCAGATATTGCTGCCTGCCGCGAAGCGAAAGAAGAGGCAGGTGTAGACATCGAGCCGCGTGACTTGTGGCTGGCCTTTACGCTGCACAGCAGGTCGCATGACCCCGAAACGCATGAACGCATCAGTCTTTTTTTCGAAGTATCAAAATGGCGTGGCGAGCCGTGCAATGCCGAGTCTCATAAGTGTGGCAAGTTGCTATGGGCGAGCATCGACAGCTTGCCGGAAAACACTATAGAAGAGGTGCGAACTGCGCTTAACTGTATAGATTCAGAGGAATCTTTTGCGACTTTGGGATTTGCTGGAGAACCGTCAGATGGCTGACCCTATCTTTTTATTATATCAAATTATTTATCAAATGTCAAATTTTCGAACGAATCTTCTTCGGTGACGATGCTTGCTTGTTGGGTCTGCTGCTGTGGTGTACCGCCGGGCAGGTCCTGGGGATTAGGTAACAGTTCAGGCTCCTGCACGAGTGTGACCTCAAACTTCTGCCGAACTGCTTCGATGAGTCGGTCGCGGAATTTCAGGAGGTTTGCAGTGCTCTGGCAGCTCTCATTCACAAACACAAGCGGCTGCGTAGGCCAGGTAGCCATACCTGTTTCTGGGTCGTGAAAGTCCTTAAAGCCTGCTTTCTCGAGCAGCCAAGCCCCAGATAGTTTGGCGCCGCCGTCAATACGCCAGAATACGACGTCAGGATAATTAGCTTGGATTTGCACCAGTGTTCCTTCGTCTACGACTGGATTTGCGAAAAATGAACCGGTGTTTGCGACCTGTGTAGGATCTGGCAGTTTACTCTTCCGAATATCAATAACTGCGTCGCGGATTACCTGAGGTGTGAATTGGGTGATACCACGTTCGGCCAGATAGCGTTCGAGGCCTTGGTAGAAAGGGGGTTCAGGGTTTTTCTTCTGTAAGTGGATAGTGATGGCTGAGATAAAAAAGCGGCCATGGTCGACGGTCTTGAGGCGACTGGTGCGGTAACCAAACTCGCAGTCGTACTTAGAGATAAGGGTAAGAGCTTTCTTTTGGCGGTCGTATACCTGGGCGCTGACGAAGACGTCGGCGATTTCCTGGCCGTAGGCGCCGACATTCTGTACTGGCGTAGCGCCAGCGGTGCCGGGAATCCAGCTGAGTGCTTCGATGCCGGTGAGGCCCATCTCAACCGAACGTTGCACCACACTGTCCCAATTTTCGCCGCTACCAACGGTTAGAAAGAAGTTCTCGCCGTCACGGTCAAGCATCTCGAAGCCCTTGATTTTATTGACGATCACCAGTCCAGGGTAGCCTTCATCGCGCCAGATGATATTGCTGCCGTCGCCAATCATAATAGCGGGGATGTTCTGATCGTCAGCCCAGGTAAGCACGGTTTCAAGTTCGGTTTTGTCGGAGACCTCGACGGCGTATGCGGCATTTCCCCCAAGGCGCATGGTCGAAAAATCTTTAAGTGAGACGTTTTGGAGTTGTTTCATCTGTACCTATTCTACACCCGTCTCCCATAATACGCATATGGTAAAACGCTGCAGCTTGCGTGTGATTTGGAGCAGCGGTAAAATTATAGGGTATGAGTAAGTCACACGAACCAGCACCATTTGCGCTTTTGGGGGATAAGCTAAAAGGGTTGCGCGAGCAGCATAAGGAAACACTGGCCGAAGCTGCCGGTGCGGTTGAGCTTGCCGAAGAACAATTGCTTAGGATAGAGCAAGGTATCGAGCGTCCGAGTGAGGAAATCCTGATGCTACTGATTAACCACTTTGGTATGAAAGAAGATGATGCAGTCCAGCTGTGGGAGCTGGCTGGCTATGACAACGCAGAGCAGGACGACGATCTTGGTGACAAGGGGGCAGGCAAAACTATCGTTATGTCGATTGCGCTTGACCCACGGGTCATGTACAGCGACCAGGTACATATCGCCGGCAATCCGAACGGGGTAGTATTTACGTTTATGCAGCCGGGTGGTGGCCAGTTGCCGGCCATGCCGGTAGCGCGGGTTGGTATGAGCCGCGAGCAGGCAGGGAAAATGCTGCAGCTGTTGCACGAAACACTGCGTCACCTTGATAGCGCTGACCAGCCAAAACGTTTACCGCCCACCGACAATAAATAGGATATACTGCCAACATGCAGGTAGTGACGTCCGGTAGTAAATACCTTGATATTGATGGCTATGCGGGGATTGTGGCATATGCCGAGCTGCTGAACCTGCAAGGTACGCCAGCACGTGCGGTGAGTGAGGCGCCACTCAATGAGAGCGTGACCGGAACGATTCGCACTTGGCCGGCACTCGTCGATCGTGAGTACACAGCGAAGCCTGATGATGAATTTGTACTGATTGATGTGTCGGATCCTGAGCAGTTTGATAGCGTTGTAGTATTGGACAGGGTGGTGAAAATTATTGATCATCACTCACAGCACGCTCAGGAGTGGCAGCAGAAGCTTGGCGCCCGGGCGCAGATTGAGGTAGTAGGCGCTGCGTGTACGCAGGTGTGGGAACATTGGCGCGACGGAGGTCTACTTGACCAGATGAGTCAGACCTCTGCCAGGCTGCTGCTCTGTGGTATCTTGGATAATACACTGAATTTCCAGGCGTATGTTACGACCGCACGAGACACAACAGCGTATGCGGATCTGCGTTTGCGAGCAGGACTATCTGAGGACTGGCCACAGCAGTACTTCGAAGAGTGCGAGCGCGCAATCTTAAACGACGTCGGAGCTGCGCTTATTAACGATTCAAAGGAGCTCGTGCTGCCTGGGTTTGCGTTGCACCGGGTTGGCGTCGGACAGCTGGTTGTCTGGCACGGGAGACAGGTGGCTATAAACGACATCCAAAAAATTACTGCGGTGTTGAGCGAATCGTACACCGAGTGGTTTGCCAATATCGTAGGGATCGGCGATAGACGCAGCTATTTGATCTGCACGAATGAGCGACTGCGAGACTGGCTGAGTCGGGTACTCGGAGTGGTGTTTGAAGGGGATGTGGCAGTAGCAGACCGATTGTGGCTCCGCAAAGAAATTATCAAGGCCGGAGCAGATAAGGGCATATCCTAACCAATAAAGCCTACGGTTTGGTTTTGAGCCCAAGGCATTAAAGCTGTCCATTGTGCTTATGCTACAATGCTGCGTATGAATCCGCACGATCGGCAAGAAGACACTCCTTCTGCGCCTGAACATCAAGATGCTGAAATCTCAAAAAAAGATGCGGATAACATTTACCCTACAGCAACCCGAGGTATAGGAGCGGATATACCACAGTCTGATCTCTCAACTACCCCTAGAAGAGATGTTACAAAGACAGGTTTGGCGCAAGAGGCTATAGCCGCATATATAGGAGGGATTTTGGGCATGGGCGCCATAGGACTGTTTTTCGGAGTGCTGCTCGGCAGGATCCCAGTTGCCGTTGATGGATCTCTCGAGATACTTACAAGCTCTCTGTATGTGCCATTGTTTTTGCTAGTTTTTGCGCCGATAGCAATTGGTACGGGTAACTATCTGTATCTGCTATACCCATTTGTGGCTACTAGTGCAGCGGTCGGTATAGCGCAAAATGATTTTGTACTATGGGCAGCCAACTCTGTCCCATCTAAAATGACAGATTCATATGCTTTTGCGTTGGCTTCGACCATAGCATATATGAGTCTTTACGCATTTTATAAACCGCTCTGGGTTTTTTGGAAAATGTTTCGTACAAGGCCACCGTCTTTTAAAATCACAGCAGGAGTATACGGAGTGCTTTTTCTGGCTATGCTTGGCTTGAGTTCTCTGCTTTTCGGCCACGCCGGAGCATCGCTGTACGCCGACCAGCAGCGTGAGCGAGCTGCGGTGAGGCTCCCGGTGACAAAGCAGTTTGCAGGTCTTCCTGAAGTCGTGCAACAGGGCAGCGAGCTACAAAGCTACAGGATTTACCATTCGGTGGACGGAAAGCAAACTGGTGATAGTGAAGATGTAATTTTTACACCTCTAAGAGAATGGTGGAATAGTGATGTTCGTACGGCTTGCCAAAACGGCATTGTCGCAATAACCCCGAGGCCGACATATGTACTTAAAAAGACGCCAGGAGGTATGGTCTATGCACAAGCAGCTGTCAAGCCAGAGGTGTCGCATGCTCTTCCCGAGGCCGAGAGATACTACGAATACCACAACTGCTTTGTGGTGGGGTATCAGCGGTACGATTATGTACAGACTTTCAAAACAAACGAAGCGCAGCAGTATGATGCCGGAATTGTTATTGATGCAATCACCCATGGCGAGCAGTTTTGGCCGGCTTGCGTGAAAGTAGATCCGAATTTCACAGCGAAAAGAATCGGAGCTTACTGCACGGCTGATGACATAACTCATACCAATGAGCTGAAAGAGAGGGCAATGCGTTATATCGACGCTCGTTAAGCGCGGAACGCTCGAACTTTTCTGTCTAAGTGACAAACCTTAAGCATTAGTGATATAACTAAAGTATGCAATTGCCATTATGGCTTGTCGGCCTTGACCTCGTGATCGCCAGTGCTATTTTTATGACACTTTGGTACGTGATGGGGCAGTACGCCAAGCGGGTTGACCTAATTGATGCCGGATGGGCGCTGCTGTTGGTGTATTTGTCAGGGCTTGCGCTTATGCTGCACGGTAGCCCAGGAGTGGTTGAATGGGTAGTATTTGGTTTTGTTGCGGTATGGGGGCTTCGGTTGTTCTGGCATATCGCCGCTCGTTTGCAAGCTAGCTCTCGTGAGGGTGCGCGGTATGCAGCGTATCGCGAAAAGTGGGGCTCGTCATTCGCGGTGAAATCATTTTTCCGGTTGTTTATGGTGCAGGCCTTGCTGGCAGTGCTTGTGACAGCACCGGTGGTTGCGGTAGTGACGAGGCAACACGAGCTAGTCACTTGGGTTGCAGCAGTTGGATTTGGCGTGTGGGGTTTGGGTATCGTGTTTGAGGCGATCGCTGACCTGCAATTGTCACAGTTTTTAGCCAGGAAAGCCGGCCGTCAACCTGACGACATCATGGATAAAGGGCTCTGGAAGTATAGCCGCCACCCGAACTATTTCGGCGAGATCATGGCTTGGACGGGTGCTGCTATTGTGGCGCTGAGCGCGGGCCAATGGTGGGGTCTGCTTGGCCCAGTCGTACTTACGATTGTGCTTGTGAAAATTTCTGGTATACCGCCGATCGAAAAACGTTATCGAGACAACAAGAAGTACGAAGACTACAAGGCAAAGACATCAGCTTTGATTCCACTGCCACCCAAGTCGGTAGAATAGCTACCATGTTTGATGTATTGGAGGAAGGAGCGGTTTCGGCGGCGAGACAGCTGATTGGCTGGCATTTGTATACAGTCGATGGGAGCAGTAGAGTCGGCGGAGCCATAATTGAAGCCGAAGCGTATACACAGGAGGATGCCGCGAGTCACAGCTACCGCGGTCGCACACCTCGGACTGAAATTATGTTCGGCCCGGCAGGATATGTCTACGTGTACTTTAGCTATGGCATGCATTGGTGTATGAACATTGTGACAGGGCAGAATGGCCGTGGAGAGGCGGTGCTGATTCGTGCGATCGAACCGGACGAAGGCATTGAGATTATGCGAAAGCGTCGCAATAATCGGCCGGATTCTGAGCTCACGGACGGTCCTGCAAAAGTTTGTCAGGCGCTCGGTGTGACAGGAGTTGACAGTGGTGTAAGGCTGAATGATGGCAAGTTTCTACTATTGCCGCCCAGAAGTACATATGAGGTAAAAGCGACAGAGCGTATCGGAATATCTAAGGACACGCACCGGTTGTGGCGTTTTGTCGCCAAACGACACTAGTAATCTGTTATAATACCTCTGACGTAAAGGGAGAAGGGCAGAGAACTTGTCTGTTTACGGGTCGGCTTGCCGACATTACAAAAGTTTTTCATTTCCCGCACCGGTAGCTCAGTGGATTAGAGCATCTGTCTTCGGAACAGAGGGTCGGGGGTTCGAATCCCTCCCGGTGTACCATAATATGTCGGCTGCAAATGGCCGACTTTTTCAGAAGCGCACCCGTAGCTCAGCTGGATAGAGCGTTGGTTTCCGGTACCAAAGGTCGGGGGTTCAAATCCCTCCGGGTGTACCACTTTTCACTAGCACATAGAGCACCTCGATATAGAGGTGTTTTTTGATATTATGGATGTGTGAAACTTTTTTGTGCGTACGCATTTACTGGCGAAGATTTACAGACGGTTACAGAGCGGATGAGGATGGTGGTGGATACGCTCAATGCGAATGGCCATGATGCCTACTGTAACCGCTTTGATGAAGTAGTCGACAAGCTGCAGGAACAGGATGACGTGAAAGGTATTTTCAAGGAAGCATTTAAAAATATCGAGAGAAGTGAAGCACTTGTGGCGATCGTAACGTCTCCGAATAGAAGTATCGGACAGATTATGGAAATTGGTATTGCGATGAGTCAGAATAAGCCAGTTTTTTTGTTTGAACACGAATCAGCCGCCGGGTCATCTTATTTGCCGCGGCTGGTTGATAAACACTTTAGCTGGAACTCATCTGAGGATTTGAAGCAGAGGCTGCTGGAGATATAAACCCTGCTGATACTGTGTATATATTTCCCTGAACTTGTTGGTGTATACTGAACGTGATGACTAAGAAGACTGTATCGACCCCACCGAAGCCAACCGTATCTCGTCTTACTGTATGGCTGTCCGCAATCGCGGCAACACTTGTCATGGTGCTGCTTTGCATGGCTTACGTGTGGCTTGATACACAAGGCTATTCATCAGATACAACATACACGAGTACGCAGGGTGGTGATGAGCTCAGTACAGCTGAAGCGGTAGTTGTACTGGTGATTGTCGGGGGCATTATTTTAGCGCCTGGCATTTTGGTCGCCTTGATAGTGTTGCCTATTCTACGCAAGCAAAAGCGTAAATAACTTATTTTTGTCTTCGAACGGCCAGCTGCCAGATATCTCGAGTAAGCAGCGGCAGCCCAATAGCGAGTACTGCGAAGATGAGCGGGTTGCGTAGCCATGCCGCGGCGAGATCCCCATGTAACACAGACTGATACGCTCGGGTGAGGCCTATAGAAGGGGCGTTGTCAAAGCCAATTCTTGCCCAGAGAGAAAGTTCACCTAACAGACTCCGCGGGGTTACAAATATCACGACACTCGCTACGCTAAAGAATATCAGTCGTCCAGCGGGTGTGCGGAGACCTATGATATCAAGAATGCGCTGCCGCATGTAGGTGTCTCTGATTAGTGTTGTAGCGGTGTGCCGTCTTTGTCATTGAGGTTGCCGGTTGCGATGAGGATGATATCAACGATTGTCCAAATACCACAACCACCTAAGGTGATGAGCTTTAGAATGCCCAGGCCGGTATAACCAAGGTAAAAGCGGTCAACGCCAAGACTGCCTGCGAATATCGACAGAAGCACAGCTACTAGAAAGCTCTTGGGCTGACCGGTGCCTACCGGGGCTGTCGAAAACTGATTCGGCATTGGTTGGCCGGTAAGCTGTGGGTTAGCTCCAGGTTGCGGCTGCGTGTTTGGTGTCTGTTGGTTTGGCTGTTGAGGTTCTTGGGGTTGCTGGTTTGGATCCATGGTATGTCCTTCTTATGATTAGTTTGAGGCTATAATAACACAAGTCTGTTAACTGGATTTGGCGATTATTGATAATGCTTATATGCCGCCAGACTTATCGTTGTCGATGCAGACAATAGTGTCTGATGCTTCAAGTTTTATCCAGACAGCATATTTGCGGATGTCTTTGTCTGAAGGGTCGGTAGAGTAAATCACGTCTCCAGGCTGGATGTCGTATCCGGTCATGCCCGGGGTGAGACACCAATGTGCATAAATGATTGAAAGTCGATCTTCGTTTTTTACGTCGTGAGCAGCCTGATCGTTTTTGTGATAGCAAACGTCAAAACCATCAACGGTACCGCTGATGCAAAAATCCGGGGCAGGGCCATAAGACGAAGGGTTACAGGCGGAACTGCTGTTTGAGTTCGCGAGATAGTTTAGTATAAAATCACAGTATTGCTGAGGTGTGGCTGGGTATTTTCTGTTATGTTCTAAATAATATGTCTCGAGCTGTGCAGCTGCTCGCTCTGCGAAATTCTTTCGTTGAAAGTTTCTCGAGTTACGCTGTAGTGCAGGTACAGCGAGCAGGATCACGGTAAGTAGAAGGCCGACAATTGCAAGCACGATCATTACTTCAATGATCGTGAAGCCTCTCATTGATGATTTCTTCTTACGACTGGTACGCTTTTGTGGCATGGTGTACTTTCTGAGCCTTAGTATACGCTAATGCTTAAAATGAAAAAATTCTATACCACAACTGTTTGTGGTACACTGTGTGCACTAGAAGCTAGCTGCATAAGATGTTCTAGATATAAATTTAAGAAACGCGTTCGATAGAGGAGCAGCTAACTGGATTCCATTGCCAGATTACCTCCGAGAAAGCAAGGAGAGTAAAGTATGGCATCAAAATTATTTGTCGGTTCACTACCGTACAGCACCACAGACGAGGAGCTGGAGCAACTGTTCGCGGATTGCGGCACAGTCGTGTCAGCAAAAGTGATCTTTGACCGAGAAACCGGTCGGAGTAAGGGCTTTGGTTTTGTGGAAATGAGCAGTGATGATGAGGCGAAAGCCGCAATTGACAAGCTGAATAACAGTGACCTAAGCGGTCGTTCAATTGTCGTGAATGAAGCGCGACCTCAGGAGCCACGCGGCGAACGTCGTTCGTTCAGTGGCGACAATGGCGGGCGTCGTTACTAGGCACGAGCGTGCTGCGAGTATAACCGGGAGCTTTGACTCCCGGTTTTTTTCATAGAACCGTGCGTAATTTTTTTGGCACCACTCGAATGACCACTGGAGTGTTCGCGGGCAGATTGATTACCTCGCCATCTAGTTGGGCGGGTAAGTTGTGTACCGTACGAAACTCGAAGCTGCGCATCCTTCGGCTCTTGAGAGGTAGACCGATAGCTGAGCGTAGTACGTAACCTGCAAGATGCAGTCTGCTTTTGTGTGACCAGCGTAGTACACGCAAAAAGCCGTCGTTGGGACTAGGGCTGCGCGACAGCGTAAGATACTTAGCCATCGACCGAACGGTAGACACTAATATGCTGTCGTAACTTCTTGGGGTGCCTTTTTGTTGTATCGTAACAGGCTCTGTGCCTAGGAACGTTTTCAGGGCGAGCCAGGCCTCTTTTATAAGAGACAGCGAGTGCTTGTTGAGTTCAATCGCGATATTTGGAGTTATGCCAATGCCGATGTACGAGTGAGCGTAGCGGCGCTTGTCTCGGTAGCTAATTTCTAAGATATCAAGGTCTTGTGTTGAGTCTGCCTGTATTGCTTCAAGAAGAGGGCGTGAGGAGGTGTTGCGAAAGTGGTCATTCGCGTTTCCACCTGGCGCAACTGCGCAGACAGGATTGGTGCTGTGGTCTTCTGCTGCTTTGAGCGCACCGTTGATTACTTCGTTGTAGCCGCCGTCACCGCTGACCGATATGATGAGAGTACGCTTTTTCTTTGAGCTTGCAGCCTTATAGGCTAGTTCCTCTGCATGCCCTGCATGCTTTGTCTTTTCTAAGCGGACTGTGGTGTCTGGAAATATTTGCAAGAGCTGTCTGTGCAGCGACCGAGCCATAGCCGGGCTATCCCCAGTACTGTTCGGATTATAGATAATCGTGATTGTAGTGTAAGGCGACATGTATTTTTCAGTATAATGAACGTACATGCTAAATGATATCGGTTTCGCGCTATGGTTCTTGCTCCCAGGGGCTTGTGCGAATGTGGCACCAATTTTCGCGGCCGCACTGCCATACCTGAAAACGTTTTCGTATCCGATAGATGGGGGTAAAATCTGGCGCGGCAAGCGTATATTGGGTGCACATAAAACCTGGCGCGGCATCACTGCCGGTGTGCTGGTGTCGTCTCTCGTGTTTTTTTGGCAAATAAACGCGACAGGGTCGTATGATTGGGCGGCCACACTTGCCGGTCCGGTCGACTACAGCACTCTGCCATGGATTTTGGGGCCACTGTTTGGTCTTGGTGCTCTCGGAGGCGATGCGTTAAAAAGTTTTGTAAAGCGGAGATTGGATATAAAGCCCGGTGCGAAATGGGTACCGTTTGACCAGGTTGACTACATACTTGGCAGCATCACAGTTACCTTGCCATTTGTAGTTGTAGGCTTTAAGTATTACGTATGGATGCTAGTAGTGTGGTTTCTGGCACACCTAGTCGCAAGCTATATCGGTTGGCTGCTTAAGCTGAAAGAACAGCCGATTTAGGCTTAGGAGTGGCTTGAAAATACTGCAAGGCAGCGATTAACCCTAGCAAAATCGCAAGTAATGAGCAGCTGTATGCAAGTAATTGTATAAATGTATCAGGCTCGATGGCGTGACCGATAAAACAGATTAGCCCGAGCCAGGCAACAGCGGTACTGCCTTTGCCAAGTCGCGATGGGTGCAGACGCTTGCCTTTACTATATGCGTAGCCGCTGATTGTAGTTATCACCACGTGTGGTAGTAATAAGAGGGCTAGTATCCATATAGGTGCGATGCCAGCGACAGCAAATGCAACAATAATAACCAGCGTGGCAAGTTTGTCAAAGCCCGCATCTAGTGATTCCCCTAGTGGACTTTTGGTTTTGGTCTTTTCGGCCATCCATCCGTCAGCGATGTCAAAGAACCTTCCAATGGCGATACATACAAACGCTGCTAGAAAACGATCGGTGAACAGCATCCATGCCCCAATACATACGAGCACAAAGCCAGCAATAGTTAAGACATTGCCAGGCGTAACGACCGCATCAGTCTGGGCTGCCGTTCGCTGCCATCTGTTACGTTTTGACGGCTGAGTCTTTTCCCAGTCTGCCTGATCTCCCACCCGATGTAGTTTCATATTCTAACTGTAGCACAATCTACCAGCGACGTTGCAAGTTATTCGCAGCTTATTTAGAGGCTGCTTGATATAGAATTTTATCAAATACCGATGGCAAGCTAAAAACACGACTTGTCGCCAATTTGCTCTATTACTGTGTATAGCCGCCGATGAGTGCGAGAATGACACCAAGTGCTGCACAGACCTGACCAATGACCCAGAAACGCATCGTGACCTTAGTTTTTGGCCATCCACCTGCTTCGAGATGGTGGTGTAGTGGCGCGGAGACAAAGATCCGGCGATGAAAGATTTTTTTGGACAAAATCTGAATAAGGCTTGAACCGGCTTCAGCCACAAATACCAGACAAATAAGCGGTAATAGGAATAGTGTGTCTGTCAGCATGGCAATGACACCGAGCGATGTGCCGAGCGAGAACGAGCCGACATCACCCATAACAAAGCGGGCCGGGGCGATATTGAACCACAGATATGCGAGCAGCGCGCCTACCACGGTCATGCAGAATGCCGCGATGCCAAAGTTACCTTGCAACGTAGCTATGACACCGAACGAAGTGTAGGCACTCACCAGCAAACCACCAGCCAGACCATCGACGCCATCTGTAATGTTGACTGCATTCCCGGTACTGATGACAACAAGAATAAACAACGGAATAAGTAGCCAGCCGAGCGTCAGATCACCGTAGAATGGAACCAAAATTGTCTCGTACTCGAGCTTAAAGTAGAAAAACCACGCTGCAGCCGAGGCGATAATAGTTATGAGCCCAAGTTTTACCGGTGCACGTAGCCCGGCAACGGTACCGCCTAGACCCTTGATGTTGATAACATCGTCGATTAACCCTAGGGCGCCACCGCCGATAAGTGCTGCGAGCGGGAGCCAGGTTTGCTGTCGGTCGAGGTTCCACATCAGTGTCGCTACGGTCACGGCAGCGATGATAATAACGCCGGCCATGCGGGGGATGGTCCGCTTGATGCGGAGTTTGGCGATGACTTTTAATTCTTCGCCGGTAGTGTCGTGGGTGCGTGGTCGTTTCCAGAGTTTATGTTTAAATGCGTAATAGGTATAAATCGGAGTAAGTAGCATCGCCAGACAAAACGCGAACACACTGAGTAGCAGCATAAAGGTTGTTTCGTTGGTGAACTGCTCGAATGTGAACATTAAATTCCTTAGTGTGTCTGTTGGTAGCGGTATGCTTCAGTGTAGCACAAAATGCTTTCTGTAGCTTTTCAACACCAAGTATACTACTATTGGCGTAACGCTTCCTATTCAACATGAAACACGATTTGCACCCAATTATTATTCTTATCCGCGGGCTACCCGGTAGCGGCAAAACGTATATTGCGAAAAAGTTGCAAAAAGCCTTACGACGAGACGATGTAATCATGCTCGATCCCGACGCTACCGACTATGACAGTAAAGAATATGCCGAGCATGTAAAGCGGCAGATTGCTGAAGGAGTTGATCCAAAACTGCACGCCTACAGATTTCTACGAGCACAAGCCTACCAAGGAATTGCCAAGGGCAAGATTGTAATCTGGAACCAGCCCTTTACGAATCTGGAGATCTTCAACAAGATGGTGGCAAACTTCCGTATTCAGGCTGAAGAACATAAAGCAGACTTGTCGATCTTGGTGGTCGAAGTCGAGACCCACCCAAAGACTGCCAAACAGCGCGTTGATGCGCGTAAATCTCGGGGTGGTCACGGTCCGTCCGACGATACTTTTAACCGCTTTGTTGACGATTATTTCAGTTTTGCGACCCATGGCTATAACACAGTCACCGTTAACGGTGCAGACGATGCTGATGCTGCAGTCAGCAAAATTATAAACGCCTTGCCGAAGTAAAATACTTGCACACGAAAAATGCTTGTGTTAAGTTAGAACACGATGCATATACGAAAGGGCTCCAATGCGTAACGCGCGGCGGAGTTCTTTTTTCAAAAACAGCCCCCTAAAGGGGCTGTTTTTTTATGCAGCAATAACTAAATCTAAAGGAGGGGCGCATGACGCAAAACTATAGAGGGGTAGAGGATAGTCTCGCATTCAGCGACGTAGTCAACCGGCTACGTCGCTTTTGCTTAGACAGGGGCTTCACCGAAGTACACACCCAGGATCGACTCAGCATCCTGGCAGCCTGCGAAGATCCTGACACAGTGGCCACTTATAACTATATGGGCGAGGTCTGGCCGCTGCCGCAAACCGGACAAATGTGGCTTGAACACGAGCTGCTTACCAAGCCCGATTTACCCGGTGTATTTTGTGTAAGCACCAGCTACCGCAATGAGCCAAATCCAGTGCCTGGCCGGCACAAGCTCATTTTCCCGATGTTCGAGTTCGAACTTAAAGGAGGTATCAAGGAGTTGCAGGAATTTGAATCTGAGCTGCTTAGCTATCTCGGATTTGGCAAGCAGTGTAGCTTTGTCATGAAGACGTACGACGAACTCAAGCACCACTACAAGACAAAAGAGCTGACACACAAACACGAAAGCAAGATGGAGCACGATTTTGGGCCGGTAGTATTCTGCAAGGAATTTCCAAGGTATACCTCACCGTTCTGGAACATGAAGAAAAAGGGCAAGGCGTATGCTCACAAAATAGACGTCATCATCCACGGGCACGAAACTATTGGCAGTGCCGAGCGGAGTACCAACGCGGATGAAATGAAGCAAGAATTCTATACCATTAGCGGCGGCGGATATGCCCGAAAGCTGTTTGAGTTATTCGGCAAAGACCGGGTAGAAAAGGAGTTACATGAGTTTTTAAGCCTTGATTTCTTTCCACGCGTTGGCGGCGGTATCGGCGTCACGCGGCTGATAAATGCTATGCAGAAAGGAGGTCTTATGAACGCGAATAACAACTAGCCTATCTCGACCACACAGGTTCTCTCAATGCAGGGAGCCTGTGTTTTTGTTGCAGTCTAGTAGGTCAGGAAGATCTTTTTAGTAGCTACATCAATACGCGCTTTGTTGCCCAACGGGAGCAATACTTGCGGGTCGGTGTGGCCAAAGTCCAAATTCTGCACAATCGGGATTGATGGGTTGTATTCACGAATAGTTTTCACAATAATCTCACGCTGCTCGGCACAGTACTGGGCTTTTTCTTCAGTAGTTTTTTGCTTATCAAACTCCCAGGCCTTTGGCCTGCCGACCAGCACACCTGCAAATTTGTCAAACCAACCACGCTCGCCAAATCCAGCCAAAAGATAGCCGACCAGCCACGGTTCAGGGATGTCCTCAGCGGTTTCTATGCACAAAATAGCGCCTGAGAAGTCTTCTGCTGAGGGTAGATATTTGTGGGCAGCGACCTGGAAAATCAGCGACTCCACACAACCGCCCCACAGAATACCCTCGGCACTCTCGTTTCCGTGCCAAAACAATCCATCGTTTGGTTCGAAAGTACGGAACTCAACTAGTCTTGATGCGTCGCGCCAATCAACGCCAATGTCATTATATTCTGTTGCCACCGGGAGTTCTTTTTCGCCCGATTCAAAGAGGGCGTGTCGCACGGATTGTTTGGTAATTTCAGTCATGGCACCGTGCATGCCAAACTGGTTCATTACCCCGCCGCCGTAATAGGAAGGAATACCGAGGTGCCAGAGAAAATTATGCAAATGTGTATTGTCGCTGTAGCCAAGAAACGGTTTCGGATTATTCACAAACACTTCCGGGTCAAGGTATTTTATAAGCTTGAGTTGATCGTCACCGCCAATCGAGGCAATAACGGCTTTGTTCTCGGGGTCGGCAAATGCTGCCATGATATCTCGCGCTCTGTCCTTGAGCGATGCGCCCATAACGCGAGTGGTAGGGTATTCTTTCGGGACAAGGTCAAACTCTTCCCGGATGCGAGCAAGCCCTAACTCAAATACTTCTGGGAAAAGCTGCGGCAGTCCCGCTGACGGCGAGATAATCGCCACTTGGTCACCTCGGCTAAGTTTCGGCAACCGCACAAAATGCTTCATAAATTCACTATAGCAAATCGGAGCTAGCTTGCCTCATCGAGCTTCTTCTCGAGCCTGGTGAGCAAAGAAATCGTGGAATTTAGCCACGTATGTATATGTATTAATGGTTGCCAAACAAAAAGCCCCACGCTTACCGTGAGGCATCTTGCTTGGAGGGCCATCTGGGGCTCGAACCCAGGACACCCTGCTTAAGAGGCAGGTGCTCTAACCAGCTGAGCTAATGGCCCGTGTTGGAACCGACTGTTGGCTTCCTTCTATATCCCAAAAGAATCCTTCTAATTTTGGGGTCGGAACGTCCAAATATTCGGGTCTATCCTACGCAAGCAGTAGAAAATAACTCCTTATATTATCCAGATTTTGAAGAAAATTGCAACACCTACACAAGGGTATTATTAGTAATTATACCACATATATGCAAATAAAGCAAGTAGACTGCGCCCTGAACCATCTTACTGGGTAGGGTTTTGGGTGTTGTTCGGGTCTTGCTCGGTTGGAGTCGTAGGAGTTTCGGCAGGTGCATCTACTGGCTGCTCTGGGGCTGGTGCCGGAGGTTGCTCAGCTGGCTGTTCAACACTTGGCGTAGGCGTTTCTGCTGGTGAGGTAGTAGTATCTGCAGGCGCCGGCGCGACTGGATCGGAAGGGTTAATGGTGCCCTGAACCGGTGCGTCATTGTTAGATTTTTTGAATAGTTTTGAGAATAGACCCATAGCGTTTCCTAATTATTATTTACCATAAGCATATACGAAACCAGGTGTAATCACAAGCCTTCAGGGGTAGGATGGTATAATCAGGGAGTGAAATTACTGAATGGTTCTGAACTTGCTGGCTTTATTAAGGAGCGACAGGCAAAACAAGTGCGTGGTCTGCGTCAGGCGCACCACGTCCAGCCGAAGCTGGCGATTGTAGTGACTGTTGATAATCCAGTTATTGATGTCTATATGCGCATGAAAAAGAAATACGGTGCAGATATTTTAATTGACGTTGATATCCACCGCATTGCTCAGGCCGAAGCGCCGGATACGATTGCACAGCTTAATACTGATCCATCAGTCTACGGTATCATCGTGCAGCTGCCGCTCGAAGACCCTTCACAAACCGATGAGATCGTTGACTTGGTTGCGCCCGAAAAGGACGTCGATGCTCTGGGTAAACATGCAATTTTTGATCCGGCTACACCGATGGCAATCCTATGGCTTTTGTCTGGGTATAATATCGACCTGCAAGGTAAAGACGTACTGTTGATTGGTCGCGGCAAGTTGGTCGGGGCGCCGTTGGAGCGGATGCTACAAAACTCTGGTGTGAAGGTGTTTGCGGCTGACAGTTCCACAACTGACCTCGTAGAACGGGCCAGGGCGGCTGATGTCATTATTACAGCCACGGGCCAGGCTGGCATCCTGACTACCGATATGGTGAAGCCAGGCGCAATTGTGGTTGATGCCGGCACAGCGAGTGAAAGCGGCAAAACAGTCGGTGATATTGCGCCGGAGCTGTACGAACGCGGTGATATTTCGATAACGCCTCAAAAGGGCGGTGTTGGTCCACTCACGGTCTGCGCATTGTTTGATAATGTCATCCGTGCTGCCCGCCGAACGGTCGAGAGCGAAGCTAGCTCACAATCGCCTGCATGAGTGCTTGACGGACTTCAGCTGGCATCTCGTCGCTGTAGAGTGCACGGTAGTTATAATCGGCGGGTAGTTCAAACTGGTACTTGCCTGTAAGCTCAGGGTAGAGTTGGAACGCCATCTGCATAGCCGAGCGACTTTCTTTTATTTCGCCTACGCAGTCAAGCGGCTTGTCGCCCTCTATACCGAGTAATTTGCGGTAAGTTGGTTCCAAATTAGGGTCAAGCAATAGGTTTTTGCCGCCCCAGAGCGTTTCGAGTGCCGGGCGGGCTATAAACGGGGTTAGTATCAGGAATACGAAGGCGCACTTGGAGCATTCGCCGCACCATGACATGCGATCGCTCGTGCGGACATATGCACGGTTGCATGAGCTGAAGACATCTTTGTACTTCTCAAACCCAAATTTCGCAAACAGTGCAGCAACGTAGAGCTCACTAAATTGACGAAGACTTGAATAGTAGCGAACTGACTCGCCAAACTGCCGTTTTAAAAATTTCTGAAAATCCTGCTCAAATTCTTGCGACTTGGAGTACTGGTGGTTGATGTGTTCCCCCATGTATTCCATGGTTGGTTCGTTGGCGGATTGCTCATTTGATACCACGACATCGCGCTTGCCAGTCAGAATAGCAACCACAGTGCCGACGCAAGCGAAAATCGCTGAAATCGGGATATGGCCATTCATGGCATCTTGCTTATTGAGCTCTTCAATTTTGGTATCCCAGGCACGTTCCACCCAAGCATGTGGTAGACCAATCCGCTGGATGAGCGGCTCCATTTGTGAGCGGTGGTTGAGGCTCCAGGTCATCATGTCAGGAAATTGTTTGCGGAGCAATTCTACAGTAACGAGTGAATCCTTGCCGCCGCCTATGCCTACGAGTAGGCCTTGTCGCTCCTTCTTCGGTGTGGCGTCGGTATAGACAGTCGATGGGGCGAACGGGAAGTCGATGGTGGTGTGCGGGTCAAGGTGGTTGACGTAGAAAAATTCGCCCAAGCCCTTCTGCCAAGTTTTGGCATAAAAATTGGCACTTTCACCGTCGACGCCGCCTTCTTTGACTATAATTTCCGGAGGCAGATATGCTTTGTAGTACGATACGCCGGCCATAAAAAATAGGGCTTGTAGTGCCCGGTCGAGTTCGCGGAAGTCATATTCAGCGTACTCAAAATCAAAGCGATAGGTTTCGCAAAACTGTACTGTATCGTCAAGGTTATAAAATAGCTCGAGCGTTTTGGTGCTCGGGGTAAATTTGTAGCGGTCGAAGATGAACTGCTGGTATTTCATAACAACTGTACCGCATCGCGAAATTGATCGCCCCGGTCCTCGAAGTTTTTAAACATATCAAAGCTTGCGAACCCCGGAGAAAATACTACGGCGTCACCAGGCTGGGCGGCTTCTTTGGCCAAGGCTACGATTTCTCGCATTGTCTGCGCCTCTGTTACTTCATATGCACTGAACTGCTGCGCGTCGAGTGCTGTTGCAATTCGTTCGCGCGACGCACCAATCAAAAGTATTTTTCGAATGGTTGCGCTATTTTTTACTATACTCCCTGCGAGCTCATCTAGGTCAAGCCCGCGGTCATAACCGCCAATGATGAGTACTTTTGGTTGTGTAAAGGCTTCGATTGCCGCAACGGTCGCCAGTGTAGTGGTCGAAAACGAGTCATTGTAGTACGCGACACCGTCATGTTCTCTGACAAGCTCAAGCCTGTATGGTAGGCCGCGCAGCGTCGTAATAACCGAACGCATGGCGTCGATATCTTTCGTGACCTGCCATACGGCTGTGACGGCCGCACAGATGTTTTCCCAGTTGTGGCGTCCGAGTATCTTGATTTCATTTGTTTTACAGATGGCTATGCCGTCAATGATGATAGTATCGTTCTCTATGTGTGCGCCTGGTGCGGCGAAGTAAGGGATTTTTTGTCCGGGGCTGACGCTCGCGACCTCTTTGGCGTAATCGCTCGCCGCAAAGAAGACAGCCGCGTCACTATCTGACTGATGTGCAAAAAGCTGCTGTTTGGCGCGGATGTATTCAGCAGTATCTTTGTGCCAGTCAAGGTGTTCTGGCGATACGGTCAAACAAACGGCGATAGGCGGGGATACTTGCAGGTCGATTAGTTGGAAATTTGCCAGTTCCAATACGACGTAGTCTTCGGGCTGGATGTCGTTTTTGAGCAGGTCGAGCGGCGGGATGCCAATATTGCCACCTACATGCACCCGTTTGCCATCGGCCTCAAGCATCTTTGCGATGAAAGTCGTGGTAGTACCTTTGCCTTTGGTACCAGTAACCCCGATAATGTTTTTTGTCGGGCAGACTCTAAAAAATTCGTTAGTATTTGTTGTGACTTTCTGGAGGATTTCGGGAGAATTTGCGCGAACAATGTCGTCAGGATGCACGCTTGGCGAACGCACGAGCAAATCGTAGCGGTCGAGGTTTTCAAGGTAGTGGTCGCCGTAAATCACCGAAACACCTTCTGGAGCGTTTGGCACGGGATTTGCATCGTGGATAGTGATGGTATTGCCATCACGCCAATAGTCGTAGGCCGACTGGCCTTGCATGCCAAATTTTAGGATAGCGATGTTCATGCTGTCAGTTGTTGCTTCACTAGGTCAGCTACTTGTCGTGGAGTCATGCCGGCCTTCAGAATGACCGCCTTTACACCGAGCTCACGAACCTTGGCTGGAATTTCCTGTTCACCAATGTTTGTCAGGACGATCACCGTAACTTGTGATCCCCAATCTGTTGCGCGCAGCTTCTCAAGCACTTCGTCGCCGTTCATTTCCGGCATCATGAGGTCAAGCAGGATGATATCCGGCCGCATTGACTCGGCTAATTCCAGTCCAAGCTTGCCGTTTTCGGCAGTCTCAACCGTATACCCTTCCGCCTCAAACTTGATGCGGTACATCTGTGAAATCGCCTGGTCGTCTTCAATTATCGCAATCTTGGTCATTTTTGCCCTTTCTCAACAATAATTATAAACTTATTTGTAGATTTACCCAACTGATCGCATGACCATACAAAACCAATACCTTGAATCACAAAATGCACTTCAGGCACAGTGGCTGTCTGCGCTTAAGAAGATCCATGCCCAAACGCCTTTTCAACTATATGACGTTGAGCTTGCAAGGAAAAATGTCCAAAGCCTAAAGAAGCATTTACCGGATATCGAGGTTTACTATGCTATTAAGAGTGCGTTTGAGCCACAGCTCATTGCCGCGATAGACGACTTAGTCGCTGGTTATGACATTGCATCCTACGGAGAATGTGAGTTATTACGCAGTCAAGGTGTAGCAACTGATCGAATGCTGTACAGCAACCCAGTAAAAGTACCTGATCACATAAAGCAGGCTTCTAGGGTTGGCGTCAAGTGGTATGCATTCGATAGTCATACTGAGATAAAAAAGCTCGCTGACCATGCCCCGGGCAGCAATGTGTATTTACGCATAGAGGTATCTGATTACGGCAGTAAATTCCCACTATCCCAAAAGTTTGGAGTGGATCCGATGCATGCGGTCTTGTACGCTGGCGAAGCACAAGACCATGGCCTCCAAGTTCGCGGAGTGACATTTCATGCTGGCTCTCAGTCAGAGCATCCTAAAACTTGGGAGACGGCACTCAAGACATGCGGTGAAGTGGTGCAGCGTGTGCGTGCGGCAGGAATACCAATGGATGTGGTAAACCTGGGGGGCGGTTTTCCGGTTGAATATACTGATAGCATTGCTTCATCAGAAGAGATTGCGGAAGTTATCGCTGGCGCTATTAAAAAACACTTGCCAAAAGACATCCGACTCTTTTGTGAACCTGGCCGTTTTATAACCGCTAATACCGCAGTTATTGCAACGCAAATTATAGGACGTGAACATAGAGGTAGTGACGAGTGGCTTTTTTTAGACATGGGCGTGTTCCAAGGTCTTATAGAACCATTGGAAATGAGTGGCTGGAAATATCCTATTTTTACAGATCAGAAGGCATCAAGCATAGACGATTTTAAGCATTTTACTTTAACAGGCCCTACTTGTGACGCATATGATACATTGGGATTTAATTATCTTCTGCCCGCAAATCTTACCGTAGGTGATAAACTGTATATAGGTACGGCAGGTGCGTATACAACTGTGTATGGGAGTAATTTTAATGGCTTTGATCCGCCAACAATACATTTTACTGATTGATTATGATAAATACCGAAGGCAAAGAACACTACCAGCCACGCGGGGTGAGTGAGGCTAATCCTCGAGCTTCGTCCGCTGAGGATGATAGTAGGCATGGTTTAAGGCTGCCTGTTGTCATCAGTGACCCCAATGCATTTGGTTGGAATATCGCAAGTACACTTGAGGCTGAAGTATTTCGAGCTAGAAATTATTCTGAAACAATTGAAGAGCACCAACAAGAGTACAGGCCCTATCAAGAGAGCTCAGTGTTCCTGCTTTATCCTGATGGCCCCCACGAGCTGCCTTTAAGCAGCATGCGTGTAATTTATCCGTCAAAAAAAGGATTTAAGACAATAAACGACATTCAAGCAGGACGGCTGCAGCTTTCTCGTGAGGGGCGCGAAATATTAAGTGGGGTTAGGAGTGACCAGATGCTTGAGGCTGGCACGATAGGTGTAGTGCCAGAATTGTGGCATACTTTTGGTGAGACGGAGGCTTCGATCCCTTTATATGGCGGGCTTGTGGCTTTAACGCGGCAGACCAGAGCGCCTTACGTACTTGCAAGTTTTGATGCAGAGTATTTTGAGCGGTTTTCTCGTATATTTGGATCCGATTGTCGAGCGCTCGGTCCTGCGGTTCAGTACATGGGGACACCTACGCTGCCTGTATTAATGCACGCAGAGGGTGTGGTGCAATACGCTCAAAAACGCTTACGGTGGGTCGGTGATGGCATAGCAGCCGTTGCGGATTTTATGCAACCCGTGAGATGATAATGCATAAGCATGATCGACTTGACTATTGTCCTAAGCGCAAGTATCTTTAATGCCCTATTGGGGTTTATTGTATATCTCCGCAATCCAAAAGCTAAGGTCAATCAGTTATTCGCATTTTTTGCCATATCGGTCGTAACGTGGACATTATCGAACTATCTTGCTGATAATGCTCAAGCATACAATCTATTGTTCACTCAGTTGACATTTTTTTTCGGTGCGATTATGGCATTTGCAATGTATCTGATTAGTAATTATTTTCCTTCAGGGAGGGGAGTTAACTCAACAAGGACGATACAAGCTACAACATTAGCACTATTTCTTACTTTACTTTTGTCACTCGGTCCTTGGGTGGTCACAAAGGTTACCAAGGCACAAAACGGAGTTGACCTCCATTTAGGCCCTTTGTATGGCGTTTACGTATTATTCATGCTTTATGCTTTCGGCATGATATTGTCTAATTTCGTGAGACATTACCGACACGAAGGGCATAAATCGCGAGCGCAAGTAAGGATATTGCTCACAGGCGTCGCTATATATGCCGGTCTTGCCATAATATTTAATCTACTATTGCCCGTAGTAGCGGATAACTGGTCATCAAGCAGATTTGGGCCGCTCTTTACTATGGCATTTGTAGGGTTTGCTGCATATGCGATTGTTCGTCACGGACTGCTAGATATCAGGCTCTTGGTGGCGCGTTCAGTGGCTTATACGCTTCTCATCTCTACCATTACTGGACTGTATATCGTCATGATTTTTGTTATTGCTCGTCGGATTTTTGACGAGGACTCGGTATTGGTGCAACAAGTACTGCCCATAGTAGCTGCGTTATTCGTTGCAGCTACGGCACCGTACTTTAAGCGCTCGTTTGACAGGTTGACCAACAGATTCTTCTATCGCGATGCATATGACCCGCAGGCTTTTTTGGATGAGCTCAATAAGACACTGGTGAGTAATATCGAACTTGGTATTTTGTTGCGCCGTACAGCTGGGGTTATCCAGCAAAATCTCAAGTCTGAAAGCTGCTTTATTACTGTTCGCCAGACTGATGAGCGGCCGTTTCGCCTGCTAGGTACCGATGCCCCGAAATTCAAAGCCGACCAACTGGCCTATATTTATAGCCAAATGGCAGAAATGGGGCAGAAGCTGCTGATTGCAGACGATGTCAAGCTCGAGCATAGCAAACTCAAACGCACGTTAAATTCAGGAGGAATTGCGCTCGTGTCGGCTCCGACTGGCTACGAAAAAGACAATCCCGCATTGGCATATCTCATCCTCGGGCCAAAAAAGAGCGGCAACATCTACAGCAAAGATGACTTGCGCCTAATTCAGATTATTACTGACGAGCTAGTGATCGCCATTCAAAACGCGCTACGGTTCGAAGAAATCCAGAGCTTCAACGTGACGCTCCAGGCAAAAATCAACGAAGCGACCGAGCAGCTGCAGCGCAACAACAAAAAACTTCAGGTGCTCGACCAGACGAAAGATGAGTTTATCAGTATGGCTAGTCACCAGCTTCGCACACCGCTCACGAGCATCAAGGGGTACCTCAGCATGGTGCTTGATGGCGATGCCGGCCAAGTGAACGAAGAGCAGCGAAAGATGCTCCAGCAAGCTTTCATTAGCTCGCAGCGCATGACGTACCTGATTTCTGACCTGCTGAATGTCTCGCGCCTGAGAACCGGTAAATTCTTCATCGAAAAAGCGCCAACCAACCTTGCTACAGTCGTGCAGCAAGAAGTCGACCAGCTCCGCGAATCAGCCAAGATCCGCGGTCTCGAGCTGAACTACGACCAGCCGGCTAATTTCCCAACAATTGATTTGGACGAGACTAAGACCCGCCAGGTCATCATGAACTTCATTGATAACGCTATCTATTACACCCCTAGTGGTGGGCGGATAGATGTCGCACTAACAAATAAGCACAAATCTGTGGAGTTAACGGTCACCGATACCGGGATTGGTATTGCGAAGAAAGAGCAGCACCGTCTCTTTAGTAAGTTTTATCGGGCGCCAAATGCCAAACGGGCTCGTCCTGACGGCACTGGGCTCGGCCTCTTTATGGCGAAGAAGATTATTGTCGCCCAGGGTGGCGCCATCATCTTTCATAGTCAGCCGGATAAGGGAAGCACTTTCGGCTTCAGCTTCCCGAAGAAATAGCTAGCGCACCGAGCTAGCCGTATAGTACTAGCAAAGCAGGTATTAGATAAAATAGCAAGAATATATAGAATAATATATTTTGAGCATGCTTAAGGTGTAAATATAACCATAAGCCTCTTGCTAAAAGCTGGAAAAGGTTATGTTAATATTGACAAAAATGCATATGTGTGGTACTATGTATGCATCCTCAACTTGAGCATAAAAGGTGGAGTTTGAAACCTCAAGTGAAGTGCTCACAGGGAATGGGGTGACCCCTTAACAATTCGTTAAGAAAAACCAAGCAAACTAGATAGACATGGGTCTTTAAGGCCGCTTGTTGAGTCCTCGGACTCCATGCAGGAATTAGATCCAGATCTACCAACTACAATAGTGTTTACAGCGTTAGATTTGCCCCTGTCGGATAAGGCGCTCAGGCCGTAATAATTAAATTATATTATTGCTCGAGTGTCTTATCCGATTTAGATGGATAGATCTGACGATGGCCACGTCAGCAAACCCCGGATCACCTTGGAGGTGATTACATGGCTATGAAGTACCGTAACGCCGCGCTGGTCACCCCCATGGTGACCGGGGCACTCTTCTGTTTCGCAGCCCCGTTCGCGGAGGCTCAGACGCAGGTGCAGCGCCCGTTCCCCTCGGGGATCAACTCGTCGGATTCCGACAAGGCTTGGGCTCAGGTCCAGGCTCGCGCAGAGGTCGACAGCAGCTACGCTGCCGCGATCGCTCGCGCTTCCGGCTCCTCGGCATACGCTTCGGCAAACTACGAGGTCGTCGGATACGGTCGCGTCTCGGCTGGCACGAACAGCGCGGTCCTCGTCCGAAACGGCAACACCGTCGGTGTCGCCGATACCCACGTCTGCCGGAAGGGTGCCAAGGCGCTCATCCTGCGTGACAAGAAGACCTCCGCCAAGGTGGAGATCTGCACGGGTTGCGGCAACGTTCGCTTGAAGAAGGGCACCCCCGTCCTTCGGAAGGTCAAGTGGAGCCGTGGCACGACGCTGAAGATCAAGCGCAAGGCGGTCAACGTCAAGTTCACCGACAAGTGCCCGGACGGTCGCCCGATCTCGGGTACCGTCCCGATCTACATCTCCGGCACCATCCGCGCCAAGGCGTGGGGTACGGTGCAGGGGAGGCTGTCGGTCAAGGTGCAGGCGGCGTACAAGCTGGCGATCAAGAAGGGTAAGGTCAAGCTCGACTGCGGACCTGGGGTTCCCCCGGTCAAGCCGTCACCGACCATGCCCGTCGAGATCGTTCCGCCGGTGCTGGTCGTTCAGCAGCCGATCGTCTGCGGCAACGGTGTCATCCAGATCGGCAACGGAAACGCGGGTAACGCGGTGGGAGACCACTGCAACACCTACGTGACCCCGCCGGCCCCGCCCGCGCCTACGTGCCCGGACGGCCGACCCGTTCCGTCGAACGGCGACTGCGACCGGACCCCGCAGGGTGACCTGCTGAAGCCGGCGCACATGCGTCCCAACCGGTCGAACGTCTTCGCCTACGTGAAGGCCTACGACCCGGACGGGGACGTCATCTCCGCCGCCATCGAGGCGACCGGAGCCGCTACGACCAGCGCCACCACGAGCTCGTCCGTCTACTACGACGGGATCACGAATACGTGGAGCAACTGCCCCCCGCAGTGGTCGTGCTTCAAGGCCGAGCTGTTCTCCGGCTCCACCCCCGGTCCGGTCCGCCTCACGGCGACCATCAGGGCCGGTGGCAAGACCGTGGAGCTCACGCCCCTGACGTTCAACGTCGAGTCCGACGGCGGCTGGGGTAACACCTGATGTAGTTGGTACGACCGACGATACCCGATCTCGCGATGATGAATCGTGGTTTTGGCTCTTTTGTCGGTCAACCGGCTGCTTCTTTCTTCTGCTCGAGCGCTTGCGCCCGGGACCCAACAGAATTAGAGAGAAGCAGCCGTAGTACCATGAACTCTTAAAGGTTTCCGTGTCTATCTGGTTTGCAAATGCATATTAATCACACTTAAGGAGAGACCATTATGGTTAAGACTTTAAAAGCAGCTGCTGTTGCAGTAACAGTACCTGCAATCATGCTTGTTAGTACCCCACTTGTTTCCGCCGCCGGCCAAATCGAAGGTGGAAATATCTACCGTGTTAAGAACACAAAAGGTGGTTCATTTAGCGACCTCGCAGAAGCTACTTGTAATGAAACCGTACAGTTCCGTGTACAGATTCACAACCCAGGCCCTTCAAACATTAGTAACGTAAAAGTTGTTGCAACACTTCCATCTGAAAGTGCTGTAAGTCACAGTTCAATGGTTACCGTTAGTGCACCTGATGCACCGAGCCCTGCAACCGACACTGCTGGCGTAAAGCTCGACAAAGCTGGTAAGCTTGTCTACGTTAACGGTTCTACAGAACTACTTGATCCAAACTCAGCGAAGCTCGCTACTCTTGGTGACGGTATTGTAGGCGGCGGCGTTACGCTGACTACACCTATCGGCGTATCATTGCAGCAAGTTCGTTCAGTACAGTTCAGTGCGAAGGTTGAGTGTCCTACGACGCCACCAACTGAGAAGCCACCTGTTGAAAAGCCACCAGTTACTCCTTCTAAAGAAGTACCTGCAACGCTTCCTAAGACCGGTGCCGCTGATGTAGTTGCTACTGTCGCTGGTGTTAGCATCCTTGGTGCTATCGCACATCGTTTGTTCACGAGCCGTCGTCTTGCTCGCCGTTAAGGCATAAGACCCTAGAAGTTTCTACTTCAAGCGGATCAGATTCAACGAGCAATTTGACTGACCGCTCACGAACACAACATTCCCTGTAGGCTTGTTCTACAATAAAACCCCTCGCACTCCACCGCGAGGGGTTTTTATTTGGCTTAATTTCCGAAGCTGTGCATAACTACTAGAAAATTTATACCACTTATGCTATAGTCAGGATTAAGTTCAAGGCGATTATGACTGACCGCTCAAACGAAACTCTTTAAAACTCTCCACTCGCACGGGGGAGTTTTCTTTTTCGCGCACAATTATACTCCTTGGCTTCTATGAAAATGCTTACAGTTATTGCTTTTCATATGGTGATACTATGCGCTCATGAGTGAGGTATGTATGCGTGGCTAAATAAGGAGGTAAGGTATGGCAGTATCTGTTGCTGAGCGACCGCAAATTACAATGGTGCCGTATGGTGATGGGACGGTAGGGGTTATAGACTCTGGATTATATAGACAGCCAGCAGTGTTTGAGTATCCTGAAAGTGGTCTAAACTATGAAGATCCAAGCACACACTTTGAGTCTGCAGCGGCTGATGAGAGTCGTAGCTATTCAGGACGAGCAGTGCACTTGCCCGGCCTCATAGAAAGAGGATTGGAATCGATACCTACTGCTGTTGGTCGTAATGTGCGTCGCATAGCACTACCTGCTAGTGTACTCTCGCTAGCGGCTCCTGTTGCGGCTGCGGCCGCCGAAAAACCAGTAGCTACGGCATCAAGTCAGTCGCCGGCTCAAGGAGTAAGAATCGTAGAACAGACTACGACTACTACGATACGGGCTGGAGGGACACGTCGGACAACAGAAGACTTCGCTAAGTTTACTGTACTTGGCAATTACCGGACCGCAACCAAAGCCGATATGAAAAAGGCTGAGAAAGCCGGACGCTGTGAAAACTTTGATGGCACAGAAGAGACAATCTACACACAAGGCTACAACGCAAGCGGCAAGCAGTACGGGCGAGATACACGTAAATCGCGCTTTTGTTTTTGGAATGGTCGCTGGTACCGCAAAATTTGCGGTAACCGGGCAATCATTGGTCGTGCGCCCAAAAACGCAATAAAAACACCTGTCATATGGGTGAATAACTGGAATAAGTCCAAGCTAACAGTCAGGGTACATTCGGAAGAAAAAGTTGAGTCATCGTGTGACCTTCCGGGAGTTTCAGCTTCAGCGATTGGTGGAGGTGAGGCCACGGTTGAGGCACGTATCCGTGCAAAAACGGCAGTGACAGCAAAGGGCAAATTAAAACGCCTCATTACACGACATACGAACGAAGTAAAGGGGCTGGCGCATACGCGTGCGGTGGGTGATGCTCAAACGCGTTGTGAAAGCACCACGACTACTACCACTACAACGGAAACTCAGCCGGCTCCACCTCCCAAGCCGACTCCAACAGTCACGCCGACTCCTACACCGGTACTACCAAAGCCGCCTGAAGGCGAGATGAAACCCCCAGCGCACTTGAGACCACAAGGTATTGGGCAGATTTGCGTTGACAATATAGTAGGCAAGAATGGTCGTCCAGTCGAAGCTGTCGACAGCAGTTTTCGTGTGTTCCGTACTGATGACGAGGCGCCAACCATTGAACAGAAACAAGGAGTCGGGCAGTTTACAGGTAGTGTCTATACGCAGGCTGGCGGCGCAAGGTGCAAGCCATACCAGGCACCGCCAAACCCATGGCCAAATCCTGAATTCTCGGTATCTGCCACCGCTCAGTTACATGATGGGCTAGCTTCGAGCGGCTGGCTGCAGCCGAAGCAATTCATCATTACACAAGATATTTTCGGAAGAACTCATGTGGAACTTGTAGGTGACGAAACAGGAGACGAGCTCAAATACTAGAAAGGACAAGTATATGCATAGATTACGAAAACTTTTAGTTCCTGTAGCCCCAATGGCTGTTGGGCTGGTCGTGGGATTAGCGCTTTTACCGGCGAATGCAGCAGTTCAGTCCTCGCTTGAGGGCGGTAATATATACCGAGTTCGAAATGTTACAGCAGGTGGTGACTTTACGGATCCTGCTACTGCGTCAAAGTGTCAACAGCTGCAATACAGAATTCGATTACATAATCCCGGTCCAGACGAAGTACTGCATGACGTGGTTGTAAAAGTGAATTTCCCAGTTACTGCTACAACTCAACATGTATCGACGGCGACAGCTACTGCAGCAAATGGCAGTCCAGCGACAGTTTCTGATACAGCAACTGTTAATCTGGCTGAGTCGCTGCGGGTTGAGTATACCGGTGGGGCACAGTTGCTGAATTCGAGCGGTGGAGTCATAGGCTCTCTCGGTGACGTTAGGAATGGCGTTAATATTGGTTCAGTTGGGATCTCATTAAATGAAACACGTTATGTGCAGTTTAATGCCAAAACCGAATGCCCGAAACCACCAGAGAATCCATCTGTGGGGATTTGTAAGGCGCTAAGTGCGCAGATAACTGACGCGAAGCAGCGTCGTGTGAGTGCTGGCGTGACGGGTGAGGTGAATAACGCGGAAATCATCGGCTACCGCATCGACTGGGGCGATGGACAAATCAGTAATACACAAACTGCTACGCACCAGTATGCTGCCGACGGGACGTATACCATAACGGGGTTTGTACAGGTGCGTTATGCGAATGGCCAGGTTGAGTGGAAGACAGCGCAAAGTTGTAAAGCGACAGTGAAATTTGAGAAAGATCAGCCGCCGGAGAAGCCCTCGACAGGCATATGTAAGGCACTAAACGTAAAAATTACTGACAGCAAAGAACGTAAGGTCAGCGCAACGGTAACGGGTCAGGTTGAGCGGGCGGAAATCATCGGCTACCGCATCGACTGGGGTGACGGCCAAACAAGCAACACTCGTTCGGCCACCCATCAGTATGGGCAAAATGGTACGTATACAATTATCGGATCGGTGCACGTAAAGTTTGCGGACGGTAAAACCGAATGGAAGACGTCCGAGGCTTGTAAGACGACACTCAAGTTTGAGAAGCAGCCACATCCGAAGCCGCCTGAGAAACCCGGAAAGCCAGACGGCGGCAGTAGTTCATCCTCGTCAAGCTCATCTTCCTCAAGTTCATCTTCATCTTCGAGTTCGTCATCAAGTAGCATTAACGTGACGGTAATTGGCGGCGGCGGGCAGGTTGCTGGTGCGACCACGATCTCAGGCGGTACAACGCCGACCAGTTTGCCCAAAACAGGCATGGCGGATGTACTTGCCAGTATTGTCGGCGCGGTGGTTGCAGGTGCAGCCTTCCATCGTCTAGCGGTTACTGGTCGCAGGCTGTTTAGCTAAGCAGGTAGCTTTAAGAGGAAAGAAAGCCCTTAGTTCCCTCAAAGGGGCTTTCTTTTTTACCTCTGTTATGTTACAATTTGTGGGTTCAAATGCAGAAAGTCATTCCATTAGCGAAACTGGCCTTATCTCTTCAAGATCAGACCAGCCAGCTCGCAGGATAAATTTGTGCGAGCACAAATTGTACCTTATTCATCTCCGGCCTCATCGTCTAACGGCTAGGACACCAGGTTTTCATCCTGGCAATCGGGGTTCGATTCCCCGTGAGGTCACCAGTAAAACAGCTCTCCGCCTGGAGGGCTTTTTTACTGGCCACGGGAACTGGAGACCGATTGCGGCAGCCACGTAGTGGTGGCGATCGGGAGTTTGATAACGAAGTACTGCCCGCAGGAATCTATTCCGAGGACAGTATAATGATATACAAAGTATTCCCTGTGAGACCACTAACAGACAAACCTTCTTTGACCGAAGGGTCAGTTACGGTGCGACATGCAGACAAGTTAACTAATCATCAACTGCTAAGTCAGAATTATTTATTTTTACGGTCAGGTGATTTGCCTACAACTATGCCGGTTGCAAGCACAAGCGCCGTGCATAAAAACAAGAGCACGAGCAAACTTAGTTCCATAAGGTTTCTCCTTTCATCATTGTTTGTTTGTGTATTGACGCTTGCTGTCGCCGGCTGCATAGAAAGCGGCTGCAAGTGCGATTGCCACAGCTATGATAATCGCTGCTTCCATACAAATCCCTTCTTTGCAAAATGCTTACATAGTAACGATGTTAATGATAGAAGTTGTTCGTATGCTGTTCTGTAAAGAAGCTTACAAAGGTGGACGGGTACAGTAGTCACAAAAATTAAGTTAAGCTATACTAAAGATAATATATTTATCATTAAGCGGTGGCGAAATTGATGTCAAACACAAACCATAATCCAGTAGTGCCAATCGAAGCGTATAAAAAAACCAAAATTGTCGCGACAGTGGGGCCAGCAACCAACAGCTATGTGCAGATTGAGGCGCTCATTGCAGCGGGTGCTAACGGTATACGGCTCAATTTTAGCCACGGCACGCACGAAGAGCGTATTGAGCAGATCAAGTGGGTTCGTAAAGCCAGCAAGAAACTCGGTAAGCCAGTGGCAATAATCCAGGATTTGCAAGGGCCGAAAGTTAGACTGGGCGATTTCGATGATGTCATACCAGTTCGGACCGGGCAGAGTTTGCGGTTTGGATATAAGGCAGATCTCAAGACCGGTGTCATTCCAACGCAGTACGACCTCAGCAAGAAAATCAAACGCGGCGAGCGATTGTATCTGTTTGACGGCAAGGTTCGCACTACAGTAACCAGTGTGAAGGATGGCATTGTGCATGCCCGAGCTGAAAATGACGGGGTGCTGATTAAGCGTAAGGGCATGAATTTGCCTGATACTGACTTCGGCGGTGACATTATTACCCAGAAAGATAAAGAAGACATTGTATTCGGCTCGACGCAAGATATCGATTACGTTGCGCTCAGCTTTGTGCAGACTGCCGACGATATCGTACATTTGCGACGTCGTCTCAGAAATCTTGGCAGCAACGCCAAGATTATTGCCAAGATTGAAACGAAGGCAGCGGTGTCAAACATCGAACCTATCGTGAAAGAATCTGATGCGGTAATGATTGCTCGAGGTGACTTAGCTGTTGAAACGCCACCAGAATCGGTACCAATCGTGCAGCGGCAGATTATCCGCCTCGGTTTGCAGTACTCAAAGCCAACCATCGTAGCGACACAGATGATGGCCAGTATGGTGGATATGCCAGAACCGACTCGAGCCGAGGTTTCGGATGTTGCAACAGCCGCGATTACTGGGGCAGACGCGGTGATGCTCAGCGATGAAACTGCCAACGGCAAATATCCGATTGAAGCGGTGAAGTTTATGAAGCGCACCATCCGCTACGCAGAATCAAGTGACCTGATTTTTGGTCGCAAGCTCAATAATCAACATGATCACTCACGGCAAACAGCAATCACCAAGAGCGTGATTGCTCTGGCTGACAACATCGATGCCCGTGCAATCGTGGCCGAAACCAAATCTGGTGCCACAGCGTTGAGTATTTCGTCACACCGTCCATCGACTATTATTATCGCGGTGACGAGCGAAGACCGCACTGCCCAGCAGTTGGCGCTTGTACATGGCGTCAAGAGCTACGTGCGACCAGTTGACCGCCATGCCGCCAGCAAATTAACAGATTGGCTACGGCAACACCGAATTCTGAAAAAAGGTGACTTGGTCGTGACTGCATCTGGTAAGCAACCGGGAGTGGTAGGCACCACTGACACAATTAAAGTCCGCATGTTAGAATAGGCGTAAACAGTAACAATAGGGTGGGCATACCTTGAGCTTCAACAAACAGACAATCCGCGATATCGACCCAAAGGGCAAAAAAGTATTGCTGAGGGCCGACTACAACGTACCGGTCAAAGATGGCAAGATAACAAATGACTATCGGATTAAGCAGTCTTTGCCAACGGTGGAGTACCTGCTGAAGCGTGGCGCCAAGTTAATTATCTGCTCGCATCTTGGCCGACCAAATGGCAAACCGACACCTGATGCTTCGTTATGGCCGGTCGCAAAGCGTTTGCAGCAGCTACTTAAGGACACAAAGGTACATTTTGTAGATGACTGTGTCGGCGAGAAGGCTTCAGCAGAGGCTGACAAGCTGGAGCCAGGTGAGGTGTTGCTCCTCGAAAATCTACGGTTCCACGCCGAAGAAGAAAAGAATGACGACGAGTTCTCAAAGCAGCTCGCCGGTCTCGCGGAACTATTCGTGCAGGACGGATTTGGGGTGGTGCACCGGGCGCACGCCAGCACCGAAGGTGTCACAAGGCATTTGCCAAGCGTTGCTGGTTTGCTGCTGGAACGGGAAGTCGACACAATCACTAAAGCCATGGAAGCACCCGAAAAGCCGCTCATGGCAGTTATTGGCGGTGCGAAGATCTCGGACAAAATTGAGATACTAAATCGATTCATCGATATTGCTGACTTTGTAGCTGTCGGCGGTGCTATGGCAAATACGTTTTTGCTCGCTGAAGGTCATGAAGTTGCAAAGAGCTTAGTGACGCCCGATGATGTGCCGCTCGCGAAGTCGATCATTGAGCGGGCGCGTGAAAAGACCAAACAGAATCATTTTGTGTTTTATCTGCCGCAAGACGGCGTGGTAGCGACGTCGGTCGATAGTCACGCAAAGACACGCATTGTCGATTGGAGTGCTCACGTAATCTCAAGCATTGAACACTATCCAAAGCGTCCGCCGCACGCCGATAGTCACATGCGTGCGAACGAGATGATTCTGGATAT